>Ga0307436_1000335_pt1 | contig 21669 bp, 21 predicted proteins | sample SalMarWE160440MG_FD_202513 | JGI IMG/M metagenome (GOLD analysis project Ga0307436, IMG submission 202513) | Salt marsh sediment microbial communities from the Plum Island Ecosystem LTER, Massachusetts, United States - WE1604-40 | ecosystem: Environmental > Aquatic > Marine > Intertidal zone >...
CCAAGACGCTTACAGCTCAACATTCGATCCTAGAGCCGAAGCTCCTTCAATTTGATCCCCCCCTGAACGGATACGAAAAATGAACCGATAAACACTTCCTATTCAAAAAATGAATGGTGGATTGATTCAAGCACTTTTTTTGGAGCAGGTGCCCTTACCTGTGCAGCTAAGAGCATTACCATGCTCAACCAAGCGGCGGTGGGACTTCTCTTATCTGCTGGTTTGAATACAGCAGCTATCCAAGCGTCGTCTGCCTTTGTTCAAAAATATGGGATTGATTCTCGCCTCATTCAGATCTGTGCAATCATTTCTGCACTGGCCATCAGCACCCTCGCTCTTCCTTGGATTCTCTCCGTTGCCTCTCTTCAAGGATTAGCTCTTTTGAGTTTCGAAACAGCTATCGAATCAACCTTACTTCACCTCGCCTTCAAAACAGCTGCTTATGGCGCCTTCCGAACGGGTCTCTATCTCAAAGATTCCTTTGCAGTAACTCTGCCCACCTCGCTTGAAAACGTCCAGAACATGTCCTCAACTGAATTGCAGAGAGTGCGCGATCACCTCGTCGATTTCCCATCCAAGGAAAAGTATATCCCTCTTCCCGTTCACCAAGAGCTCCGGGCAAAACTCAAAGAAGCCCTTTTAGAGAGCCCTCCTTTGACGCATTTTTCCGAGCTTGGAGAGAATTGGTCGGATCACGACCTCAGGAACCTTCATGAGCAGGATTTGAAAAGACTCCCCCTCCCCAAGAGAAAACAGCTCAATGAACTCTTCTTAGCCCGCGACTTTCCTCCCCAAGAGCGACCTTATGAGCTGGGCGAGCTCCCTCAATTTGAACCTCAAGCCGTTCTGAAGCTCACGACCTCGAGCAAAGTGAGCTGGACGCACCTCATCTTGCGGCTCAATAAAAAGATCGAAATTCCAAATGGCCTTCCCAAACTCTTTTACAAGTATGAGCTTCCTCCTGTTCGAGATGAGTGGATACCCCTGTCTCCCCCATCTTCAGAAAAAGCTGTAGCCGCTCTCAAAGATTACGAGATCAGTTGGCACCAAAACTTCTATGCAAAAAACACCCAAGAGTGGGAAGCCCTCTCACCCGAAATGCAAACGGCTCTAAAGGCTCATTTCAAAACACCTTCCCTTTTCTCTTCTACCCAGACCACTCCCTTGAAAGGGCGAGCTAGCAAGACATTTCCTTGGAGTCACATTGGAACAGCTGTTGCACTTGGAGCTTTGGGGCTTACCGCTTACTACATACTCTCTCAAGGAAGCACAACAACATCGATCCCTATGGGCTCGCTTTTGGACAAATCGCACATACCCACCGATTCTTCTCTTTTAAGAAAACCCATCGAGACCATTCTCAAGCCCTCGACAGCTCTTTTCGCAGTTGGTCCTCTTGTCGATCACACCACCTCTCTCTTCAACCTCTCGGACATCCAAATCATCAACAAATTTTTTCAATATTCAGCTCCTATTGCGCATCCGATCATCAAAAACACCTCAACCCCCGAGCTTTGTCCCAACTTGAGCTTTTTAGATAAAATCCAATACCTTGCAACAAAAACACTTCCTCCATCCAATTTTCAAACAGTAAAACCCCTTCCTCCGATCACGTCTTCTCCTTATATAACTTGGAGTGCTGTCGCTATCGCAGCTTTAGCTATAAGTTCTGCAGCTTATGCATTCCATTACAATCAAAGAAATAAAGCTGGACTCAATTTCGATCTACCTGAGAGCATGGCGCCATTACCTGGATCCATTATTCCTTTAAGTTCCAAAGTCCAAGTCAAGTTTGGTAACTCACAATACGAAATTGATTGTCAGCACTCTGAAATAGGAACTTACCTACCTTTTTATTTGGAACATCTCAGAAAAGAAGTGACGAATGATCCTTCGATTGACAAAATCGCTCTTTACGTTATGAATCGCGAATACACTATTTCTCGTGATCAATTCCTCGATCGCCTTGAGTGTCTCCTAAAAGAGCGAGCTGCAGAGAAAAGAGAAATGAAGGCAATCGAAAAAGACCCTCTTCGCGCCCTTACCAAAGAGAAATTCATGAAATATTGTAAGGATTTTAATGTGGGCTATCATCATCAAACTGCATGGGATGATGCAAAAGAAGGACTTCGTTTTTACCAAAAGATCCTAGTTGGAAAAACAATCGAGCCTTCAAAAGATAACCTGCGTAAGATCTGCTGGGGAATGATGGCTCATGCGATAGAAGATGGAGAGGGATTTGAAAATGGGACATTTACTGTCGCAGATCCCGGTTACCGTCTGTTTAAACTTTTTACCTCCTGCTCGGAATCTTATGGCAGAGCTTCAAGCCACTTTAATAAGCGGGCCATTCCCACCTCCGAAGGAGATTGGATGGGCTATTCTCATTTTGGAGTCGATATTGAAAACCTCCCTCCCAATATGCAAACGGTTCTCATGGGGATGATCGAAATGAAAGACGATAAAGAAATCACTTACATCAAACTGGAAGACTGGGGAGCTGATATGTACATCAAGAGCTTCGAAAAATTCAAGCATTTCTTTTTTCACTCTTTTGGATTCTTAACTTCCCAATATAAAAGATTCATGGAAACGAATCAGGTCTCTGGAGATCGCAAAGAGCACATGAAACCAAAACACAAAAAAATCGTTCTAGATTTTGTCGCGCGTTTTGGACGTCTTATTCCCGATGAGGTAGAACCCGATTTAAATGAATGGGGCTATATCGAAGCTGTTCCCTATCTCGTCAAGCTTTTGGAACATCCCGAACTTGAGGAAAAAGATGCACTTGAAATTGATGCCTTTGTAACCAAGCTCCACGATAAATATGGAGAAAAACTCTATACACAAAAGGGCGGCGAGATACAAATCGACGAAGAAGTGGAAAAATACGATCCAGAATCTCTTATTCGATCTATCCTCTTAACTCCTGAGACCATCAAGTTTGCCGATGAATCCAGCTCAAAAGAATAACGATCTATCTCGATGATAGCTTTTGTTTGATCGAAAAGATGAATAGCGACCTGTAGACAAAAATGATTTGAATTGAGTACGATGCTTCCCGATATTTTCACAAAAAAAATCCGCTAACTACCGGAGAATCATCAAATGAAAATCTCACTTGCTTTATTACGAGTTTTCTTTGTCATTTTAAGTCTCTTCTTCATGACCGCTTTCATGGTTTCCCTCCCCATTGGATCTGCCCTTCAAAAAACCTTTATCGGTCTGGGAGTGGGCATATTATTTAGTGCCGTTCTCCTCTCATTTGAAATGCTCTTTAGACGCTATAGCCTCAAGGCCTTCAATACGGTGATTCTCGGGCTTTTCATCGGCTACCTCATGGGACAAGCGCTTTGCTCGATCTGCAATGCTGTTTTGGGAATGAGCCATATGAAAGTCGTTTTACAACCTCAAACGGTCGATCTAGTCAAGGTCTGTACGTTTTTACTCGGGACTTACTTAGGTACTTTTTTGACGATCCGATTTTCCGATGAAATTCTCGTCAGCATTCCCTTTTTGCGCCTTTCACAAGCCAATCAGAGAAAAAAAGATCTTCTTGTCGATTCGAGTGCTCTTTCTGATCCCCGCATCATTGACCTCGCTACTACAGGCATCATCGACAACGCCCTTATCGTTCCCCGATTCATCCAAAAAGAGCTCGCATCAAAAGCAGAAATCGGTGAAGAGTCAGAGAAAAACAAGGCAAAAAAGTGCCTTGATACGTTAAAAAAACTCGAGTCTCTCCCCCATCTTGGTCTTCGCTTCGATGAAACACAGTTTTCACGATTTGCCGACACTTTCTCTCAGCTCGTCCGCCTTGCCCGCTTGAGCGATTCCAATATCTTGACTGCTGACATCTCTCAAGTTCAACTGCCTCCTGTCGAAGGGGTTCAAATCCTCAATATTCACGCCCTGTCGAATGCTCTCAAGCCCTTAATGGCTACCGGAGAATCGATGACCATCAAAATCCAACGCTTTGGGAAGGAGCCCAACCAAGGCGTGGGATACTTGGAAGATGGAACCATGGTCGTCGTGAACGGAGGTGGAGACTACATCGGCGAATCGATCGACGTGAGCGTCCTCTCTGTCAAGCACACCTCATCGGGACGGATGATCTTTTGCAATACGATTGATTCGATCTCCGCCAAAAGTAGCCCTGCAGAAGTATGAAGGGACTTGGAAACGACATCATCGAAATCGATCGAGTGAAAAGCGCTCACCAGGAGCACGGGGATGCCTTTTTGGGCCGTCTGTTCACTGAAAGGGAACAGGCCTATTGCCAATCTTGCCAAAATCCCTATCCCCGACTCGCCGGTCGCTTTGCAGCAAAAGAGGCAATCGCTAAAGCCCTTGGCTCGGGATTTGGAGCCGAGCTCTCTTGGAAGGACATCGAAATTCTCCCTGATGATCAAGGGAAGCCAGTCGTCCATCTTTCTGGAGCAATCAAAAAAAAATGCGCCGATTCTCAGATCCTCGTTTCAATCAGCCACTGCAAGCAATTCGCCTCAGCCGTCGCTGTGATTTTTTAGAATGGGCAAAAGGGAAGATTGTAGGTCAACATGAAAATATTCTCGTGCTCGGGATAGCTTCTAGCATAAACCCTGTGCAGATAATCAAAGCGGAGACTTCCCCAACATTCGAATTGGTAGCGATAGCTCCCCCCGAGATCAATGCTCTGGTGCCCGATATTCGCCCATCCTGAAAAATCCGGTAGAGGAACGGCTGTCTTATCTCCTAATCCCCAGTAACTCTTAGCAAAGAGTCGCAATTGATGGGTGTCGCAGAAATTCCGCCAAAGAAACAGATCTCCCCGAAGCCACGGAGAGCCCTTTGTCCCCTGACCCACTGCAAACAGGCCATAGGTGCGAAATGTCCAATAACATCCTTGGCTCCACTCTTTTCCAACTGCTGTGTGCAATTCAAAATTTGCTCGGGCATGAAAGGGAGTTGTCAATGCTCTTCTGAGTCTTGAAGAGGAATCGCGGTAAGTGATTCCCGTAGTCAAGCTCACGGGATCTCCACAAATGTCATCGAGCCATAGTTTCCTGATCTGCAGAGCAAAACTCCGATAACCCCAAGAGATCGGAGTTGTATCGGCAAAGTCGATTTCCATTTGCCAGTTCCACGTCTCGGGAACCGTGACCTCGAGATTGAAATTGAGAAGGTGTTGGAAAAAGGTCTCCTTTAAAGAATTCGTCGAGTGATCAACTTTTTTAAAATAGCTATAGGAATATTGAGGTCGAAAATTGAACTCGAGGATATCCCCAAACCAAGGCCTCTTTTGGAGCGCAAAACAAAGATTGGGAAGACAAAGAGCAAAAACGAGAAGTCTTCTCATCATCAAACAACCTCATACATCACAGGAGCCCCTTTTCACTGAGCCATCTCTCGGCATCCATCGCCGCCATACAGCCATCCCCTGCGGCAGAAACTGCCTGTCGATACTTGGAATCGTGGACATCTCCCGCAGCAAATACCCCTTCAACTGAAGTCTTCGTATGGTTAAAGATTTTGAGGTAGTTGTTTTCAGTGAGCTCAAGCTGCCCATTCAAAAAAGCGGTATTGGGAGTAAAGCCAATGGCGAAAAAGACTCCACCTGCATCTCGCTTATACTCCTCTTTTGTCTTGACGTTTTGAAGCTTGACAGAGCCTACAACATCTTGACCTTCAATTTTTGTGAGGACCGTGTCCCAAAGAACTTCAATTTTGGGGTGATTGAGCGCTCGCTCTGCCATGATCTTGGAGGCTCTGAACTGATCTCTTCGATGGACAATATAGACTTTTTTTCCATATTTTGTGAGGAAAATCGCCTCTTCACAAGCACTGTCTCCTCCGCCGATCACATAGAGATCTTTGTCGCGGAAAATGGGGGCTGCTCCATCACAAACAGCACAGGCGGTGACCCCTTTTTGCCAAAATTCTCCGTCATGGGCTCCTTCAATATCGAGCCGTTTAGCCAGGGCACCGGTCGCGATAATGATGCTGCTGGTGCAAACATTGGTCTTACTTCCACTCACAAGGAAGGGATATTGAGAGAGATTGATATTTGTGACATCTTCCGTTACTAACTCAGTTCCAAACCTCTGAGCTTGCTTCCGACAGCGGAGCATGAGTTCAGGACCTTCAATTCCCTCGGGAAATCCCGGAAAATTTTCAACTTCAGTGGTCGTCATGAGTTGCCCGCCGGCTGTTCCCGAAAAGAAACCTTCATAGAGAAGGGGCTGTAGGTTCGCCCTCGAAGCGTAAATGGCTGCTGTATACCCCGCAGGTCCTGATCCAATGATGACAACTTTTCTTCTCTGCATTGCACTTTCCTTATTTTTTGCAATCCTAAAGTTTTACCTAAGAATGCGGTATAAGTTCCAGGAAAATATCCCCTTGGTCTAGAATTGATATCTGATGCGCAATATCAAGATCGAAAACTTAACTAAATCCATTCATGGTCAACCCATCTTACCGAAAACGGATCTGGTCATTCCCGGTGGGAAATTCTTTGCTCTGCTCGGCCCAAGTGGCTGCGGCAAAACAACCCTTTTGCGCCTCATCGCTGGCCTCGAAAGGGCTGACGAAGGGATCATTTATCTGGGAGATGATAACATTACCAAAAAGCCGATCAACGAAAGGCCTGTCAATATCGTCTTTCAAAACTATGCTCTCTTTCCCCACCTCAACGTCTTCGAAAATGTCGCCTACTCTTTGCGCATTAAAAAGCTCCCGAAAGAAGTCATCAACCAAAAAGTCTATAAAATTCTCGAGGCCTTCCACCTGGAAGCCCACATTTACAAACTCCCAACACAACTCTCAGGAGGACAACAGCAGCGGGTAGCTCTTGCTCGCGCCATTGTCAATGAACCAGATGTTTTACTACTCGACGAACCTTTAGCAGCGCTTGACTTCAAGCTGCGAGAAAAAATGCTCCTCGAACTCATCGACTGGCAAGACGAACTCGAGACCACTTTCATTTATGTGACTCACGATCAGTTTGAAGCTCTGACTGTTGCCGACCAGATGGCAATCATGAATCACCTCGGCGAAATTGAACAGATTGGAACTCCCAAGGAGATTTACGAATTCCCACGCTCCTCATTTGTCGCTCGCTTTGTGGGAACGACCAACATTTTTCATGGAAAGCTCCGCAACATCGATGAAGAGCCCGAAATCGCAATTCCCGATTTGGGGACTTTCAAGATCTATATCCCCACCAAAAAAGAGTGGATGCGCGATGACTATGATCTGGTGATGAGTATTCGCCCTGAAAAGATTTTCATTTCCAAAACGGAGGCGAAGAATTTTTCCAACCAGATTCAAGGACACGTCGAGTCGATTGTCTATCACGGAAGGTCGACCCAATACAATGTCCATCTTGAAAATAAGATGAAAGTGCAGGTCTTTGAACAAAACGAGGAACACTTTCCCCATGAAGACATCGACTATGATGACGAAGTATATCTATACTGGCAAAAAGAAAACGCGGTGCTACTGGAGCGATGAAGATTCGATTGGGTAAAACTCGCAAAAATGAATTTCCCTTTGCCATTGGCATTCCCGCCATTGTCTGGCAAGTCCTCTTCTTCTATCTTCCCCTGACCCTACTGGTAATTTCAAGTTTTTTAAAATTTTCTGCCACGGGAGCTTTTGAGGGAGTCACCTTCTCCCACATGAAACTCTTTCTCTCTCCAACTTATTTCAAAGTGATTCTAGCTTCCTTTTTTCTCGCTCTGTCCAACAGTATTCTTTGTCTCCTCATCGCCTTTCCACTTGCCCATTACATGTCTTTTGCCGGCCGCAAATATCGCAACGTCTGTCTCTTCTTCTTAATTGTCCCGTTTTGGACCAACTTCCTGCTTCATGTCTATGCCTGGTTTTACGTACTCGAGCGACATGGGTTTATCAATACTTTGCTCCTCAAGCTCCATATCATCTCCGAGCCGATTCAATTTCTCAACTCGATGCCAGCTATCCTCATTATGATGGTCTACTACTACCTCCCCTTCATGGTTCTCCCCCTCTATTCCTCGCTTGAGCGCTTCAAATTCAACCTAATCGAGGCATCCTATGATCTCGGCGCTTCCTTTGGGGTGACCTTTCGACGGATTCTTTTGCCTCTGACAAGTCGTGGGATTCGCGCTGGTTTTTTTCTCGTTTTCATTCCTTCCTTTGGTGAGTTCGTCATCCCAGAACTCATGGGAGGAGACAAGAAAATGTTCGTAGGAACCGTGGTATCTCAGTATATCCTCGGTGAAGGCACGGGATCTCTAGGGGCAGCCTTTACATTTCTCAGTGGAATTTTTCTACTCATAACCACTGTGCTCCTCTATATCCTCATCACGAATCTTCTGAAGCCGAGAATCTACCATGGATAAACACGGCCCAATCCGCAAGACAGCCCATCTCTATCTGATTGCTATGACTTACCTCTTCCTCTATGTGCCGATCATCGTGCTCCTCGTTTTCTCATTCAACTCTGAGAGATTTCCCTCTCCATGGACCTCTTTTACCTTTAAGTGGTACCAGCAGCTGTTCCAATCAACCTATCTCTGGAAGGCATTTGGCAACTCGCTCATTGTGGCTTTTTCCGCGACCCTCATCAGTCTCTTTGCGGGTATTGGTCTCATCTTTTATGCAGCTCAGGGAGGGCGAATTGGCGGTTTCCTGAATCTCTTCTACGGCAACCTCATCATCCCCGAAACAGTACTAGCTGTCAGTCTTCTCACATTCTTCACCACTATTCACATCCCCTTAGGGATCACCACCTTGATTTTGGCACACTCGGTCTTGGGTCTTGGCTTTGTCGTTCCGATCACCTACGCTCGCTTCCGGGAGCTCGACTACAACTTGACGGAAGCCTCTCTCGATCTCGGAGCTACCCCTCTACAGACCTTTTTCAAAGTGACTTTGCCCATGCTACGCCCTTCACTCATCACGATTTCTTTGCTCGTGTTCATCCTCTCTTTCGATGACTTCATCCTCTCTTACTTTTGCGCTGGAAGCACCGCTCAAACCCTTTCCCTTTACATCCTATCCATGATTCGGACCGGAGTTTCTCCTGTGGTCAATGCCCTCTCTTCGATCCTCCTCTTTTTGAGCTCTCTTCTTGTGCTCATTTTCTTTTCGTTTAAAACGAGGATCCGGTTTTTCTGATGAGGCTATTTACGCGAATTGGCATTATTTTTGTCTGGATCCTCCTCATAGCCATCGTCTTCTACTTTCCGAGCTGGAAATCACAAATCCTTCCCCAATATGACAAAAGCCTCAACATTTTTGCCTGGGGAGATATTCTCGATCTCGAAGTCCTCAAGCAGTTTGAAAAAGATACGGGTATCAAAGTCAACCTCAGCTTTTACGCATCTAACGAAGAGCTCTCAGTAAAAATGAAGGCAACAGGTGGCGAGGGATACGATTTGATCATGCCCTCGGATTACATAGTAGCCCAACTGTTGAAAGAACACCTCCTTCAGCCCCTCGACAAATCCCAACTCGACTTTTGGGACAAGCTCAACCCAGCTCTCCTCAATTACGCATTCGATCCCGAAAATCAATACAGTGTCCCTTTTGAATGGGAACTCTTTGGATTTGTCGTCGATATCCCCTTCTTTGAAGGACGTCCCCTTCCCGATTCATGGAAAGCTATTTTCGACAAAGACACCATCGACTACCAGATCGCAATGACAAACGACCCGGTTGAAGTGTTTCAATTTGCCTCAAATTATCTCTTCGGTCCTCTACAATCTGTCACTGAAAAGCAGTTTCAAGGCATCCGAAAACTCCTTCTTCAACAGAGAAAGTGGATCGTTGCTTACTCTGACTTCCGCGCTGACTACTACATAGCAACTGGCAATGCGCCTCTTGCGATTTCGACTACTTCCTATGTCAAGCGGATCCAAAAAAATTTCCCAAAGATTCGCTTTATCATCCCCGAAGAAGGATCATTTGTCACAATTGAAAACTTCTGCATCCCGAAGGCGACCAACAAACAAAAATATGTCTATACTCTTCTCAACTACCTTTTCCGAAAAGAATCGCTCATCTCTCACCAAACCCGGTTCTTGAATCTCCCTCCTTCGAGTGCTTATCTCGATGAAATGGATCTCAATTCTGAAGAGAGACAATTGCTCACGATGACACACCAAGAATTTGCAAGATTCCAATTTTTTAAAAATCTCGTTCCCCAGCAAAGAGTGCGCGATCTTTGGGTCGAGGTAAAATCGTTTTAACTAAAGGTAATTCTCATGAAAAAGACTGTTCTTCTCTCAGCTCTTCTCCTCAAAGTCCAAGCCCAACCCGATGAACTTCCTCCTCTTGAACCCAGCTATCTTCTCGAATCGCCAAAATTCGAAGATCTGCCTCCACCCGATTTTAAACTTTCCAAGCCGAGAAAAAGCCCCTTCCTCGCAGTCAGTCTCTCTACCCTCTGGCCAGGCCTCGGACAAGCTTACTTAGGAGATTTTCGATCTGCAGGGGGGCTTTTTGCCAGCTTCGGAGTGCTCACAGGTCTATCGCTTTGGGATACGGAGTTCCAAATCGGCAGCATAGAAACCGCCATAAATCTCGCCTGGTATAACATCTATGCAGCATATCGCGACGTAAGAGCCTATAACAGTAACGAGGGCTATCGTCATCCCATGCCCAGCGATACTCTTTCTGAGCTCGCCCTCGCCCCATTTAGTTGGAGTGTGATCAAAAAACCCGAAGTTTGGGGGGGCCTCCTCGGAGCCCTTGCGGTAGCAGGAGCCACTACCTACTTCTTTTCAAATGATTCTGTCGAATCAAAAGCTCCCGTTTCCTCTATGAACGCGTATTTACCCCTCATCGCATTTCCCGTAGCGATTGGAGAAGAATCTCTCTTTCGAGGCTTTTTGCAATCTTCCCTAAATGACAGCCTCACCCCTATCGGAAGTATCGTCCTTTCCTCTCTCGCGTTCGGTGCAGCGCATATCCCCAATGCCTATGCTCTCGATCGGAGGGCGCGAAAGGAATATTTTGCAATCTCCTTGCCCATCATCACGACTTTTGGCGCTTATTTTGGCTACCTCACCTATAAAAATAATTCTCTCAAAGAAAGCGTGGCTGTTCACGCTTGGTATGACTTCATCCTCTTCTTAGGAGCCTTTTCGGCAGCTCAGTCGGCTGCAATGCAGAAGCCGAGTTTTGCCTTTTCATTTAGTTATTGAAGAATCATACAAATGGGACTACACTCTTTGAATCAAAAAAGGAGTTGCCATGACCCTCTTGATCTACTTTCCGAAACAGGAAATCCCCTTCTACGGCCTCGGCACAATCAATTGTAGTGCTGACAATTTCGAACAAAAAATCACAAGCTTGCTCGGGTACTCTAAGTTTCCCATCAAAGTTGCAAAAATTGGCCTCACTCTTTCCAAGTATAGAAATGGCTTCTTTTCCTACGTGACTGAGCCCTGGATCGCAATTCCACTTTCTTTTTCTGCTCTGTCAAGTTCCATCTATTGCTTTCAAGATCCAGCAAGCTCAACAGCTCTTGTTATCGGAAAGATTGCCCTGTGCTCAGTCGTTTTCGCCTATACAGTCAAATCAACCTACAATGGTAGCCTGCGAGAGCTCTCAGCTTATCTCTGGGAATCTTCAAAAAAGGCAAAAAGCTACCTCGAGCAGATAGAAAAGAAAAACTACACTGAAGCAAAATTTTCAAATCCTCTGCAAATCTCTGTCAAAAGCACCTGGTCAAAAATCATCTCGATTCCTGCCAACTTCATCAATGCAGTCTTGGAGAGGATTCACTTGGTTTGGTTGAAGATTAAGTCTTTTTTCACTCCTAAAAAATCAGCATCAACCCATTCTCTGACAACTACCTCTCGAATTGGATATACAAAAGAAGAACTTATGGGAAGATGCGTAAAAAAAAGCCCGCCCAGATGAGAGAGTTTTAAGATTTAGCAAGATCGAAACTCAATCTTGATTTGGTTTTCCCTTGCGCCTTGAAGAATATGATTTAAATATTCTTTTGAAGGTTGAAGAGCTTTTTTGACGGTCCATTTCTGCTTTGCAATGTAGGTAATCGCTTCAATTCGCTCTCCTTTGTCATTCAGGAGTTGAACGCGCTTTCGCTCGTAGTGACGAGGAGCCCCCTCAAAAGGATCGAGTTTGAGAAGTTGGCGGTGGGAAAGTTCAAAAAGAACACCTTCTGTCTGAGTTTGTGACTTAGGGACGATATTTGCTTTCCCGGTCCCATCTTGCCCCTTTTTGTTCAAGCGTAGGGTGTATCCTTTCAGTGTCGCCTTCCCGAGATGTTTGACTTTGCCTACACGCTTTTCCAAACGACTTCTCGACATGTTTGATCCATAAGAAAAATAAATCACTCTTTTGGACCCCAAAAGCAGTCTTTCGATGATCGAGATCAATGCCCCTAGAAAGGGAGGAAGTTCTATAGCGCCCATAACAAAATGGACGGCCTTCCCTTGCCATGTGGATTCCATAGAAATCTCATGAAAATGACGTGAGCTATAGACCGGCAGAACCGGGAAAAAAAGAGCTTGTGTACTAGAGATTTGATAGTCAATCATTGAAAACGATTAAAAAGCCCGCCCGATCGAACAGGCTTTTTGCATGCAAATTAAAGGAAGAGCTTACGCTTTCTTTTGTTTTATATACTCAATCACATCGCCAACTGTCTTGAGCTTTTCAGCATCTTCTTCTGAGATCTCAAATCCGAAGTGCTCTTCGAATGTCATGATCAGCTCTGTGAGGTCGAGTGAATCGGCATTGAGATCTTCGACAAATGACTTCGCACTTGTCACGTCTGCAGCATCGACCCCGAGCTGCTCGACAACGATATCAATGACTTCCTTTTCAATCGACATGAGATTATCCTTTGTGTCCATAGTTCCTCTATTTGGTTTTTGTTTTGCAAAACAAGATTGTTACATGACCATACCGCCATCGACGGTAAGCACTTGGCCTGTCATATAGGTCGAAAGGTCGCTTGCCAAAAAGAGAGCTGCATTTGCGATTTCTTCGGCATTTCCCATTCTTCCCATCGGTATTTTTTTCAAGATCCCCTCTCTCTGAGCATCCGTTAACTTATCGGTCATCCGCGTTTCAATAAATCCAGGAGCAATGCAGTTCACACAGATCCCGCGCGTTGCAAGTTCTTGAGCGAGCGACTTCGTGAAGCCGATGACACCTGACTTAGAAGCAGAATAATTCACCTGTCCGGCATTTCCTGTCAAGCCGACAACAGATGAAATATTGATGATTTTTCCGCTCCGCGCTTTCATCATCGGACGAACAAGCGCGTGGCATGTATTGAAGACCGATTTGAGGTTGACATCCATCACCTCATCCCAATGCTCTTCTGTCATCTTCATGAGCAGTCCATCGCGCGTAATTCCCGCATTGTTGATCAAGACATCGATGGATCCCCATTTTTCAAGGATGTCATTTATAGTTGCATCGATGTCTTCCTTTTTGGAGACATCGACAATCTCTGCCAAAAACTGCTGTTCATCAGAAACTTTGTGGCTTTTCAGCTCTTGAAGGACCTGGGCGGCTCTTTCGCGATTCGTTCCAAATACGGCAACACTGGCTCCGTGCTGAGCAAAGGTGAGCGCGATTTGTCTCCCAATTCCCGAGGTTCCTCCCGTGATAAGGACTTTTTTTCCCTTAAGTGAGAGTTGCATAAGAACTGACTCCTTGAAGATCTTCTACTTTTTCAATGCTGACAGTGGGTATCTTGATCCCAATGCGCTTATTCATCCCAGCGAGGGTTTTTCCAGGGCCTATCTCGATGAAGAGATCGATACCTTGATTCACGATGGCCTCAATCCCTTTTTGCCAGCGCACGGGCTTTGTCACCTGCTGGGTCATATTCGAGCGCACCTCGTCGAGATCGCGTGTGAAATCACCGGGAACATTCATGACAATCTCAATCGCAGAAGGAGTTAGCTTCGTATTTTGAATCATGGGCTCGAGCTGATCTTGGGCACTTTGCATCAGTCCGCTGTGAAACGCTCCTGAAACATCGAGAGGCATCACTCTGCGGGCGCCTGCTTCTTTGAGCGAAGCTGCTGCTTCTTCAATGCCTTCAGGCGTTCCCGAAAGGACAATTTGCCCGGGACAATTGAGGTTGGCAATCCAAACCCCATCAATTGATGCAGTGATTTCTTTGACCACGGGAAGTTCGAGACCGAAAACGACATGCATCACTCCCTTCGAAGCTTCACACGACTCGTGCATAAAACGGCCGCGCGCTTGCACAAGAGGAAGAGCCTCTTCAAAAGTGAGATAGCCAGCTGCGACAAGAGCCGTGTATTCCCCTAGGCTCAGACCGGCACAGATACTGGGCCGAAGTCCCGGGTTTTGTGCCTTGAAGACTTCGAGAATGGCGATGCTCGTGATGAAGATGGCAAGCTGGCTGTTCTTTGTCAGTGTCAGTTCTTCTTTGGGTCCTTCGAAGATGAGCTTTGAAAATGGCCTGCCGAGAACTTCGTCCGCTCGATCAAAGACGGCTTTTGCTTCAGGGTATTTCTCGTAAAAATCACGCCCCATCGAGGGGTATTGAGCCCCTTGCCCGGGAAAGATAAAAGCAATTTTTTCACTCATTTGTCAGTACCATAGATCCCCAAGTGAGTCCCGCTCCAAAAGCAGTCAGGAGAATCGTATCTCCAGGGCTCACTTTGTTTTCTGAGAGGAGTTCATCGAGGGCAATTCCAATCGTCGAAGCCGATGTATTGCCATATTTGTCAACGGTGATTACGACGCGATCGCTCGGAACATGGAAACGCTTGGCAATCGCATCGATGATGCGAATGTTTGCCTGGTGAGGAATCAACCAGCGAATGTCTTCCTCTTTGAGGCCCGCCTTCTCAATGCACTCTTTAGACGAGGACTCCATGCGGCGAACAGCGTGTTTGAAGACCTCTTGCCCTCCCATCTTGATGGCGTGCATTTTGGCTTGAACCGTGTCACTTGTAGCCGGATTGCGAGAACCTCCTGCGGGCATAATGAGGATATCAGCTTGACAGCCATCTGATCCCAAAACCACATCCCCTAAGACAAGCCCCTTTCCTTCACTCGAGACAACACATGCAGCAGCCCCATCGCCAAAGAGAACGCACGTCGAACGATCTTCATAATCGACAATCGAAGAGAGTTTTTCCGAAGCGACGAGAAGGATATTTTTGTAGAGACCCGCCTCAACATAGGCTTTAGCGAGTGATAATCCGTAAATGTAACCCGAGCAAGCAGCTTGGATATCGAGAGCGGCCGCTTCGATTTCGAGCTCTGATTGGATGAGACACGCTGTGCTGGGAAAGATGTAATCAGGAGTCAGGGTCGCAACGAGGATGAGATCGACGTCTTGAGGTTTGATTCCCGCATTTTTGATCGCTTTTTTGGCCGCTTTCACACCGAGCGTAGAAGTAAATTCGTCTTTCGCCGCTATGCGCCTCTCACGCATACCCGTGCGCGTGACAATCCACTCATCTGAGGTATCGACCATCTTTTCGAGATCGGCATTTGACAAGACTTTTTTGGGGAGATAGGACCCCGTTCCTATAATTTTTGCTTTCGCCATATTTGCAGAAAAAAATTTGGTGCTAGGCTCTATTATAGCCCACAGATCCATAAAGTTGAAGCAAAAGATGGCGCCTGACATACTCGGGTTCAATGAGCCAATATCCCAGTGAACTTTTAACTTTAATTTCCTATCTCAAAAAGCTTCCAGGAGTAGGGACCAAGACAGCAGAGCGTTTTGCCTTCTATTTGCTCGAGTGGTCCAAGGAAGATTTGACAAAATTCTCCGACAAGCTCGCTACGCTCAAAGAAAAAATATCCCCCTGCACGACCTGTGGCTGCCTCATGGATTCCTCCCATTGCGGTTTTTGTGACGGGGGTAAGAGAAGTCCAACGACTCTTTGCCTGGTCTCCTCTCCTAGAGACGTTTACGCAATCGAAGAGACCCGGGCTTTTAAAGGGCTCTATCATGTCCTTGGAGGCCTCCTATCGCCCCTAGAAGGGCGCTCCATTGCGGGTGAAGTCCTCGAGAAGCTTCATAGGCGCCTCGAAGAAAATCCTATCGAGGAGGTGATCATTGCCCTGGACTCAACTCTAGAAGGCGATGCGACGGCTCTCTTTATCAAGAAAAAATTAGACGAATGGGGGATGTCCACAACTCGCTTGGCATTTGGACTGCCGATGGGGAGCTCCCTTGACTTTGTCGATTACGGAACTCTCGAAAAAGCCTTCACAGGAAGGCGTGTTTTTTAGGTTTGCAAAAGATGAACGCATTACTATAATTGGCTCTTTATGAATAAGAAACTCCTTCTCTGTCTTTCTCTTGTCCTCTCCTCTGGGCTCACCATCAAGGGGGAAGCGCGCGCGCAACCTTCTATCCAATCGTATGACAACCGAAGGGTTGGAAAAATCGAGGTCAAAATTGAAAATCTTCCCGAGGGAACGACTTTTGATAAACAGACAGTTTTAGCCAAACTCCGGACCCGAGATGGCGATCCCTTTTCGCAATACGTCTTCGACCAAGATTTAAAGCAACTCGTCAGCGATTATGATCGAGTTGATCCCGAAATGCGCGTCGAGGATGGAAAAGTTGACATCACCCTCCGCATCTGGCTCCGCTCCATTATCAATAAGATCGAGTGGGAGGGGAATGAGTTCATCAAAACCCGAACATTGCGCAAAGAGCTCGATATCAAACCCGGAACTCTCTTCAATCGCGCTGAATTCAACAGGCAATTTAACAAAGTAAAAGAGTACTACATCAAGAAGGGATATTTTGAGTCCCAGCTCTCTTATAAACTCGTCCATAATCCCAAGACACGAGAGGTCAATGTCATCGTCTCTATCGATGAGGGACGCTCTGGTAAAGTCGACAATATCGTCTTCCACGGCTTCGACAAGGAAGAAGAGAGCTATATCCTCAACAAACTCTATACGAAAAAGTACAGCAATCTCACCAGTTGGTTCACAGGGAGAGGCCGTTTTGTCGAAGAGGCGCTCGAGCAAGATCGGCTCACGATCTTCAACTTCCTTCAAGATGAAGGGTATGCCGATGCTCGCGTGAATATCCAACTGCTCGACTCGGGAACCAAGGGAAAAATCGTCGTCGACATCAGTGCAGAGAAAGGACCTCTCTACCACTTTGGTCAGGTCAGCTTTGAGGGCAATATCCTCTTTTCCGATGAAGAGGTTGAAAGAGTCTTTTCCGCAAGACCGGGCGGGACCTACTCACCGGAAAAACTTCGCAAAACTGCTGAACAAATCAAAGATCTCTATGGGCGCAAAGGGTTCATCGACACAAATGTCACCTACGAAACTCAACTCGCCCGCAATCAACCTTGTTATAACGTCCACTTCCAAGTCGACGAAGGGCGCGAGTACCGCATTGGGATGATTCGCATCATTGGAAATGTCTCGACAGATGATCGAGTTATCTTGCGGGAATCACTCCTCATTCCCGGAGAGACTTTTGATTCCCTTCGCTTAAAAGTCACCCAAGCCCGCCTCGAGAACATCGGTTATTTCAAAACCGTCAACGTCTATGCAGTCCGCACACAAGACGACTTGTCTTTGGGAGATAACTATCGAGACATCTACATCGAGGTCGAAGAGACCCAAACGGGAAATATCAGCCTCTTCAGCGGGTTTAGCTCAGCCGATAATGTCTTTGGGGGCCTCGACCTCACAGAGAGAAACTTCAACTATCGGGGAATTGGCAGCATCTTCAGCGAGGGTCTCGGCTCCATCCGTGGTGGTGGAGAATTCCTCCACGCTCGCGCCTCTTTTGGACCCATGCAGCAGAGCTATCTCCTCTCCTGGTTGACCCCCTATTTCCTCGATAGCCTCTGGAGAATCGGCTTTGAATTTGTCGCAACAAACAATGATAAGCTCATCTCAAAGGACTACCGCATTGATACCTATAATTTAGGAGCCTTTGTCTCCTATCCACTGAGTCCCTATTTCAACTACGGTTTTCGGTACCGGATCAAAAACTACGATGTACTCGTTTCCAGAGAAATCATCAAAACTCCTGAAAACGAGGATAAAATCGTGGAAAGGCATGAACGGGGAACTCTCTCAGCAATGGGGGGCTCCATCAATTGGGATTCGACAGATAGCGCTCTCAAGCCTCACCGGGGACTCCGTTCCACTCTCGAAGGGGAAGTGGCAGGGCTCGGAGGGGATTTGAACTTCTTCCGAACTGCCTTTCTCAACGCCTATTATACTCCGCTCTGGCGACATGGATATATGCGCTATCGAGCAGATTTCCGCTTCCTCTATCCCTTTGGAAAATCAGATGACTTTGCCGAAATTCCTCTCAGTGAGCGCTTCTTCCTCGGAGGAGTCTCTTCGGTTCGCGGATACAAGGACTTTATTCTCGGTCCTCGTTTTGATGGAGTAGATGGCAAGCACAAAAAAGACGATCCAACCGGGGGTCTCAGCTCTTCTTTGCTCTCCTTGGAGTATGTACAGGAATTCTTCCCCTTCCTCGATGGGTTTCTCTTTATCGATGCGGGTTACATCTCCGACAAGACATTTTCTCTCGGAACCTACCGGATGAGTTACGGCTTTGGCTTCAACATTGATGTCTTAGGTCGCATGCCCGTCACCATTGGTTGGGGCTGGCCCGTCAACGCCAAAGAAGGTCAAAAGGAAAAAAATCACTTCTTCTTCTCCCTCGGGGGACAATTTTAAACCTATTAAGGAGATTCTATGATTCGTAAAGCACTCTTTACCACCCTCGTTTTCTTCGGACTTTGCACAAGCGGCTTTGCCGCATCTGAACCCAAGTCTTCTGTGGGCATTGTCAACTTTACCAGTTGCATGACCGACTCGAAACTCGGCAAGCAAGAGCAGGCTTCTTTCGAGTCGCTCAAAAGTCAAATGACTTCTCTCATTCAAGACACCGAAAAACAACTGAATGACCTCGCAGCAAAGTTCAATGACGGTGAATACATGGATGGTCTATCTCCCGAAGCCGAAGAGGAGATGAAAAATCGCTATGCGGCTCTTTCCGATGAGATGAATCGCTACCAAAATCAATTCTACCAAGTGATGAACCAAGCCCAAATGAAAATGGTCCAAACACTCGGCGCGAGCGTTCAAAACGCCTCAGAAACGGTTGCCAAAAACAAAAAACTCTCAATGGTGATGAACAAAGAAGCCTGTTTCTTCACCAATGCAACCTTGGATGTGACCCCTCTCATCATTGCTGAGATGGACAAGCAATTTGAGGCGGGCAACAAAGCTGCTGCGAGCAAGTAAAGATGGTTCATACACTCGATCAGCTCGCTGAGCTCACAGGAGCCAAGCTACAGGGAAATGGATCTCATATCATCGAAGGAGTGGCAGATCTCGAATCTGCCTCTTCATCGCAAGCTTCCTTTCTCGCCAACCCACTGTATACTCCCCTTCTCACCCAAACAAAAGCCGGAGTGATTTGCATCACTCCCGATTTTGCAAAAGACCCTGATCAAAACTACCTCATTTCCGAAGATCCGTCGCAAACCTTTCAGCAGCTTGCCAAGATCCTGCTGGGGGCAAAAGCCAAGAGCGGTTTTTCAGGAATTCATGAAACAGCGATCATCCATGAGACGGCCAAAATTGGAGCAAATGTCAATATTGGCCCTTATGCCGTGATCGATCGTGATGCGGAAATTGGCGATGGCGCTACTCTCTTTGCCCATGTCTCTATTGGTGCGGGAAGTATCGTCGGAAAAGAATGTATTCTCTACCCGCACAGCGTCGTGCGTGAATACTGTCAGATCGGCGATCGCGTCATTCTCCAGCCAGGTGCTGTGATTGGTTCCTGTGGTTTTGGCTATCTGACCAACAAGTATGGCGAGCACGAAAAGCTGGAGCAACTGGGCAACGTGATCCTCGAAGACGACGTTGAAATCGGAGCCAACTCGACTATTGACAGGGCTCGCTTCAAGACCACCCGCATAGGTAAGGGAACCAAGATCGACAACCTCGTCCAAATTGCCCACAACGTAAAGCTCGGTCCTCACAACATCTTAGCTGCCCAAACAGGTATTGCAGGCACAGCAAAAACGGGGCGCAATGTCATCATGGGAGGTCAAGTCGGTGTTGTCGGGCACCTCGAGATCTGTGATTATGTCATGATCGCTACCCGAGGCGGCGTCAGCAAATCGATCACCAAGAGCGGCAAGTATGCGGGCGGGCCTGTGATGACCCTTGCGGATCACAACAAGACCCAAGTTCACTTGCGCAAAATCGAGTCCTATGCCAAAAAAATTGCCGAGCTCGAAAAACGCCTATCAGCACTTGAGGGAGCTGACAAATAGTCAGCTTTCCCCCCTCTGTATTTGCATAGATCTCCATCGGATAGGAAGTCAGTAAGTTTTGAATGAAAGAGATCGATTTGTTGCTCTAGACCCCTGATTGACATCTAATCTCCACTTAAAAGAATTTCTTATATGGAAATTAGGTGGCAATGAGGGGTAAAAATTCCATGTTTTTAAAGAATACTCCTCTTAAAAACAATGACTTATGGGGTAGAGTCAACCCCCAAAAGGAATATTTGCGATTAAAAGATTTTTTTGACATATCCCAAAAGACGGGGGTATGGCTCTTGTTGAAGATCTATTACAAAAAATCCAAGGAGGATGAGCTTCAGGAGCTATCGGAAGTGCGAGATGGCTGCTGGATCCACGTCGACGAGGCTACAACCAACGACTTAGAAACTCTGTCTAAGTTGACCAAGATCGAATATGCTGATCTCCTCGATTGTCTCGATAAATATGAGCTCCCTCGGATCGAGAGAAGCAATCACAACCTTCTGATCTTCACTCGCTATCCCACGGATCAGGAGATCGGTCTCTATACTTCGACTCTCACTCTCATTTTAGCGAGCCACTATTTCATCACCGTTTGCCCCCACAGATCTCTTCTGATTCAAAACTTCCTCAACTCGCAAGGCAAGTTCTCCACATTGCAAAACACCAAGCTCTTGATTCTCCTTCTCTTGAAGGTCAATCAGGAATTTACTGGCCAAATTCGCAGGGTCCGCTACAACGTCCTATCGGCTGAGAAGGAAATGATCCATGTGGAGAGCGATGACATCACAACCTTGACCAAGAACGAAGAGGTTCTCAACCAATACCTCTCGAGTCTCACTCCCACTCGATATGTTCTCGAAGGGATCAATACAGGTCGCTACACGAGTCTCTATGAGAAAGAAAAAGAACTGATTGAAGACTGCGTCAACTCGATCAAGCAATCTGAGGAGCTCTGCAGCATTGTTCTCAAGTCGATCCGCTCGCTGCGAGATGCCTACCAGATCATCTTTGCGAACAATCTGCACAAGACAATCAAACTCCTCACCTCATTGACAATCATCCTCAGCATCCCGACGATGATTGCGAGTGTCTATGGGATGAACGTCAAGCTTCCACTTGCCAAAAACGCCTTTGCCTTCAGCATTGTGATGGGACTCACTGCCCTCTTCTCGATATTGGGTCTGTGGATCTTTAAGAGAAAGGGGTGGCTTTGAACAGCTGAACATGAAGGCGTCCGATTTTCTGAGAAGACTTTGAGGTGGACCCAATGGGCTGGACAACTTTTTAGGTTAAAGTTGTTTACTTCACCGTTTTTTTGTTCTTCCGTTTGGAGGAAGAACGGCTGCTGATCCTGCAGCCTATCAAAATAATCCCTTTTTAG
>Ga0307436_1000337_pt1 | contig 21625 bp, 19 predicted proteins | sample SalMarWE160440MG_FD_202513 | JGI IMG/M metagenome (GOLD analysis project Ga0307436, IMG submission 202513) | Salt marsh sediment microbial communities from the Plum Island Ecosystem LTER, Massachusetts, United States - WE1604-40 | ecosystem: Environmental > Aquatic > Marine > Intertidal zone >...
GCGGTAAGTATGTTTCCGAACCCAGCATCGCGAAGCCGTCGCAGGATCGCCGATCCAACCAAGCCCCGATGCCCGGCCACGTAGATGCGGGAATTCGATTCTGGAACCATATGCATAGATGTCGGTGCCCTCTTGATGATCTGCCTCTAGGATACCTCTAGCCTCACAAGAGTCGACAACCTACGACAACTGCAGCCAGCACCTGTCCCCCAGCACCGGCACGTCGGTGTCCACCGGACACCAACGGCATTCGATTCTTCTCATTCTCAGTTTCTCGTGGCCGGATTTCGGTCGTCGTGTCCATTGCCATAGCAGTATTTGACAATCTGCCGCACACTGCCTAGATTAGTTTTAGGTTTTATTTTCGTAGAGGAACGGGGGGAAGTCGCTCCGGTCCCCAGCGGAGCGCGACTGACGTGTTTTCTATATCCCTGGAAGGGCTGATAACGCTTGGCGTGGCGGCCGTTTTCTCTCTGCTGCTGACCCCTCTGACCTTGCCACTTGCCAATCGCCTCCACGCGGTCGATCTTCCCAACAAAAGAAAACAACACATGCGGCCGACGCCGCGACTGGGTGGCGTTGCGGTCGTGGTTTCCGCTTTCATCAGCGTGCTCGGAGCGAGTTTCATGCTCGAGCGCTTTGCGTTTGCCCAGGTCGAGACGGTGCAAACACTCGCGCTGATCGCCGCCGGCCTGATCGTCTTCGGCATCGGCGCCGCCGACGACATCTACGGCCTGCGGGCCGGTGAGAAGTTCCTCGCCGAGATCATCGCCGCCAACGTCGTGCTCACCGTCGGCGGCTACATGCACGTCGTCGCCTTGCCATTCATCGGGCAGGTTCACATCGGAACCTTCGGCTACGTGATCTCGCTGCTGTGGATCGTCGGCATTACCAATGCCATCAATCTGATCGACGGCCTGGACGGTCTGGCCGGGGGCGTCGGCGGCATGATTGCCATCAGCATCGGTTTGATTGCCGCCTTCCACGGCGGTCATCCCTTCACCGTGCTCATCGCCGTGGCGTTGGGCGGGGCGTGTCTCGGATTCCTGCCCTACAACTGGGAGCCCGCCTCGGTCTTCATGGGCGACTCAGGCTCGCTGACCCTCGGCTTCGTGCTGGCCGTGCTCACCCACAACGCCTCGCTCAAGTCCTCCGCCGCCGTCGCCATCCTGGTACCGCTTTTGGCGCTCGGCCTACCGGCCATCGACACACTGCTGGTCATGGCCTATCGCTTCTTCAAAGGCCCGCGGGCCTCCTTCGTCCGCCGGGCCGCCCGCGTGTTCGTCGCAGATCGACAACATCTTCATCACCTATTGAGTGAAATGGCTAGAAAACGCTCTACTGTCGTGCTCACCCTCTACCTCTTCGTGGCGATCAGTTGCGTAGCCGCACTGGCCACGTCGATCACCCGCAACGCCGCCCTCGGCATCAGCCTGCTGGCGCTCGAGGGCGTCGTGGTGTTCTTCGTGCGCGTTCTCGGCCAGCGCAAGCGTCACCAGGCCAATGTCATGTCGGACGAGGAGGCTTCCATCCACGAGATTCACAAAGCGAGCCGTCGCGCGCCGACCCCGAGTGACGAGATCGTGGCCTGACCCCGACTTTCCGGAAGCCAGCCCGGCGGAACATCACACGGGCGAGGTGTCTTTACGCCCCTCGATCTCTGCTGGTGACAACTGCGGACGATCGAGGTCGGCGCGCTCAGAGGCGTCGAAACGGAGCGTGGTCTATGCGTCGGCGTCTGGCAGGAGGTTCTGGAGGATCTGAAGATAGTCCTTCGCCCATCTCGAGCGGGCGAACTCTCCAACTACGAACTCCCGGCCTGCGAAACCGAGCTCTTCGCGCGCCTCCGGATCGTTCGCCAGTCTTTCGATCTCTCCGGCGAGGGCTTCGGCGTCCTCTGGCTGAATCGCGACACCGCCCCCCGACGCGTCGAGCACCCGCTTCGCCTCGCCCCCAACCCCCAGAAGTATCGGCACGCCCGCCGCCATCGCCTCGAACATCTTCGACGGCAGCACAAACTCGAAGAGCGGCGTTCGTTTGAGGAGGACGAGCGCCACGTCCGCCGCCGAGAGGATCTCGCGCGCCCGCTCCCGAGGCACCAGGCCGAAAAACCGGACAGTACCCAGGCCGCGCTCGGCCGCCTCTTGGCGCAACTGTTGGCCCTCCGCGCCCTCCCCCACCACTAGGAACCGAACCCGGGGCGCCCGCTGCCTGAGGCGCTCGGCAGCTTCGAGAATCGTTCCCAGCCCGTGGGCCATGCCGAGCGTGCCGACGTACGCGACCGCGACCTCGTCGGCCGCGAGCCCCAACTCGGTCCGCACGGCGTTGCGATCGATGCCCCGCCACTCGTCGATCTCGACACCATTCGGCACGAAGTGAAGCTTCGCGATCGGCACACCACGCTGCTGCAGCTGCTCGACGAACGACCGCGTCACGCAGACCACCGCAGTGGCGCTCCGGTAAAGGCGCAGCTCTAGGCGCTCGAGACATCGCAGCACCCACCCGGAGCGCACGGCCCCAACCGCTCGGATCGAGTCCGGCCACAGGTCCCTGACCTCAAAGACCCACGGCATCCGCTTCGCCCTCGCCGCGAGCCACCCCGCCACCGCACAGAAGAACTGCGGCGACGTCGCGACCAGCACATCAAAGCGCCCCAGCCGCATCGCTCGCCACACCGCCGACGGCACGAACGAGGCGTAGTTGAGTGAACGTCGCACCCGCCCGGCGTTGGCGGCGAGATAGGTCCAGACGCGGTGAACCGTCACCCCGTCGATCTCCTCCCGCCGGTACCAGCGCCTTCGGTACCCGGGAAAGGATCTCCCCTCGGGATGCGACGGCACACAGGTCACCACATGGACCTCGTGGCCTGCCTCAACCCATCGTCGGCAGTGCTCGTGGGTGCGCACCGCCGGAGCGTTGACTTCGGGCGGAAAGTAGTGAGATAAGAAGAGGATGCGCACGAATCTCGCCCAGGCTGCTCTCGAATCGCCTAGCACCTACTGGAGGTCGATACCCCAGCGTACCTCGACCGAGTTGTCGAATGAGATGATCGCCTCGAGGCAGGTGCGCTCGATTTCGAGACCCATCTCGGGGTGGTATGGCGAGCGAGCCTCGCACCAGTCGAATCCCTCACCGCCGACAGTCGCGAGCGCTCGCCCATCTTCCCGAATCTCCCACCCACCTGCGACCGCGGCCGCCTCGAGCCCTGGCGCCAAATGGAGCCGGGCGACCCCGCGGTGTGATCCGGCGGCGCGTACCCGGTCGCTGAAGCGGAGGCCCAAGCCTTCTAGGACGACCTCGCGCCGGTGCCGCACTGGCCGAAAGAGCCTCCCCGGTCCGAGGTAAGCCCCTCGGAAGACCAGCTCGTCGCCATTCGCCGCCGCTGCTGCCCGTTCGATTCGCGCCCGCCGCCCGCAACGGAACGCCGCCCAGAGCTCCGACTGGTCTCGCCCGTCGATTTCGATCGTGTTGTGGGCCCGGGTGCTCCGGTCGTAGCTCCGCACTCTCCCAGGCTCATACGTGTAGACACCCGTGTCCGCCACCAGTCGTCGCCCCCGGTGCGAGAGCTCAAACGACAGCGTGTCGGCATGCCCGTGGCCCGGTTGGTGGTCCGGTCCGACCGGCCCAGCGTCGACCAGCAGATAGGTCCCGTTGTCCGTTCGGAAACCGTAGTAGCCAGCCTCGCCGAGTGACCATGGTCCATCCGCCGCGTTCCCGGTCCCGGCCACCTCGCTCTCGGCCCCTGCCAACCCCAGCCAGCGCGTCACGAGCTCCCGATACGTTGGCGCCATTCCGAACACACAGTCATTGACCAGGGCGAACCCCCCATCGGGATGGGTGAGATCGGCCAGCGAGTGGATCAGCCTGCGGCTCGCCGGCTGGACGAGCTCCCCCACATCGCTCGCTCTCGCTCCCCCCGAATACTTCGCCACCCTAGCGAGACGCGCCAGGGCGTCGGCGACGAGCGCCTGATACATAGGACTCCGTTCGTCGTGCGTCCCGTCGGGAAGCACCTGCCGCGGGATTTCCGCTCGGAGAATCTCCAGCCCCTTCTGCACCCACCGCTCACTTTCCCCGCCGACGAGGCTCAGCCCCGCCCAGGCGAGCGTCACGCCGTTCTCGAGGAGGTGATTTCCCATCAGGTGGTACTCGATCTGTCGCTCGAGCGCCGCCACCTGCTGGCCCAGGCCTTCCAGGATCTCGGCCCTCGCCCCTTCCCCCAGATCCTCGTGCCCGGCCAGCCACTCAATCCACTCCCGGATCCGCATCGACAGCGGATACGGTTCCCATCCCGTGCCCTGGGGATCGGTGTTCGCCTCGATCCAGTCCCGCATCAGCTCCAGCGCCCGCCGAGCTGGGAGAGCGTGCAGGTACTGGAAATAGTGGAGGTGATACGTCCACAGCCGTTCCGCCCCTTCAGGCTCCCAGCGCCGCTCGCCGGAGAAGGGAAAGGTGCGATTCAGGAACCGGAATCCCTCCTTTGCCACCAGCGTCTCGGGTGAACGGGCCGGCAGGACCGCGGAGCGGCGGCCAAGGCCCTCGACTCCGCCCGCCGCCGGCAAGGCTCGCAACGGAGCGGCCCGTCGCCGCACCTGCCAGACCACCTGCCGCGGCTCGAGGTGAGCAACCGTGGCAAGAAGCGTCCTTAGCCTCACGCCGTCGCTTCCACCCAGCCCGCCAGCGCCTCGGCTACCCGCTCGGCGGCCCGACCGTCCCAGAACGGAATCGCCTCGCTTCGGGGCCATTTCGCCTCCAGCACCGCTCGGAAGGCTTCGCGGATCCGCTTCGGGTCGTTTCCCACCAACCGGCTGGTGCCGCGCTCGACGGTCACGGGCCGCTCGGTGTTTTCGCGCAGCGTCAGGCACGGGACGCCGAGAACGGTCGTCTCCTCCTGCATTCCCCCCGAGTCCGTCAGCACCACCCTGGCTTCTGCCATCAGCCCCATCATCTCGTGGTACGGGAGAGGGTTGACCGCCCGAAGGCCTTTGCCCCCCTCGAGAAGCTCCGTGAGATTGCAACCCTCGGCGGCCTTCCGCGTTCGGGGATGGACCGGGAAGACCAGCGGAAGGTCCCTCCCCAGCTCTCGGAGCAGCCGCAGCAAGCGCTCCAGAGTCTCGGCTTCATCCACGTTCGACGGTCGATGGAGCGTCACGACCCCGTACTCGCCAGTTGTAAGACCGAGCCTCTCCGGCATCCCGAGCTCCTTGGCCTTGTCGAGCTCGGCGAGGAGCGTGTCGATCATCACGTTCCCCACCAGCTGGATCTTTGCCTCGCCGATTCCCTCGCGCACGAGGTTCTGGACCCCGCTCTCCTCTGTCACGAGCAACAGGTCGGCCATCGCGTCCGTCAGGATCCGGTTGATCTCCTCCGGCATCGTGCGATCGAAGCTCCTCAAGCCCGCCTCGACGTGTGCCACGGGCACCCCGAGCTTCACCGCTGCAAGCGCACAGGCCACCGTCGAGTTCACATCTCCGAAGACCACCGTCGCCGCCGGCGGAGCCTCGATCAAGAGGCGCTCGTAGCGGTCCAAGATTCGGGCCGTCTGCTCACCGTGCGATCCCGAGCCGACGTCGAGGTAGATGTCCGGGTCGGGAATCGACAGCGCCTCGACGAACACCCGGCTCATCTCGAAGTCGTAGTGCTGCCCGGTGTGGACGATGCGAGTCGAGAGTCCGTCCACGGCTCCGAGCGCCCGCGCCACCGGCGCCAGCTTGATGAAGTTGGGCCGCGCTCCGGCAACGAGATCGATCAAGGGCTCAGCCATTGCGTTTCGATTCCGATCTCGACCTCGCTCAGACCTCGAGCGGCTCGCCCGTGCGCAGACTCTCCACAGCGCGGATCGAGGCCCGCGTGACCGCCCGAATCTCTTCCCAGGAGGGAAGCCCCCCGGCCTCGCCCTCGCGCAGCGCCCCGACGAACGCCGCCACCTCCGCCCTGTGCCCCTTGTCCTTGCCCCGGCGCTTGCGCTTCATCCTCCCCCCGGCAACCAGGGTCAGTCGGCGAAAGTCGTCGATTACTCCGACCTTCCCTCCACCCAGGACCTCGACTCGCTCCTTCGGAAACGCTGTGTCCCCACCGGCCAGGTAGGCAATGTTCGAGACGGAGCCGTTGGCGTGCTTCACGGTGAGGAAGCACTGATCTTCAGTAATCGCGGGCGCCTCGACCCCGCTCACCGACTCGGCATAGACGCGCACCGGAACCGACCCGGTGAGATAGGTCGCCAGATCGATCCCGTGGCAGGCCTCGCCGATCACTCGTCCGCCGCCCTCGGCGTCGTTCTGTGTCCAGTGGTCGGCCGGCAGCGCCCCGGCGCTGAAGCGGATCGACACGGTGAGCGGTTCCGCGACTTCCGCGAAGTGCTCCGCCAGTGCCTTGCTGGCCGGAGCGAAGCGCCGATTGAACCCGACCAGGACCAAGAGATCAGGGGCCTCCACCCGCGCCGCCTCGATCTCGCTGAGCTCCTCGAGGGTCAAGCAGAGCGGCTTCTCGACGAAAACGTGCTTGCCGGCCCGAAGCGCCGCGATCAACTGCCGCGCGTGCTGATCGTGCCGGGTGAGGATCCACACGGCATCGACTCCTTCGTCTTCGAGGACCGCGGACTCACTGCTCGCAGCCTTTGCGAAGCCGAACCGCTTTGCCGACGCGCTCGCCGTTGTTCCCGAGGCCGAAACCACAGTTCGGAGATCCAACCTCGCTGCCTTCCCGAGGGCCGGCAGCATCACCGAGCGCGCGAAGCGCCCCGCTCCCAGCACTCCGACCCCGATCGCCCCTTCCGCGATCGCCTCTCGCCGGACCGTCACTACCGCGTCGGGCCGCTCATCGTGCTCCTCGTACGCGAGCACGATGCCGAGATGGTCTTCGCCTCCCCGTTCGACGAGCTCGTACGCCTCCGGGGCTCGCTCGAGCGGGAATCGATGCGTGATGAGCGGAGAGACGTCGAGCTGCCCCGAAGCCATGAGATCAAGCACCGCGGCGAGGTTCCGCTGCTCCGTCCAGCGAACGTAGGCCGCCGGGTAATCATGCCCGCGCTCTTCGTACTCCGGGTCGTAGCGCCCTGGACCATAGGAGCGCGACACGACGATCTCAGCCTCCTTGTAGTACAGGCTTCGCCGATCGAGCTCCATACCCACGTCGCCCACGAGAACGACGCGGCCCTTCTCTCGCACCGCATCGACCGCCAGTCGCATCGGGTCGCTCGATCCGGTCGCGGCCGCCACCAGGACGGCGTCGGCACCCAGACCACCAGTCAGCCCTTCCACCGTCTTTGCACCGAGCCCGGGCTCAGCGACCTCGGCTCCCATGCCCCGGGCGACACGGCACCGCCAAGCATTCGGATCCGTGGCGACCACTCGGCAGCCGGCCGCCCGAAGCAGACCGACCACGAGTTGTCCGACGAGTCCCAGTCCAACGACGAAGACCTTCTCCCCCAGCCCGCAGCGCGACATCCGTACCCCGTGAAGAGCGATCGCCCCGAGGACGGTCATCGCCGCGGCCTCGTCCGGAACCCCGTCTGGTACCGCCGCCACCAGATGGCGAGGCACGGAAACCACCTCGGCGTGCGGCCCGTTCGAGGCGACCCGGTCGCCCGGCGCCAGATTCCCCACCCCGGCACCCACAGCGAGCACGACCCCCGCCGAGGAGTATCCGAGTGCCTTCGGTTCGTCCAGGCGCGCTCTCACGGCTCGCACGGTGGCGCCCAGACCGTCCCGCCGCACTTTCTCGAACACCTGACGCACCTGGTCGGGCCGCTCTCGCGCCTTGCCGGCGAGTGATTTGCGAGCCAGTTCCAAGCTTGCCCGCTCCGTCCCGGCCGAGATGACGCTTCTACGGTTGGCAATCACCACCCGGCCCGGCCGGGCAGCGGGGCGGGGAATCTCGATGACCTCAACTCGGCCGCTGCCGAGACTCTGGATGATGCCTTGCACGATGGCCCCGAGATCTTCCGTCGTCGAATCGCCTGCTCGCTCGCGTTCATCCCGGCCCGAAATCAGTCCGAAGGCGGTGTGTTCTGACCCGATCGTAAATCAGGCGAAGTATAGCCCCGTGACGGTCCGGCTTGCGATGTTCAACGTCTGAACGTATAGTACGTTCAACGTCTGAACGATGCAACCGCCACCGACATGACCGAGGTGGCGAAGCGCCGGCGGAGGCGAAGTGTCGAGTCCCGAACTGAAGAGCCCGAACTGGTTTCCGATCTATACGCGACCGCGCCAGGAGCGCCGGGCGCTCGTCAACCTCGAGCGCCAGGGATTCCAGTGCTTTCTGCCCGAGGTGAGGCGACCGCGGAGCGAGCGCGTCGAGCCTCTCTTTCCGCGCTACCTCTTTCTCGAGGCTCAGCCCGCGGAACAGAGCCTTGCACCGATCCGCTCGACCCGTGGCGTGACCGGCTTGGTGCGCTTCGGTGAACGCATCGCGACGTTGCCCACACGGGTGATGCAGGCAATCCGCTCGCGGATCGATCCAGAGACCGGGCTCGTCCGGGGAGAGTCACTCGACCTGAGACCCGGGGAGCGGGTCCGTGTCCTCAGCGGGCCGCTCGCCGGTACCGAGGCGATCTTCCGGGCCGGGAGCGGGCCGGAGCGGGTGCGGGTGCTGATGGACCTACTCGGCAGGCAGACCACCGTCGAGGTGGACCGCCTGTCGTTGGCGCGCGCCGTCTGAGGCGCGCCTGACAGCCGTCGCCGACGAGCGGTTCGAGGTCGGCGGCAAAACGGAAGAGCCGCTCCGGTGCTCCGACACCGAAACGGCGGTAGCCTGGCCGGCGCTCGGATCACCACCTTCTCCAGCACCGTCAACCGATACGGCTTGAACCCTCGGCGACCAACCCCTTGGATCAGGAAATTCACCTAAAGATCCTCCGCCATTTGGAGGAGAACCCGGACGTCAGCCAGCGCGAGCTGGCCCGTGAGCTGGGCGTGAGCCTCGGCAAGGCCAACTATTGCTTGAAGGCTCTGATCGAGAAGGGCTTCGTCAAGGTGCAGAACTTTCGCAAGTCCGACAACAAGCGGGCCTACCTCTACAAGCTCACGCCGCGCGGCTTAGAGGCCAAACTGAGGATCTCAGTCGCTTTCCTCAAGCGAAAGATGAAGGAGTACGAGCGCCTGCAACGCGAAATCGAAGAGCTCCGCGCCGACGTGGGTTCCGAGGTGGTGAAAGAGTGAGGGACTTCTCGAGCCGACCCGATCAGGTGCGAAGCGTCCACCAGGGTGGTCGCCCGGCCGAGCTCGGGCAGGCTTGGGAGCTATCCGAGCCTCACTGGATGCAACCTCCGTGGCCCAGGGCTGAGCGCCTCTCGCGCAGTGATCCTCTATCGTTTGCGAGCATCGGGAAGAACGTCGCGCTGATCACGGCCCTGCTCCTGATCAACAGGCTCGGGACGGCGGGAAATATTGCTTGCTATGCGGTGCTTCTGCTAATGGCGGTACGTAGTCCCCTGGGCGCCCTCAAAGCGTTGAGCATCTCGGGGCTCGTCATCACCGCCAGTGAGTTTTTCGTCGTGCGGGGCGGGTTCGTGGCGCCGCTCAAGTACATCTTGCTGTTGGTGGGCGGTTTGACTCTGCTGCGCGCCGCGCATCGCCCGTTCTACATGAGGCCGCTGGCGTGGTTGTTGGTGTTCGGCTTCGTGGCCGCCAGCCTGGCAGTGATGAACGGCTACTTCGTCGAAGTGTCCCTTCTCAAGATCGCCTCGTTCACGTTCGGGGCCGTTTGTCTGCTCGCCGCGGGTCACCTTGTCAGCGACATCGAACGAGAGGTCTTGGCCTGGACCTTCTCGCTTTCTCTCGTCGTCGCAATCCTCAGCTACGGAGCTCTGGTGATCGGTGCGGGGTATGGCTCATTCGAGACGATCTGGGGTGACCGGTACAGCGGTTTCCGCGGTCTGCTCAGCCATCCTCAGAGTCTTGGCATTGTCGCCTGCCTGATGGCAGTCTACCTGACCGCAATTCAGATCTTCGCTCGATTTCCATACAGAAAGTCCGCGTTCTTGTTGCTTGCCTCCATGATGGGCCTGCTCTACCTGAGCCAGGCGCGAACCGGGATGCTCGGGTACTTCTTGGCCAGTGGATTGGGTCTGCTGCTCGTCGGCTTGGCCCGCAAATCACCCCGAGAACAGAAACTGCTGAGGAGCTACCAGGCACGATTCTTTGCCCTCGCGGCCCTGGCCCTGGTTGCCCTGGTCTCCGTCGAATTGCTGACTGGAGATGTGTCGGCGAAAGCAACGGAGTTTCTCGCCAAAGGGAAGCCGGTTCAGGGGGAGGGTCTCTCTGTCCTCTACCAGGCTCGGGCTGAGCAGATCGCGACTTCGTGGCAGAACTTCCAGCAACATCCCTGGACCGGGATCAATTTCGGAACTGACCTCAATTACAAGTGGCAGGAAACTGCAACCCTGCTTTCTGCCGCCACCGAAAAGGGATTTCTGCCGGCCGCCGTTCTCGAGGAGGTCGGATTGATCGGGACCCTCTTTTTCGTCCTCTTCGTCGGGAGCCTGTACTACTACCTCATTCGTACCCGGCGCTATTTGGCGCTGGCACTGTTCACCGGTCTCCTGGTCGTGAACCTGGGCGAGATGATGTTCTTCGCCTTCGGCGGATTGGGGACCATCTCGTGGGCATTGATTGGTCTCACGATGCCTGCGGCACAAGCGCATATCCGACTCTTGGGATCCAGCACCGGGTACTGATCCCGGCCTTGCCACGATTCCAGATCTCGATCGTGGTGCTCATCGTTGTCAGCATCCACGCGAGGCTGCTCGGGCCGGAAAGTCACCTTACCCTTGTCACCATCGCGAAGGCCCTGGTCGTCCACCTCGGCGAAACCATGTTCTCCGCCCTCGCGGAATTGGCGATGGCCGCCTTGACCGTCCTCGGAACGGCGCTCCCGGTATCGGGCGGGTATATGCAACCAAGTCACAAAGGACAATCAAGAAAACAACGCTGCGGACGGGTCGCTTAACAATGTTCGAGCCAATCCGGAGACTCCTCACACTCTTCACGGGCCGCGACAAGTCGTGGCTCGTGGCCATTCTGTTTACCATGTTCGTCGTTGCAGTGCTTGAGTTAGTCAGCATCGGCACCGTGCCCATCGCCATCTCGGTAGTTGCGAGCCCGGGTGGGCTCGAGCGCTATCCTCTCCCAAAGAGCATCGTAGCCTGGCTCAAAGAGGCGACCCCACAGCACCTAGTAGTCGCCGCCGGGCTCGGCTTTCTCGTTGTCTATGCGATCCGCACCGTGTTTCTTGTGCTTAGCAAGTACATGCAGGTCCATTTCGCTGCAACGCGACAGGCGCGGTTGTCCTCGACACTGCTTAGTGCCTACCTAAACGCCCCGTACGATTTTCACCTGGCGCGCGATTCTTCTGACCTAATCCAGAACCTCCAGGCTGGGGCGATGCTGCTCGGCGGACAGGTCATCCTCCGTATTCTCGTCGCTTTGCAAAGTGCAATTCTCCTTCTCTTCATCCTCGCAGCCTTAGCGATATTTCACCCTGCGGTGACTGCGGTCAGTCTTGGCCTCTTCGGCGCATTCGGTATTGTGTTCTTCCGATTGACATCCGGCCGCGCCCGGCGGTGGGGCAAGCTCGAGGTAAGAGAGCGCAAGCGGTCGCTGCGACTGCTCCGCCAGAGCTTGGCGGGAGTACGTGAGATCCGACTGCTAGGGCGGGAGAGCTACTTCGGCCGAAGGTTCCACGAACAGATGCGCAACGTCGCCGGGGCTCAGAAGAGGAGGGAGCTCCTTACATTCCTCTCAAGCCCACTGATGGAGATGCTCGCTGTCGTCTCCATGTCGACCGTTGCCGCCCTCACGATGAGCAGGGGCCGCGACCTCAGCTACGTCTCGGCCGTACTTGGGCTCTTTGCCATGGCTTTCTTTCGGATGAAAACTAGTCTTACCACCCTTCTCGGCGCCGCCACAAACCTCAGCTATCAACTCGTCTGGGTCGACCCAGTCGCTGGGGACTTGACCGCACTTACTCGTGCTGAGCCACCGCCGGCAGTTGGGCCGGAACGGCCACACGTCGCGTTTCAAACGGCCATCCGGCTCGAGGACGTCTCCTTTCGCTACCCAGGTTCCAACCTTTCCGTGCTCGATCACATCACCCTCTCGATCGAGAAGGGCTCTTGTCTCGGCTTCGTCGGACCGACAGGCTCGGGCAAGAGCACCCTCGCCACCCTCCTCCTGGGCCTCCTGAAGCCGACTTCTGGCCGTATCACTGTGGATGGTGCGGATATCCAGGCCGATGTCCGGAGTTGGCAGCGACACGTAGGCTATGTTCCGCAGGACATGTTTCTCATCAACGATTCGATCCGGCGCAACATTGCGCTCGGGGAGGAGGACCGGAACATCGACGATGATCGCGTCTGCGAGGCGCTGAACGGCGCCCAGCTCGCGAAGTTCGTGGACTCGCTGCCGGAAGGTCCCCACACCTTCGTCGGCGAGCGGGGGGTCCGCCTCTCGGGTGGTCAGAAGCAGCGCATCAGCATTGCGAGAGCGCTCTATCATCGCCGCGGAATCCTGGTACTCGACGAGGCGACGGCAGCCCTCGATTACACGACCGAAGAGAAGCTGATGGAGGCGATTCGTGGTCTGGTTGGTGAGATGACGATCGTGATCGTCGCGCACCGACTGCGAACGTTGGACATCTGCTCGCTGATCTATCGACTCGAGGAGGGACGCCTCACTCTCGTGAGTGGGGTCGATTCGGATAATTGGGCAAAACTGGCGAGACGAGCCAAGTGATCGGTTCGGCTCGTTTGGAGACTAGCTAGCGCTCTCGATGACTGCGCGCCTGACAGGACCCGGCTCGACTCTAGCGCCCCCACTGACGGAGCGTGTTGAGCGCCTCCTACGGACTCCGCTATTCGTGGTGGGCGCGCCGCGCAGCGGCACCACCTGGCTACAGCAACTCTTGCTTGAGCACCCTCGCGTAGTGGGCGGAGAGCACGAGACACATTTCTTCGTCAACTTCGGTCCGGTCCTGGAGCGCTTCGACCGCCAGGACACGCGAACGCGCCGGGTGGGGCTCCCATGCTACTGGAGCCGCGAGACTCTGCATGAGACGCTCTGGCGGCTGTGGGTGAGCACGATGCGTGCAAGCGCCGAGGCCAAGGCCAACGCGTCGCTCTTGGTTGAAAAGACACCAGGTCACGCACTGCATATGCAGTCGATTCGCAGCTTGCTCCCTGGGGCTTGCTTCGTGCACCTCGTTCGGGACGCTCGAGCCGTGGCCGCCTCCATGTTAGCGGCCCATCGGTCATGGGCGGGCGATGCCATGCCGTCCACTGCACGCTGGGCGGCGCAAGTTTGGCGCGAACACGTATGCGCGGCGCGGGCGACCGCCCGAAACCTGCCGGCTAACGCCTACCTTGAGGTCCGTTACGAGGACCTCCGCCGCGCGCCAACCGAGGAACTTCAGCGGGTACTGACCTTCGTCGGCCTGGCTAACAACCTAGACGAGACCCAGGGCTTGGTCGAGCCGTACCTCTTGGATAGCGTCGTGGGAGCGCCACCCGTCTTGGGTGCGAGGACCCAAGGTTTCGTTCGTTCGGGCGCGGTCCTCGGCTGGAAGGACGAGCTAAGCTGGCGACAGCGTTGGGCGATATGGCGTCAGACGCGCACGCTTCTGCGCCAGATGGGATACGGGCGGACGTTTTGAGAGGCCTTGTGCGGCGAGAGAGCGGTGACGTATGAGGCCAACGCCAGTTGTCTCCGTACTCCTCCCGGTCCACGACGCAGAGGCCTACCTGGCGGATGCCTTGAGGAGCATTCTTCAGCAGGACTTCGCCGGCTTTGAGGTCGTCGCCGTAGATGATGGGTCGCGCGACCGCTCCTGCGAAATCCTCGAAGCGTCGGCCCGGCAGGATCCTCGGGTGGTTGTCCTGCGGAGCGAGCGGCGGGGCCTCGTCGAGACACTGGCCACGGGTTTCGAGCGCTGCCGAGGCGACCTCATCGCCCGCATGGATGCTGACGACATCGCCCTCCGCTCACGTTTCCGGCGACAGGTCGCGTTCCTGAGTCAGCACAGGGAATGCGTCCTCGTAGGGAGTGCCGTTGTTGAGACCGACCCCGAGGGTCGCGATCTCAAAGTGCACCGGGTCCCGTGTAAGCATGAGGAGATCGAGGCTGGGCTCTTCAAACGGGACGGCGCCAACCCCGTGCCCATTCTCCATCCCACTGTGATGATGCGCCGCGCGGCGGCAGCAGCGGCCGGCGGGTATCGCCCTGCGATCAAAGCCAGCGAGGACCGCGACCTGTGGCTGCGACTCGCCGAGCGCGGGCGACTGGCCAACCTCCCCCAGATACTTCTCCGCTACCGCTTGCACTCCAAGAGCTTCACTAGCACGCACTCGCGACGCCAGCAAGAGTTCGCCCACCGCGTCATTCGAGAAGCCTACGCCCGCCGCGGCATTAGCTGGAACGGGCGGCTGGAGGAGGGCCCTGTAGTGGCCGATGCCGCTCCGCCTCTGGCCTGGGCGCGGCACGCCTTGGCTGGCGGCAACTTCGGAACGGCCCGGCATCACAGCTGGGCAGCTGTCAGACGCGATCCAGCGTCGCTCGCCACCTGGCGCGTATTCGGGCGTGCGCTCACCGGTGCGCCGGGACTGGCTTTGCACCGGTGGATTCGGGGCCGCTGGCCCGCCATTGGGAAGAGCTCGTGATTCGCCCTGGCATAGGCACGGTGCGGCGAGGTGTCCGGCGACGAGTCACAGGCATGCGGGCCGCCGTCGAGCGGACCTACGGCAAGTGGCGCATGTGGCGAAAAGGCGGATTTTTCAACGGCGCACGCGTCGTACCCTACGAAGGGGCCGCGGACGGCAACGAGGCCTTGCGGGAGGTTGTGGCGGCCGAGCGCCCGCTCATGGTGGCTCGCTATGGCTTATACGAGCTCCAGGCCGTCACCTCTCACCGTTACGGGCATCCCCCCGTAGAGAAAATCCTCCCTGCCCTGCATTTCAATGCCGGCTTCTTCCCGGCCGAGGCTCGCCTTGTTGGGCGCTTCGCTGAGGAGTATGGCGAGGCCACCGCGCTCGCCGACTGCTTCTGCGCCTGGAACTACCGGCACGGCTTGTGGCCCACCGAGGAAAGGGTGTTCCGTGAGCTGTGCCCCGACGCGCGCCTCATGGATCTTCACGCCTTGGCCTGCTTCGAGCGCCAGCACCCCTGGACTGAGGCCCTGGCAGGCCGGCGCGTCCTGGTAGTCCACCCGTTCGCCGCAGCGATCGAGCGCCAGTATCGGCGGCGCGAACTCCTTTTCCGCAATCCAGCCGTGCTCCCGCGCTTCGGCAACCTAACGACCATCCCCGCGGTGCAGTCAATTGCCGGCAATCCGGTCCCATTCCCCGACTGGTTCGCTGCGCTCGATCACATGCGGCGGGAGATGGAGGCCGCCGACTTCGAGGTGGCCCTGATCGGCGCGGGCGCCTATGGCCTGCCCTTAGCTGCCCACGCCAAGCGTCTTGGGCGCCAGGGCGTGCACCTCGGGGGCGTAACCCAGATCCTATTCGGGATCATGGGGCGCCGCTGGGAAAGGCAGTACCGCCATCTCGTGAATGATGCCTGGGTGAGGCCCGGCCCCGACGATCGGCCACCGGGGTTCGACCGGATCGAGGACGGGTGCTACTGGTGAGCGAGCGGTCGCGGTTTGCCGCCCTCTCTGCGAGCGAGCACACCCTCGTCTTTGTGGGGGGCCTCCACCGGAGTGGGACCTCGGCCGTCTATCGGCTGCTCGGCAGCGACCCTCGAGTCAGCGTGTTCTCCGAGACGGGAGCGATCGAGGACGAGGGCCAGTTCCTTCAGACGGTCTACGAGCCCGACACGAGCCATGGTGGCCCCGGCCTATTCGGCCTTGACCCAGCAGCGCACTTGACTGAGAATTCGCCCCTCGTTGCGGACGCCCAGCGACGGCTGTTCGCCGAATGGTCGCGCTACTGGGACCTGACCCGCCCGGTCCTGGCCGAGAAGTCTCCCGCCAACCTAATTCGGGGACGGTTCCTTCAGGCCATATTCCCGGGAGCCCGCTTCCTCTTCATCACACGCCACCCGGTGGCCGCGGCCATGGCAACTGCCAAGTGGACCGGTGCCTACGCCACCACTCTCCTCAAGCACTGGATTCGGTGCCACGAGCTCATGACAGCCGATCTCCCGCACCTCGAGCACGTCCTCGTCGTCCGTTACGAGGACCTGACGGACAACCCACGGTCATTTAAGGTTCCCTTCGAGCGCCTCCTTGGGCTCGACGGTCTGGACCTCGCCTGGGAATTGCTGCGCCCCGGGCTCAACGCCCGCTACTTCGCGCAATGGCGCCGCGGAGACTTCCACCTGAAAGGGCGCAGGCGCGACCGGCTCAAGCGCTGGCGCAACCTGTGGGAGGTGCGTTGCCTCGAACGCCGCCTGGCCGACGCCGTGGCGCAGTTCGGCTACGGGTTTGAGGAGGTTCGGAGCAACTAGGACGGGGTTCGTGCTGCGGCGCGTGCAAGGCTGGCCACGCCGTCGTTCCGCCTAGGCAAAGGAGAACGATCGCGAGGAAGTGTTGACGACGTGACTACCGTCATTGAATCATGAAGTTGGAGCGTCGCAGTGGTGGCGACAAGAGAGTTGTCATCGTCCAACACAGCTCGGACCGGAACGGCTCGGCGATCAGTGGCCTGATGGTCGCGGATGTGCTGCTCCATTGTGGCTGGGACACCCACGTGATCTTCCGTTGTCCGGGGCCAATGGAAGAAGTCTACCGGGACAAGGGACACTCGACTGCCGTATTTGAGCACGAGAACTGGCTTCGCCGCTCCCATCCCGTGCGATTCCTCAAGGATTTCGAGACCGAATGGCGGAGGTCTCGCAAGCTCGATGAGCTGTTGGCACGGATCCGCCCTGATCTCGTCTACATCAACACTGCTGTAAGCCTGGCAGCGGCAGTAAGTGCTCGGAGCCACGGAATTCCGCTCGTATGGCACCTGCGAGAGCTCCCTGTATGGGAGGGCGGAGAGATGCGGGCCCCGAGGACCGCGTTGCCTCTCGTTCACCACGTCCTGGCCCGGTGGCCTCACAGAGTCGTCGCCAACTCGCGAGCAGTCGCTCGCGGTCTCCTGGGAACCCGGCTGGCCGAACGGGCATTCGTTATTCCGAATGCGGTGAGTGATGATTTCTTCTCGCGTCGAGGTGACCCTACCGTGACGCGAGCCAAGCTGAACCTGCCTTTGGAGGGCCCTATCATCGGCGTTCCGGGAACCCTCCGACCGGTCAAGGGGCACGAGTTCTTCCTTCGCTCGGTAGCGCCGCTGGCGAAGCGGCGTGGAGATCTCCACATCGCCATTACCGGAGACGGGGACGCGACCTTCCGAGAAAGTTTGCAAGATCTCAGCCGGGAACTAGCAATCGTGGATCAATTAACCTTTCTCGGTACGCTCGAAGACATGCCGTCCTTCTACAGGGCCGTTGACGTGATCTGTGTACCTTCGAGATCCGAGTCCTTCGGTCGAGTCGTTATCGAGGCACTCGCAAGCGGTGTACCGCTAGTGGCGACAGCCGTTGGCGGCGTCCCAGAGATCGTCGAGGACGCTGTGACCGGTGATTTGGTCAGCTATGGCGATCAAGATGGCCTTCTAAGATCTCTTGAGCGACTTCTAGACGAACGAGATCGAGCCGTGAAGATGGCCGCCCGGGGAGCGGAATTGGCGCGACAGAACTACAGCGAGCATACCCATCGGCGGCGCATCAAGCTACTCGCGCAGGAGGCTGAGGGTTGAAAAGTGCCGGTGACGAGATCGTCGATTGTTCGTTCCTAGGCGAGCGTTGTGTTTGAGGGAGGACCCGGGGCTTGGCGGCACGCGGTGGCCTCGCGCATCGAGGCCCCACTACCAGTGCCTGGGTGAGTCTCACAATGCATAGGAGACCCACGGCGTGCGCCGGCATAATCATCCCAACGCATCGCGGTGGCTCGTGGATCAATGCGTGTCTGGACAGCCTAGTATCGAGTATCGACAGTAGACACTATATCTACGTCGTGGACAACGGTCACAATGAGAACAGCATCCCATGCGACTGCGGCTTTCGGAACTACGTCGTCATGAGAACCCCGCGCATCATGGGCTTTGCGGACGCAAACAATTTCGCCCTGTTATCGATCGGAAGACCACACGCCTACTACTGTTTTCTGAACCAAGACACAATTAGCTCATCTTGCTGGCTGGACAGGTGTATCGACTGTCTAGAGGATGCTCCGGATCTGGGGGCGGTCATTCCCTACACGACACAATATGACGGTACCGGTATCGACCCAGCCTTCGAGCAGTGCATGTCGCGTGCTATGGGCTCAAGGGAGGTGCACGTCGATGGAAGAAGCGAGACCATTCTCATCCTGCCACAGGTCCCTGCGGCCGCCCTCGTCGTCCGCGCGGGCGCCCTCGCGGCGAGCGGGCCGTTCGATCCAGTTTTCGAGAATTATTACGAAGACTATGACTTGGGAGACAGGCTTCAGCGGGCAGGGTATCAATTGGGTGCATGCCTTTCGGTCGGAGTCGCCCACTTTTCGGGCTCCTCTTGGATCACAGAAGCCGCCGAGCGTCGCCGGAGCGTCCTCTCCATCAGTAACCGCGCGCTCCTTGCATGCAGGCGAGTCGCTCGTGGCAGGGTCTGGCACGCAGCAAAGATCTTCCTCGCTGAGCTCCCCCGACGGGTCATGGCAAGCACTCTGGGGCGTCCGGGAGCGCCTTCCTTGAGCACGGTAATTGGCGCATACGCTCGGCTAACGCGGCTAACGCCCCGCCTCGTCTCGTCGCGACACGATCAGGCGGTGTTTGAGAGGTACCTCATCTCTATCGGGTGGGACAGTCGTGCGAGAGGTTTCGAGGACGGTAGGCGCTGGAATCGATGAGAGTCTGCTTCGTGGTTGGGGCGATGAACGTGGGTGGCGTGCAGACTTTTATCATCAATTTAGGAGCGTACCTAAGGCGACAAGGCGATCACGTCACAGTCCTCGTAACCGATCATAAGGGCGAGTGGTGGCATCGGTTATCCGACGCCGGGATGTCGGGAATCTCTGTCCCGAAGAGAGATCATTTCTGTCCCGCAAGCCATGCGCTCGTTATCGCCAATACGATCCGATCGCGCCGATTTGACGTGGTTGTCCTAAACCATAGTCGGGAGGCGCAACTCAGTATCCCACTTTGCAGCTCAACGTCTATCGTAGTGCCAGTCATTCACAACGACACATCCGGTGTCTTGCGGCTCGCGACGCGAAACTCAAGCTACTGGCATTACCTGATAGCTGTCAGCCCAAGACTCGCCAAAAACGCAGCAGCTAACGTACCTCAAAAAGCAATCGTACGAATGAACTACCCAGTCGCAATGCCCGATGATGATCTCTTCGCAAACCGGGCGAGTTGGAGTAGGAAGCTGCGTCTTTTGTATGTGGGGCGACTCCATGAAGAGCAGAAGGGTGTCCTCCTGTTACCAGCGATTCTCGAAAGCTGCTTGCAGCACGAGCTCGCGGTCACGCTCGAAATTGTCGGATCGGGTGTAGACCAAAGGCTTCTTCGGGAGTCGTTCAAATACCGCGGGCTCCTCCCCTCGGTGCGCTTTCACGGAACGCTTACGGCGGACGAGGTGCTCGCCCTCTTGCTTGAAAGTCACGTGTTGCTTATGCCATCTCATTATGAGGGACTAGGTATCGTCGCGGTCGAAGCGCAGGCGTGCGGATGCGTACCAATAGTAACTCGGCTACCAGGCGTCACAGACTATTCCTTGATCGACGGTGCTACCGGCTTCCTCGTCGATGGCCACGACGCCTTCGCATACACGAAGTATGTCGCGGCCCTCGCTACTGCCCAAAGTCGTTGGAACAGCATGAGTCAGGCTGGGAGACGGTACGTACAGCCACTGTTCGGAATCGAGTCAGTTGGAGCCAGCTTTCGGAAGTCCCTAGCCGCGAGTCGTGAAACTCGCCAGCAACGGAGTCGGCTCCATCGAATGATCGCCTTTCTCATCGGAACGTCTTTGCGAGACTGGTACCCGAACGTACTGAGGCCCGGTACATGACGATGCAAGAGGCCGGGGCCACGACAGGTGAGAAGACTGCCGTGCTGATCGTAGCGAAACCGGCGGGGAACATACCACGCATGGTGAACCTCGCGGAGAACCTTCGCGAAGCCGGTGTGCGCGTGATTCAAATCGGGCGGGAGAAACGTGACGACGAAGACCACAACGCGCCAAACGTGGACGGTGAGCTGCTAAACATCTCGCTCTCCGCCGATCGCCTGCACCCAGACGTCTTCCGCCAACCACTTCTAATATGTGAGTTCATCGTGCGCGTGGTGCGGCTACTAAACTCGCTCAAACCCGACTATATCTTCACTTTCTACAATACGGCAGCGATATTTCATAGATTCCGGTTCCGATTTCCGACGCGGAAGATCGCTTGGCTCCTCGATTTTCAACACCCCTTCTTTCAGCGAGGGCGACATCGAGTGCTCGAACGCCTTGGTGAAATGGGGTGGGAACATGCTGATGCCATCGTAGTGCCAACACGCGAACGCCTTGCTTTGCATCTAGCCCGTCGCCCTCAGTGTCTCCATGTGCCGGCATTCGTCGTCCCCAATTCTCCAAATCGCGGCAAGGCCGAGGATGGAGGAATCCCGCCCAACTTTGCACCGGGGCCAATCCGCCTCATTTATGCCGGAAGCGTCGGCACCAATTATGGCCTGGAGGCCCTTATCCGAGCTGTCGATCAGCGCAGAAGCGAGACCCATTTGCGGATTGTTGGTAGAAAGAGATACATAGACGGCGATCGCCGCGTGCTAGTCCGCTACCAACAGCCGATCCAACGGTTGCTGGATAGACTTCGCCACCCGAAGAACGTGGAATGGCTCGACGCTGTACCATATTCCAAGCTTCCCGCTTTACTTCGGCAGGCTCATGTTGGTTACGTGACCTACGACGGACGCTCGAACCTCAATGATCGCTTCTCGGCCCCTGGGAAAGCGTACGACTATCTTCGAGAAGGCCTCGTCTTGTTGACTGACCATGAAAGTCCTGTCGCAGAAGATCTGCAGACTGCCGGTTGCGGTGTCGTATTTCAGGCGCCCGCAACATCGGAGAAACTGCGCAGCGCAATTGACGTCCTTATCGAGTGCAAGGATACATTGCCCCAGATGCGAGAACGGGCGCGTGCACTCTTCGACTCGAATTACAACCAAGCCAGGTGCCTACGACCTCTTTTTCGATACCTCGGCGTCTCGGAGTAGTCTGACAAGGGACAAGACATGTTCGGAGCTGACGTGATCGCGTTGTTTCATAACGATGTGCTCTTGCCGAGTGCGCAACACTACTTGACGAAACAGGCGGAGCGCATGGCGCTTGCGCTAGACATCATAGAAGGGCTGATCGAGTCCGAACGGCGGTGAACGGTTGAGCGTTCTCGACGTGGCCCCGCACCTTTTCACCACGGCCATGCGACGCTGCTTTGCGGATTCGATCTCGCTTTCAACGATCGGGTGGTCTGACAACACGCTCGTCTCTCGGGCGGACATCGATCACCATTGCGAGTTCGACTTGAATGACTCGAACTTCCCCAAAAAGTGGATCGATGCTGGTCCGTTCGACGTCATTGTCATGGGTGAGATTCTTGAGCATCTATT
>Ga0307436_1000338_pt1 | contig 21611 bp, 18 predicted proteins | sample SalMarWE160440MG_FD_202513 | JGI IMG/M metagenome (GOLD analysis project Ga0307436, IMG submission 202513) | Salt marsh sediment microbial communities from the Plum Island Ecosystem LTER, Massachusetts, United States - WE1604-40 | ecosystem: Environmental > Aquatic > Marine > Intertidal zone >...
TGCGTTGAATTCTTCGATTGCGCATAATTCCCCCGCCCATCTGTTGGCGAAGAAAAAGCTGACATCGTCAAAATACATGCTGATCCCCGGATTATATTTTTCGGCATTGCTCTCCAGGCACCGCAGGGCGGACTTGGTGGCCGAATACAGATCGACATCGATCGAAATAAAGCCAACCGGTGCGGATCGATCGATAGATTCAATGAGCGGACCGATCGTGTCGGCAATATCGCCCCAAATTATTTCCGCGCGGCCGTCGAGCTTACGGACGAGCGCGTCTCGGTCTTCCATCGTGAAATCCCCGGGATTCCAAAGCTCCGGATGATCTTTGTATCCTTGAACGGACGGCAGCCCCTGCCCCGTATCGAAACCGACGATGCGCAGGTCGACGCCCGTTTCCGCTTTAACGAGCGGCGCAAGATCGGCCATATTCAGTAGCCCCGCACCGCTCGCAACGCCAAACTCGATAACGGTGACGCGTTTCTGTCCGAAGTATTTCGCAACATCGGCCGCTCGCAACATGCCATAAAGATAATTGGACCGTTGGATCAGCCCGAAGCGTTCACGCTCGCGAAAATTGCCGTAGCGATCGACCCACGAAGCCTCACCGAGCAGCCGTGTCCATAATTTCCGCTGGAGCGCCCTCACCTGCATATCACGTATTCCATTTCCGATAATTCATATTACCAGTCTAATGCTCCACGCATCGCAGGTTTTCGTCACCTCGCAAGATGCGCACCAGCGCATCGAACATGGTTTTGGCGATCAGGTTGTTGCCTTTTTGCGTGAAATGCACCAGATCGAGATACAAGTCCTTGTCCCAGATCCCGTCGAGGCCGGGGGTCGTATCGATAAAGGGCACGCCGGCAGCTTCGGCAATTTTCTTGACCATACGGTTGTGCGCGGCGTTCTGTGCGATAACAAGGTCGATCTCGCGAAAAACGCTCCCATAAAAATCACGCACCTTAGGCGGCGATGATGCATTCACCGCCATGCTCGAATTGGCGAGCACCACCTCAAAGTGATGCTCGTTGCCCAGCCTGATGAGCTCGCGATAAAGATCGGCATAGCGACCATGCATGATTTTTTCGTCAGAATAAGATTTCTGCAGGCTGCGTTTTCTTTTCCAAATATAGAGCTTATCGCGCACCGCTTGGATCAGCGCCGACGGCCTTTTTCGGGCCTTTGGCCGCGGCTTGCCTTGTGAGCTTTTTACAGCGACGGTGCGATCCAAGAGCCCTGCTCGCAAGCCGTTGTATCCGTGATAGCTGATGACGATATCCGGCTGGAGCGGAATAATGCTTCTGCGGACGCGCTCGATATTATCCTTCAGCGTATAGAACTCCGTGCCGGCATTAATGACTTCAATCGGCCTGCTGCATGCAAGGCGGGAATCAAAAAGCGCTTGCAACACCGCGGGCCATGGACGCTCGCCTTGATGAATCGTCGGACCCAAGGTCGCGGATTCGCCGAGCGCAAAAATCCGAAACCGGTTACCCTTGTCACGTTCAATGTCCTTGCCGCGAAAACCGAAATTATCGATGTGTAAGACGGATCCAAAAAAACCAGCGGAACTGTTCGGGATCGTCACAAATGGCAGGACGCCTTGCGGATCAGGCATTTCAGTCGATGCCTTGAAACCGTTCGGCCGCGTCCACTCTTTGGCGTAATACTCCCACCACGCATGGAAGGCGGTGGGGTTGCCCTTTGCCGCCTCGTAGGAATAGACAGGCTTGGTCGACGCAACCACTTTCGTCTGCAAGTTTACGTACGCAAAATCGGCCGCCGGCAGAAGCACGACAAGCACAATCAATGTGCGCCCAGCTGTAGCCAATCCGGGGACTTTCGACACCAGCCACGCCGGCACCAGCATCCATACCGACGCGGTAAAAACGATCAGCGTGACGTAGAAGACAGCCGCCGGCGCATAGCCGAGGTCGGCACGCCGGCAAAAATAGGCCGAAACAATGGCGACCAGAACCAGCGCGAGCCTGCCGGTCGTCGTTGAATCTGCGATCCGCTTCATGTGCTTGAAGCCTGCCGCACCGTTGCTTCGCTGCGCCGACCGTAGACGTTATATTTCGGCCGCGCCGCCAAGATCGGCTTTTCGAAGTAGTAATAAAAGACGGTGCACAACAGCACCAGGCTGGAAATATAAATGACCATTTGCCACGGCAGGTCGAGACTGGCCAGCCGCGGCTTTAAGATCATCACAAAGATGATGTGAAACAAATAGACCGTGTACGAAATGCGGCCAAGATAGACGCCAAAATCCGACAGAAATTTTCGCTTGCTGAATATGAATTCGCCGCCTCGGAACAGCGCAACCGCCGAGAGACCAACGGCGGCGCTAGTATAGGGGAATAGGGCCATGCTGAGCGGATTATCGTTCGCCGTCAGATAGGCGACCGTGCCTCCCAGTGCGCTGCACGCGACAAAAAGCAAAACCAATGTCCAGAGCGTTGCCGTGCTCGGTCGCGACCTTTCGAAAAATCCGAGCTTCTCGAATGTCAAGTAGAGCAGGAACCCGAAAGCAATCGAATCGATGCGGAAAATAGTGACTCTGCGCACCCCGGCATCCCAATGGACATCGCTGCCGCCAAAGGCGCGAATGAGCACAATTCCAAGAATAAAACACACCGCGTAGGTGGCTACGAATTTGCGATCAAATCGTTTGAAAATGCTCGCTACGACGAAAAGAATCGGAGCGAACGTCACATAGTACCATTCCTCCACCGAAAGGCTCCACGCGACCGGATAGTAGTCGTGAGAGTTGGCTTGAAAAAACAAATTTTGGACATAGACGGAGTAGCGGGCGTAATCCGCCGTCCACAGTTGACCGGTTATGTAAGACACGAAGAGCAGCGCCACCAGATATGGCGGGATCGTTCTCATCCAGCGCCGTATTAGGAACACGCGAAGGTGCTTTGCGGGATTTCCGATGACGTTGGTCAAAATCTGGGGCGCGAGCACAAATCCGCTAAGAACGAAAAATATCTCCACCGCTGTGATCGAAAAGACGTCCGCGGCCGGCCAGTCGTTTGAATTCAGGGTCAAATAATGGGGGATCGCCACTGCAAGAGCGGCGAGCCCCCGGAGCAAATCGAGCGAGGCAACGCGCTTCATGTAACTTATCGGTACAAAAATGGGATATTGATCGAACTGCCGACGAAGTAAATCAAGGCCGCCAATATAATGCAGCTTATGATCAGCGGCGTAAGCCAAACCTGCCGTTTACTGATGAGGTATCTTACGAATTGCATCACATTCCCCGCTTTTGCAGCGCGTTTTCGGGATGATTAATAGCAATTATCCATAGGCCATACGAGTCATTAAGAACGGCTCTGCCGCCTCCCGCGGCTGTTTTAAGGATTAATATTACCGCCCGCGGGCGCGCCAATCGATTGACGAAAATACTCGTTCAGTTTCGCGGTCTCCGTCTCGACGTCGAATTCCTCGACAACTTTCTTGCGCCCGAGTTCCGCGGCGCGCAGCCTGAAATCGTAATCGTCGACCATCCTGACAACGGCTTCGGTCAGCGCGTTGGCATCGGATGGGCGAATAAGGATCCCGGTCTTGCCGTCTTCGACGAGTTCGCCCGTGCCGGCGATATTTGTCGCGATGACAGGCACCCCTATGGCCATCGCTTCCATGGCGGACACGGGCAGCCCCTCAACAAAGCTCGGCAACATGAACAAATCGGAACTTTGCAATTCGTCGATAATCTCGTCCTCCGTCAGGAAACCAAGAAAACGAACGCGGTCGGCGAGCTTCAATTGGGCGGCTAACGTCTGCAGCGCCGCCTTGCTGGGACCGTCCCCGGCCAATCGCAATTCAAGATCGTAACCTTTGTCAGCCAACTCTTTGAGCGCCGCGATGGCGAATGTAAGGCCCTTTTCCGGCGCCAATCGAGCCGCGCAGAAAAGCCGTTTGACCGTTTTTTTCGGCGGCCGATAGACGTATTTGTCCATGGCCAGGCCGCAATGGACAACCTTGAATGATGTTGGATCGTCAGTGCCGGAGAACATCATCAATTGGCTGCGACAAAAATAGCTGATCGAGCGCGTAAACTGCGCACCGAGCACTTTCTCTTTGATTTTTGATTCTTTCGCGTCGAAGAATACGGGCCATCCGTGAAATGTGATGCTGTACCCGATGCCTGCCAGCTTGGCAGCCAACATGGTCACGGTTCCACTCTGATCGCCGATGTGATTGTGCACATGCTGCGCAGCGTTTTTCCTGAGCGCTTCGGCCGCTAGCACAGCTTCGCAGAAATAGAAAAGCTGATAGGCCAAGCCGCGAACACCCGACCGCGCGGTCGCAATCGCAAGATAAAAGGCGCTGAAAAACCGGCGCGGAGACCGCACCGCCACAGCGAGCAGCGTCCATGCAACCGACAAGAACGATCGCGGCAGCAAGAACCGTGTATCCGCAGCCCACTCTTTTAGAATGGCGGCCGTGGTCTCATGCTCGCTCGGCTTCCAGACCGAAATTATCCGTACGTCCGTGCCGGCGGCCTGGAGGCTGCGGATCTCCCGCTTGATAAAGGTGTCCGTAATCGCGGGAAACCGGTGCAGCAGATAGGCAATTCTTTTCATTCAAGCTCCGCAATCATCAGCAAGCATGTCGCGCGATCCAATCGCTTGCAGAACTCATCGTCATGCCTTGCATGGAGAGCCTATCCCCTACCATCGAGCAATCCGAGCCGCCACGCTTAAGTGTCTCCATAGGTTTGCTTTACGCACTCACGGAAACTGAGCGGCGGCGTCCAATGCAATTTGCTCTTTAATTTCGCGCTGCTAAATCGAATGGGTTTGAATTGCGATTCATAACGCCGCGGCATGAGCAGGGAGGGCAATTTACCCTTTTTGCCGAACAGCGCGCGGCTCACAAACAATGCGAGATACGCAATCCCCAAGCCCAGGAGATACGGCAAGGGCACCATCACTCCGCGCTGTCCCGTATGCCTGGCGTATTCACGCACATACCGCCAGACCCTTATATTGTCACCATCGACGACATTGAAGGTCTCACCGGCCGCATTTGGCGACTCGATCGCGGCTACAAGACAATCGGCGCAATTCACGACATGGCTGAGCGGCAAACGCGTGAACGGACCGAACATCACATAGGCCTTGCCAAGGCGTCGTCCCATACCTGCGATTTGCGCGTGATCGCGTCCCCAAATGAAACCGGGGCGCAGGATCGTGAGATCCCAGGCGTTCGCCTTGGCACGCCTCAAAACCAGCCGTTCTTGCCAAACCTTGGCGATCGTGTAGGCGCCCATATCGTAAATATCTTTCAACAGCGGGGTATCCTCGGCCATGACTCCTTTCGCACGTGACCAGTCATAGACGACCAAGCTGCTGACATGCACGAGGCGCTTGACGGAAGACTTTGCCATGGTGTCGAGAAATTTCTCTGTCGCGATGACCGTGGACGTGAATTGGACGTCTTCGTTGCCGCTGACCGCCGCAGCCAGATGCAGCACCGCGTCGACGTCCTCGAAGGCCGCCAAGAGCCGGTCGCTTGCCCGAAGGTCGGCTCGAAATCTTTCGACGGCGCCGTTCCACTCAGGCGTCTCCGATGCAGGGCGCACAATCGCGCGAACGCTATGGCCGCGCTTCAGCAACCGGTCGACGACGTGACGACCGAGAAATCCCCCCGCCCCCGAAACAAGAACCTTCATAGCTTGAGTTCCTGCTGCGTTAAACGGTCAACCAGCCGCACAATGGAATCAATTTCGTCCAGCGAAATTGGCTGTGGTTCACGCCTTTCGAGACAGCGATAGATTTCACTTATCAATTCGGCGAGCCCATCATAGCTGCCAGTGCCTGCAAGCTTCCGCCAGAACCCGCCCACGCTGCCGGACAGAACGTCCTTCGCTTCGCCTATCCCGTTGATGAGACTCATCAGTGCGGGTTCACCCGCACGAAAACGCTTCATCGTAAAGCGCGGGGACTCGAACAAATTCGTCTCAACCTGCATCTTGGTGCCGATGACGCGCACCCAGAACCCGTTGGGCTGGGTATTGCCACTGAATTCCACAAAGGCCGTCGCCCGCTCGGCTTTTATGATGGCCCGGAATTCATCGGCCGGAAGCGGAGAGGCGGCGATACGCTTTTCCCAGATGGTCCTCAGATCGCCGGCAGGCCCGGCAAGGGAGTAGACCAACCCGGCGATGTGGGTGAGGAAATCCCCGACAATGCCACCGCGCAGCGTGAGGACGAAATGCGGCGCGTTGCGCTCGACATAGGGGCTGTCGGCGCCGAAAACGTTCAGATAAATGGAAATCTGGACTTCAAGCACATCGCCAAGCTGCCCGGATGAGATCAGTCTTTGAATGCGCCGAATAGACGAATGAAAGCGCACATTGTGGTTTTCCAGTAGCATGCAGCCGTTTTGTTCGGCCAGCCGACGCAGCACGGTGAAATCCTGATAATCAACCGTTATCGGCTTTTCGCAGAAGACATTCAGCCCTGCCGTGAGACAAGTCTTGGCTATCGGGAAATGGGCGGACGGCGGCGTGGTGATGTGCACCAAGTCCGGTTTGTTGTCGGTCAGCATTTCCTCATAGCTGGAATACCATTTGGCGACGCCAAACCGCTCGGCGGTGGCCTCAGCCCGCGTGGCTGAGAGATCGCAAACGGCGGCAACCTCGACATTTTTTTGGTCGGCAAGCGCAGCCAAATGCTCACGCGCAATCGCGCCGCAGCCGATCAGGACGCTTTTGAGTTTTCCCATCTAACGGACAATCCACAGGTCACATAAAAAATTATGGCGCTTGGCTACTCACGCGCATCGGTCTTTGCAGTTTGACCGATTGCCTCGCGGCGGCGCGCAAAGCCTCTGCCCGACCGACGAGCGCGCCGACGAAAAGCCATGTCCACGGAAAAATGTCGGAATTCGGCAGCAAATTAACGACAGACACGGCAATAATGAGGGTCAACGCCGCAAGGTAATTCGCGTCGCGTTTCGATTCTGCAAATTTGAGCGCCGAAGCCGCGCGGAATACCGACAGACCGAGCAACCCGAAAATTGCAAGGAAGCCTATGAAGCCGAATTGGCCCAGCGTAATGATCCAGTATCCATCCGGATTCACGACGCTGACTCCGGATTCTTTGCGGACCCGCGAGCGGCCGAAACGGCCCCATCCGAACCAGAACCGGTGCGACGCGTGTTGGAGCAGTGCTTGTTCATTCCTGAAGCGTTGACCAAGCGATATGGCGCGGTCGGGGCTCACCTGCCTTGCGACCTGAAGCATCGCCGACGTGGGCACGAGATCCGCCGTCCGCAATATCGGGTAACTCAGCGCGATCATGACCAGCGCCAGCGCCACGCGCATCTGGATACGGGGCGTGGCCCACCGCACCAGCGGCATCAGAAAGGCGGCGTAGACGATTGGTGCCGCGCTTTTGCACAAGGCCAAGACGACTCCCAGATAGCCCACCACCGCAGCGGTCGGCGCTCGAAAGAGGCGGGGTTGCGACCGCCACAACGCGGCGGCCGCCACGACCGTCGTCATCGCAAAGAACGCCGTGTGAAGCCCATGGCCTAAAAACACGACCGGACGGAATCCGCCGGCACGAACCTCCTGAATGAAATCTCTAACAACGGTGCCATAGATCCAGTAATTCAGCTGCGGGCTCATGCGCACTTCGAACAGCATCGGCAGCGAATAAATGAGACCTCCTGCCACGAGCATGCGCAGTATGTCTTCGTTGTCGACCGGACCGCGCAGCAACTGCCGCCCAAGAAAGAATGGGATCAAAAGAACAAATCGCCTGATGATGGTCGATCCGGCGTCGTAAAAGCCAAGTCCCGGAATTTTCAGATCCCGAAAAACGAGCGGATCAGAGTTCATCAGCGACGTGACGAATGGAGTGATGAAAAGCGCAAGGAGAAAAAATTCTACCTTTCCAAAACCATTGCCTAATCGAATCGTTCGGCGCGTTACAACCATGCACATAACAAACGCGGCCAGGCTTGGAATCGAATCCTTGTCGAATTCCGGAATCATCTTGATCTTGACAAAGGCGTCCGGCGGCAACAGCAGGAAACCGCCCAAAATCGTCAAGATGGTCGCCTGACCGACCGGCCGCGTGCTGTATAACCACATCGCAACGAGCGGCCATCCGAACAGGGCGAGAATGGTTGTGAGATTGATATTTTCTAGTTCCATCGGATGCTATATTTAGCAGGCTTAGAGCACCTGTCCACTAAGTGCGGTAATAATACATGAATGTTCGCGTTCGGTATCGGCCCGGCCAAAGTGTCAATTTCCGAGCAATTATCGAGAACCCATCGATTTTTCAACTGATCGCACGGTGCTGCCGCCGCCCATCAAATGAGGTCTTGCCGTGCCGGTTGGAACGTGAGCATACGGTATAACAATTTTTGCCGCACCAAACATTATCGTCCGAGTGCGCCTTGATCAGGTTAATCATGAAGCGATTGCTCGCGATCATCGCTGTCTTGACGTTTTCTCTCGCAGCTTCTGGAGCCTCGAGCGGAGATCATCGCGGCCGCATCCTGCTTAACCCAAGCCGGCCGAATACGGACGTTTTCATTAACTATATGAAAAGCTGCCAGAACTGGCGCGTCGCGCGGCCTTATGCGTTTCCGAATATCTTGAACTCCGATGGCTACCCGCAATCCGCGCCCGCAGTTGGCCTGACGTGTTACATCGGTTTTGCGGATGGTTCGACCGGGGCACTGACGCCCGGCTACAAAGGAAATTGGATCGTATCTTGGAAGGGCACTTTTGGAGCCGGCGGTGTGCCAGGCGTTCGAATCTCGGGCCCAAGCTACGGCGCTTTTGCCGTTGCCCGCGATCCTGGCCATTGTGCGGTCGGCGGCAAAAGCGGCTTAATGCTCACCGGAACCAATTGCACGGTGACGTTTTCCGCCGCCCCCTCTCTCACAAAAGGCCGATTCATATTCACTTTCTTGGGAAATCCGTCGAGCGGTCTGCGTAATATCACAAGAATCGATCTTTACCGGGAGGACCAGGCCGCGCTCTTCAAGAACGGCAAGATCTTCAATCCGGAATACATTTTGTATTTAAAAGCCCTCAATCCGCGTGTGCTTCGGTTCCTGAATTGGAGCTACATCAGCTGGGGCAACCGCTCCCGCTTCTACGACGAAACGCCCACGACGGCGATGAGCTGGAACCTGGATACCTGGGACAAGAACGCCTGGGTGGGCGCTATCGGACGTCCGGGATGCACCTCAAGCGACAACGGCGCGAGCTATACGGCGCCCGCGCCAAAGACGTGGTCGGGCCTGGTCGACGGCGCGTTCATCCAATGCGAGGTCAGCACGGCGAACATGCCTCATGCGACGCTGAACGTTGCAGGCACCGGCGCCGTCCCGATCGTCACGGCGGCCTATCTGATACCCGTCCGTGCGAACAATATAAAAGCACACAAGCTTGTGACCTTCCTCTACAGCAAGCAATTGAACGGCTGGATGGTGTGGAAGCGCGGGCATACATACGCCGTTCCGACAATCGCCGAAGTGCAATTATGCAACACGCTGAACGCCGACTGTTGGATTCAGATACCGACCTATTTTGACACCGCATCGGCGCAGGCGCTTGCCGCCGTAGTCGCAAAAAATATGAAGCCGGATCTGAAAGCATATTTCGAATACTCAAACGAGTTGTTCCTGACCTTCACCCCGCAGGGATTTTACGCGAGCGCGATGGGCCGCTCGATGAAATTTCCCAATACCGAATTTGGAAACCGCGCCGAATACAGCTTTGCCGGACTCCGCAGCAAGCAGATGTTCGACGCCATCAAGGCCATTTGGCCCGCTTCCAACAAGCCGGAATTCAACGGCGTGCAAACCAGTCAAATCGCTTCCACGCTCAGCAAGGCTTTCCAGAAATACAAGCTCGACGGCGTCGATCTGACCTTCTCGGCGATCGATGCAGCAAGCAACACGGCGACCTATTGCAACGGAAAAGGCTGCACAACAAGCACCGACTATACGCGGCCGCCGCATCGGCCCGTCGATGGTCTGACCACAATCAGTATCGGCACATATGTCGGGCCGCCGAACATGCTTTCGTCAAGTCCCGCACCGACTTTTGTGAATCCTCGCGCATGCGCAAACAATTTCCGCAAAACCGGCAACTGCCCCTACACGACGCTGGAGCGCACGCCTGCAACGATAACGAATATCAGCGGGTCGACCGTCACTGTAACCGCCGGAAACGTTGCAAGCTGGTCGAACGGCGACCGCATTCACCTGACGGGAAACTTTGGCATTGCAAGGCTTTTGAATTCCTGGACAACCGTCAACAACCTGAAGCGTGCTGGCGACGGCCGGTACACATTTACATTGTCATCGAATCCGCCAACAACCGACGACAGCGGAAACCCGATCGCAAACGGCGGCTATTCCGGTTACGCAAACGGCGGCCAGGCCACGCGTGTCCTCCCCGGCTTGAACGATGCCCTTTTAAAGGCTGCGGAACAGTGGGCCGCCGGCAAAAGGGCCGACGCCTTCAATTGGGCATCGGCCGACATGTACAACGGCACGCGCGCAACAAATCGCGGAGGCAACCTCACCATTTCAAACTATGTCAATATCTGGGTGGCGGCGCTCTCGAAAACCGCCGAGGCCTATCCGGGAATCGGCATCATCCTCTACGAGGGCGGCTATGAGGCGATCCCGATACCGACTGTTAACGGCAAAACGCTTGGATGGAGCGCGGCGCAGACCAAGGCCGTCCAGGACTTCTTCACAGCGTACAAATACAGTGACCAGTTTCGCGACACCATGCTTCAGTTTTTTCAGAAACTCGCCGCGCTTCCCCGGTTCAAGTATCCGGCGCAGTTTAATGACTTGGGCATACCAAAGTCACAATGGATCATGACGCCGACCCGCAACGTCAAAAACTACAAAAGCGGTTTCGGCTCATATTCGGTATTTGGCGCGATCCAGAAATTTAATGAGATGCAATGAAGTGTCGCCCCAGCCATTCAGTCGGCTGCCGTATAGGTCAAACTTCACAGCGCCTTCATCCGATCGATTGGGCCATAGGCTATGGCCCGACACCGAGAAGCTCAGCTGGACTGCTGGGTGAGATGCTTTCGAATCAAACCGCGACGCAGCAAACCGGCGACACGCGCTTCGGCTCGCCAGCCGCGCATGGCAACCTTGTATTCTTTCCCCAACGATAAATTCTGGGGCACGCTCTCGACCTCCTTGCCGGCAGCAAAATCGGCCACGACACGCTTATATAGCTGAGTACCGGCGATCACGCACCGCCCGAACACGGCTCCCAGCCCATCCTCCGCTTCCAGCTTGGCCCGCGTGATTCCGAATATCGCACCCCCGTCAAGATCTGCGGTGCAAGCATGGACGGTTGCTCCAACGAAATCGAGCTTTTGCTCGTGCAAAGGCCAGAACTCACAGTCGGCGCCTCGGTAGCGAGGCGAGATACCGGTATGCAGGTTAAGCGCAAACCTGTTTGCGATCGACAGTGTGGCATCCGATACAACATATGTACCGTAGACACAAAGTATGTCCGGAGCGAGATCGCGCAGCACGGATTGCGTCTGCGCACTGTTAACGCCTGTCGTCTCAATAATAGGGATATTCTTGGGAAACTCCGGATTGCCCAGAACGCGGACCAGTTCTGCGTCACGCCGAGCCGTTTCGCCTGTCGTTTTTAGCGTGAATTTCAGGAGGGCTCTCGAAACAGAGCCGCCAACCCCGAAGCGCTTAATCGCGCGCTTGATCCTTTTCACGAAAGAACTCCGGAGCTGTTGCGTGACAACGATAGCTGCAACACCAGGCACGTTGGCAAGGGTCCTTGCTACGTATTTATGCTGCGGACCCGATCCGGTAAGTATCACGATTCGTCCAGACACGATCACATACCAATTCCGGCACGAATCTCCGCAAATGCACCACGCATTCGAGACAGAACTTCGAGTTCCAACGCGGCTCTGGAATCATCCATTTCGCCGACGTCAACACGATAGAGTGCGAAGCGATCGGTCCGCGTGGAGTTTGAACGATTGTGGACGACAAACGCGCATTCGTGACCGGACCTCTTCACCACACGGCGTGCCAGCGGCGTAGCGTCGGCCGTTGATCCGTATGGATATGCGAATGCACGCACGGGACGGCCAGACATCCCCGCGACCTCACGCGCGCTCGCCTCGATTTGTTCAATTGCGCCAGTTGGATCAAGCGTTCGACAGTGTACGTGATCACGAGTATGATTTCCAATTTCAACGCCAGAATTAGCGAGCGCGCGAATCTGACTTTCCTCGACGAATAGCCGGCTTTTTTTCGCTAAAGCGCGGATATCAATATTAAGCCTGATGGCAAGAAGTTGTATTGTATTGTCGCGTTCACTGGGCGCCAAATTAGAAAGATAATTGCCAATGAAATCGCGAGCGGACTCTATTCGTGTGGCCGCGGCATTCGATAAGGGCTCGGTCCCGTACACATTCGCGATATACGCGACGATATTGTCGACCGACAGCGTCGAATTACCGACAAAGCTAGGATTTATGAAAAAACACCAAGGCAAGTCCATATCGCGCAGGATGGGAGCGGCAAGTTCGGCGACGCTTGCGTACCCATCATCAAAGCAGATCAAGAGTTTTGGCCGCCTTGCCGCTGACGCCTTCCGATCAAGCGCTATATCGAGTGGAACGACCTCGTAGCGCTCGATTATCCAGCGCATACGCTCTTTAAACGCATCAACCGGAATGTCGATATTTAACCCACGGATCAGCGGATCATCCGCCCGCCATTTGATGCCATCAGTAAGATGATGGAATAAAACAGCAAGCCACCTGTTTTGCTGCGACCATTTCTCTAAATGGATTTGATTGGCCACATGCCCGATGAAACGCCAAGCTGGACTGGTGAATTTCGCCATCGAAGAACATTTGGATTGAAAAATGCCTGCAATACCTAGTTGGTCATTATCATTTTCCGTTCTTTCCAGCAAGAACGAAGCTCGCTAAGAACGGCTTCTTGTCTAGCTGGTCACCTCTTTCTCCAGCACAAGGTGATAATCCCCCGCCCGCAAATCCCGGCGCCACAACACCAGGCCGTTTGCCAGTTGGACGGCGACATTCAACAAGCGTCCGAGGATCGGACGGCGTTGCGCCATGTTGTCGTACACCATGCCTTTATAAGCTCGAAAATATAAGACGTTAAATCCGAGTTTGCGGCAATAATCGATCAGCGCGGCGGGGCTCACGACGCGGTGAAAAACCGTAGGGAAAGGAACCCGACCAGGCTGCCCGGCGCCCTTGTAGCCCAGGACCCGCCGATAAAACAGAACGTGAATCCAGTGCGGCGTCATTTTGGTGATCCAGCCGGACAAGGACTCCGGATTTGGAGCCGCAATGAAAACGAGGCCCCCGGGAGCCAATGCCTGGTAAAATTTTGCGATCGCTTGGTCGGGTGTGTTCAAGTGCTCGATGACATTGTAGCAAACGATCAGGTCGAAACTGCCGGGCTCGAAATCGCGCGTCTGGATATCCCCCAGGATCTTCGTTTTTGCGTACTTGTTTCTCTGCAATTGCCTTTCGTCGATGTCGACCACGGTCACATCGCCGGTTTTCAAAATCTCCGCAGGCAGGCACGATATCGAGCCGCCGCCCGCTTCGTAGATGCGCGGATTTTTGGCCGCAATGCGATCTCCAATTAGCTTGTGAACACGCTGCAACGAATGGGCGCTGGTAACGAGACTCATTTTTCGCTCATATGAAATCGCGGGCGTCACTATAGATATTCGCCGCGCGTTGTAAAATAAATACCGCCGACAACGTTAGGTTAATCCGGCCCGCGGCATGCCAAGTTCACTTATATTCGATGATACGCCCTTGCCCGCCGAGCAGGCGGTCCCGCATGAATTTGATCTGGCCCCAGCTCTCGGGAAAGCGCGCCAGCAATTGAAACAGCGCAAGCTTAAGCCGGCGGCTGAGCGATCCTCGATTGCGCAGCGTTTGACGCAGGAATTGCAGCGCGAAAATTAGCCATGTCAGCCAGCCCCAAGGCCCAAAAGCCAATCCGGCCGCTAAACAGGCAAGGGGCAGCCAAATGCCCCAGATCCATGCCCGGCGCGTTTCCCAGAGGTAATAGCGATCCTGCGACGCCCCGTGAATGAAGGCACCTTGCGCGAATCCGTAGCCGCTCCTTAAGCCGCGCGACCACCATTGGCCGAAGCGCAGCATGCTCGCGTCGTGCAAAGCCATGTCGGCGCCAAGACGCCAGATGCGCCAGCCCAATCGGCGCATGCGAATGCAGAGTTCCCCTTCTTCGCCGGCAATCACGTCATCGCGGTATCCGCCCGCAGCGCTCAGCGCGTTCGTGCGCATCACGACATTGCCCGCGCAAGCGTTTACCTCGCCCGTCGGCACGTCCCATTCCTGCTCGCAAAGCCAGTTGTAAATCGAGCGCTCGGGGTGGCGTTCCCGCAATCGCCCGCAGACCGCCCCGACATCATCATGCGAATCGAGAAACGATGCCGCTTCTTGGAGCCAGCCGGCAACGAGCTCGCAGTCGCCGTCGACGAACTGCACATAGGGAAGATCGGGCACGATCTCGAGCAGACGGCGGAAACCGGCGTTGCGGGCGCGCGCGGCAGTAAACGGGATGCTCATATCGAGCTCGACCACGTTTACGCCATGATCGCGCGCCCATTGCGGCGATCCATCGGTCGAGCCAGAATCGACGTAGACGATCGTGTCCGCGGCCGCGGCCGACTGCAGGCACCGTTTCAAGCGGTCGCCTTCGTTGCGCCCGATCGCCACCACGCCGAGCTTCATCTCAGCACCCCGTTCTTTGCATTCTTGTCGGCACGGTCATTTTGAGTCCGCCCGGACGGCGTGAACGCGAACCGAATCGTATTTCGTCGCGTTTGGCGCAAAAGCGGTGCGTAACAATAGGCCCCATGACGCCAACCTGAAATTCGGCTTCCGGCCGGCGCCGATCCGCTCCCAGACGCGTTCCTGCATCCGAATCCATTCGGGTCGGAACTGCCGCGCATAGCCAACATAGATCGCCCTTTTCACATCGAACCCCGACATCGCAAGGGCCCTCCGCAACGCGCGTTCCGTAAAGAAATTCAGATGCCGGGGTATGTCCGTCCAGGGCCAGAGAGCCCGGAAGCGTGAAAATCCCGCGGCGCCGATGTTCGGCACCTCGATCACGAGTGTTCCCTGAGGCGTCAAAATCTTTCCAACATTTGAAAGGGCCTTTACCGGATCGATGCAGTGTTCGAGCACATGCGACATCAGCACAACGTCGAACCGCATGCCCGCAACCTTCGCCGGGATATTCTCCGCCGTGCCGTCCACCGCCTCGCCCATCTTCTCCGCCACCACACGCGCGCGCGGGTCCGGTTCGACGCCGATGACGTCATAACCGGCGCTTTTGAATTTGCCGAGTTGCGCACCCGAACCGCATCCCAAATCGCAAAACTTCGGGGACCGCCCGTGCGGCCGGGCGACTTCGCCGGGATCCAGAGCCACACCCGCATCGAAACGCCAGGCCAAATGGACGCGCAAGCGATCCAAAAAGGATAGAGCGGCGTCCGCCTTCGTCGGGGCGCCATGAGTGTAATAGTCCGGCGGATAAAAGGTCGCGACCTCCTGCGGCGTGATGTCGCCCGCAAGGCGGCCGAACCTGCATTGGTCGCACCAGTAAAGCGGCCACTCTTTCGGATCGTCCGGACGGCGATAGTCCCGCGCGCGAAACAACAACGTCGCCGGCTGGCCGCATAATAGGCAGTTTATCATCGTCACCGCGCGATACTGCGTCGCGCGGTAGCGGCAAAGACGAGCTTTCCGAAGCGCAGCGACTGTAATTGCATTCAGCCAACGATCCTTGCGGGCACACCAACCGCGGTCGCGCCAGCCGGTACATCGGTCAGGACCACCGCATTGGCGCCGATCCGGGCATGATTGCCGATGCGAACCGCGCCGATGATCTTTGCTCCCGTCCCGATCTCGACATGCCCGCCGATCTCGGGCACTTCGCCCGAGCGGCGCACGCCAATCGTCACCTGCGACTGGATCAGGCAGTTGACGCCGATCTTGGCATCCGAATGGATGACGATGCCGGTCGGGTGAATGATGCTGAGGCCGCCGCCGATGTTGCAGTTGAGCGGAATGTCGGCCGCGGTGACGACGCTCCAGAAGCGGTGGCGCAGGACCAGCCATTTGCTGGCGACCAACGCGATCGGGCCGCCCTTTTTGCGCCAGTACTGATAGCGCCGCAGGGCGAGCAGAAGCTTGCGCGGCGGATCCCAAAATCGCCGCGGCGTCTCGTAGCTCCAATCGGGAATTTCGGCGCTGACCTGGCTTGCTGCGCCGGTGCTTTCAGGTTTGTCCATCGACAACGCGCCCCGACCTTTCACAGCGATCAGCACCATTCGCGGCGAGTAACACGATCATTCAAATCGCCGGCGGCCTCTCGCTTGCCGCGCCCGCCCCTTCACGGCGCATCCGCAGCGGCTAGTCTTTTCGTGACGGTTCTTTTCGGCGCGAGCAGAGGATTTTGCACCTCGCGCAGCTTGAAACCCGTCAAAAAGACGCTGTGCCGGATGGTGTCGCGCAGGAAATACGGCGGCGACGAATCCGGCTTGCCGAGCAGGACCCGCAGGCGCCACAGCGACAGGCCCAGGATCAATGCCGCATCGGCGAGCCCCGCATAGACGGCCCCGTGGTTCTTCAGGAAATACCGGCGCCGCGCATCGAACGAGTAAGGCGGCTGACGGTTGGGGCTCTTGTCCGAGATGCCCGTCGTCTGTCCGCCCAAGTGCGTGACCCGGCTTTCCGGAACGTACCAGATCGGCCAACCCGCCTTGCGCGCGTTGAAGCAAAAATCGACGTCTTCGTAGTATGTGTAATAGCCCTCGTCCAAAACCCCGATGTCTCGAAACACGTCCTGCCGCACGATCATGCTGGCGCCGGACACCCATTCCGCCTCACAGGCCTGAGTGGCGATCGGGCGCGGCACCCGCCAATGCTTGAGCAGTCGGCTCACCAGGCCGAGCTTGAGACTGTTTTCGAACTCGCTCATCGGCGAATGAAACTTAAACACCGAACATTGCGGCGTCCCGTCGGGATTTTCCAGGCGGCTGCCGGCAATGCCGACGTTCGGGTGCTCATCCATGAAATCGATCAGAGCCCGGAACGCGTTCGGTCGCACGATCGTATCGGCGTTCAGCAAAATGATGTACTGCGGCGGATCGGCCGATTGCAGCGCCGGCCGCAGGATGACGTTGTTGCCGCCGGTGAAGCCCCGGTTCGGGCTGATGGCGGTGAGCGTGCACCACGCGCCCCAGCCGTTGTCGTCGATCGCTTTCTGGATCCGCTCGACCGAGTCGTCCCCGGTGCCGTTCTCGCACACCGCGACGTGGACGCCGGGCAGGCGCGCGACCTCGTCGGCCATTGAATGAAGGCAGTCGATCGTAAGGTGCGCGACCATATAATTGGCGATGACAACCAGGAGCTTCATCTGTCTTTTCGCTTTTGAAGGTCCAAAACACCATATGGTTCAGGCGCCTCTCAGGCCATATTGCTTAGAGCAAAACGCCACATCCGCCAAGAACAACCTCGTTAATTCATGAACGCCGGCCCGTTAACCGCGCTTCCACTTAGGACAAACCGGCCATATCTTGGGAATTGCCCCCAATGACGAATTATCCGATGCTCTTCGTCAATGTTAACTTTTCGCCGCTCGCGTCTAACGCTCGCTTTTCTCGGGGAAATTGTTGTGTTTCACAATGGGGTCCACGGCTTTGCAACCATCTGAAGTCCCTGTTTTTATCCTTTGCGGCGGCTTGGGCACGCGGCTGCGCGAGGAAACAGAGGTGCGGCCCAAACCAATGGTGCCGGTGGGAAATCATCCCATCCTCTGGCACATCATGCGGAGCTATTCTCATCACGGATTCAAGAATTTCATCCTCTGCCTCGGCTACAAGGCGGAGGTCATCAAGTCCTATTTCCTCAATTATCCAACCATGAACAGCGACTTCACAATCGCGCTAAAAACGAACGATATCAAGGTTCATAAGATCGAACACAACGAGGACTGGCACGTGACGCTTGCCAATACCGGCGAGCTTACCATGACCGGAGCCCGCGTCGCGCGAGCTGCCGACAAGTATCTCGGCGACGCGAAGCACTTCGCCGTTACCTACGGTGACGGTGTCACCGACGCCGATCTCAGCGCCGAGTTCCGCTTCCACCTCACGCAGGAAAAGGTCGGAACCGTGATTGGCGTAAATCCACCTTCGCGGTTCGGCGAGTTAATACTTGATCGCGACGAAGTTGTCGATTTCGCAGAAAAGCCTGAAATTACTGAGAATTGGATTAATGGTGGCTACTTCTTTTTCAAGCGTGATATTCTCCAGTATCTCAGCAAAGACGAAGGATGCGTGCTCGAAAGGGATGTACTTACTAGGCTTGCACGGAATCGCGAGATGAGCATCTGGAAGCATCGAGGTTTCTGGTACGCGATGGATACCCAACGTGATCGCGAGCACCTCAATCAGCTTTGGGATAGTGGAAACGCCCCCTGGATCGTTGAATGAAGTTCACTGCACCCATTTCTCTGCATGCCTAGTTGTACTTAGTAGTGCCTGGAGTTACGCAGCATCATGAAAGTCTTTGTTACCGGCCACCAAGGCTATATTGGGGCCCATCTTGTGGACCTGCTCAAGCAGGATGGCCACACTGTCACCGGATGCGACATCGGCCTGTTCGACGGCTGTGCCTGGGAAGACGTGGTCCCGGCGGACCGGGATCTGAAAAAAGACATTCGCCACCTGACCGTCGACGACCTGGCCGGTTACGATTGCATTATGCATCTGGCGGGGCTCTCCAACGACCCCATGGGCGAAGTCAACGCTGCCCAGACCTATGCAATCAACCGCGACGCCTCGATCAACCTCGCGAAACTGGCAAAGAGGGCGGGAGTGCCCCGCTTCCTTTTCGCCGCGAGCTGCTCGGTCTACGGCGCCGGCAAAAAGCTCGACCTCGACGAAAATGACCCACTGAATCCTCTCACGGCCTATGCCAAGTCCAAGATCGAAACCGAAAAAGCGGTGTCGGCCATCGCCGACGACGATTTCACGCCGGTCTATCTCCGCAACGCGACCGCTTACGGGCACTCCCCCATGCTGCGGATCGATCTGGTCGTCAACAATCTGCTCGCCTGCGCCGTCGCAACCGGGGAAATCCGAATCATGTCAGACGGCTCGCCCTGGCGGCCGCTGATCCACTGTCGCGACATCGCCCGCGCTTTCGTTGCATTCATGAATGCGCCCAAAGAACGAGTGCACAACATGGCGGTGAATGTTGGTGGCAACACGGAGAATTATCAAGTTCGTGACGTCGGCGATCAGGTGAAAAAGCTTATTCCGACCGCCAACGTCGTCTACACCGGCGAGATCGGCGCGGATCCCCGCAACTACCGGGTCAAATTCGATCTGCTCAACAAGCTGCTTCCGGATTTCAAGCTGGAATACAAACTGGCGTCCGGCATGGAAGAGCTGCACCGCAAGCTCATCGAGCACGGCTTCAGCAAGAACGACTGGGAGGGCGATCAGTTCGTTCGGTTGCGGACATTGAAGCGACGACTCGACCTACTCACAGAAGTCGCATAGACGGGTTCCGAATCGATGACGCGAACATGCCGCTTCTGCCGGGCACCGATATCGCGCACCTTCGCCGACCTTGGCGTATCGCCGATCTCCAATGCTTTTCTGAGCGCGGCGCAACTCAACCGGATGGAGCCGTTCTATCCGCTCCATGCCTTCGTCTGCGAAAAATGCCTGCTGGTCCAGCTCGAGGAGGTAGAAAGCCCCGAGCACATCTTCAACGAAGAGTACGCGTATTTTTCCTCATATTCCGACAGCTGGCTCGCCCACGCCCGCAAATACACGGACCTGATGACCGAACGCCTCGGCTTGAACGAGGACAGCTTCGTCGTCGAAATCGCCAGCAATGACGGCTATCTGCTGCAATATTTCCTGGGGAAGAAAATCCCGGTGCTCGGCATCGAGCCCTCCGGCAACGTCGCGACCGTGGCGCGCGGCAAGGGCATCGAGAGCTGGGAGGTGTTTTTCAGCGCCGACACCGCCCGTCAATTGGTGGCGAAACATCGAAAACCGAACCTCCTGCTCGGCAACAATGTGCTGGCGCATGTGCCGGCTCTCAACGACTTCGTCGAGGGCCTCAAGATCGCACTCGCCGATGAAGGCGTCGTTACGATGGAATTCCCACATCTTCGCCGCCTGATGGAAGAGAACCAGTTCGACACCATCTATCACGAGCACTTCTCGTATTTCTCGTTCCTTGCCGTCACGCGTATATTCGCGGCGCATGGGTTGCGCATCTTTGATGTTGACCAATTGCCGACGCACGGCGGCTCGCTGCGCATCTACGCCGCGCACGATGAATGCACGCGCTGGCAGCAGCAGCCTTCGGTCGACAATCTGTTCGCGGAGGAGCGCCGCGCCGGCCTCGACCGCATGGAGAGCTATTCGACCTTCGCCGAACAGGTGAACAAGACGAAATGGGCGCTGCTCGACTTCCTCATCGAGGCCAAGCGCGAAGGCAAGACGGTGGTGGGCTATGGCGCGCCGGCCAAAGGCAATACGCTGCTCAATTTCTGCGGCATCCGGACCGATTTCATCGACTTCACCGTCGACAGGAGCGACCATAAGCAAGGCAAGTTCCTGCCGGGCACCCATATTCCAATCTACGCGCCCGAGAAGATCTTCGAGGCGAAGCCCGACTACGTCCTGATCCTGCCCTGGAACATCAAGGATGAAATCGCCCGGCAGATGGCGGGCATATCCGAATGGGGCGGCAAGTTCTTCATTCCGATTCCCGAAGTGAGGGTGCTGGATTGAAATTCCACGCTACGCCTTTGTCCGGCCTCTATGTCGTGGAGATCGAAGCCTTGCGCGACGAACGCGGCTTCTTCGCGCGCAGCTATTGCGCCCGCGAATTTTCTGCGCATGGCGTGGATTTTCCGGTCGCGCAATGCAACGTCTCGTTCAACGACAAAGCCGGCACGCTGAGGGGCCTGCATTACCAAGCGGCGCCCCACGAAGAAGCCAAGCTCGTGCGCTGCACGCGCGGTGCGCTTTTCGACGTGGCGGTCGACGTCCGTCTGGACTCTCCCACTTACCGGCGTTGGTACGCGGTAGAATTGACGCCGGATAACGGGCGCATGTTGTTCATTCCCGGCGGCTTCGCCCACGGGTTCCAGACTTTGCAGGACGGCACCGAAATATCCTACGTGATGTCTGAATTTTACCATCCTGATAGCGCGCGCGGCCTGCGCTGGGACGATCCTGCGTTTGCTATTGACTGGCCGCTTGCGAATCCGATCATTTCGGACAAGGATCGAAGTCATCCCCTGCTCGATCGAGCGCCACAATGAAGCTTTTGCTGATCGGCGCGACGGGTCAGCTCGGCTCTGACCTCGTCAAGAACAATCCCGGGCATCAAATTGTCGCGCCGTCGCGTTCGGATCTCGATCTCGAACGCAAGGAAACGATCAACGCCGCCGTGCGCGACGCCCGCCCCGACTGGGTCATCAACACGGCC
>Ga0307436_1000339_pt1 | contig 21580 bp, 18 predicted proteins | sample SalMarWE160440MG_FD_202513 | JGI IMG/M metagenome (GOLD analysis project Ga0307436, IMG submission 202513) | Salt marsh sediment microbial communities from the Plum Island Ecosystem LTER, Massachusetts, United States - WE1604-40 | ecosystem: Environmental > Aquatic > Marine > Intertidal zone >...
TCCGTCCGACGTCGCCAAGATGATCGAGGCGCTGATCTTCCACGTCAACGGCGACGATCCGGAGGCGGTGGTGTTCGCGGCCAAGGTGGCGACCGAGTACCGCCAGCAATTCCAGCGGCCGGTGGTCATCGACATGTTCTGCTACCGGCGTTTCGGCCACAACGAAGGCGATGAGCCCTCTTTCACCCAACCGCTGATGTACAAGAAGATCCGCGCGCACCCGACCACGCTGGAAATCTACGGCCGGAAACTTACGGCTGAAGGCGTCGTCACCGAAGGCGAAGTCGAGAAGATGAAGGCCGACTGGCGCGCACGCCTCGACGCCGAATACGAAGCGGCCCAGGGCTACAAGCCCAACAAGGCCGACTGGCTCGACGGCCGCTGGACGGGACTGAAAGCGGCCCGCGACGCCGACGATGCGCGCCGCGGCGATACCGGCGTTGATGCCGCAGTGCTGCGCGACATCGGCGACAAGATCACCAAAGTGCCGGACGGCTTCCACGTCCACCGCACCATCCAACGCTTCCTCGATCATCGCGCCAAGGCGATCGAAGAAGGCGCAGGCATCGACTGGTCGACCGCCGAGGCGCTCGCCTTCGGCACGCTGCTCAAGGAGGGTCATCCGGTTCGCCTGTCCGGCCAGGATTCCGAGCGCGGCACCTTCTCGCAGCGCCATTCCGTGCTGTTCGACCAGGAGACCGAAGAGCGCCATACCCCGCTCAACCATCTGGGCGGCGGCCAGGCGCGCTACGAGGTGCTCAATTCCATGCTCTCGGAAGAGGCCGTGCTCGGCTTCGAATACGGCTATTCCACCGCCGAGCCGAACGCGCTCACGCTGTGGGAGGCGCAGTTCGGCGACTTCGCCAACGGCGCCCAGGTGGTGATTGATCAGTTCATTTCCTCGGGCGAGCGCAAATGGCTGCGCATGTCGGGCCTGGTCTGCCTGCTGCCGCACGGCTACGAGGGGCAGGGGCCGGAGCATTCGAGCGCCCGGCTCGAGCGCTACCTGCAGATGTGCGCCGAAGACAACATGCAGGTCGCCAACTGCACGACGCCGGCCAACTATTTCCACATCCTGCGCCGGCAATTGAAGCGCGAGATCCGCAAGCCCCTGATCCTGATGACGCCGAAGAGCCTGCTGCGCCATAAGCGCGCGGTCTCGCGGCTCGACGAGCTGGCACACGGCACCGCGTTCCATCGCCTGCTGTGGGACGACGCGCAAGCGCGGCCCGGCGGGAAGATCCAGCTCGTCGCCGACGACAAGATCCGCCGCGTCGTCATGTGCTCGGGCAAGGTCTACTACGACCTGTACGAGGAGCGCGAGAAGCGCGGCATCGACGACATCTACCTGCTGCGGCTCGAGCAGCTCTACCCGTTCCCGTCCAAGGCGCTGGTGTCCGAGCTCGCGCGCTTCAAGCAGGCCGAGATGTTCTGGTGCCAGGAGGAGCCGCGCAATCAGGGCGCCTGGTTCTTCGTCGACGTGTTCCTGACCTGGGTGCTCAACCAGATCGGCGCCGGGCACAAACACGCGCGCTATGCCGGGCGTCCGGCTTCGGCCTCGACCGCGGTCGGGCAGATGTCCAAGCATCTGGCGCAGCTCAGGCAGTTCCTCGACGAGGCGCTGGGGTAGGCAATTACACTCCGTCATGCCCTGCCTTGTGCGGGGCATCCACGTCTTGATGGGGTGATTGGCAAAAGACGTGGATGGCCGGGCCCGGCCATGACGATTGAGGATGATTGAGTCATGACTGACATCCGCGTGCCCACCCTCGGCGAATCGGTCACCGAAGCCACCATCGGCAAATGGTTCAAGCAGCCGGGCGACGCCGTGGCGGTCGACGAGCCGCTGGTCGAACTGGAAACCGACAAGGTCACGCTGGAAGTGCCGGCGCCGGCCGCCGGCATATTGTCCGAGATCGCCGCCAAGGACGGCGAGACCGTCGCGGTCGGCGCGCTGCTCGGCCAGATCAAGGACGGTGCCGCCGCGGCCAAGGCGGCCCCCGCGCCCGCCGCCAAGCCGGCCGAGCCGCCGAAGCCTGCCCCGGCCGCGAAAGCCGCGGCGGCGCCCGCGGCACCCGCAATGCCCATAGCCGCGGGCTCGCCCGCGGCGTCGTCCATGCCTCTGCCGCCGTCGGTGCGCAAACTGGCGGCCGAAAGCGGCATGGACGTTTCCAAGGTTGCCGGCACCGGCCTGCACGGCCAGGTCAGCAAGGGCGACATGATGGCGGCGATCGAGCGCGCCGCCGCGGCGCCGACGCCGATCGCCGCCACCGCAGCCGCGGTGCAGATGCGGGCGCCGTCGCCGCCCGACGACGCCGCGCGCGAAGAGCGCGTGCACATGACGCGGCTGCGCCAGACCATCGCGCGCCGGCTGAAGGACGCGCAGAACACCGCCGCCATGCTGACGACCTTCAACGAGGCCGACATGGCCGCGGTGATGGGCTTACGCAACCAGTACAAGGAGTTGTTCGAGAAGAAGCACGGCGTGAAGCTCGGCTTCATGGGCTTCTTCGTGCGCGCCTGCATTCAGGCGCTGAAGGAAATCCCCGCCGTCAACGCCGAGATCGACGGCAGCGATCTGGTCTACAAGAACTATTACCACATCGGCGTGGCGGTCGGCACCGAGAAGGGCCTGGTGGTGCCGGTGGTGCGCGATGCCGATCGTAAGTCGCTCGCCGAGATCGAGAAGGCCATCGCCGATTTCGGCCGGCGCGCGCGCGACGGCGCGCTCAAGATCGAGGAATTGCAGGGCGGCACATTCACCATCAGTAACGGCGGCGTCTACGGCTCGCTGATGTCGACGCCGATCCTCAACGCGCCGCAGTCCGGCATCCTCGGCATGCACAAGATCCAGGAGCGGCCGATGGTGGTCGCCGGCAAGATCGAGGCGCGGCCGATGATGTATCTGGCGCTCACCTACGACCACCGCATCGTCGATGGCCGCGAGGCGGTCACCTTCCTGGTGCGGGTGAAGGAATGCCTGGAGGATCCGGCGCGGTTGGTGCTGGATCTCTAGAGGATCTTCTCCTCATGGACGACGCTTTCAACGCAAGAGGCATACTCCCATCCCTCCCCCTGAAAGGGGGAGGGTCGCCGAGCGAAGCGAGGCGGGGGTGGGGGTCGTGCACCTCTCGTTGACCCCCATCCGGCTCGCCGCTGACGCGGCTCGCCACCCTCCCCCTTGCAGGGGGAGGGAAAAGGCAGCGGAATAATTCAATGGCCTCCTACGACCTCATCGTCATCGGCACCGGGCCTGGCGGCTATGTCTGCGCCATCCGCGCGGCGCAGCTCGGCCTGAAAACCGCGGTGGTGGAGAAGCGCGCCACCTTCGGCGGCACCTGCCTCAACATCGGCTGCATCCCGTCGAAGGCGCTGTTGCACGCCTCCGAATTGTTCGAGGAGGCGGGCCATAAGTTTTCCAAAATGGGCATCGGCGTTTCGCCGAAGCTCAATCTAAAAGAAATGATGGCGTTCAAGGACCAGGGCGTCGACGGCAACGTCAAGGGCGTCGAGTTCCTGCTCAAGAAGAACAAGATCGACGCCTTTCATGGGCTCGCGCGCATCGCCGGCGCCGGCAAGGTCGAGGTCAAGGGCGCCGACGGCAAGACGCAGACGCTGGAGACCAAATCCATCGTCATCGCCACCGGCTCCGACGTGGCGCGCCTGCACGGCATCGAGATCGACGAAAAGCGCATCGTCTCCTCCACCGGCGCGCTGGCGCTGCCGGAGGTGCCGAAACATCTGCTTGTCGTCGGCGCCGGCGTCATCGGCCTCGAGCTCGGCTCGGTGTGGCGCCGGCTGGGCGCGCAGGTGACGGTGGTGGAGTTTCTCGACGGGGTGCTCCCCGGCATGGACGGCGAGGTGCGCAAGCAGGCGCAGCGCCTGTTCGAGCGGCAGGGTATGACGTTCAAATTGTCGTCGAAGGTGGCGGCGGTCGACACCTCGGGCCCGCGCTTGCAGGTGAGCGTCGAACCGGCGAAAGGCGGCGCGGCGGAAACCATCGAAGCCGACGTCGTTCTGGTCGCCATCGGCCGCGTGCCCTACACCGAAGGGCTCGGGCTCAAGGAGGTCGGCGTCAAGCTCGACGAGCGCGGCCACGTCGTGGTCGATCATTATTACGCCACCAGCGTCGCCGGTATCTGGGCGATCGGCGACGTCATCGCCGGTCCCATGCTGGCGCACAAGGCGGAAGACGAAGGCGTGGCGCTGGCGGAAATCCTGGTCGGCCAGGCCGGTCACGTGAACTACGACGCCATCCCCAACGTGGTCTACACCTACCCGGAGATCGCCACCGTCGGCAAAAGCGAAGAGGAGCTGAAGGCGGCGAACGTCGCTTACACGGTCGGCAAGTTTCCGATGATGGCCAACGGCCGCGCCAAGGTGAACATGACCACCGAGGGCTTCGTGAAAATCCTCGCCGACGCCACGACCGACCGCGTGCTCGGCGTGCATCTGGTCTGCGCCGACGCCGGCAACATGATCGCGGAAGCCGCGCTCGCCATGGAGTTCGGCGCCGCGGCGGAAGACATCGCGCGCACCTGCCACGCCCACCCGACGCTGCCGGAGGCGGTCAAGGAAGCCGCCATGGCGGTCGCCAAGCGCGCCATTCATATGTGATCGATAAAATTTGACGATGTCCGTACCAAAAGAATTTCGATTAGCAGAAATTGCGTCGCGTTTCTTTGAAAGCGACGCGCGCTTCAAGACAACATTGTTTCAGGCTTATTCTATCTCCTCCGATGTTCAATACGCGACGGAACACTTCTTCAAGAATGTAAGCAGTGATCCAACAGTCGATCCAAGTCATCCCTTTTCATTCTTCATAGGAAATTTCGACAAGTTAGATTTGTTATTCGCGCATGAATTTCAGTATGTAGACGTAGAAAAGAAGTTCGTTTTCTTCTCAAAAGCAGATCAAATTCCGGCACCAAAATGTGCATTGATATTTTTTGCTTCCCCGGTCATTCATGAGGGTGCTACTACTCATACTGGACCAGCGCAGTCTGTATTCGGACTCTATAAGTCGGTCTTACTTGGAATTTTCGGACGAGGGTTTTTGTTGGATTTGATTAGTGAGTTCACGATTGAAGGAACAAGCGAGCATCGTACTTCATTTGCATCTAGTCGTTGGCGCACGCCACAAGCGCTCGATACGCGTGCAATAGTAGATCCTACCATTTATGAGGATTTGATTGTTCGCGTTCGCTCTCTATCGGATCCATCGCGCGCGAGGTTCGTGCTTGCATGTCAGTTCTTTAGCCGTGCGAATGAGGAGCTGCATGAGTACAAGCGATTTTTCGACTACTGGACGGCGCTGGAAATTATTGCGGATGGGAAATCGCAGCGAATTAGAAAATCGATTGCGCAAGCCTACGGCCAAAATCTTCAATACGTCGATCAGACGCTACGCTTCAAAGAGGTCGCTGACCTAAGGCACAATTTGATTCACAAGGGCATTTTCAAGAGCCTGGAGCCGGAGGTCGAACGACGCATGCAGGGTCTGTTTCTTGACCTAATGCGAGTACAATTAAGTCTGCCCTGCAAGCACATTGCAGGGCGCTTGGGAGTTTGAACGAAGGCATTTGTAGAGGAGGCTCCATGGCCAAAGGTCACAAAGACAAAGTCGCCGTCATCACCGGCGCCGCCGGCGGCATCGGGCAGGCCTTTGCCAAACGGCTGGCTGAGGACGGCGTGCATATCGCCATTGTCGATCTCGGCGACGGCGGCGACACCGTGAAAATGGTGGAAGCCGCCGGACGGCAGGCCATCGCGCTCAAGTGCGACGTGTCCTCGGAAAGTTCGGTCGCCGCCATGGCCAGGCAGGTGCAAGCCAAATTCAGCCACGTCGATATCGTGATCAATTGCGCCGGCATCTTCCCGCAGAAGGACTTCCCCGAGATGACCTTCGCCGACTGGCGCCAGGTGCTCGCGATCAATCTCGACGGCACGTTTCTGGTCACGGCCGCCTTCGTGCCCGGCATGCGCGCACGCAATTGGGGCCGCGTGGTCAACATGGCCTCCTCGACGCTCGGCTCGGTGGTCACCGGCTTTGCGCATTACGTGGCCAGCAAAGGCGGCATCGTCGGCTTCACCCGCGCCATCGCCACCGATCTTGCGCCTTACGGCATCACGGCGAACGCCATCGCGCCCGGGCTGACGCGCTCGCCCGGCACGGTGGTGCGCGCGCCGCGGCCGATCTACAAGAGCATGGAGGAGGAGTTCGCCGCCGTCGCGCAGATGCAGGCGATCAGGCGCGTGGAAGTGCCGGAGGACCTCGCCGGCGCGGTGTCGTTCTTGACCAGCGACGACTCAGCCTTCATGACCGGGCAGACGCTGCACGTGGACGGTGGTCGCGTGCGCTCGGCGGTCTAGGATCATAATCCTGACACAATTGAATAGGATAATATACCTTATCCCGCCCCATACCGAGGGGTGTCTGTACAGCATCTTCAGATGCGGGGCGGGGAGCGGTGGCCGGGGTGTACCCCCCTCAGCGTCGGAGATGCGGCGCGAGGACCCGGCGGTCCAAGCCGCGTAAAGTCCCGGCGCGCCTGCCGCGCGCCGAGGCCCCTGACGGCCGGTACGGCCGGCGGCCTGTCAGAGGCGGCCGGCCCGAGCGCCTGGGCCTCAACGGTGGAGAGTCATGCGGCCTGGAAACGGGGCGACGTGACGAACGGACGACCACCGGGGACCTTCGCGGAGCAAGCCTTCAAACACCGCGCGCGGGACGCCTTGGGACTGGGCGGACTTGCGGCAATTCGGACTTCGACAAGCCTCGACGTCGCGAGGCGTCGAGGCCCGCGGGTCCGAGCACTTTTCGTTTGCGCACACTGCGCAAGCTTGAGTGCGCCCTGGACCCTTGGCGTCCCGCGCGCCCTCGGTTCTTTCCGGGAGCGAGCGGAAACAGACGACGGCGTACCCCGCGCCGCAAAGAACAGGGGCGGCGGAGCGTTGGCTAAATTTGCTGTTTGAAAATTGAACGCAGCCACACCCGCTCATCCCCGCGCAAGCGAAGACCCAGGGCGGACAATCTCTGCCCAGCAGTTAGGGTCTCCTGGATTCCCGCTTGCGCGGGAATGAGCGGAGTTGATGTTGCTAAAACAAATGCACCGCGTGCGGCGCCCACAGGCCGATGGCGGTGAAGGCCAGGCCCGCCACGCCGAGTAAGCCTGAAAAGTAAGCGAGCGCGATCATGCCGGTGATGACTTCCGCCGAAGCCAGCACGATGCCGATCTGGAACGCGGCCGAGGCCACCTCGTAGTGGTGATAGCGCGCCAGCGCCAGATCGCGCTTTTTTTCAACCGCTTGCGCCTTCGCCATCAGCTGTTTGCGGCCTTCGCCGCGCTGCGGGTCGTCGTCATAACGCGTCGCGGTCTTGATCCAATCGTCGGCGGTCTTGGCGAGCCGGGTCTTGACGGCGGCGTCGGTGGCGCGGTCGGCCTCGATCTTCATGTGCTCGGCGCCGGCGCGCAGGATGGTGCCGCGAATATGCTTGGCCTGGTAGAAGGCCCACAGATCGTTGGCGGCGACGGTGTCGCTCAGCGCCGTGGTCTGCGCGTTCTTGCCCAGCGTCTCGGAAAACGCCAGGAACAGCGCCAGCACCGAGATCAGCAGCGCGATCTTCTTGTTGGAATGCGATGCGTGTTCGGCGTGCTCGGCGCGTTCGAGATTTTCGTGTGGCCCGTCCATTGCCGCCTCCCGAATGAACTGGGGGGCGACGTTGCGACCAAAAGTCGGCGATATGCAAGAGCCGGTAAAGTCTATGCGCGCGGGTGCGCGCTGGCATAAACGTCGAGTAAACGCTCGGCATCGACCGCGGTGTAAACTTGCGTGGTCGACAGCGAGGCGTGGCCGAGCAGTTCCTGGATCGCGCGCAGGTCGCCGCCGCGCGCCAGCAGATGGGTGGCGAAGGAATGGCGCAGCGCATGCGGCGTCGCGCTGTCCGGCAGGCCGAGCGCGCCGCGCAAGGCGGCCATGGTGAGCTGCACGATGCGCGGGGAAAGCGGCCCGCCGCGGCTGCCGACAAACAGCGGCGCGCCCGGCCCAGAATCGAACGGGCAGAGCGCGACATATTCTGCAACGAGCTTGGCGACCTGCGGCAGCAGCGGCACCATGCGCGTCTTGTTGCCTTTGCCGGTGACGGTGATGGCGTCGGCGCCTGCGGCAAAATCCTTGGCACTCAGGCCGAGCGCTTCCGAGACGCGCAGGCCCGCGCCATAGAGCAGCGCCAGCACCGCGGCGTCGCGCGCGAGGATCCAGGGTTCGCGCGCTTCGCCGGCGCGCAATTCCGTGTCGGTCATGCGCTTGGCCGCGCTCGCGGGTAAAGGCTTCGGTAAGGTGCGCGGCAGCTTGGGCGTGCGTATAGCGGCGAGCGCCGCCACTTTGCCCTTGCCGTTGCGCTCCAGGAAGCGCGCGAACGAGCGCGCGCCCGCTAAGCCCCGCATCAGCGAGCGATTGCCGGCGCCGCCTGAGCGCCGCGCCGCCATGAAGGCGCGCACCTCGGCCGGCGTCAGCTTGGCCAATTGGCGCAATGAGGGCGCGCCACCCTTATGGTCGGCGAGAAATGAGAGCAATTGCCCGACGTCGCGCCCATAGGCTTCCAGCGTCTTGGCGGACAGCCGCCGCTCGGCGCCGAGATAACCGAGCCAGCGCGCGATTTCGGCTTTAACGTCGGGGGCGGCGGCAAATTCGCTCATGGCTCGCCAAGAGTGGCATTGCTTTCTTCACCCTTCCTTAAAACCGCGGAATCGGCCAGACCAAACATTATGAATACGCGCGTTGTCGATGTTCTGGTGCCGGTCGCGCTCGATCAGGCCTATTCCTACCGCGTGCCGGCCGGGCAGCAGCTTGCACCCGGCGACGTGGTGACGGTGCCGCTGGGACCGCGCGAAACCTTGGGCGTGATCTGGGCCGAAAACCCCAAGCCCAATCCGCGCCTGCACAACCGGCTGAAGGACGTCGGCGACAAGCTCGACGTGCCGCCGCTAAAACCCGAGCTGCGCAGCTTCGTCGACTGGGTGTCGGGCTACACGCTCGCTGCGCGCGGCATGGTGCTGCGCATGAGCCTGCGCATGGGCGAACATCTCGGCCCCGGGCGCGCGCGCGTCGGCGTAAGGCTTGCAGGACCGCCGCCCGCACGCATGACCGCGGCGCGGGCGCGCGCCTTGGCCCTGTTCCGCGACGGGCTCACCCGCGCGAAGGGCGACGCCGCGCGCGAGGCCGGCGTCAGCGCCGGCGTGATCGACGGGCTGATCGACGAAGGCACGCTGGAGACCGTCGTGCTGCCGCCCGAGCCGGTCGCCGAGCCGCCCGATCCGGACTTCGCCAAGCCCGACTTGGCGCTCGGCCAGCTCGCCGCCGCGGATGCCTTGCGCACCACCGTGGCGCAGGGCGGCTATACCGTCACGCTGCTCGACGGCGTCACCGGCTCCGGCAAGACGGAGGTCTATTTCGAGGCGGTGGCGGAGAACATCCGCCGCCAGCATCAGACCTTGATCCTGATGCCGGAGATCGCGCTCACCGCCCAGTTCCTCGACCGCTTCACCGCGCGCTTCGGCGTGCGCCCGGCCGAATGGCATTCGCAACTTTCGCCGCGCCTGCGCGCGCGCACCTGGGCGGCGGTGGCGGGCAACGAGGTGTCGGTGGTGGTCGGCGCGCGCTCGGCGCTGTTTTTACCTTATGCGGACCTCGGGTTGATCGTCGTCGATGAAGAGCATGATCCCGCCTACAAGCAGGAGGACGGCGCGCATTATCACGCCCGCGACATGGCGGTGGTGCGCGGGAACATCGCCAAAATCCCGGTGGTGCTGGCCTCGGCCACGCCCTCGGTCGAATCGGAAGTCAACGCGCGGCGCGGCCGCTATCGTCATCTGCATCTGCCGGAGCGCTTCGGCGGCGCGCATCTGCCGGCGATCGAGGCCATCGACATGCGGCGCGAGGGCCCGCCGCGCGGCCGCTTCATCTCGCCGCGGCTGGCGGAAGCGGTGCAGGTATCACTCGAACGCAAAGAACAGGCGCTGCTGTTCTTGAACCGCCGCGGCTACGCGCCGCTCACGCTCTGCCGCGCCTGCGGCTTCCGCCTGCAGTGCCCGAATTGCGATGCCTGGCTGGTCGATCACCGCTTTCGCAAGCGGCTGGTCTGCCATCATTGCGGCTTCTCCATGCCGCCGCCGGCCGAGTGCCCGAACTGCCATGCGACCGATATGTTCGCGCCCATCGGGCCCGGCGTCGAGCGGCTGGAGCAGGAGGCGGCCGAACTGTTTCCCGGCGCCCGCATCCTGGTGCTGTCGAGCGACTTGGTGGAATCGGTCGAGCGCCTGCGCGCCGAGCTCGACGACGTGGCGCAGGGCCGCTTCGATCTCGTCATCGGCACGCAGCTGGTGGCGAAAGGCCATCACTTTCCCAAGCTCAATCTGGTCGGCATCGTCGACGCCGATCTTGGCCTTGGCAACGGCGACCCGCGCGCTGCCGAGCGCACGTTCCAATTGCTGCATCAGGTGGTCGGGCGTGCCGGGCGCGAGGAAGGCCGCGGCGTCGGTTATCTGCAGACGCACCAGCCCGAGCATCCGGTGATGCGCGCGCTCATCTCCGGCGACCGCGAGGCGTTCTATTCCAGCGAGATCGCATTGCGCGAGGCGACACACTATCCGCCGTTCGGACGGCTCGCCAGCCTCGTCATCAGTGCTAACGATCGCCACGGCGCCGAAAGCTACGGCCGCTCGCTCGCCGCGCATGCGCTCAAGGACGATGAGGTGCGCGTGCTGGGGCCGGCGGAAGCGCCGATCGCGGTGGTGCGTGGCCGCCACCGCTTCCGCCTGCTGGTGAAATCGCCGCGCGGCTTCGATCTCTCGGCGTACCTACGCGACTGGCTGGGTAAGGCTCCCAAGCCGCGCGGCAATGTAAGGTTGGAGGTCGACGTCGATCCGCAGAGCTTTTTTTAAATATCCGCGCATATCGTCATGCGTGGTAAGAGCAATATAAATTGGGAGCCGAAGCCACACCGCAAAGAGAACAATGACACCTTTTGAACTGGCCTTGGAACAGGAGCTAACGGTCGAAAGGCAACGTTTCGACAGCAAGTGGCTTTTCGTTTGGCACAATATCAATATTAAGAATCGTCTTGTCGACGTAGATGATTTCAAAGGTGGCCGCATCCGGGTTGGGGGGAGCAGTTTTGAAGGGCAAATCCAAGAAATCTATTGGCGAACAATCGGGCGTTATCTCCAACAAAAGATTCACGAAATATTTCGCCATTGGGACGTCGAGACGAGAGAATATTCTAATGCAAAGCGGCTGAGTTCGCTGGATGCGACAGCTAATTGTCTACGTCGGTTTGCAGCAACAATTGTTCGTAGTGCTACAGAGACCGATAGAGCACTTAGGGGCAAGGGTGATCCAAAGAGTGTCAATCCGTATCCGCGGGCTAGTGGACCTCACACGACGGCAAACGCAGAAATTTTCCGGTTGGTGGAAGCGCACAAGCAGCTCATTGGAGAGGATACAATTGCAGCGCCAGCATCTCTCTTCAAAAAGTTGGAAAAATGGTACAGCCAGAATAAGGCATTGGCCTGGTTGATAGGTCTCTCCGTCGGAGCATTACTAGCGATCGTAAAATTGCTCTAATAACTTTTCTTTATTATTCCGGCATTTCCACAGGCCGTACATTTGGCTGCAGCAGCACGCTGGCGGCGGCGGCGAAAATCAGCGCGAAGCCGATGATGTCGGACAGACCGGGCCGCTCGCCGATCACCAGCGTGGAGCTGATCACGCCCACCACCGGCACCAGCAGCGCGCCGAGCGAGGCGGTGGTCGTCGGCAACCGTTCGACCACGACGAACCAGAGAAAATACGCCATGCCCATGCCGAGCAGGCCGTTGTAGCCGATCCACGTCAGGTAATAAGGCGGCAGCGCCCATAGCTGCGGCAGGCCCTCGAACACGAGCATGCCGGCGATCAGCATCAGCGCGCCGAACAGCACCTGCCACGCGGCGGAGACAAGTGTCGGGGCGGAGATTCTTGCCCGCTTCAGATAGATGGTGCCACAGGCCCAGCTCCAGGCGCAGATGAGCGCGAACAGCGCGCCGAAGGGAAATCCGGCGCGCGCCAATGGCCAGATCAGGATGGTCAGCCCCATGACGCATAGCGCCAAGGCGGCGAGCTTGACCGCATTAAGCCGTTCCTTGAGCACGAGCCGCGCAAGCAATGCCGACCAGATCGGCATCGAATAGGCGATGACGATGGCGCGCGAGGTGGTGCCGTAGACCTGCGCATAGGCCGAGCCGGCGCCGAAGGCGGCGACGTTGAAGAAGCCGGCGATCATGACCTTCAGCCAATCGCTGCGCACGATAAAAAGCGGCATGCCGCGGATTGCCGCGGCGGCGAGCAGTGTCAAGGCGCCGAGGCCGATGCCGACCGCCCGCATGGTCCATGGCGGCAGCGCTTCGAGGATGATGCGGGCGGCGACCCAGTTGAAGCCCCAGGCCAGCCCGATGACCACAACCAGCAGCTTGGCGCTGGCCGCCGCGTCGGCGGGTCTGCGCTGCGTCACTCCGGCATCTCCGTATGGCGCACGTTCGGCTGCAGCAGCACGCAGGACGCTGCCGCGAAGATCATCGCAAAGCCGACGATGTCGGGCACGGTGAGCCGCTCGCCGAGAATGATCGCCGACGCACTGACGCCGATCACCGGCACCAGCAGCGAGCCGAGCGAGGCCGTGATGGCCGGCAGCCACCCGACGATCGACCACCACAGGAAATGCGCGATACCGACGCCGAAAATGCCGACATAAAGTACCGCCAAGATTGTCTCGCTGTGGATCGGCCACAGGTGCGGATAGCCTTCGAAGACGAACGTGCCGGCGGCAATGAACAGAAAACCGAACAGCAATTGCCAGGCGGCGTTTGCCAATGGCTCGATCGTGACTTTGGCCCATTTGATGTAGACGGTGGCGAAAGCCCAGCCCAGCGCGCAGCCCAGTGAATAAAACACGTAGGGCGGAAATCCGTTGGCGAACAGCGGCCACACCAGGATGGTCAAGCCGGCGACGCACAGCGCCAGGGCCAGGATGCGAATGGCGTTCAGTTTTTCGCCGAGCATGGCAAAGCTGAGTATCGTCGCCCAGATCGGCATCGAATAGGTGATGATGATGGCGAGCGAGGTTGCCCCGGTAAGCTGCGCGAAGCCCGAGAGAATTTGAAACGCCGCCACGTTGAAGAATCCGGCCACCATGACATGCCGATGCTCGCCGGGCGGCACCCTCAGCCTATGGCCGGTGACAAGCGCCGCGGTGAACAGAACCGCGGCGCCGATGCCGGCGCCGACAAAGCGCAGGCTCCACGGCGCGACCTCGCGCAAGGCTACCGCTGCGGCGATCCAGTTGAGGCCCCAGGCGAAGGCGAGCAGCACGACCAAAAGCTTGGCGGTGCTGGCGGCGCTATTTTTGCTCTGCCCATGCGGCATTGATCTGCGGCCCGGCTGGCATCAGGTTTCCCGGTCGCCGCCGCATGAGCGCTCGACCGCACGAGCGCAAGCTATAGCGCAGCGGCTGTGGTGGCGAGGGCATCCCGGCCATGTAAAATTGCCGCTGCGGCGCGCAGCTTTACGCCGCGCGCGGGGCTGGGCTGCCCGGGGCGTCTTGTTGCACCGCGGTCGGCCCTATGTTAGCTAGCCCCTCGATCTCATGGGGTTTCCGCGGGCTTCCGCGACGTCTCTTGAGATCGGAATTCCCTCTTGGATTCCAATAGTTTGCGCCGCCGGTGCCGCGACGGCATCCGGCCTGTGAAAAGTAAAGCGAAAACGAGCGTCCCCCGTGGCAGGCGAAGATCCCATCATCTCCGGCATGGCTGGCCGTTACGCCAACGCCCTGTTCGAGCTGGCGCTCGAAGACAAAGCCGTCGATGCGGTCAAGAACGACCTCGAACAGTTCGACGCGCTGGTTGCCGCCAATCCCGATCTCGCCCGGCTGGTGCGCAGCCCGGTGTTCGGCGCCGACGAGCGGTTGAAGGCGCTCGCCGCCATCCTCGACAACGCCGGCATCAAGGGGCTGGCCGCCAATTTTCTGCGCGTCATCACCACCAACCGGCGGCTGTTCGCGGTGCGCGACATGATCCGCGCTTACCGCGCGCTGGTCGCCCGCCACAAAGGCGAGGTGACGGCGCAAGTGACCGTCGCCGAACAGCTCAACGCCAAGAATGTCGACGCGCTCAAGAGCGCGCTCAAATCGATCACTGGCGGCAAGGACATCGATCTCGACGTCAAAGTCGAGCCCGCCATCATCGGTGGGCTCATCGTCAAGGTTGGCAGCCGCATGGTCGATAGCTCACTCCGTACCAAGTTGAACGCGATCAAATTCGCGATGAAAGAGGCACGCTGATGGATATCCGCGCCGCAGAAATTTCCGCCATCCTGAAAGAGCAGATCAAGAACTTCGGCCAGGAAGCCGAGGTCACCGAGGTCGGCCAGGTGCTCTCCGTTGGCGACGGCATTGCCCGCGCCTACGGCCTCGACAACGTGCAGGCCGGCGAGATGGTCGAGTTCGAGAACGGCACGCGCGGCATGGCGCTCAACCTCGAAAGCGACAATGTCGGCATCGTGATCTTCGGCTCCGACCGCGAGATCATGGAAGGCCAGACGGTAAAGCGCACCGGCGCCATCGTCGACGTGCCGGTCGGCAAGGGCCTGCTCGGCCGCGTGGTCGACGCGCTCGGCAATCCGATCGACGGCAAGGGCCCGATCAAGGCCGAGGCGCGCGCCCGCGTCGACGTCAAGGCGCCCGGCATCATCCCGCGCAAGTCGGTGCACGAACCGATGGCCACCGGCCTGAAGGCGATCGACTCGCTGATCCCGATCGGCCGCGGCCAGCGCGAGCTGGTCATTGGCGATAGGCAGACCGGCAAGACCGCCATCATCCTCGACACCATCCTCAACCAGAAGCCGCTCAACGCCCAGCCCGACGAGAAGATCAGGCTCTACTGCGTCTATGTCGCGGTCGGGCAGAAGCGCTCGAGCGTCGCGCAATTCGTCAAGGTGCTGGAAGAGCAGGGCGCGCTCGACTATTCGATCGTGGTGGCGGCCACCGCCTCGGAGCCGGCGCCGATGCAGTTCCTGGCGCCGTTCGCCGGCTGCACCATGGGCGAGTATTTCCGCGACAACGGCATGCACGCGGTGATCTTCTACGACGACCTGTCCAAGCAGGCCGTCTCCTACCGCCAGATGTCGCTGCTGCTGCGCCGCCCGCCCGGCCGCGAAGCTTATCCGGGCGACGTGTTCTATCTGCATTCGCGCCTGCTCGAGCGCGCCGCCAAGATGAACGACGACAACAAGGCGGGCTCCCTCACCGCGCTGCCGGTAATCGAGACCCAGGCCAACGACGTGTCGGCCTATATCCCGACCAACGTGATTTCCATCACCGACGGCCAGATCTTCCTGGAAACCGATCTGTTCTATCAGGGCATCCGCCCGGCGGTGAACGTCGGCCTGTCGGTGTCGCGCGTCGGCTCCGCCGCGCAAGCCAAGGCGATGAAGAAAGTTGCCGGCCGCATCAAGGGTGAGCTCGCGCAATACCGCGAAATGGCCGCCTTCGCGCAATTTGGTTCGGACCTCGACGCCACCACCCAGCGCCTGCTGGCGCGCGGCGCGCGACTGACCGAGCTCCTCAAGCAGCCGCAGTTCTCGCCGCTGAAGATGGAAGAGCAGGTCTGCGTGATCTGGGCCGGCACCACCGGCTATCTCGACAAGTTCGAGGTGGCGCGCGTGCGCGACTTCGAGCACGGCTTGCTGACCTTGCTGCGCACCAAGCATGCCGGTCTGCTCGACAGCATCGGCAAGAGCGGCGATCTCTCCGATGCCGACGCCGCCAAGCTCAAGGACGTGGTCGAGGCCTACGCCAAGACGTTTGCGTAGGCAGCCGTCATGGCCGGGCTTGTCCCGGCCATCCACGTCTTGCGGCGTGGGGGCAAAGGAAAACGTGGATGCCCGGCACAGGGCCGGGCATGACGAAGGAAAGACTAGCGGTTCGGTTAAGGGCGACTGAGAAGAAATGGCTTCCCTCAAGGACATGCGCGTGCGCATCGCCGCCACCAAGGCGACGCAGAAGATCACCAAGGCCATGCAGATGGTGGCGGCCTCCAAGCTGCGCCGTGCGCAGGCCGCGGCTGAAGCCGCGCGTCCCTACTCCGAAAGAATGAGCAAGGTGCTGGGTTCGATCGCCGCCGCCGTCGCCGGCAGCGATTCCGCGCCCCAGCTGCTGGCCGGCACCGGCAGCGACAACGTCCACCTGCTGGTGGTCTGCACAGCCGAGCGCGGGTTGTGCGGCCCGTTCAATTCCTCGATCGTGCGGCTGGCGCGCGAGAAAGCCAACGCGCTGACGGGCGAGGGCAAGGACGTGAAAATCCTTTGCGTGGGCCGCAAGGGTTTCGACCAGCTGCGCCGCCAGTTCGGCAAGCAGATCATCGAAACAATCGAATTGCGCGGCGTGCGCGTGCTCGGCTTCGAGCAGGCCGAGATGATTGCCAAAAAGATCGTCGCGTCGTTCGAGGACGGCGCCTTCGACGTCTGCACGCTGTTCTTCTCGCGCTTCAAGTCGGTGATCGCGCAGGTTCCGACCGCGCAGCAGATCATTCCGCCGCTGTTCGAGACGGACAAGCAGGCCGGCGGCGTGTTTTACGAATACGAGCCGGAGGAGAAGGAGATCCTCGCCGAGCTCTTGCCGCGCAACCTGGCGGTGCAGGTGTTCCGCGCGCTCCTGGAAAATGCCGCCTCCGAGCAGGGTGCGCGCATGAGCGCCATGGACAACGCCACCCGCAACGCCGGCGAGATGATCCGCAAGCAGACGCTGACCTATAACCGCACCCGCCAGGCGATGATCACCAAGGAGCTGATCGAGATCATTTCCGGCGCCGAGGCGCTCTAATTTCGTAACGAGGACGATATGGCCACACCCAACGCAGTCGGAAAGATCACCCAGGTCATCGGCGCCGTCGTCGACGTGCAGTTCGAGGATCATCTGCCGGCGATTCTGAACGCGCTCGAGACCGACAACCACGGCAACCGTCTGGTGCTGGAGGTCGCCCAGCATCTCGGCGAATCGACCGTGCGCACCATCGCGATGGACTCGACCGAAGGCCTGGTGCGCGGCCACGAAGTCGCCGACACCGGCGTGCCGATTTCGGTGCCGGTCGGGTCCGAGCTGCTCGGCCGCATCATCAACGTCATCGGCGATCCGGTCGATGAAGCCGGGCCGGTGAAGACTGCCGAGAAGCGCGCCATCCACCAGGACGCGCCGACCTATACCGAGCAGTCCACCGAGGCGCAGATCCTGGTCACCGGCATCAAGGTGGTGGACCTGCTGGCGCCCTACGCCAAGGGCGGCAAGATCGGCCTGTTCGGCGGCGCCGGCGTCGGCAAGACCGTGCTGATCATGGAGCTGATCAACAATGTCGCCAAGGCGCACGGCGGCTATTCGGTGTTCGCTGGCGTCGGCGAACGCACCCGCGAGGGCAACGATCTCTATCATGAGATGATCGAATCGGGCGTCAACAAGGACCCCAAGAAGGGCTCGGTCGAAGGCTCGAAATGCGCGCTGGTCTACGGCCAGATGAACGAGCCGCCGGGCGCGCGCGCCCGCGTCGGCCTCTCCGGCCTGACGGTTGCCGAATATTTCCGCGACCAGGGCCAGGACGTGCTGTTCTTCGTCGACAACATTTTCCGTTTCACCCAGGCCGGCTCGGAAGTCTCGGCGTTGCTCGGCCGCATCCCCTCGGCGGTTGGCTATCAGCCGACGCTCGCCACTGATATGGGCGAGCTGCAGGAACGCATCACCACCACCACCAAGGGCTCGGTCACCTCGGTGCAGGCGATCTACGTGCCGGCCGACGACTTGACCGATCCGGCGCCGGCCACCTCCTTCGCGCATTTGGACGCGACCACCGTGCTGTCGCGCGACATCGCCGCCAAGGGCATCTATCCGGCGGTGGACCCCCTCGACTCCACCTCGCGCATGCTCACACCGCTGATCGTCGGCGAGGAGCATTACGCGGTGGCGCGCTCGGTGCAGGAGGTGCTCCAGCGCTACAAGGCACTGCAGGACATCATCGCCATTCTGGGCATGGACGAGCTGTCGGAAGAGGACAAGCTCGCGGTGTCGCGCGCGCGCAAGATCGAGCGCTTCCTGTCGCAGCCGTTCTTCGTCGCCGAGGTGTTCACCGGCTCGCCCGGCAAGCTGGTCGATCTCAAGGACACCATCCGCGACTTCAAGGATCTGGTGGCCGGCAAATACGACCACCTGCCGGAGGCCGCCTTCTACATGGTCGGCACCATCGAAGAGGCGGTGGAGAAGGGCAAGAAGCTGGCGGCGGAAGCGGCCTAAAACCATGGCCGCCCGTAAGCAGTCGAACACGCTGGTCGCATTCCTGGTCGTCGGGCTGCTGATCGGTGCGCTTGCGGGCTATCTCACCCGACCGGAGACGGCGGAGATCAAGTTCGGGCCGGTCAGCGTCGAAGTGCGCGGCAACCAGGTCGCCCACGGCGGCGGTCCGGTGACCAGCAGTCAAGTCGAGCATATCGCGATCATCACGTTGATCGGCGGCGTCATCGGGCTCGGATTCGGCTACGCGGTCAAGAGCGGCAAGTTCAAGGTCTAGCAAATTATGGCAAGCTTGCATTTCGAACTGGTGTCGCCGGAAAAGCTGGTGTTCTCGGGCGAGGTCGATCAGGTCGACGTGCCCGGCGCCGAGGGCGACTTCGGCGTGCTGGAAGGCCACGCGCCGTTCGTCACCACGCTGCGGCCCGGCATCCTCACCGTACATGGCGGCGGGACTGCGCAGCGGATCGTGGTGCTGGGCGGGTTCGCCGAAGTCTCGGCCGCAGGCCTCACCGTGCTCGCCCACGTGGCCGAAGCGGTCGAGGGCATCGACCGCGGCATGATCGCCGAGCGCATCGGCGCGCTCGAGCAGCGCATCGCCAAGACCGAGCCCGGTTCCGAGCTCGACAGACTGATCACGCGGCTCGACCATTACAAAGAGATCGACCGCCATCTGCTCACGACGGCGATGCATTAACGCGTGATCCCGAAAAGCATGTCGTCGACCTGATCGGGGATGGAAACCGGCTTTCGGAAAAGATCAGGCGTCACTAAAAACTCTTAGCGCGCAAACTTGGCGAATTCCGCCACCACCCGCTCGTAAGTTTGCCGCTTGAACGGCACCACCAGCTCCGGCAATTCACCGATCTCGACCCAACGCCAGTCGATGAACTCCGGCTCGTGGCCGCCGGCGGGATGGGCGATGTCGATCTCGGCATCCTCGCCGGTGAAACGCAGCGCGTACCATTTCTGCTTCTGCCCGCGATATTTGCCGCCCCAGGCCTGGCCGACGATGTCGCGTGGAATATCGTAGGTGAGCCATTCGGCGATCTCGCCGAGCTTCTTCACCGAGCGGATACTGGTTTCCTCGTGCAGCTCGCGCAGCGCCGCGCGATAGGGGTCCTCGTTCTCGTCGATGCCGCCCTGCGGCATCTGCCAGACGTGCGTGGCGTCGATATGCTCCGGCCCGCTCGAGCGGCGCCCGATAAATACCAGGCCGTCGCGGTTGAGCACCATCATGCCGGCGCAAGGGCGGTAGGGGAGGGTTTCGAAAGTAGACATTCGCGCTCCGTCATTCTGGTCGCGCACTTCATGCGCCCCGTGAATGACGTTACGACGACTTTGCCTTCACCGCCATCATGGTGATCGGCACCAGCACGAAGCCGCGGCCTTCCAGTTTCTTCGTCCACGCCGCGATGCGGGCGACGGTCGCCGGCAGCGCGGTCACCAAGCCGATCGCCTTGCCGCGCTCGCGCGCCATCAGCTCGAGCCGCGCCAGCGCGTGATCGATCTCGGCGGATGTCGGCACCGCGTCGATCACGATGTCGGTCTTGGCGAACGGCAGGTTCTGGCTGCCGGCGAGCTGGCTTGCGACGCTGCGCGGCGAGGAACCGTCGTCCACGTAGATCAGCCCGCGCTTGGCGGTCTCGCGCAGCACCGGCGAAAGCGCCTGCTCGGAGGCAGTGAATTTCGCGCCCATGTAGCTGATGACGCCGACATAACCCTGGAAGCGGCTCATCAACCAGTGCAGCCGGTCGATATTCTGGTCCGATGAAAGCGAGGTCAGCAGCGTCTGCGGGCCGGGATCGTTGTCGGGATAGTCGAACGGCTCCATCGGCACCTGCAGCAGCACTTCGTGCTTTTGCGCGCGCGCCTGCTCCGCCAGCTGTTCGAGATCGGCGCCATACGGCGCGAGCGCGAAACTGACCGGCGCCGGCAGCTGCGCAATTGTGTCGGCGGTGCCGGAGGCGCTGATGCCAAGCCCGCCGACGATGATCGCGATGCGCGGCCAATCTTTCTTGTTCGGCGGCACCTTGCGTGGATGGGCGTAAAGCGTGAACGCTCGCGTACCGTCGGCCGCGACCTTCGGGATCAGGCCGTGCCGCGTCATTTCCAGAAGCTTGTGGTCGACCGGCGCTTTCGCCGAATTGCCGGTCCTGCCGGGAATGAAAACGTTGCGGCTCTGGCCGCTGGAGCCGTCAATGATGGTGACGGTCTTGCTGCCGGGCGGCGGTGCGGCCGCCGGCTTGGCGACCGCCGCGGCGGCCGTGCCACCGGCCATGCCGTCATGGCGGGCATGCTGGCGGTCATCGCCGCCGGCCTCGGCTTTGGCTTGGCCGGACGCCGTTTGCACGGTGGCGACCACCGCCGTCGGCTCACCGCCCAGCGGATCGTTGCTGAACACCGCCCAACCGAGTATCGCCAGCCCGAACAGGCCAAGCATGCCCGCCAGCAGTTGCAGCGTGCTCGCCGGCAGCTTCGGCAGCTGCTTGCGTTTGTCCTGGCCGAGGGGAGCGTTCAGGTCATCCGCTGCCACGGCCGAGATCCTCGCGAATCATCGTCGGAGTCTACCACGCGAGGATTCTGTCAGGGCTCGTCACAAGCGAACGGGGCGGCCCTTGAAGGCCGCCCCGCCGGTTTTATGCGATTAAAACCGCGTTCAGTTCGGGATCGGGGCCTTGGGATTCGGCGGGAACGCCGAATTGACCTGGGTCCCGCGCAGCAAATCGTCCGCCATGTGCAGCGCCTTGTCGTTCTTCGGGTCCGGCGGAATGTAGGACTGTGAGCCGGTCTGCTCTTTGCCGGAGGCCTTGAGATGACCGCGCAACGAAGCCTCGCCCTTGGTGCTGGTCTTGGCCTTGAGGTCTTCCGGCACGTCCTGCAGCACCTGGATGTCCGGGGTGATGCCCTTGGCCTGGATCGAGCGGCCTGACGGCGTGAAGTAGCGCGCCGTGGTCAGCCGCAGCGCGCCGTTGCCGGAGCCGAGCGGGATGATGGTCTGCACCGAGCCTTTGCCGAACGATCGGGTGCCGACCACGGTCGCCCGCTTGTGGTCCTGCAACGCGCCGGCGACGATCTCGGAGGCCGAGGCCGAGCCGCCGTTGACCAGAACGATCACTGGCTTGCCGCCGGTGAGATCGCCGGCCCGCGCATTGAAGCGCTGCGTCTCCTCGGCGTTGCGGCCGCGGGTCGACACGATCTCGCCCTTTTGCAGGAACGCAT
>Ga0307436_1000340_pt1 | contig 21575 bp, 20 predicted proteins | sample SalMarWE160440MG_FD_202513 | JGI IMG/M metagenome (GOLD analysis project Ga0307436, IMG submission 202513) | Salt marsh sediment microbial communities from the Plum Island Ecosystem LTER, Massachusetts, United States - WE1604-40 | ecosystem: Environmental > Aquatic > Marine > Intertidal zone >...
TCGTCCTCTTCGGTCTTCGCTTCGGCGACGATCTCACCGTCGGGATCGACGATGCAGCTGCCGCCGATGAGCGGATGACCATCCTCGACGCCGCACTTGGCAGTCGCCACCACCCAGGTGCTGTTCTGGTAGGCCCCGGCCTGCAGCGACAGGCGATGATGGAACATTCGTTTTTCGGCGGCCTCGGTTGGGTTTTGTGAGTTGGTCGAGGGCGTGTTGTAGCCAAGCGCGATCAGCTCGACGCCCTGGAGGCCCATGACGCGATAGGTCTCCGGCCAACGGCGATCGTTGCAGATACACATGCCCAGTATGCCGTCCATCATCCGCCACACCGGAAAGCCGAGATCGCCAGGCTCGAAATAGAGCTTCTCCAGATGTTGAAAACTGCGTTGCGGGTCGTAGGCGGCGTGACCGGGAAGATGCACTTTCCGGTACTTTCCGACGAGTTTTCCACTGCCGTCGACAAGGACGGCGGTGTTGAAATGGCGGCCTTGCGGGGTGAGCTCGGCGTAGCCGAGGTACATGCCGATGCCGTATCGCGCCGCCTTCTCGAAGAGAGGGCGTGTCGCGGCATTCGGCATCTCACGCTCGAACCACGAATCGATTTCGGCCCCATCGGTCATGTACCAGCGCGGAAAGAACGTCGTCAGCGCCAGTTCCGGATACACGACAACGTCGCATCCCCGCCCTTTGGCTTCGTCGAGGAGGTCGAGCATTCTCTTGACCACCGCCGTCCGGCTGTCGACCTTCTGAATGGCGCCCATCTGGGCGGCAGCGACGCGCTTCACGCGGGCCAAGACTCCCTCCAACGATTAGCGGCTTTGCCCGCTCACAGGCATCCGAAAACCGACGATTCCCGAGCACTACGGAATACAAAATTCCAGTCCGGCAGGCGAATCGGCTCGTTGGCTGTCCGATCAGGGCGAACTGACGCGCTGGTCGACCTCGAGGATGATCTTCCCGAATGTCGTATTGGTTTCCATGAGCCGGTGGGCCGACGCCGCTTCCTCCAGGGGAAACGTGCCGTGGAGGATCGGGCGGATTTGGCCGCTCTGCAGCAAGGGCAACCATCGCTCGCCAACCCGCCGCACGATCTTTCGTCGGTCGGCGAGGGGCTGCGGCCGAAGCGTGAAGCCCCTGATGCTGAGCCGCTTGTTCATGACGATCGACGGATTAAAGACACAGGTCTGGCTGCCGAGCGTTCCCACCATGACCAGCCGGCCCGTTCGTCGGAGCGCCGCGAGGTTTCGGGCAAGGTAGTCGGCTCCGATAAAATCGAGAATGAGATCCACGCCCTCGCCGAAGGCCCGTTCCACTTCCCGCACGAAATCCTGCTCGTGGTAATTGATCGTCAGATCGGCGCCGAGTTCGGAAAGGCGCTGAAGCTTGGCTGGGCTGCCCGCCGAGGCGACGACCGTCGCCCCCGCCGCTTTGGCCATCTGCACGGCAGCGCTTCCGACACCGCTGCCGGCGGCATGGATGAGGATCGCTTCGCTGCTTTGCAGCCCGCCGATTTCGAAAACGGTCTCGTTCGCCGTCGCGAATGCCTCAATTATGCCGGCTGCCTCGACGAAGCTGGAGTTGCGCGGGACCGGCAGGGCCAGCCCACGGTCAACGAGAGCGAACTCCGCATAGCCGCCTTGCGGCACGAGACCGAAGACCCGATCGCCCGCCTTGAACTCAGTGACCGTGTCGCCGATCGCCGCGACGTCGCCCGCAATCTCCAACCCGGGAACGTCGCCCCAATCGGTGCCCGGTGGAATGGGATAGGTGCCCAGACGCTGCATGCAATCGGCGCGGTTGACGCCGACCGCCCTTACGCGGACGAGAAGATCGTCCGGGCCCGGCCTGGGGGTCGGGCGCTCGACGAGTTGGAGAACGCCGTCAGGTCCCTGCTGGCTGATTCTGATGGCTCGCATGGGTCGTCGTCACGTCATGGTGGCTCGCATCTACTGACAGTGCAAGTTTCGCGCCGTCTCAAAGATGGTGGATTGCCGAGGACCGTCTGGCAATCCCTTGCCATTCCGGGCGGACCACTGCGAAATGGGCTCTCGACGAGATTGATGAGGCGCAGACGATGAGTGAATCGAGCCGGCGCATGGAGCCTACGAGAGGCCACACAGCACTGATCATCATCGACATGCAGAATGCGTTCTGTCGGGATGATGGGTCGTTTGCGAAACTTGGCTTCGACGTCTCCATGCTCAAAGCGGCGATCGAACCGTGCCGACGGCTGGCCGCGGCCGCTCGTCAGGCAAGTGTGCCGGTCATTTTCACCCGGCTCGCTTATGCTGTGGACTACCACGACGGCGGAATTGCGATCCGATACATGACGCCGGAATTCGTCGACTCACAGTGTCTGGCCGCCGGCACCTGGGACATCGAAATCGTTGACGAGCTCGCGCCCTTTCCGGGCGATCATATCGTCGACAAGAACCGCTTCAGCGCCTTCTATGCCGAATCGTTTGAGCGACTCCTCAGGGAATTGGAAGTCGACAGTCTCGTAGTATGCGGGGTCACGACGAACTGCTGTGTGGAATCGACCGTCCGCGATGCCTTCCAGCGCAACTACAAGGTGTTTGCGGTCGGCGACGCTGCCGGCGAACTCGAGCGCAGCCGGCACGAGCTCGCACTTCAAACGATGAGCTTCCTATTTGCCGACGTCGTCACCGTCGACGATATGTTGGCATTATGGACGACCGCTGCAACCGCGTCGTCTTGATGGGCGCGTTTCGGTTCCATGCTTAGAAGATGGCCACCTCAAAAGTGTTCAAGACGTGCGGTCGCATCCTGCGGATGCACCTCCGATCGCCGGTCCCCGAGTCGATCTAGCGCGGAAATTCTCGGTCCGTGAGGGCTTGTGCCCCTGACGCCCGGCCGATGCCTCAATGGTTGGGCGTTCAGGAATGTGATGTCCTGTCCTGCTGGGCTATGGGGGCCGCCGAGGCGTCAGCACAGACCGCCCGACAGGCGAAGGTGCTGCCCAGGCCGGCGTACCGCGTGGTAGCCTTGATTATGCTCTGGGCGGGAGGAACCAGATATCCGTCCGCGGGTGTTGTTGCGGTTGCGGCGTGTGTGATGGGCACCGGCGCGGGCGGAGCAAGTGCGGCGATTCACCGACCGGCGTGTTCCGTCGAGGGCGCTACAACCGCGCGCGTGGCCGCCGTCGTGGACGGCGATACCCTTCAGTTGAGCGATGGTCGTGTCATTCGGCTTGCCGGCATCGAGGCGCCGGAACGACCGCTCGGGCTGGAGGGTGACCGGCCGTGGCCGTTGTCCGAGGCCGCCAGGCACGCTCTCGAGCAAATGGTGGCCGGGAAGACCGTCAGAATGGTCGTTGCCCAGAGATCGGCGGACCGTCACGGCCGTTGGCGCGCCAATCTTTTCATCGGTGCCGGCGACCAATGGGTTCAGGCGCTGCTGGTGGCGGCAGGATGGGCGCGCGTCCATTGGTTGCCGTCCGATTCTCCTTGCATTTTCGCCCTGCTCGACCAAGAGGAGAAGGCGCGCGCGGCCGCAAAAGGCCTGTGGATCGAGCGGCGGTACGCCGTGCGGCGGGCAGGTGAACCTTCGCTTATCAAGCAAATCGGCCTATATGAGCTCGTTCAAGGCAGGGTAACCTCGGTCGGTCATGGTAGGTACATGATCTTTCTTGATTTTGGGGACGATTACCGGCGCGACTTCTCGGTCATGATCCCGCCGGCGGTTGCCAGGGGCCTGGCTGAGGCCGGCTTGCCGGCTGATCGGCTCAAGGGTCGGCAAATAAGGGTGCGCGGCGTAGTCGAAAACAGCGGCGGACCGGCGATCCGGCTAAATGATCCGGCCGAGATCGAGTTGTTGGACGATGGCGGTGATTGAAATGGTGCGTACGGGCGCACCGGCAGTGGGTCGGTGGTGCCGGTCGGCAGCGGCACTTGGCATTTGTCTGGCTGCGTTGCTGGTCGCCAGCTGCAGCGATACCGCGGGGGTGAATGCGCCGGCCGCGGCGATGCTCAAGGACCCGGCCGGAACCGGGCGCGTGGCCGGCGCGACCGAGATCGATTCGGCGGAACACTCGCGGATCGTGGCCGCCTACGGCGGCATCTACCACAACGACAAGGTCGAACAGATGCTGGTGCCGATCGTCAGCCGGATCGTCGCGGCTTCCGATCGTCCCGATCTGTCGTATCGGATCACGATCCTCAACTCGCCGGCGGTCAACGCTTTTGCGCTGCCCGATGGTTACCTCTACGTCACCCGCGGACTCCTGGCACTTGCCGATGATTCGGCTGAGATTGCCGCAGTACTCGCCCACGAGATGGGGCACGTAACCGCCAATCACGCCATCAAACGACAGGACAAGGCGCGCGACGCGTTGGTGGCAAGCCGGGCCGTAAGCGACGTGGTCGACGACGACCAAAGCAAGCGTCTGGCACTGGCAGCCAGCCAGCGCTCGTTGGCGGCATTCTCGCGTCAGCAGGAGCTGGAGGCCGATGCCATTGGCATTCGGACGATAGGCAAAGCCGGCTATGATTCGTTTGCGGCCGCTCGTTTCCTGACCACGATGGCTCAATTTGCCGAGTACCGCTCGAGGCTCACCGTGCAGGATACGCGCCCGGATTTCCTGGCCACCCATCCCTCGACGCCGGAGCGGGTTGCGTTTGCAGAACGCGCCGCTCGCCAGTTTGGCGCTCCGGGTACCGGCGACACTGGCCGCGACCGCTATCTCGACGGCGTGGACGGCATGATATTCGGCGACGATCCGGCCCAGGGCTTCGTCCGCGATCGCAGCTTCATCCACCCGGGGCTTCGCATCGGCTTCACCGTGCCCCAGGGCTTCGTCATCGACAATACGAGCGACGCTGTTCTCGCCACCGGCGCCGACGGAACTGCCCTCAGATTCGATGCCGTCGGTCTGGCCGAGGGCACCGACCTTGCCGACTATCTGAAGTCAGGCTGGGTCAACGGCCTCAATGAAACGAGCGTGCGCAGCTTCTCGGTCAACGGTCTCGGTGCGGCTTCGGCGCGGGCACAGGCCAAGGGTTGGGTTTTCGAGATCGCGGTCATTCAAAGCGGCGGTGCCACCTATCGCTTCATCTTCGCCAGCGAAGCGGTTACCGACACGTTTGAAAACGCGGTGCGCGACACGGTGGACAGTTTTCGCACGTTGAGCGCACAAGAGGTCGCAGGCCTGAAAGCCCTCCACATCGAGGTGGTAACGGCGCGGGCCGGAGATAGCGAAGCGTCGCTGGCCCGGCAGATGCGCGGAGTCGATCGTTCCCGCGACCTGTTCCGCATCTTCAACGGTCTCACGCCGGGCGCCGCGATCACACCGGGAACCCGCTTCAAGATCGTCACCGACGGCTAGGACACGAAGGACGCCCGGTCGGGGTGCTCGCGCAACAGGGCCTCGCGCAGCTTGTCGAGGGCGCGATTCTCGATCTGGCGAACCCGCTCCTTGGAGATGCCGAGGCTCTCGCCGAGAGCCTCCAGAGTTGCGCCATCGTCCTGGAGGCGGCGTTCGCGGACAATCCTCAATTCGCGCTCGTTGAGCACATTGAGCGCCGAGCCAAGCCAGGTCAGGCGGCGCTCGCGGTCGATCGCCTCGCCGACGCGCTCGTCAGGAAGCGGCACGCTGTCGACCAGGTAGTCCTGACGGTTGGCAGCGTCAGTCTCGGACTCGTAGATCGGCGCGTTGAGCGAGGTGTCCGGTCCGGAAAGGCGTGAATCCATCAATTCGACGTCGGCGGGCGTGACGCCGAGCGCCGTGGCAATCTCGGTGAATACGGCCTGACGCGGCCGCTGGTCGAGACTTTGGGCAAGGCGAGCGCGCAGGCGACGCAGGTTGAAAAACAATGCCTTCTGCGACGAAGACGTGCCGCCCCGCACGATCGACCAGTTGCGCAGGATGTAGTCCTGGATGGACGCCCGAATCCACCACGTGGCGTAGGTCGAGAAGCGGACCTCGCGATCGGGCTCGAAACGGGCGGCTGCCTCCAAAAGGCCAACGTGGCCTTCCTGGATGAGGTCGCCCATTGGCAGCCCGAAATTTCGGAAGCGCGCGGCAATCGCAATCACCAGCCGCATATGGGCCGCGGTCAAGCGATGCAGCGCCGCCTGGTCCCGATCGTCGCGCCAGCGTATCGCGAGCTCGTGCTCCTCGTCGCGCTCCAGGTAGGGCGCGCGCATCGCTGCCCTGACGAAATCGCGACGGGAGGCAGCAGACTTGCCCATTGACACCTCCTTGCGGCTTCAAGGGCCGCCCGAGGAATCGCCCGTTGGCAGGTGTTATAGCCGCGCCGCAGCGGTTATGGGCGACACGATGCCGTGATCAGATCCGTGAACGACCGCGGGTCGCCTACTTTTGTGTTCATGACCCCAGGATCACCGGTTCGCCGGGGTGCGGCAAACTGGACGATCGCAAGGCACTCAGGCCGCTTTGGCGTCGGCCGGTTGGCTTGGCTTGACGCCGCGGCGCGGGCTTTTCGCGAGATTCTGCTCGATCTGGTGGACAGCCTCGGTCTCCGATATCTTGTTGACCGAGGAGATCTCGCGCGACATCCGGTCGAGGGCGGCCTCGTAAAGCTGGCGTTCACTGTAGGACTGCTCGGGCTGGGTGTCCGAGCGGTAGAGGTCGCGCACGACCTCGGCAATCGAAATGAGGTCGCCGGAATTGATCTTGGCCTCGTATTCCTGGGCACGACGACTCCACATGGTGCGTTTGACGCGGGCACGACCGCGCACGGTCTCCAACGCCTTCTTGACGGTCGGCGTGTCGGCGAGCTTGCGCATGCCAACCGTTGTCGCCTTGGTGACCGGAACGCGCAGGGTCATTTTGTCCTTGACGAAGGAAATCACGAAAAGGTCCAATTTCATCCCTGCCACCTCCTGCGTATCGATGCCGACAATCCGGCCAACGCCGTGGGCCGGATAGACGATCGATTCGCCGGTCCTGAAACCGGCGCGCTGGGTGGTCTTCTTGGTGGTCATGTGGTCGTCAACTCCGTTTGGTTACCTCAACGCCCCTCGGCCGCGGTCTTGGGGCACGCTCTCGGGCTGTCGGAATCGCCTTGTTCAGGCCGGTCACCCTCGCTCCGACAAGCCGTCTTTGCCGGCTTGATCGGCGGAAAACGCCATATTGAGTCACGCTAAAGCGGGCGCGACGAGCGGGGCGCTCATCCAAACAGTTTGTCCTATATAGCACAATATTGGGAAATTTCAATGATTTACCGGGGCGACGGTAAATAGCGTGCATAATTGACCCGCCGCGTCACGATGGCGCACCAGCGGCGATTACGACCGATCTCGTCAATCGCCTTGGCCTGGCTCCGGCGAGAAGTATTTCTCAAACTTGTCGGCGAGGCCCTCAAACTCTTTGGCGTCGGCCGGCGGCGTTCCCTTGGCCGTTATGTTCGGCCACTTGGCCGCGTACTCGGCGTTGACCTGCAACCAGCGCTCCAGTCCGGACTCGGTGTCGGGCTTGATTGCATCGACCGGGCACTCGGGCTCGCAAACGCCGCAATCGATGCACTCGTCCGGGTGGATGACGAGCATGTTTTCGCCTTCGTAGAAGCAGTCAACCGGACAGACCTCCACGCAGTCCATGTATTTGCAGCGAATACAATTGTCGTTGACGATGTAAGTCACGAGCAAGCTTTCACGGCAGCGAGGACGATAGACGCCGTCGGCGTGGTTCGGTATCCGGTTTGGTCACCCGGCGCAAGAAGTGTCCATGTCGCGCATGAACGTGGGGTGATCGGCGGTAGCAGACAACCGTCAGGGGCGGGAATTGCTTTGTCGGGAGGTCATTCGCATGCCGCTTCGGGGCGGCGGTGGCCTTTGGGTGGTGGGCCGGCGCGCGGCGGCGGTGCCACGGCGTGAGTAGCGCTCGAGGCCGATTGCGGCGACAGATCTTCATAAAGCAAGCGTGCTTCGGCCGCCGAACGTCGCTGCAAGCCCGGCGAGACAATCCTGAGTACGCGAACGCCCGAGTCCAGAGAAATCGTCAAGACATCGCCAATCCTGATCGACCTGCTGGCGCTGCGGATTGGATTGCGGTTGACGCGGATGCGGCCGGAGACCGCCAGTTTTTGGGCACGCGTACGTGACTTGACCACGCGCGCGTACCACAGCCACTTGTCGATACGTTGCGTGTCGTCAGGGGTCATCGCCGCGGCCCTCGCGCTGCCTCGATTCCATGTCGGCCTTGAGAGTGGCCAGCACCGCGAATGGCGAGTCGACGGCCGCGCGGGTCCTGCCGCGGTCACGAGAGCCGGTGGGTGAAGCGCGGCGACCATCGGATGGGTCGGCCTTTGCAGCGGGTTGGGACCGGCGTCCGGCAGGACGTCCATGACGCCTTTGCGTGCCGTCGGCCCGGTCGGCGACCGGCTTCTGACGTTGCGCTGCTTCGGGCCGCCGAGGTCGTCGGCTCGAACGATTCGGCCGCCATATGTCGATGGAGGTGGGCGGTGGCGCCAGGGCCGATTCCTCGAACGACGGTTGCGGCTCTTGGTCCGCGGCGTCGTCGCTCGACGGAGCGGCCGCTGGCGCGCTGCTAGTGGCGGCGGACTCCGGCTGACTGGCGGGTCGGGGCCGGCGCTCGAGGTGATAGCCCAGAGAGCGGAGAACCGAGGCGAAGTCCTCGCCCGAGCAGCCGAGCAGTGACGTCATGGCGACGGTGACGGTGAAGCCGCGACCGTCGACGACGCCGTCGGGTGGTTCGGCTGCAGTCGTCGGCCGCCACGCGATGAGGGGGCGGATCAGGTCGGCCAATCGTTCCAGGATGTCGACGCGTACCGCGCGGTGGCCGGCAATGTGAAAGCCGACGATGCGGTAGAGCGCCCGCGGGATGCTTGGATCAAGCGGAACGCTCGTGCGCCCGGACGCAATCAGTGCGGTGAGGGCGGAAAATCCGGCCGTGACGTCGCGGGCGTTCTGCAACGACCACAGAGTGGCAAGCAGGGTGGCCGCGGCCGGCTTCAACAGAACCGGCACGAACAGATGATAAGCACCGAAGCGGACGCCGATGGCGCGCATGCCGGCGCGAGCCTCTTGGGCGAGATTGCGCACTTCCTCCGCGATCTCGGAACGTGGGATGGTCCCGTAGTTTTCCGCCAGCCGGAAAGCGATGCCGCGCGCGGCCGGCGACAGAGACTCGCCAGCGCGCAAATCGAACAGTGGCCGAAGCAGGCCGTCGATGTGATAGGCCAGCCAGCGATTTATCCGCTCTTCAACGCTTTCGCGAGCGGGCCCAGGCAGTGCGTGGTCGCCGAGCAGAATCAGGCGCGGCTTCAGCGCGTCTTCAGCGCCAGCGAGCTTGGCTATAGCCGTACCCCGCCATCGCAGGGTGCCATCGTCAGCAAGGAGAAGATCGGAATCGGGCGCCATCGCCAGCTTGGCGGCGCGTTCGGCGATCTCGTTGGCCAGCGCTTTCTGCGCAGCGGCCCGCAGCGCTTTCGCTTCCGGGCCGTCGGCGTGGGGATCGGGAGCAAAACGGAAGCCATCGAGATTGCCGACATGCTGGCCCTCGACCAGGACGTCTCCGGAAGCGGTGACTTCGGCCTCGAGCGTCGAGTTCTCTTTCAGCCGCCGCATGAGAACGCTGGTGCGTCGATCGACAAAGCGGGCAATCAGGCGCTCGTGCAGCGCATCCGACAGGCGGTCCTCGATTGCGCGGGTGCGCTCCTGCCAGGCGAGCGGATCACGCGACCATTGCGACTGGTTGGCGACGAAAGCCCAGGTGCGGATGTGTGCGATCCGGTTTGCAAGGGTGTCGATGTCGCCGTCGGTGCGCTCAGCGTAGGTAATCTGTCGATCGAGCCAATCGTCCGGAACAACATCGTCGCGCGCCAGGAACGTGAACAGCGTGGCGACGAGTTCGGCGTGGTTGGCTGGCGCAATCTTGCGGTAGTCCGGTACCTGGCAGACGTCCCAAAGCAGCGAGATCCGCTCCGGACGGTCGGCCAGTCCAGTGACGGCGTCATCGCGGGCTACCGCGTCGAGCGCTGCAAGATCGTCGGAGGGCGGCGCCTTGGTCAGGCCCTCTCGTGTCGGTGCGCGGTCCAAGCCCGCTTTGAGGTCGGCGAGCGAGCTGAAGTCGAGGTCACGGTTGCGCCATTGTACGGTCTTGACCGTGTCGAAGCGGTGGGTTTCGAGCGCTTCGACGAGGGCGTCGTCGAAGGGATCGACCCGGCTGGTGACGCCGAAGGTTCCATCCCGCAAGTGGCGACCAGCGCGGCCGGCAACCTGGCCGAGTTCGGCGGCCGACAGCCGTCGATACTGATAGCCGTCGAATTTGCGGTCCGAAGCGAAGGCGACATGATCGACGTCGAGGTTGAGACCCATGCCGATGGCGTCGGTCGCTACCAGGAAGTCCACATCGCCCGACTGGAAGACCTCGACCTGCGCGTTGCGCGCGCGGGGGCTGAGTGAGCCGAGAACCACAGCGGCGCCACCCCGCTGACGCCGGATCAGTTCGGCTATGGCGTAAACCTCGTCGGCGGAGAAGGCAACGACGGCCGACCGGCGCGGCAGGCGGGTAATCTTCTTGGAGCCGGCGTAGGCGAGAAGGGACATGCGCGGGCGAGTGACTATGTTCACTCCCGGCAGAAGCTTCTCGATGATTCCCCGCATGGTGGCTGCGCCGAGAAGCAAAGTTTCGTCGCGCCCACGCAGATTGAGCAGCCGGTCGGTAAAAATGTGGCCACGTTCGAGATCGCCCGCCAGCTGGATTTCATCGATGGCGAGGAACGACGCGGAGGTCTCGGTCGGCATCGCCTCGACGGTGCAAACGCGAAAGCGTGGCGACGGCGGAACGATCTTTTCCTCGCCGGTGACAAGCGCCACCTGATCGGTGCCGACGCGGCCGGCGATTTTTGCGTAGACCTCGCGCGCGAGCAGTCTCAGCGGCAGGCCGATAATGCCGCTCTCGTGCGCCAGCATTCGCTCGATCGCCAAATGAGTCTTGCCGGTGTTGGTGGGGCCAAGCACCGCTGTAACGTTGCGACCGCCGAGGATGGCAGCCCTTGCTTCAGGCTTTGCGGTAACGGTCATGCGACTTGGGCGCGCTCGGTCGTCCGTCGTGATGGTCCGTGTGCCAGCAATGGGGTTGCGCTTACCCTCGTATCATACCGGCACAGGAACCGCGAGAAATTTCCTTTATATGCGAATGGGTTAAGCATGAGGAACGAGTCCGGAACAAAACCTGTCCGAATCACTGACTCGCCGTCTTTCACACTCCGTTCGCTACGACATCTGTGGGGCCTGGTCCATGACACCACGAGATGTTGATGGCCGATGGCGCGAAGCGTTTTTGAGCCCGCTCGCGTTGGTTAACCACGTGCGACCTCACTCGCGGCCGGCCCCGGATGACGGGTCCAGCCGGCCCCGACGCTGACGGGTGCGCAAGATAGACAGCCACTTTCGCTAGTTGGCGCTGGCGTGTTGCTCGCTGGTGGTCACGACAAACTTCTTGGCGCGCACCACGAGGTCACCGAACTGGGTCCCGACGAGGACGCGATAGGGCAGATATAATCCAGTGTTCTCGACTGGCACCAGCCAAACCTCGAGGCGTTTGTTGTCGGCCATGTACTGGACGGTTCCACGACCCGGGCGGTGTCCGGCAATCGGCACGTAGCGGGCGCCGCACACGATGACGTCGCCTGAATAGGAACCGTCGTGGCCCACGACGGTCCTGGTGTCCTTGTAAAACAGTCTCACGTTGTAGCGCTGCCAACCGTCGAACACGGGCACGGTACGGTCGCAGATCTGGTCGCCGTCAGCGGGAGATGAGTTGCCAAGGGCGACCACGAACGCGCCGATCGGATCCACCACCCGACGTTTGTGGGCAGGGGTCACGGGGATGCGGTCGGGTACGTTCCGCAATGGCGGGTCGGCCTCGACGGCAACAATCGATCCACCGCTCATGGCCATGTCCACATGCGCCTCCGATCCGTCTTCGTCGGCGGTAAGCTTGTAGACGGCCGGGATGACATGTGAGCCGTGAATACGACCGCTGCCGGCCAATGTAGCCTGGGAATCGGAAACGAGGCGGATTATGCCGCGGGTGGCGCCTTCGATCGCGGCGGAGTAGCTGGTGTCGGAGAAACTGCCATCTACCTTGGCTCGGCCAACCGTCAGGCCGGCAATGCTGATGTTGTAGACGGCTTGCAGGTTGGCCTCACCGGCAGCGGCCATGGAGGCGGGTGCGCCAACCAGCGCAATCGCCAGAATTGCAGCGATCAGCGGGTCACGGCCCCTTGCCGCGGCCACGGAAGATGTGCGGATCGCGCTCATCGCAGCCAGTATCGCGGACATTCGGTGCAACCGATGAATGCCGCCCCCATCCCGCGAGGTCGAACAGTGAACGACAAGCCCTTTCTACGCCAATTCGCGGTCGCCGTCACCCTTGGCGGGTGAGCCTTTGGTTCTTTTCCTTGTCGGCGTCGACGCGATGCGCTGCTTGACGGCGAAATGGCCGCTCACTATAGGTGGCCGACTTTCTCGCAACTCCCGTCCGGCAACAGCATCCCGATTAGCGGCGGGAAAGAGGGACTTTGACAATGGCGCGGCGCTGTGAACTCACCGGCAAGGCGGTCCAGGCGGGCAAAAACGTCAGCCATGCCAACAATCGCACCCCGCGTCGCTTCTTGCCCAACCTCAGCCAAGTCTCGCTGATGAGCGAGGCGCTTGGCGAAAGCGTTCGGTTGCGAATCACCTCGCACGCGCTGCGGGCGGTGGAGCGGCAGGGCGGCCTCGACAACTTCCTTGCGAAGGCGCGCGACGAAGCGCTGTCGACTAAGGCCCGTCGGCTCAAGCGCGCGGTGGCCAAGCGCCGCGCGGCCGCTGCTGCGCCCTGATCCTGCGATCTCCGCCGTCCCCTTCAGCGGGCCGCCAAGTCACCTCGTCACCACGGTCATGGCGATGACGCCGAGGGTGCCAGGCGCGGGCGTGGCGGCGGCGCAGATCCGTTGAGGACGAATTGCAGCAAAATCGTGCGCTGTAGCAGGCTGTGGTTGTCGTCCGAGATAAGATCGATCACGGTTTCACCGTCGTTGTCGGTACGGACCGCCATCCCCTCCATGTTGTCGATTTCATCTCTGTCGTCAGCGTTGATCAGTTGGGCGCCGTCGGCGGTCGTGCCCGGCCGGATGTTGTGTGCCGCGATGCGGCGGATACGCATGGCGAATCCCTGCGCAAAGCTGAATTTTCGCTCGAGGATGAGCAGGTCGCCGTCGGGCAGGAACGCCGCGTCAGTCACGTCGAAGTCGCTCGATCGGCGAATGAAGAACGGCCCGGCAAGCGGACCGTCGAGTACAAAGCCACGATGGTCGCCGTTGCGATCCAATGAACGCTCGGCGATCACGACGGTTGCACCGACAAGCGGGCTGTCGATCGGTGCGACCGCGATGGCTTCCAGTCCCTGATTGGTGGGCAGGTGGTTGACGAACCGTGGCAGGATGAGATGACGCGGTGGCGTCGTGGCGAAATCGGGCGCCGCCGCAAACGCCTCTACGGCCGGAGTCTGCTCGAACGACACCAGGGCCGTTTCAACGCCATCACGCCGCGTGATGCGCAGACCCTCCGCGTCGGAATTCACCTTGCCGACAAGTGGCTTGCCGTTGACATCAAGGATTGGTGCCAGACGAACGTCGGCGACGCCGATCAGCCTGCCGTTGTTTCGGACGAGCCGGGCGGCCATCCAGGCCCCGGTATCCGAGACGGCATAGATCGTCTTGTCGTCGGCGTCGAAATCAAGGCCCGACCAGCCGCCGAAGTCGCTGCTGGGCGAGGACAGCACAAGACCTCCGCGGAACGTCAGTCGGCCGAACAAGTCATCGGCCTGACCGCGGCGAAATGCGGTGATCGGGTGGGCGTGAACTGCGATTGTGGCAAAGCCCGGCTGGGCTGCCCGCGAGGAGAAGGATACTGCCGCGGCGACAATCACGCCGGCGACGCAGAGGCCGGCAGGAGCCGGCCTCATTGCAGCGGTGCCGCCGCCTTCTGCCGGCGTAGCGGTTGCTTGGGCGTACGCTGTGGCTCGTCGAAAAGCTCGGCAAGCTTCTCGGTCATGGCGCCGGCCAATTCCTCGGCGTCGACGATCGTCACCGCCCGGCGATAGTAGCGGGTGACGTCATGGCCGATGCCGACGGCGATCAGTTCGACCGGTGAACGGGTCTCGATCTCTTCGATGACATGACGGAGATGGCGCTCGAGGTAGTTGCCCGGGTTGACCGAGAGGGTTGAATCGTCGACGGGGGCGCCATCGGAAATCATCATCAGAATCTTGCGCTGCTCGGGGCGGGCGATCAAACGGCTGTGCGCCCACAGCAAGGCCTCACCGTCGATATTCTCCTTGAGAAGTCCCTCGCGCATCATCAAGCCGAGATTACGCCGCGACCGCCGCCAGGGTGCATCCGCGGCCTTGTAGACAATGTGGCGAAGATCGTTGAGACGGCCCGGATTGTTGGGCTTGCCGGCCTGCAGCCAGGCTTCACGGGACTGGCCTCCCTTCCACGCGCGGGTGGTGAAGCCGAGAATCTCGACCTTGACGCCACAGCGCTCGAGCGTTCGCGCCAGAATGTCGGCGCAGGTCGCCGCGACCGTGATGGGACGGCCGCGCATCGAGCCGGAATTGTCAAGCAGCAGGGTGACCACCGTGTCACGGAACTCGGTCTCACGCTCCATCTTGAACGACAACGGGTGCAGCGGGTCGACGACTACGCGCGACAGCCGGGCAACGTCGATGATTCCTTCTTCCAGATCGAAATCCCACGCCCGGTTCTGTTGGGCCATCAGGCGACGCTGCAGCCGGTTGGCAAGGCGGGCGACGGCGCTCTGAAGATGGGATAGTTGCTTGTCGAGATACGAGCGCAGTCGGTCGAGTTCAGCCGTGTCGCATAGATCCTCGGCCTTGACGGTTTCGTCGAAGCGGGTGGTGAACGGCCGATAGTCGATGACCGGAGGCAGGTTGGAGAAGGGGCCGTCGACCCGTCTCGCCTCGCTGGGGTCGATTGCCTCGGCCATCATTGCATCGGCGGTAGCATGCTCGGCGTCGGCGTCAGTCGCTTCGCCCTCACCAGCGTCGCCATCTTCCGCAGCGGCGTCGATCTCCTCTTGGCTGGCGGCCTCGGTGCCGTCGTCCGAATCGGACGCACCGTCGGCGTCCTGGTCGTCGGAATTGTCGCCGTCACTGTCCTCCTCTCCACGCTCGCTGCCCGGCTGGTCGGACATATCGAGAGCGTCAAGAATGTGGCGCACCGCCCCCGCAAAGCGGCCTTGGTCGTCGATCGCTCCGGTGAGGCGCGACAGATCGCTACCGGCCCGATCCTCGACGAATTCACGCCACAGATCGACGACCTTGCGCGACGAAGTCGGTGGCGCGGCGCCGGTCAACCGCTCGCGCACCAGCAGTGCAACCGCATCCTCGAGGGGGGCGTCGCTGCGGTCGCTCACATCGTGGTAGTTGCCGCGGTGATAGCGGTCCTCGAGCATGGCGGAAAGGTTGTCGGCGACGCCCGGCATGCGGCGGGCGCCAAGTGCTTCCACGCGGGCTTGCTCGACCGCATCGAAAACGGCACGGGCATGTTTGCCGTGCGGTGCGTTGGCGCGATGAACCGCGGGATCGTGGCAAGCAAGGCGGAGCGCCATCGAATCGGCGATGCCGCGAGTAACGGCGACGTCGCTCTGGGTCATCCGGCGCGGCGGCTCGGGCAGGCGGGCTTTGAGAGCGGACAACTGCGGCCGATCGGCGGCAAACGAAACCTCCAGGTCGGGTTTGCCAGCAATCGCCCGCAAACAGCCGACGACGGCCCGCTTGAACGGTTCGGGCGGATTTTCGGTCGGCCGCGCGCGCGGAGTATCGTTGGGAATCGCCACCGGCGTCCTGTCAGCTCAGCACGACGTTTGCGGTCGATTCGGGCAATTCGGCGTTGAAGGCGCGCTGGTAGAACTCGGCGACCAACGCCCGTTCGAGCTCGTCGCACTTGTTGACGAAAGTCAAGCGGAAGGCAAAGCCGATGTCGCCGAAGATATCGGTATTCTCGGCCCAGGTGATGACGGTGCGCGGGCTCATCACCGTCGACAGGTCTCCATTGATGAACGCGTTGCGCGTCATGTCGGCGACGCGCACCATCTTGGCGATGATGGCGCGACCTTTCTCGTCGCGGTAGCTGGGTACCTTGGCGGCAACGATTTCGACTTCGTTGTCGTGCGGCAGGTAATTGAGGGTGGTCACGATCGACCAGCGGTCCATCTGGCCCTGGTTGATCTGCTGGGTGCCGTGATAGAGGCCCGAAGTATCGCCGAGACCAACGGTGTTGGCGGTGGCGAACAGGCGAAAAGCCGGATGCGGACGGATGACTTCGTTCTGGTCCAGCAAGGTGAGGCGGCCTTGCACCTCGAGCACGCGTTGAATGACGAACATCACGTCGGGACGGCCGGCATCGTACTCGTCGAAGCACAACGCGATGTTGTGCTTTAGTGCCCAGGGCAGAATGCCATCGCGGAATTCAGTCACCTGGACGCCATCCTTAATGACGATCGCATCCTTGCCGACAAGGTCGATGCGGCTGATGTGACTGTCGAGGTTGACCCGCACCAGCGGCCAATTGAGTCGGGCGGCGACCTGCTCGATGTGTGTGGATTTGCCCGTGCCATGATAGCCGGCAACGAGCACGCGACGATTGCGAGCGAAGCCGGCGAGGATGGCAAGGGTGGTGTCGCGGTCAAAGCGATAGTCCGGATCAAAATCGGGCACGTGCTCGTCCGACTCCGAATACGCTGGCACTTCGAGATCGCTGTCGATGCCGAAGACTTGCCGGACCGAGATCTTCATGTCGGGCAGGGAGGCACCTTCCTGGGCGGCTACGGTCAATTGATCCTCCGTCGCGTCGGCGAAGCCGTTCATGTGTAGGAGGCGTGCGCGACAAGGCGCGCGTCCAAATATATCGCCCGTCTTAGCAGAATCCGACGGAGCGAAGGTAGTGATAGGCTTGAATAATCTGTCGCAGCCGGTCTTCCGACGAGCGATCGCCGCCGTTGGCATCCGGGTGCAGAAGCTTGACCAGCGACTTGTAGCGCGCCTTGATTTGGGCGCCCGTCTCGCTGCCGTCGAGATCGAGCACCTCGAAGGAGCGCTGCTCAAGGTGCTTGAGCGTTCGCCGGGCGGGCTCGGCCGGGGTTTCGCGTCGCCGGAAGCCGCCACCAAAGATGCCGAAGGGATCGGCGAAAGTCGACGACCAGTCGCGGCTGCTGAACGAGGGCGATGCACTCGGGCGGTCCGCGCTCATGCTCCACGTCGGCCGATGGCCGGTTGCCGCCGCCCGCTGGTAGGCAACGACGTCATCGTCGGCCATGCCCGCAAAGTAGTTGTAAGACTTGTTATATTCGCGCACGTGCTCAAGACAGAAATTGTGATACTCACCCTCGCGCAGGCGCCCTTTGGGGGCGCGATAACCGCCGATGCGGCCGCAGCCCTGCCATTCGCACGGCGATGCCTCGGCATCGCCTAGTCGCTCCTCGGCGGAACTTATGCGAATGCGGTCGAAGTACTTGGAGTTCAGGTTCATCGGCTGGATTATGGTCGCCACCGGTGCTGCCGACAAGGCGCGCCGCCGAAAAAGGCAAGATCGACGCGATGACGGTGGCCGATAGAATCAGGCAGAAGTTAACCGAGGCTTTTCACCCGGATGCGCTAGAGGTGGTGGATGAGTCCCACTTGCACAAGGGGCACGCCGGTGCCCGGCCGGGCGGGGGAAGCCATTTCCGCGTGAAGATCACCGCGCAGGTGTTTGACGGCGTCGGACGCGTTGCTGCCCATCGCATGATCTATGGGGTGCTCGCTGGGGAGATCGCCGAAGGGGTGCATGCCTTGGCCATCGAGGCCAAGGCACCCGCGGCGGGAGAACAGCCGCACTGATCGAACAGCCGTGGTCAGGCTTTGTTGACCCTGGATAGCGGGGTAATTCGCAGCGCGGTGATGCGGTTGCGGGCCTTGCGCAGTACCTGCAAGCGAAAGCCGTGAAAGGTGAATGCCTGACCCGGATCCGGAATGATCCCCGCCTCGTGGATGACCAGACCGGCGATGGTGGTTGCCTCGTCATCGGGCAGGTGCCAGTCCATCGCCCGGTTGAGATCACGGATCGGCACGGCCCCGTCGACGTTGACCGAGCCGTCCGGCTGCGGACGCACGCCTCCGACGGCAACGTCATGCTCGTCGGCAATGTCGCCGACGATCTCCTCGAGGATGTCCTCCAGTGTGACCAGGCCTTGCACCTCGCCGTATTCGTCGACGACGAGAGCGATATGAGCCTTTCGTTTCAAGAAGGCATTGAGCTGGTCGTTAAGGCTGGTGGTATCAGGCACGAACCAGGGCTCGGTGGCGATTGCGCGGATATCGATCTTGGAGAGGTCGCCGTCCACGACCTTGAGCGACCGTAGCACGTCCTTGGTATGGACGATGCCGATGATGTTTTCCGACTCCCCTTCCCACAGTGGTACGCGGGTGTAGGGACTGGCGAGCAGGTCGTCGACGATCTTTTCAGAAGGTTCCGCGGCATTGATCGAACGCATGTTGGTGCGATGGACCATGACGTCGGCCACGTCGAGCTCGCCGAGGTCGAGAAGACCACCAAGGCGATCGCGCTCGGCCTTGACGACGATACCCTCGGCATGGAGGAGGTCGACCTGGCCGCGGATCTCGTCGGCAGCCGAAAGAATGGCCGCGGCGCGCGAGGCATCCCAGCCTGCCAGCCGCAGCATGCCCCGGACGAAGAACTGGACGGCCGTGACAATCGGCGACAATACGGCGACCACGAACGTGACGGCCGGGGCGATCGTCCGCGACACGCGGTCGGGATTGCCGATGGCCAGCGTCTTAGGCAGCACTTCGCCGAAAACCAGCACTACCAGCGTCATGACCAGTGTGGCGTAGGCGACGCCGGCTTGGCCAAACAGTGCCAAGAAGACGGAAGTGGCGAGCGCCGAGGCCAGGATGTTGAACAGGTTGTTGCCCAGCAACAGCGCGCCGATCAGGCGCTCGCGCTGCTGGATCAAGCGGCCGACCAAGCCGGCGCGGCGATCGCCCGATCGTTCCAGTTGCAGCATGCGCGCTTTGGAGGCAGCAGTCAGCGCAGTTTCGGAGCCGGAGAAGAACGCCGAGACGACAACGAGAACGGGGATGGCAGCCGCGGTCAGCCACAACAGGGTGGTCATTGGGACAGCTTCTCTGCCAGGAAGGCTTCCACATCCGAGCCGTCGACGTCGCGGGCGACGAAGGCCTGGCCGATGCCGCGCGTCAGGATAAGATTGAGGCGGCCGTGCTCGACCTTCTTGTCCTGGGCGATGCGCTCCATCAACGCCTCGGCGCTCGGCTTGTCGCCGGGGACATCGCTGATGCGGGTGGGCAGGCCCACTTCGGCGAGGTGATCCACGACCCGGCCGGTGTCGGCCGGTGGTGACAGGTCGTGGCGAACCGAAAACTCGTGGGCGAGGACCATGCCAATCGCAACCGCCTCCCCGTGCAGCAGACGATCGGAGTAGCCGGCAGCGGCTTCCAGGGCGTGGCCGAAGGTGTGGCCGAAATTCAGCAGGGCACGGACCCCGTGGTCGCGCTCGTCGGCGGCGACCGCCTTGGCCTTGGCTCGGCAGGAAACGGCGATGGCATGCTCGCGTTCCGGCCAGCCAGCGGCGATCGCACGCCAGTTGCCCTCCAGCCACGCGAAGAAATCTGCGTCGCCGATAAGGCCGTACTTGGCCACCTCGGCATAGCCGGCATTGAACTCACGCGCTGGCAGCGAGTCGAGAATGCCGGAATCGGCAAGCACCAATGACGGTTGGTGGAAGGCGCCGACAAGGTTCTTGCCGCGTGCAGTGTTGATGCCGGTCTTGCCGCCGACCGATGAGTCGACTTGGGCGAGAAGCGTTGTCGGGATCTGGATGACTGGCACACCGCGCCGGATTATCGCCGCGGCAAAGCCGGCGAGGTCACCAACGACCCCACCGCCGAAAGCGATGATAACGTCGCCGCGTTCGATGCGGGCGGCGAGAAGGGCATCGATTACGCGACCAAGGCCAGCGAAGCTTTTGGTCTCTTCACCCGGCGGAATGGTGACGGTGACGTGCTCGATCCCCGCGGCGGCGAGGCTCACCGTCAACGTCTCCAGATGAAGGCGCGCCACCGTTTCATCGGTGACGATCGCCGCACGGGCATCCGGCAGGCGCAAGGCGATCTCGGAGCCGGCACGGACGATGACCCCGCGCCCGATTAGGATGTCATACGAGCGTCGCCCAAGATCGACGGTGACGGTTGTCGGTTCGGGTGCGGTCGCCCCCGCTTGCATCATTGGTTCAGACCTCTGCCACCGCCTCGCGGCTCAGATAGTCGGCGAGTGCGACGAGGAGATCGTCGATGACGGCATCGTGAGCGATGTCGCGCGATTGTACGTGGACATCAGCCTCGGCGTAGACCGGATAACGCTCGGCGATCAGGCGCTCGATGATGCTGGCGGGGTCGCCGTCTTTGAGGAGGGGCCGGCTAGAGCGGCGCTTGACCCGCGACAACAACAGGTCGCGGTCGGCCTTGAGCCAGATGGAGATGCCCTTCTTCTGAATGGCGCTGCGGGTCTGCGGCTGAATGAAGGCGCCGCCGCCCGCAGCGAGCACCTTGGGCCCCTCTTCGAGCAGGCGCTGAATGACCCGCCGCTCGCCGTCGCGGAAATAAGCTTCGCCGTGGCGATCGAAGATCTCGGAAATCGTGGCGTTGGCAGCGAGTTCGATCTCGCTGTCGGCGTCGACAAACGGCAGTCTGAGACGGCCGGCCAGCCGACGGCCGATCGACGATTTGCCGGCACCCATCATGCCGACCAGCACGAGCGTGCGGCCCGCCAGGAGGCGGGCCACCTTCGCCTCGATCGGCTCTGCGCTGTCCGCGACGGATTTTGCTTTTGCCACCCGCTGTCTCACGAAACCTGACGACCGCGCCGTAAGAGCCGCTTTCCGGCGGTCCTGTCAAGGCATGGGCGGGGCGGTCGCCACCGTTGCTTGCCTTCCCGTCGTTAAGGTCCAAAATACCGATGTGGGTTGCCGTCGGCGGCCCGATATCAGCCTTGTCGGCACATGATCGTCGGGGATGCCGTGCCCAGCCTCTTCCGTTTCTTCGTTGTGGTCGTGGTATTGGGCGCGATCGGAGCCGCCGCGATGGTCTATCTCGCCACTTTCGTTCATCCCAACACGCGCGAAATGACCGTACGCATCCCGGCCGCCAAACTCAGTCAGTAGCGATGCCGCCCCGGACCAACCCGGTTGCCGATCGGGGCCACCACATCGAAGCGTTTCTCGAGATGATGAGCGCCGAGCGCGGCGCTGCTTCCAACACGCTTTCCTCCTATCGCCGTGACCTCGAAGACTATGTCGACTTCCTCCATCGTCGCGCCACCGACCTCGTCGAAGGCGGCAGCGAGATGATTCGCGTGTATCTCAACGATCTCGATGACCGGGGCTTCGCGGCGAGCTCGGTTGCGCGTCGGCTCTCAGTGATCCGGCAAATGCACCGATTCCTCGTCAGCGAGGGTGTGCGCGGTGAGGATCCCACCGGGGTC
>Ga0307436_1000341_pt1 | contig 21568 bp, 25 predicted proteins | sample SalMarWE160440MG_FD_202513 | JGI IMG/M metagenome (GOLD analysis project Ga0307436, IMG submission 202513) | Salt marsh sediment microbial communities from the Plum Island Ecosystem LTER, Massachusetts, United States - WE1604-40 | ecosystem: Environmental > Aquatic > Marine > Intertidal zone >...
ACGGACACGGGTTCCCCAATCACCTCGCCAGCGAGGCCATCAACATGCCGGTGCGGCTGGTGCTGATCGTGCAGGATTCGCTCGCGCTTCTCGACGTCATGCCCGTAGAGCGGCTCCCCGCGATCATCGCCGGCCGCAGCGGCGGGCCCTACGATCCGGCCGTCGTCGATGCGTTCCTGCCGGTGCTGCCGAAGCTTCTCGCGCCGATCGGCGACGACGAAGCGTGGGAAACAGCGATGTCGCTCGAGGTCACCGGCAATCCGCCGCTCTCCGCCAAGGAGCTTGACGATGCCAGCGAAGTGATCGCCGACTTCATCGACCTCAAGTCGCCGATGATCGCCGGCCATTCGCGGGCGGTGGCCGCCCTCATCGACAAGGCCGCCGGGAAGGCCCGCCTGGCGGACAGCGAGCGCGCGATGCTGCGTTGCGCCGGCCTGTGGCACGACATCGGCTACATCGCCATCCCCGGCAACACCCGCTTCGGCGCCATCGCGCCGGCCGAGGGATCGGAGCGGAACCGTCTTCATCCCTACTTTGCCGAGCGGATGCTGCAACGTGTGCCGGGCCTGGCCGCGATCGGCGCCATGATCGCCGAGCATCACGAGCGGCTCGACGGCAGCGGCTTCCATCGCGGTATCCGCGCCGCCGACCTCTCGCCGCCGGGTCGCCTGATGGCCGCGGTCGAGGCCTATCAGAACCTCGTCGAGGACCGCCCCTTCCGCGTCACGCTCACCCCGAAGCAGGCAGCGGCGAAGCTCCGCGAGGAGGTCAAGGCCGGCGCCCTCGACGGCGAGGCGGTGGCGGTCGTGCTCGACGCGGCCGGGCAGGGGAGCCGGGGCAAGAAGGTGCCGCGGGTCGCCGGCCTCACCGGGCGTGAGGTCGATGTCCTCGTCCCCTTGGCGCGGGGAATGACCACCAAGGACATCGGCCGCGCGCTCAACCTCTCCCCCAAGACGATCGACAACCACATCCAGTCGATCTACGGCAAGCTCGGCGTCAAGACGCGGGGCGGCGCCACGCTTTTCGCGTTGGAGCACGGCCTGCTCAGGCCTGGGCGGAATTAGGGAATCTTCCTCAGGTCCCGCCGCAAGGTGGCGGCTAGCTTCCCTTCATCGCAACCGAAGGAGAAGCAACATGACCATGCAGGAAACCCAGACCAGCAATCTCGCCACCGCGCGCACCGTCTACGACGCGTTCGCCCGCGGGGACATCCAGACGATCCTCGACGGCTGCTCGCCCGACATCGCCTGGTCCTCGGGCGGCACCCGCGAGGATTTCCCCGTGTTCGGGGTGCGCAAAGGGCTCGACGGCGTGAAGAGCTTCTTCAAGGACGTCGCCGAGAACAACCAGTTCTCGAAGTTCGAGCCGCGCGAGTTCATCGCGTCCGGCGACAAGGTCGTGGTCATCGGCTTCTACGCCATTACCCAGAAGAAGACGGGCAAGCCGCTGGAAAGCGACTGGGTGCACATCTTCACCTTCAAGGGCGGCAAGTGCGTCGCCTGGCGCGAGCTGAACGACAGCGCTGCCTTCTACAAGGCCTATCGCTAGTCGAGCGGGGACGGGCCCGCCGCCTCGCGGGGCCCGTCTCCTGCCACGACAACACGGATGATGCCCGTCGGCGACGCCAAGAAAATGACCGAGGAGATCGTCAAGGCGCTCTAGGCGAAAACGGCAAGACGCCGTCAGCCCTGAGCGGCCGTGCTGCCGGCGGCGGTGCGGCGCATGCCGTCGCGGGCGGGCGCGTAGTTCGGGTTGAGGGCGGCGGCGTGCGCGAAGGCGGCGTAGGCCTTGTCGATCATGCCGAGCTTCTCCAGCGCCAGGCCCTGGTTGGTCCAACCTTCGTAGGAATTCTTGTCGCGCTTGACGACTTCGTTGAAGTCGTCGAGCGCCGCCTTGTAGTCGCCGATGGCGAGGTAGGAGAGGCCGCGGGCGTTGAACGGCTCGCTGTTGCGCGGTGACAGCGAGATCGCCTTGGAGAAGTCGTCGATGGCGGCCTGCTGCTGGCCCTCGGCCTGATGGACCAGACCGCGGTCATGGTAAGCGCGCGGATCGTTGGCGTCGATGGCGATGGCGTGGTTGAAGTCGGCCAGCGCGTAGTCGAGCTGGTTGTTGAGACGATACATGTTGCCGCGGGCGACGTAGGCGGCGGCGTACTGGGGATTGATCTGGATGGCGCGATTGAGATCGGCGAAGGCAAGGTCGTCGCGGTTGAGGCTGCGCTGCACCAGGGCGCGGTTGTAGTAGGCCTGATAGAAGTTGGGATCGAGCTTGATGGCGGCGTCGAAATCGGCGATGGCGTCCTTGTAGCGACCGGCCTTGCCGTAGGCGCTGCCGCGCACGTTGTAGGCGCTGGGATCGGAAGGGTTCTGCTCGACGACTGCGCTCAGCGAGGAGAGGTTGGCCTGCGAGCCGACCGTGGCGCTGGCGCTGGTGAGACTGGTTTGCGCCGTCTGGCAGCCGGCAAGCGTCATGAGCGCGAGCGCCGCGACGATCAGCGCCGGCCCGGTGGTGCGATTGCTCTGCTCAGAGGAAGCTGCCAATGGCGCTTGCACAGTTGCGACCTGTCCGATCTGCTGCGGCCCCCTGCCGTCACCGGTCTTGCGGCGGTCGGTCGACCGCACCACCGAATCTCTCGGCCGCCGGCGGCGCCATCAGGCGTCAGCGTGCGCGCGGCTTCGCCGCCGCGACAAGACCCTCGCGCTGGGCGCGCTTGCGCGCCAGCTTGCGCGCCCGCCTGATCGCCTCGGCCTTCTCGCGTGCCCGCCGTTGCGACGGCTTCTCGTAATAGTCCCTCAGCTTCATCTCGCGGAAAAGGCCCTCGCGCTGCATCTTCTTCTTGAGGGCCTTCAACGCCTGGTCGACATTGTTGTCGCGAACGAGAACCTGCAAGCGAAACGTCCTGCCGCTGGAGTGACCGGTAGTCACGGGGCTCCGCTGCCGGGTCCGAGGGACCGGCGCAACGACCCGCCGATTGGCGCGGTGATTATCAGAAGCGGTTATTGTCGTCAAAAGCAACCGACGTCAGCGGGGCGGCAACGGCTTCAGCCGGTTGACATGACCCATCTTGCGGCCGGGCCGCGTCTCGGACTTGCCGTAAAGATGGAGGCGGGCCCCGGGCTCGCCGGCGAGCTCGCGCCAGCGGTCGACGTCGCCGCCGATGAGATTGGTCATCACCACCTCGGCGATACGGCCGGTGTCGGCGAGCGGCCAGCCGGCGACCGCCCGGATGTGCTGCTCGAACTGGGAGGCCATGGCGGCGTCGCCGGTCCAATGGCCGGAGTTGTGCACACGCGGCGCGATCTCGTTGACGAGCAGGCGGGTCGGTGGGCGGGCGCCGACGACGAACATCTCGACGGTGAGCACACCGACATGGCCGAGCGCGTCGGCGATGCGGCGGGCGATCGCCACCGCTTCGGCGGCGATCTCGTCGCTGACGCGGGCGGGAACCATGGTCTCGACGAGAATGCCAGAGACGTGGCGGTTCTCGGCGACGTCGAAGGCGCGCATGGCGCCGTCGCGGCCGCGCACGACGATGGCCGAGATTTCGTGGGCGAAGGGAACGTGTGCCTCGAGCACGGCCGGCGCCTCGCCGATCGCCCGCCAGGCGGTATCGGGGTCGTCGCCGTGGCCGATGGCGGCCTGGCCCTTGCCGTCGTAGCCGAGGCGGCGGCTCTTGAGGATGGCCGGGCGGCCGGTACGCGCCAGCGCTGAGTAGATGTCGGAACGGGCATTGACCGGCGCGAATGCGGCAACCGCGATGCCGAGATCGCTCAGCAGCTGCTTCTCGGCCAGACGGTCCTGGGCGACCTCGAGGCTGCGCGGTCGCGGCAACACGGCGACGCGCTCGCCAAGCCGGTGCAGGGCGGCGAGCGGAATGTTCTCGAATTCGAAGGTTACGACGTCGACGCTGGCGGCGAATGCGGCGATTGCCGCCTCGTCATCGTATGGCGCCACGGTGCGGGCGGCCGACACGGCAAAGGCCGGACTGCGCGGGTCGGGGCAGTAGATGTGGCAGGAGAGCGCGAGCTCGGCGGCGGCCAGCGCCAGCATGCGGCCGAGCTGACCGCCGCCGAGGATGCCGACCACGCTGCCGGGTGGAACCGGCGACTCAGCCATCGTCGTGGGGGCGCTCGTCGACGGAGGACGACTGGTCCATGCGCCAGTTGTCGAGGCGGCTTGCCAGCTCCTCGTCGGCAAGTGCCAGGATGGCGGCGGCGAACAGTGCCGCGTTGATCGCCCCCGAGCGGCCGATGGCGAGCGTGCCGACCGGGATGCCAGCCGGCATCTGGACGATGGAATAGAGGCTGTCGAGACCGCCAAGCGCCTTCGATTCGATGGGAACGCCGAGCACCGGCAAGGCAGTCATGGCGGCGCACATGCCGGGCAGGTGCGCGGCCCCGCCGGCGCCGGCAATGATCACCTTGAAGCCGGCACGACGGGCACCCTTGGCAAAGGTGATCAGGCGGTCCGGGGTGCGATGGGCGGAAATCACCCGCTCCTCGTGGGCGATATCGAGCGAGTCAAGCGTTTCAGCCGTCTGGCGGAGCACCGACCAGTCGGATTGGCTGCCCATGATGATGGCAACCGGAGGGGTCTCTTCGACCATGAGGGATCCGTTCGGCGGTGGCGGGCGGGACGAAGGCGCGGATTATAGGGATGCCGGGTGCGGCGGCAAGCAGCCTTACCGCGGGTCTCAGGCGATGATGTCGGGGAACAGGCGGTCCTCAAGAACCGCGATGCGGTCCTTGAGCGCCAGCTTGCGCTTCTTCAGCCTTTGGAGGCCCATGGTGTCGGAGACGGGGGAGGCGGCCATGGCGGCGATCGCCGCGTCGAGATCGCGATGCTCCTGGCGCAGCTCGGCGAGCTCGCGCCGGACTTCGCGCTCTTCCTCCTCGCTCCGCCGCCGGGTTTCGTCGGAAGCCATGCCGCTACTTGCCCGCGAAGACTCCTCATCTCGCGACACCGCCACAAGAATACCACGCAACCGGGCTATGACCTAAAGCTGCATTGGGCACCATGCGCGTCGCCCGCGCACTCCGGGAATCGCGGTGGAAAAACGGCCTGGGTGCAGTGCACAATCAAGCGCTCCGGTTCGACAGAGCCACATGCGTGTGGCAGACTGAGAGCCGTCGATAGCGGACATGGAGGCCTTCGCTAATGACCGTGGAAACGCATCTTGCTGAACTGGAGCGTCGCCATCAGGCTCTCGAAAAGGAACTCGAAGTCGCCCTGGCCCACCCGGGCACCGACCAGCTTGAGCTGACCGAACTCAAGCGGCGCAAGTTGCAGTTGAAGGACGAGATCGCGCGGTTGCGGCAAGGCGCGGTTCACTGACCGGTCCGAGCATCGCCGATACCGAAGCGCCGCAGGTAGCCTGCGGCGCTTGCGTTTTTGCAGCGGCGCGGCATGCGTCGCCGCTACAACAGCGCTTCGCCCACCAGATAGAGCCCGATCAGAAAGACCAGAGCGTAGACCAGCTGGTAGAAAGCCTCGGTATCGAACTTCTTGACCAGCCAGACGCCCAGGAACGTCGACGGGATCGCAACCGGCACAAGGATCGCCGAGGACACCAGGTTGGTGGTGTCGAACTGTCCGAGAAGGAAATAGGGGCCGACCTTGGCTGCGTTGATGACGGCGAACAGGAGTACCGACGTGCCGACGAATACGCGCGGATCGAGCCTCAGCGGGACGGCGTACATCTGATAGGGCGGCCCGCCGGCGTGGCTGACGAAGGAGGTGAAGCCGCACACAAGTCCCCAGAACGAGCCCTTGACGACGCTGGCGGCGTGAACGTCTCGGCGCGTACGAGCGCGGAGCCAATGGTTGAGAGCGAACAGCATGGAGACGACGCCGACGATCAGGCGAATCTCCTGCTCGCTTACCTGGGCGGCGGTCATCCACCCGATGGCAACGCCGATCATGGCACCGGGCAGCATGATCGCCAGCGTAACGATGTCGAAGACGCCCCAATAGGAAATGACCGCCACGATGTCGGTCAGCACCAGGATCGGTAACGCGATCGCGGCCGCCTGAACCGGCGAAATGACCAGCGCCATGATCGGCACGACCAGAAGGCCGAGGGCGTTGAAACCGCCCTTGGCGAGGCCGAGGATGATCATCGCCGGAATGGCGGCGGCGTAGAACAGGGGGTCGCTTGTCATGTGCGGGTGGAAAGTGGACGGGCGGGCGCCGGTGGCCGAGCAACGCGGTGCGCGAGCATAGGGCGGGGGCGGCTGCGCAACAACCGGTCGATGGACACCCCGGCGGCCTTTGGCTAACCCTGTGCACTCGCCGCAAGGCGCTGGCGGAGGCCCGACATGCTGCTCGAAAACAAGGTCGCCATCGTTACCGGAGGGGCGCGCGGGATCGGTCTTGCCATTGCCCGGCGCTTCCTCGGCGAGGGTGCGCGGGTGGTGATCGCCGACATCGACGACGAGGTCGGGTCGCAGGCCGTGACGGACCTCGGTCAATACGGTGCGGTGCGCTTCGTCGAATGCGACGTCGGCGAGCGGCTCGACGTGCGCAATCTGATCACGGCGACCGACGAAGCCTTCGGCGGCATCGACGTCCTGGTCAACAACGCCGGCATCCTCCATGCCGCCGACTTTCTCGAAATCGAGGAAGCCGACTTCGACCGGGTCATCCGCATCAACCTCAAGGGCACGTTCTTGTGCGGACAGGCGGTCGCCCGCCACATGGTCGAGCGCATCCGGAGCGGCGGTCGACCCGGCGCCATCGTCAACCTGTCGTCGGTCAACGCCGTCTTCGCGATCGCCAATCAGGTGCCCTATTCGGTGTCGAAGGGGGGCATCAATCAGTTGACCAAGGTCATGGCGCTGGCGCTCGCTGCGCATGGCATCCGGGTCAATGCCATCGGGCCCGGTTCGATCATGACCGAAATGCTGGAAACGATGCTGAACGAGGACGATGCGGCACGGCGGCGGATCCTGTCGCGCACGCCGCTCGGGCGCATCGGCGAACCCGGCGAGATCGCCGCGATCGCGGCGTTCCTGGCCTCCGACGAGGCGAGCTACATCACCGGCCAGACCATATACGCCGACGGCGGCCGCCTGGCGCTCAACTACACCGTGGCGGTGAAGGACTAGAGCCTTCGGTCAGTCCCCGTCTGACTGGTCGTCGGCCGGCTCGGCGCCTTTCAGCGATTTCAGCTTGGCGAAGACGGCGCTGGCCTCGGCGTCGGCCTCTTGTTCGGCACTGCGCGGCCCGTGCCCGGCCGCGGCCACGGCGGCAGCGGCGGCGGTCGTCGTCTGCGAGGCGGGCAACAGCGTGGCGCTCTCGCTCTCGGGGGCTTCTTCCTCCGCGGCCGTCGTCCTGGCCGCCTTGTCGACCTCGAAATCGAGGTCGATCTGCGTGCACAGACCGAGAGTCACCGGGTCCATCGGCTGGAGGTTGTTGGCGTTCCAGTGGGTGCGGTTGCGGATCGATTCAATGGTCGGCTTGGTGGTGCCGACCAGCCGCATGATCTGAGTGTCCTTGAGTTCGGGATGATTGCGCAGCAGCCACAGGATTGCGTTCGGCCGGTCCTGGCGGCGGGACACCGGCGTGTATCGCGGGCCCTTGCGCTTGGCCACCGGCGCCCGCACCTTGGGCTCGGCGAGGCCAAGATGGCGCTTGGGATCCACCTCGGCCTCGGCGATCTCCTCGCGGGTGAGCTGGCCGGTGAGGATCGGGTCGAGCCCCTTGATCGTCTGGGCGGACTCGCCGTCGGCGATCGCCTGCACCTCGAGCGGGTGCAGCTTGCAGAACTCAGCGATCTGGGTGAACGACAGGGCGGTGTTGTCGACCAACCAAACCGCGGTCGCCTTGGGCATCAGGGGGGTGCTGGTTGTCATAGCCTTCTTCCGGTGGCCCGCCGGAGCAACGCCGACCGGCCTGTTCCTCGCGTACAATTGAGGGGATGGCGGATATATAGGACGTGGCGCGGGGCGAGGCAAACGATGGCGGCCCGGTTCAGTCGCGAACCGTCAAGACGATCTTGCCGATGTGCTGGGACGATTCCATGCGGCGGTGGGCGCTGGCCGCATCGGCAAGCGGGAAGGTCGAATCGATCACCGGCGCGACCGTGCCGGCCGCGAACATCGGGAAGACGTTGGCACGTACCGCCGCGGCCACCGCCGCCTTGAACGCCACCGGGCGCGGGCGCAGCGTCGAGCCGGTGTGGGTCAGCCGTTTGGCCATCAGCAGCATGAGATTGGCCTCGGCGCGGCCGCCGCGCTGGATGGCAACCTGGATGATGCGGCCCTCCTCGGCGGCAGCGGCGTAGTTGCGCACGACGTAGTCGCCGCCGACGATGTCGAGGACCACGTCGGCGCCACGTCCGTCGGTCGCCGTTAGCACGCCCCTCACGAAATCCTCGTTGCGATAGTTGATCGCGACTTCAGCGCCGAGCTTCAGGCACGCGGCGCATTTGTCGTCGCTGCCGGCGGTGGCGACGACGCGGGCGCCCAGCGCGCAGGCAAGCTGGATGGCGGTGGTGCCGATGCCGGAGGTGCCGCCGTGGATGAGGACGGTCTCGCCGGCGGCCAGGCGACCGCGGTCGACGAGGTTGGGCCAGACGGTGAAGAAGGCCTCCGGAATCGCCGCCGCCTCGACAATGGAGAAGCGATCGGGGACGGGGAGCGCGATCGTTTCGTGAGCGGGGCAATACTCCGCATAGCCGCCGCCGCTGACCAGCGCCATCACGCGCGCGCCGGGACTGAAGCGGGTGACGTCCTCGCCGACGGCGGCAACCTCGCCGGCGACCTCGAGGCCGGGGATATCGGTGACGCCGGCGGGCGGCGGATACCTGCCGGCCCGCTGCATGAGGTCGGCGCGGTTGACGCCGGCAGCGCCGACACGAATGAGAATCTCGTCGGCGGCGAGCGCCGGCAGCGGGCGTCGCTCGGCGACCAGTACCTCTGGCCCGCCGGGCGCGCTGATTGCGATCGCGGTCATCGCGTCGGGCAGTGAGGACACCGGCATTTGCCCCATTGGCGTCGGGCGCGAAGCGCGCGGCGCAATAGTGTCGTCAAGGAGCAATATTTCAAGACCATGACGACTGGCGGCAGCGACGCGGGCGCTGACAAGCGTGGCCGCGTCGTCTAGCTTCGCGCAAAACCAGGGAGGAGGGGCCATGGCGATATTCGACGAGGACATTCCGAAGAAGAAGACGGTTCACGAGGTCGGTGAGGACCTGGCGACGTTGTCGCTCGAGGAACTCGCCGAACGGATCGCCATTCTGAAGGCCGAAATCGCCCGGCTCGAGGCGGCGGCCAACGCCAAGCGGGCGAGTGCCAGCGCCGCGCAAACCTTTTTCAAACGTTGAGAAGCTTCGCCCCGCAGGACGGTCAGGGTGTCGGCCAGCTTGTTCGCGTCGATGCGGGTCGCGTTAACCATATTTTAAGCTTTACGAGGCTTAACTCAGAGCCGTCCAGTCATCTGGATTCGAGTGGCTCCTGTCCACTCTGTTTGACGCCTCCCTGTTAAGACTTCAGAAGAGCCGCTTCGTGCGGCTCTCTTTTTTTCTGGTTCACCGGCCTGGCCCGGGGCTTGCGGCGGTCAGCGGCAAGTGGTCCCATAACGGGACGAGTGCCAGGAGTCCGGGTCCGCCGTGAGTGACGAGCGATCATCTTTGCCGCTGGGCGATGAGCCGGTCGTGTTCGGCCGCCGGCTTGCCGGTTCGCACGCGTTCAAGGCCATGTTTCGCGAGGGCATGACGCTGGTCGAGGAGACGGCCGCCTATCTCGACGGCGACGGGCGCCGGGACTCGCGACGGCTGGCGCGGGCGGGCTCGCTGTCCTATGCCACCGAGTCGATGCGGCTGACCACCCGGCTGATGCAGCTCGCCTCGTGGCTGCTGCTGCAGAGGGCGGTCAACGAAGGCGACATCAGCCTCGACCAGGCCGATCACGAGCGTGCCAAGGTGAAGCTCGGCGGGGTGTCGTCGGTGACTGAAGGTCCGAGCTGGGACAGCCTGCCGGCGCGACTGCAGGACCTGATCGCGCGTTCGCTCAGCCTGCAGGAGCGCATCAGGCGGCTCGACGGCGCCCTCAAGGCGCCGCCGGCGAGCGGCGACAATCCGGTGGCGCGTGAACTCCGCCGTATCGCCGCCGCCTTCACCAATCCGCGTTGAGGGAAGCGGCGCGGGCTCAGTCGCCGCCCATCAGGCCCTTGTAGCGATTCTTGAAGCGCGACACGCGCCCGCCGCGGTCGACCAGGTGCTGGCCGCCGCCGGTCCAGGCCGGGTGCGTCTTGGGGTCGATGTCGAGACGGAGCGTGGCGCCCGCCTCGCCGTAGGTCGAGCGGGTGATGTATTCGGTGCCGTCGGTCATCACCACCTTGATGTCGTGGTAGTCGGGATGAATGTCCTTCTTCATGACGTCACCTCGGGGAACCGTGGCGTCGGCTCGCGGCCGGCGCGTTCGCGGGCAGCGGTATAGCCGAGGCGCCGGCGGCGAACAAGCGGCGCGCGGCCAAAAGACCTTGAGCGGGATTGGGAAACTGTCTAACGTCGCTTGACCAATTGGTCAGGAAATCTCGCCGCTTCCCCGTTTCCGTCCCAGCGAGGCGTCACCGGCCGGAAGCTCATTCCGACCGACCGCAGGGCCATGGCCAGACCGTCCGACAACATCAGGATCAACGGCTCCCGGTTGTGGGCAACGATCCACGAGATGGCCAAGATCGGGCCGGGCGTGCGCGGCGGCAACAACCGACAGACGCTCACCGACGCCGACCGCGACGGAAGGCTGCTGTTCCAGAAATGGTGCGAGGAGGCCGGACTGACGGTCAAGGTGGACCAGATGGGCACCATGTTCGCCCGCCGTGCGGGCGTCGACGACAGCCTGCCGCCGGTGGTGGTCGGCAGCCACCTCGATACCCAGCCGACCGGCGGCCGCTATGACGGCGTGCTCGGCGTGCTCGGCGGGCTCGAGATGGTTCGCACCCTCAATGACCTCGGCATCAGGACTCGCCATCCGATCGAGGTGGTCAACTGGACCAACGAGGAGGGCACCCGCTTCGCGCCGGCGATGCTCGCCTCCGGCGTGTTCGCCGGCGTCCACGAGCTCGACTGGGCCTACGACCGCAAGGACGCCCAGGGGCTCAGGTTCGGCGACGAGCTCGAACGCATCGGCTTCAAGGGGCCGCAGCCGGTTGGCGGGCGCACGCTGCGCGCGCTGTTCGAACTGCACATCGAGCAGGGGCCGATCCTCGAGGCCGAGGGCAAGGAGGTCGGCGTGGTCTCTCACGGCCAGGGGCTGTGGTGGCTCGAGGTGACGCTGAGCGGCAAGGAAGCCCACACCGGCTCGACGCCGATGGCGATGCGCAGGAACGCCGGCCTCGGCATGGCGCGCATCACCGAGCTCGTCCATCACATCGCCATGGAGCATCAGCCGGCCGCGGTCGGCGCCATCGGCCACGTCGACATCTATCCCAATTCGCGCAACGTCATACCGGGCAGGGCGGTGTTCACGGTCGACTTCCGGTCGCCGGATCTTGAGACCCTCGACCGCATGAAGGCCAAGCTCGAAGCACAGGCGCCCGAGATCGCCAAGGAGCTCGGCCTCGGCATTGCCATCGAGGCGGTCGGCCACTTCGATCCGGTCACCTTCGACACCGATTGCGTCAAGGCGGTGCGCGACGCCGCCGCGCGGCTCGGCTACGCGCACCGCGACCTCGTCTCCGGTGCCGGTCACGACGCCTGCTGGGTCAACCAGGTGGCGCCGGTGGCGATGGTGATGTGTCCGTGCGTCGACGGCCTCAGCCACAACGAGGACGAAGAGATCAGCGAGGCATGGGCGAGCGCCGGCACCAACGTGCTCCTGCACGCGGCGCTGGCGACGGCGGAGATCGTGACATGAGCACTGGCCAGTCGGTGCGCGAGGCGGCGGCGGGCCGCCGGACGATGCTGGAGGGGTTCTACCGGGCCTTCAACGAGCGTGACATCGACACCGCGCTGGAACATCTCGCGCCGGGGGTCGACTGGCCGGCGGGCATGACCGGCCGGCGGATCGTCGGGCGGGCGGCGGTGCGCGACTACTGGCAGAAGCAGTGGCAGGAGCGCGACCCGCGCGTCGAGCCGCTCACGATCGACGTCGAGCCGGACGGCTCGGCGCGCGTGCTGGTCGACCAGCTGATCCGCTCACTGGACGGCAAGATTCTTGCGAAGCGGCAGATCGAGCACGTCTACGAGTTTGAAGGGCCATTCATCAGGCGCATGACCATCCTCGACAGCGGCAGGTTCGAAAATGATGAAGAGGACTGAGCGGCGCTGCTGCCAGCCAGCCAAGAGGTGCAGCCAATGACCACGGTGATCAAGAACGGCACGATCGTGACCGCCGACCTGACCTACGTCGGCGATGTCGCCATCGACGGCGGCGTCATCACTGCCATCGGCAAGAACCTCAAGGGCGACAAGACGCTCGACGCCACCGGCTGCTACGTCATGCCCGGCGGCATCGATCCCCACACCCATCTCGAAATGCCGTTCATGGGCACCACCTCGACCGACGACTTCTCGTCGGGCACCCGTGCCGCACTCACCGGCGGCACCACCATGGTGGTCGATTTCTGCCTGCCCAACCCCGACCAGCCGCTGATCGACGCGCTGCAGACCTGGCATCAGAAGGCGGGCAAGGCGGCGAGCGACTACTCCTTCCACATGGCGATCACCTGGTGGGGCGAGCAGGTGTGGAAGGACATGGAGGAGGTGGTCAAGCGCGGCGTCAACACCTTCAAGCACTTCATGGCCTACAAGGGCTCGCTGATGGTCAACGACGACGAGATGTACCAGTCGTTCCTGCGCTGCGCCGAGCTCGGTGCGCTGCCGCTGGTGCACGCGGAGAACGGCGACGTCGTCGCCCGCCTGCAGCAGAAATACATGACCGCTGGCACCACCGGCCCGGAGGGGCACGCCTATTCGCGCCCGCCCGACGTCGAGGGCGAGGCCGCCAACCGCGCCATCATGATCGCCGACCAGGCAGGGGTGCCGCTTTACATCGTGCACGTCTCCTGCGAGGCCGCCCACGAGGCCATCCGCCGCGCCCGCATGCTGGGCAAACGCGTCTACGGCGAGCCGCTCATCCAGCATCTCACCCTCGACGAAACGGAGTACTTCAACCAGGACTGGGACTATGCCGCCCGGCGCGTGATGTCGCCGCCGTTCCGCGACAAGCGCAACCAGGATTCGTTGTGGGCCGGACTCGCCGCCGGCTCGCTGCAGGTCGTCGCCACCGACCACTGCGCCTTCACCACCGAGCAGAAGCGCATGGGGGTCGGTGACTTCACCAGGATCCCCAACGGCACCGGCGGGCTGGAAGACCGCATGCCGGTGTTGTGGACCAAGGGCGTGACGACCGGCCGGCTGACCATGAACGAGTTCGTCGCCGTCACCTCGTCGAATTCGGCCAAGATCCTCAACATCTATCCGAGGAAAGGCGCCATCGCCGTCGGCAGCGATGCCGACATCGTGGTGTGGGATCCGAAAAAATCGAAAACGATCTCCGCCAAGAGCCAGGCCTCGATCATCGACTACAACGTCTTCGAGGGTTTCGAGGTGACGGGGCTGCCCCGCTTCACGCTGTCACGCGGCGAGGTCATCTTCAGCGACGGCAAGCTCGACGCCGAGGACGGTCGCGGCCGCTTCGTCGAGCGCCCGCCCAACCCGCCGGTCAGCCAGGCACTGTCGTCGTGGAAGGCGTTGACCACGCCGCGGCCGGTCAAACGAGCGGGCATTCCGGCGGGGGTGTGAGACTTTGGTCGGCCGCACGTCTCGACGCCCATTGCCTGTGAGCCCGCGCGGAGAAGTGTCGTGGACGCGATGACGGCGCAGGGAACCGCCAGCGCGAGCCGGTCCGCCGCCACGGTCATCGCCATAGAACATCTGTCGCTGACGTTCACGACCGCCGACGGGGCGGTGCCGGCGCTTGCCGAGATCGACCTTGAGGTCAGACGCGGCGAGTTCGTGTCGCTGATCGGGCCGTCCGGCTGCGGCAAGACGACGTTGCTCAGGCTGATCGCCGACCTCGAGCAGCCGACCGCCGGATCGATCACCATCAACGGCGTCAGCCCGCGCGAGGCGCGGATGAAACGCTCCTATGGCTACGTCTTCCAGGCGCCGGCGCTCTATCCATGGCGCAACATCGCCCGCAACGTTGCCCTGCCGCTGGAAGTCATGGGCCTGGCGCGGGCCGAGCGCGATCGTCGCGTCGCCGCCAACCTCGAACTGGTCAACCTCACCGGTTTCGAGCGCAAGTTTCCCTGGCAGCTTTCCGGCGGCATGCAGCAGCGCGTGTCGATCGCCCGTGCGCTTGTCGTCGAGCCCGACCTCTTGTTGATGGACGAGCCGTTCGGCGCGCTCGACGAGATCGTCCGCGACCATCTCAACGAGCAGCTGCTCGCCCTGTGGGAGAAGACCGACAAGACCGTGGTCTTCGTCACCCACTCGATCCCGGAGGCGGTGTTCCTGTCGACCCGCATCGTGGTGATGACGCCGCGGCCGGGCAAAATCTACGACGTGATCGACTGCGACCTGCCGCGCTTGCGCAACCTCGACATTCGCGAGACGCCGGAATTCCTCAAGATCGCGCACCGCGTCCGCCAGGGCCTGAGAGCCGGGCACAGCTATGAGGATTGAGATCGTGTCAGCATCGCCGGGGGTCGCCGCATGAGCGCCGCCGCGGCGACCGTCGCCGACGGGGCGGCGGCGACCGGTGTCGTCGGCCGGATTCTCGCCAGCCGCTTCGTGGCGGTGACGGTCGTTGCCGTGGCGATCATCGCGGTGTGGTACGTCGGCGCGCTGCTGCTCAACACCCCGGGTGAGCGTGAGGCGGACGCCCGCGCTCACCTGCAACCGGGCTTCAGCGAGTTCGTCCAGCGCGCGTGGAACCAGTCGCGGCCGGTACTGCCGTCGCCGCATCAGGTCGGGGTGGAACTTTATAAATCGGTGATCCTGTTGCCGCCGACCTCGAAACGCAGCCTCGTCTATCACGCCTGGGTGACTCTCTCGTCGACGGTGGTCGGCTTCGCCATCGGCACGCTGCTCGGCATCCTGCTCGCCGCCGCCATCGTCCACGCGCGCACCCTCGACCGCAGCCTGATGCCGTGGATCGTCTCGTCGCAGACGGTGCCGATCCTCGCCATCGCGCCGATGATCATCGTCGTGCTCGCCGCCATCAACATCACCGGCCTCCTGCCCAAGGCGATCATCTCCACCTACCTTTCGTTCTTCCCGGTGACGGTCGGCATGGTGAAGGGGCTGCGCTCGCCCGATCCCATGCACGTCGACATCATGCACACCTACAATGCCAGCCGCTGGCAGGTGTTCTGGAAGCTGCGCCTGCCCTCGGCGTTGCCGTTCCTGTTCGTGTCGATGAAGGTGGCGGTGGCCGCGAGCCTGGTCGGCGCGATCGTCGGCGAGCTGCCCACCGGCGCCGTCGCCGGCCTCGGCGCGCGCCTGCTCACCGGTTCCTACTACGGCCAGACGGTGCAGATGTGGGCGGCACTGGTGGTCGCTTCGCTGCTGGCCGGAGCGCTGGTCGGCAGCGTCGGCATCGTCCAGCGCATCGTCCTCGCCCGCATGGGGATCGCCCGCCGATGAGCGCCCAGCGCGACGCCTGGCAGGCGTGGGCCGCCCTGGTCTGCTTTGTCGCCGCGCTGGCGATGCCGCTGACGGTCGCCGGCGGCGGGCAACTCTATCTGCTCGGCGGCGGCACCAGATCCATTCTGGTCGCGCTCATCATCCTGCTTGCCGTCGTCGCCGCCATCCGGCCGGCCGGGCGGGCGGTCGCCGACCTGTTGCTGGCGGTGGCGGCGGTGGCCACGGTCGCGTGGGCGCTGATTTCCCTGCCGAAGGTGGAAGCGCGGCCGGAGCTCGGCTACTGGGCGCTGGTGGCGAGCGCCTGGCTCCTGTGCTGGCGGCTGGTGGCCAACCTGTCTGTGGTCGACGGGCGCGGCATGAGGGCGCGGCTGTTGCGCATCGCGGTGCCGGTAGTGTTCGGCCTGACGGTGCTGTTTCTGTGGGAGGTGTTGGTGCGCGGCTTCGCGGTTTCGCCCGTGCTGCTGCCGCCGCCGAGCGCGGTCTGGGCGCGACTGACCGGGTCGGTGCCGCTCCTGTTCGACGATTTCCGCCAGACCTTCCTCAAGGCGGTGCTTGCCGGCTACGCCATCGGGTGCGGCGCCGGCTTCATCGTCGCCCTGCTCATCGACCGGGTGCCGTTCCTCAAGCGCGGCCTGCTGCCGATCGGCAACCTGGTCTCGGCCCTGCCGATGGTCGGCATCGCGCCGATCATGGTCATGTGGTTCGGCTTCGATTGGCCGTCGAAGGCGGCGGTGGTGGTGGTGATGACCTTCTTCCCCATGCTGGTCAATACCGTCGTCGGACTCGACGCGGCCGAGCGGACCGAGCGCGACCTGATGCAGACCTACGCCGCCGACCATCGTCAGACGCTGATCAAGCTCAGGCTGCCGGCGGCGCTGCCGTTCATCTTCAACGGCCTCAAGATCAACACCACGCTTGCCCTCATCGGCGCCATCGTTGCCGAATTCTTCGGTACGCCGATCGTCGGCATGGGCTTCCGCATCTCGACCGCGGTCGGTCGGCTGTCGATCGACATGGTGTGGGCGGAAATAGCGGTTGCGGCGCTTGCCGGCTCCGCGTTCTATGGGGTGATGGCGCTTGTCGAGCGCGCGTGCACCTTCTGGCATCCGTCCTTCCGGACACGAGTGAACTAGGACGGCAGTTCGTAGACCCAATGGAGGGGTGAATGAAGAAAGTCATGATGACGTTGCTGGCGACCGGTTTCGCCCTCGCCGCCGGATCGGCGATGGCGGCCGACGCCGTAACGCTGCAGCTGAAGTGGGTGGCAGACGCCCAGTTCGCTGGCTATTTCGTGGCGAAGGACAAGGGCTTCTACAAGGACGAGAATCTCGACGTCACCATCAAGCCGGGCGGCCCCGACACGGCGCCCGAGCAGGTCATCGCCGGCGGCGGTGCCGACGTGATCGTGGACTGGATGGCGGCGGCGCTGGTCGCCCGCGAGAAGGGCGTGCCGCTGGTCAACATCGCCCAGCCGTTCAAGCGCGGCGGCCTTGAGCTCACCTGCTGGAAGTCGAGCGGCATCAAGTCGCCGGCCGACCTCAAGGGCAAGAAGCTGGGCGTGTGGTTCTATGGCAACGAGTATCCGTTCTACGCCTGGATGTCGATGCTCGGCATCAACGCCCAGGGCGACCAACCCGACGTGACCGTCCTCAAGCAGGCGTTCAACGTCGACCCGCTCCTGCAGCACCAGGCCGACTGCATCTCGACCATGACCTACAACGAATATTGGCAGGTGCTCGAATCCGGCGTGAGTCCCGACGAGCTGATCGTGTTCAAGTACAGCGACGAGGGCGCCGCGATGCTCGAGGACGGCCTCTACACGCTCGAGGACAAGCTCAAGGACCCGGCCTTCGCCGACAAGATGACCCGTTTCGTCAAGGCCTCGATGAAGGGTTGGGATTATGCCCAGCAGCACCCGGATGAGGCCGTGCAGATCGTCATGGACAACGACACCACCGGCGCGATCGACGAGACCCATCAGACCCACATGATGGCCGAGATCAACAAGCTCACCGCGGGCTCGACTGGCGTGCTCGCCAAAGCCGACTACGACCGCACGGTGAAGATGCTCCTCGACCAGAAGATCATCACCAAGCAGCCGCAGGGCGCCTGGACCAACTCGGTCACCGACGCCGCCGGCCTCGACAAGATGTGACCGCGTCGCATTCGGAAAACACCACGAGCGGGCGCCCTCGGGCGCCCGCTTTTCTTTCACCGGCGCACCAGCGGCACCGTGTAGGTGGTCGCGGTGCCGGTGAGGCAGTCCTCGCCGGCGGCGTTCACCACGCTGGTCGCGAGCGTGCAGATCGGTTTGTCGTCGCGCACCTTGGTCACCTCGACGCGGGCGACGATCTCCTCGTCGACGCCGACCGCCTTGACGAACTTCCACTCGACGCCGAGGAAGACCGTGCCGGGGCCGGGCAGGTCCTCGGCGACGACGGCGTTGAGCAGACCCGAGGTGACGCCGCCCTGGACGATCAGCTTGCCGAACAGCGAGGCTTCGGCGAGGGCGCGGTCGTAGTGGAGCGGATTGCGGTCGCCGGTGATGGCGGTGAAGGCGACGATGTCGCTCGCCCGGGTGGTGCGGGCGCGCTCGGCGACGGCGCCGACCATGGGCTTGCCGTTGACGGTGCCGGCCCAGCCGTCGGCGGCGCCGGTGGCGCTCACCGCTCGGTCAGCTTCAGCTCGATGCGGCGGTTCTGGGCAAAGGCGGCGTCGGTGTCGCCCTCGACCAGCGGCTGGTATTCGCCATAGCCGGCGGCGACGAGACGCTCGGGCGGAATGCCCCGCGAGATGAAGTACTGCACGACCGAGATGGCGCGCGCCGCCGACAGATCCCAGTTCGACTTGAAACGACCGCCGGTGATCGGCCGCTTGTCGGTGTGACCGTTGATCTGAAGCACCCACGGAATGTCGTTGGGAATCTCCTGCATCAGCTCCTTGATCGCCCCCGCCACCTTGTCGAGCTCGGCCTGCCCGTCCTGGTTGATCTGGTCCGAGTTGGAGGCGAAGAGAACCTCGGACTGGAAGACGAAGCGGTCGCCGACGATGCGGATGTCGGGTCGATCGCCGAGAATCTGGCGCAGGCGCCCGAAGAAGTCGGAACGATAGCGCGACAGCTCCTGCACGCGCTGGGCAAGGGCGACGTTGAGGCGCCGGCCGAGGTCGGCGATCTGGGCCTGGCTCTGCTTGTCCTTGTCCTCGGAGGCGTTGAGGGCGGATTCGAGCGCGGCGATCTGGGTGCGCAGCGCCGAAATCTGCTGGTTGAGCAGCTCGACCTGGGCAAGCGCCCGCTGACTGATCTGCTTCTGCGAGTCGAGGTCGTTGTTGAGGCTGGTGATGCGTGCGCCGGCCGACGACGCCGCATTCGATTGCTGGTTGAGCAGGCCCTTCAGGCGGTCGCGCTCGCCCTCGGTGGCGGTCAGACTCGCCTGCAGTGTCGACAGGTTGTCCGACAGTTCGCTGTTGTTGGAGCGCTGGAGCGCCAGCATCTCGGTCAGCTCGGCGATCTGGGCGTTGAGACGCTGCAGCACCGTGTCCTTGCCGGAAATCTCGCGCGACAGCAGGAACTGGACCAGCGCGAAGATCGACAACAGAAAGATGAAGACCAGAAGCAGGTTGGTGAGAACGTCGACGAAGCTCGGCCAGTATTCGGTGCGGCTGACGCTGCGGCGCGAACGGGCGATGGCCACCGGCTATTCTCCCGGGGTTGGCGCACGCAGGGCGCGGGCGATGGTCTCGAGCAGCGACTGCACCTCGCGCTGCTGCTCGGACTGGGTCTCGACCCAGCTCCTGATCACCTGCTGCTCGCTGCGCATGTGCTGGACCAGCCCCTGGATACCCTCGGCGAGGTTGGCCATGGCGGTGGTGGCGCGCTGGGTGGAGCCGCCGGCCGCCAACTCGGTGCTGCGGCTGTCCTGAATGGTGCGGGCGAGACGCTCGATGGCGATGCGCAGGTCTTCCGCAGTGGTGACACCGCCACGCGACTCGATGAGATCGGGGTCGAGGTCGGTGACCGTCGACAGCCAGTCCTCGAGGCCGTTGTAGAACAGGCTCTGCGCCTGGCCGGCCTGGAGGTCGAGGAAGCCGAGAACCAGCGAGCCGGCGAGGCCGAACAGCGAGGAGGAGAAGGCGATACCCATGCCGCCGAGCGGCGCGGCCAGTCCCTGCTTGAGATCGTCGAAGATGACGCCGGTATTGCTCGACGAGACGTCGAGATTGAGGATGGTGTCGGCGACGGCGCCGACCGTCTGCAACAGGCCCCAGAAGGTGCCGAGCAGGCCGAGGAAGATCAGCAGGCTGGTCAGGTAGCGGCCGAGGTCGCGGTCCTCGTCGAGCCGCATCTGGATCGAATCGAGGATCGAACGCATGGTCTGGGTTGAAATCGCCATGCGGCCGATGCGGTCGCCGAGCAGCGTCGCCATCGGCGCCAGCAGCACCGGCGCGCGTTCCACCTCGATGCCGGGCTCGGCGATGCGGAACGTGTTGACCCAGCGGATCTCGGGGAACAGCCGGATGACCTGACGGAACGCCAGCCCGACACCGATCAACAGCACGGCGATGATGACGCTGTTGAGGCCCGGGTTGGCGAGGAACGCCTTGTAGATCTGGCGGTAGAGAATTAGCGCGATGAAGGCGGCGATGATCAGAAAGATCGTCATCCGCCACAGGTAAATCTGCGGGCTCGCCAGTTTGTAGGGGTCGTATTCCCGCGCGGGGGCTCGTCTGAAGAAAAGCACTTCGGGCGTCTCTCGCTTCACCTTAATTCTTAGCGTGATTTGTGACGCGAGAGAAACGGCAAAATCGCGGCGCGTTCAGCCTGACCGCCCGGCGGCGGCGAGATCGGCGAGAAGGGCGGCGTGGATGTGCTCGTTGCCGGCCACGATCGAGCCGCTGGTAAGCATGCCGGTGCCGCCGGCGGCGTCGCTCACCATGCCACCGGCCTCGCGCACGACGACGATACCGGCGGCCATGTCCCAGGGCGACAGCCCGCGCTGCCAGTAGCCGTCGTAGCGGCCGGCGGCCACCCAGGCGAGATCGAGCGCGGCGGAACCGCAGCGGCGCAATCCCGCCGTTTTGGCCATGAGACGGCGCGACTCGGCCACGAAGAGGTCGTGGCCGGGCCGGCCGATGTTGGGCATGCCGGTGGCAACGACGGCGTCGGTGAGATCGCGACGGGCCGCCACACGCAGGCGGCGGTCGTTGAGAAAGGCGCCGCCGCCCCGTTCGCCGACGTAAAGCTCGTTGAGGACCGGATTGTAGATGACCCCGGCGACCGGCTCGCCGTCGCGCTCAAGCGCCACGGAGACGGCGAACAGGGGAATGCCGTGGAGAAAATTGGTGGTGCCGTCGAGCGGGTCGACCAGGAAGCGGTAGCTCTTGTCCGACCCGGCGATCTCGCCGCTCTCCTCGGTGAGGATGGACCAGGCGGGTCGCGCCCTGGTCAGCTCGCGGATCAGCGTGGCGTCGGCGCGGCGGTCGGCGGCGGTGACGAAGTCGCCGGGACCCTTGAGCGACACCTGCAGATTCTCGACTTCGCCGAAATCGCGCACCAGCCCGCGGCCGGCCTTGAGAGCCGCCTGGACCATGACGTTGAGCAGCGCGGTGCGGGCCATATTCCTGCTGGACGCAGTGGCGGGGCGAAGCGAAAGCCGCCCCTAGCACCACAGTTGGCGGCAGGGCGCAAGCGTCACGGTCAACCGCCCGGCCATCGCTGGGCGGCGGCAAGCGCCTGCTGCCGCTGGTCGGCCGACAGGCCGTCGACGAAATGATCGAGAAACTCGTCTTGCTCGCCGGCCGATTTGGCGAGGAAGTGCCATTTGGCGGCTGCCAACGGGTCGGCCGGCACGCCGCTGCCGGTCGCCAGCATGCGCGCCAGCCGGTTCTGGGCAACGGGATTGCCGACGGCGGCAGCGCGTTCGAACCAGGTGGCCGCGGCGGCCTCGTCCTTGTCGACGCCGGCGCCGTTGAACA
>Ga0307436_1000342_pt1 | contig 21566 bp, 26 predicted proteins | sample SalMarWE160440MG_FD_202513 | JGI IMG/M metagenome (GOLD analysis project Ga0307436, IMG submission 202513) | Salt marsh sediment microbial communities from the Plum Island Ecosystem LTER, Massachusetts, United States - WE1604-40 | ecosystem: Environmental > Aquatic > Marine > Intertidal zone >...
CGTGGCTCATGTCCGGTAGGTCGACGATCAAGATCATCCCCCGGCCGACGCCGTTGTCGGTGAAGTAGGCCACGTCGGGCTTGATGGAGCCGAGGATCTCTCCCATCTTCTCGCCGGCGCTGCCATCGCGGACGTAGGAGTTGAACGGCTCGGACGGGAAGCTGACTTCGACGATGAACTTCATGGGACTCCTCCTTGATCGACCCGCGTGCCAGCAGGCACACGGCTATGTGGAAAAGCAAATATACGCCTCGCCGGGGCGAAGTCAATCACCCACAGTGAAGTCACGCCCCGTGACCGCCTGATGACCGCGGGCCACAGGAAATCGAGGAAACGTCTTTGGAGACGGACCTCCACGGCGCGCTATTCTGAACCCCTACCAGAAAGAATTGAACGCTGAGGAGTACTGCAATGGACATCACACGAACTGGTTCACGAGACTCCGTCGAGGGTCCGGCCGACTGGTTCACGAGTCGGGTCCGTCTCGATCCGCTCTTCGAGGCGCCATGACGAGAGCGGGCACGAGCACACGCCTGGAAGCGCTGTGCGACGGAGTCTTCGCAATCGCGCTGACGTTGCTGATTCTCGATGTCCGAGTTACTTCCCCGGAGAGCATCGGCAGCACCGCTCAGCTGTGGCGAGCGCTGCAGCATCTGACCCCAGCTCTCTTCGCCTTCGTCTTGAGCTTCGGAATCATCCTCATCACGTGGGTGAATCATCACGCGATGCTGGAGATGATCGACGACTCTTCTGCGGCGTTCCTCTACGCAAACGGGTTTCTGCTGCTGACCGTCGTGTCGCTCCCGTTCCCGACCGGTCTGCTCGGCGATTTTCTCTGGACAAACCACGCCGCGCCGGCCGTGGTGCTCTACGACGCCGTTCTGGCGCTGCAAGCGATCGGCTGGTCCCTGGTGAGCGGCGTGGCGCTGAAGGGGCAGCTCACACGGGACGAGAGAGCCACGGCGAAAGTGCGTGAGGCCAAGCGGAACGGCTACTTCGCTTTCGCGCTTTACGCCGGACTCGCGGTCTTAGCGGTCTGGATTCCCCTTGTTGTCGCGATTGCGACCACCGTGTCATGGGGATTCTGGCTGGCCCTCGGGATTCGGATGAAGCGCGCCTGAGTGTGAAAGCGAGTCCAGCAGCGCGCTTGTCGTCATGGTCGTCGTGGCTGTGGAGAATTGGCGCGGGCATCTACGAGGTATGGATTGGCGACCCACTGAGGTACGCCGCCGTCACACTGGTCGCGCTCGCCTATCGGTGGTCGACGCTGGCGATTTTCGGCTGCTTCGAGGCGTCTGTCGATACACTAGGCCTCAGAAGTCGAGCATCATCGCAGTTCGCGAGCGGTCGCGGCTGAGATTCTCCATGGGAGGAGGCGTGATCTTGGGCCCATGAACAACGGGGTCGAGCTCGCCGATCTACGGCGTGGCAAGTCGCGCGCTTGGCGCGTGGTCCACGAGCACGTGCGCCGCGCCGCCGCCTCGTTTCGGTTGGATCTGGCCGAGGAGTGGGAGGATGCGGTCCAGGAGGCGGAGATCAGGCTCCTGCGTGCCCTGCGGGAGAAGCGCTTCAGCGACGAACCCCACCTGCAAGCCTACGCCTGGCGGATCACGCGCAATGTCTGCGTGGATCAGTTGCGGCGGCGCCGCGTTCGTAGCACCCAACCCCTCGAGGCGATCGCCGAGCCGCCGGCTCCACGCAGGACCTCGCCTCTCACCGCTGCCGAGCGCGCCGAGCAAAGAGCGCAGATCAGCCTGTTGTTGAGCCTCCTTCCGGAGCCGTGCCGTGAGCTCCTGCTGCTGCTTCGGCGAGGCAGAAGCTATAGCGAGTTGGCGTGGCAGATGGGAACCTCGCCAGGCGCCCTTCGAGTTCGAGCGCACCGCTGTCGACAGCGAGCGCGAGCGCGGTTGGCCCGCATGAGGACTCCTATTGCCGGCGCCGCGTGGCGCCTCTTTCGTGAGCGGGGCTTCGTCGAGACGCCGTTGAGCGCGATTGCGGAAATCGCGGGACGCACCGTGGCGGAGGTCGAGGCCATCTACCGAAGCAAGGCTGATCTCCTCTGGGACATCGCGAGTCGGCTGGTCACCGGAGCCGGAGGCGTTTCGGTGCAGGAAAGCGATTTCGTGCGTGCGCTTCGCGCCGCGGCGGATCCGGCCCGGCGCGTCCGTCTGGCGGCACGGTGGTCCGCGGGATACCGCGCTCGCGGGTTGAGCGATCTCGAAGCCGTCGTCTACCGTGCCGGGCGCGCATCGACTCGCTGCCGCAGGCTGGTGCGACAGATGCTCGCGATGCGCCAGGCCATGGGGCGACAGGTGGTCGGACTGATCACGGAAGGGCTCCGCCAGCGCGAAGGAATCACGACGGACAACCTGCTGAAGGGCGTATGGACGATCGAGAACGGCATGACATATCGGCGCATGGTGGGCGCGGGGCTCAGCCGCGACGAGTATGGTGACTGGCTGGAAACCGAGCTCTCACAGCGGCTGCTCCCATAGCGCCTCACTTGCCGGAAGGCGAACGTTCGATCGGTCAGTGCTTCACGGCTTGGAAACTCCAGTGTCCTATCTTCCCCTCGCACTGGTTATTCAGGTCAGCGGTTCCCTCGATAAACTGGCCGTTCTGACTGAGCGATACCGTGCCATCACCTGCGTCGCAGGTCCACCAATCCGCCGTCTCGTCCGGCCAGCTGGCGGTGAACATCAGTTGGTTCCCATAGAACACTGATCCGTTGAGGAACATCTCGATGGGGATGGAGTCCCATGAGATGCTGCCGCTCACCTGGTTGCCAGCCTGAGAGTCCGACTCGAGGTCCATGAGACCTTGGAGGGTCTTCCCTGACGTCTTGGTCAAGGTAACGTCCCAGTGTCCGACGAAGTCGTCGACTGTTTGCGAGGAAGGTGTTTGCGACGATGGAGACGTAGGCGATAGCGGCCTATGCGATGCCTGTCTGCACGTCGTCAGCAGCATCGCGCTGATCGCGACCACGACGAGCGCGGCGCCTATGCGGTTCAACTCGGGAATGATCACTCCAGTCCTCCTTTCCGGTGGATTCAGCGCCACCGCTGGGAAGGGCGTCTGAATCCTCGAAATGTCGGCGTCTACTGGAGAGAACGCATGGGGCCGTCGTTCGTTACAGGACGGAGACGAGCATCGCCGCGAGCTGCTCCAAGCCCATCGTGAAGCCCTCTTTGAAGCCCATCTCGATGAGTTGCTTCATCTGGTCGACAAACACGAAGCTGAGAGTGACGCGCACTCGGGTCCGGGTGTCGGAGCCCTCGAACCGGTCTTCCCAGTCCCCGGCCGCCACATCTGTGTTTCGAGTCCTCGCTTCGTTGCAGAACGCGTCCCCGAGTAACTGAAAACAGGCACCGCTACCGACGCGTGACAAGGAGCCACGAGATGCGTTAGTGTCCTGCGATTATCTGCGGTCGTAAGAGAAGCGCGGGTGGGATCAATCGGATCAGACCGCGAGGCAGGGGCAACCCCGGGGAGCGATCATGAAGAATTTGCTTGTGGCACAGCGGGTCGGAGTCGGTGTGGTCCTCCTCTGCCTCGCCTTCGCTCCGTCGAGCGCCCGCGGCGAGGTCGTCTTGTCGAATCTGGGCGGCGAGTTCGACGACTGCCAGACGGGCACCGCCGGATTCGAGAGAGCGGAACAGTTCACGACCGCCGCCGACGGCCCCTACGTCCTCAACTCGGTCACCTTCAGTCTCCTCGACGCCGACGAGAGCGACACCTTCACGACGACATTGAACGCCGACGGTGGTAGCGCGCCGGGCGCAGTGCTCGCCACGATCGGTTCGGCGGAGTTCGGCGGATCGATGACTTACACCGATTTCACGCTCATTCCGGCAAGCGAGATCATTCTGGCCAGCAACACGACGTACTGGCTCGTCTCGGCGGTGCTGTCCCCGTCGTGTGTGCTGAAGCTCTCTGTCGATCTCCCAACCGGGGAGTTCACATTCGATACCTCCCTCTATAGCGGCAACTCCGGAGCGACCTGGTCGAATGACGAGCTCGCCTCCATCTTCGCGATCGATGCCTCCCCTCAAGAGGTGCCCAGCCTCGGCGGCGTGGCGGCGATGGCACTGGCATTGCTGCTGGCCGGCGCCGGTCTCTTGACGTTCAGACGGCGAGCGGCGTAGAGACTCGGCTCCGACTGGCGCGCGGCACTCTCGCCGCGGTCGAGGACGACGAGAAGAGCAAGAGAGTCGTCGCGCAGAGAAACTATCCCTCGCACCTGGATACGCCCGGAGTTCGGGTTGCTCCGTGGTACCCTCCAGCTCGAATCTGATCAGCTTGGGAAACCCGATCCAGGGTGGGTCGGCGGGGCGGCGCGACGTCCGTTCGGGCCGCCGGCGGCTGCATCGACGCTGAAAAGGGAGGAATGAGATGGCCCGCAGATCACCGGTTCCACAGACGATCCTCTGGCTCTTCGTCTTGTCGGCGAGCATTCTCACAGGAGGCTCCGTCTTTGAGCATGTCGTGGTGACTCCACTCTGGGCGGGATCGCCACCGGAGTCCGTGATGCACTGGCAGTACCATGGCATCCAGAGCAAGTTCTTCATGGTGGTCAGTCCGCTGTACGCTCTTACGGCGCTGCTGCTGCTGATTGCGTCCCGATGGATGCCTCGCGCCCAGAAGACCTCGGCTTTCATCGCCGGTGTGTCAGGAGTCGTCGTGTTCGCGGCGACGTTACTATTCTTCCTCCCGATCCTGGGGAAGACCCAGGTCACCAACGGCGCCGGCTTGAGCGGGGAGGAGATCACCCGGCTCGTGCACCAGTTCGTCACCTGGAACTGGGTGCGCTGGGCCGTGCTGATCGGTGGCTGGATCGCCGGGCTGCGTGCCTTGAGCCTCTCGGCGATGCCGGGGGCGAGGTAGACAAGTTGGGATGACGCCCCGATGTGGCGCTTTCATCTCCACGCGGCACGCGCCACCGATTCAGGCGCGACGATCGCTCTCTCCGTGAACGGCGAGCGGTCCAGCCCTCTCCAACGCAACTTGACTCACTTGCACGACGATTCGTAATCCGCGCTTCACACTGTCGCGTGGTAAAGTAAATTACAAGTTCACAAGTGGGTGACCCTCCAGGGCATGGTTGAAAGGAGGCCGCGAATGATGTGGCGTGCTCGCCTCTTTTGCCGAGTGGCAATTTCCGTGTTGTTGTTGCCGGTGGCTGCGGCGGCTCAGCCACCGGTTCGGGTCACCGTCGTCGATGCCGGAAACACGCCACTCCAGAACGCTCACGTTTGCCTCTATCACTACCCGACTGGTCGACAGCTGCCGTCGCACTCGACGGATGCGAATGGTCGAACAACGCTGGACTACGGATCGATCGGTGCTCAGGACCAGGTGGCGTTGGTGGTCTCGAAGGACGGCTACCGTGGAAGCGCTGTCGGGCCGCAGGCGTTCAATTCGTTGCGCGGAAGGACTGTGCAACTGGCAGCCGGTGCTGGCAATACCGGGCCGGTGTGCGCCGATACACCGACCGTGACGCTGTTCACCATCGACGATAAGGCGGTGACCACAGCCTCCGATCGCGTCACGTTGCAGCTCTGGACCAGCGCTTCGTACGACCATGAAGTGCAGTACTGCGGCACCGAAGCGGCCGAAGGTTGCGCCGCCGATCAGGTCACGGGCTGGGTGTCACTGGGTTCTGCCGAGGCCCAGGGTTTCAAACCCGCATTCACTCCCCGCTACACCCTCAAGCGCCTCGGGACGACGACGATCTATGTGCGATTTCGTTGGCTTTACAACGGAGAGGCCGGCCCTGTGGGCCCGACAGCGTCGGCGACGATCGAACGCGTTGCGCATGCAATTGCTATTCGGACCTTCGCACTCAACGGTGGCGCGGCGATGACCACGAGTCCCGATCTCGATCTCGACTGGATCTCGGAGCCGCCTCCCGCGGACACGCAGATCCGTTACTGTGCCAAGGAGTCCGGGGAGGATTGCGGCGACGACGACTGGAAGAAACCAGAGTCTCCAGCCACCGCGGTTCCCGGCATTGGCCTGAAGTACCAAGGGAAGGTCTCCGTGACGCCGTCGCCCCTGGCGGGCTTTCTCCCGGTGAAGCGGACGGTGGATCTACGCGTGCGTTACGAGGGCTATCCGGGAAGCCTCTCAGAGGCTGCAACGGACAGCATCTATTTGCTGCAGCCGCCACCCCCGAGTGGGCCGATTCCTCCTGCCACCATGGAGTACCCGATTGCCGCCGGACAATTCGTCAACCTGGCCATGAGCCGCGGCTGGCAATTCAACGTCAGCGACGCTACGCACTGCTTGCTCGACATACCAACGGCTCCCGCGGGGATCCAACCCGTCTCGATCGGCACCACTGACAGCTGTAACTTCGATCTCTTCGTCGGTGGAAGCCTGGCACCAGGCTGGTCGTTCGATTTCTTGGAGGTGGACACTTCGCGATCGCTCCCGAGTGCCTTGCGGTGCAATTTCACCACGATGGGAATGCCCCCGGTCGGGGGAAACTCGCTGCACACCCGGATCGCGATCGCATCGCAAATCCAGCCGATCTGTCTTTTCTGCTGTCCCTTCTGTCCGCTCGAGCCGCCGGGCTTCTGCGTCCTTGATCTGACGAGGATTCATCTCATCGGTCCACTGGACAGGGACTGGAGGGAGGCCGTCGTCGCCGCTCCAGGCGCCTCGCCGTAGGTCTCTCACACTCCCGGCGGAGCGAGCGGGATCGTGAAGAAGTAGACTGTGCGGGCTGATGATTGGCCGGGCCTACATCGACGACTGCGTCCTGCAACTGAGGAAGCTCAGGAAGCAGGCGGACCGCGCCATCGCGCAAGTAGATGACGAGACTTTCTTCGCGACGCTCGACCCGGAGGCCAACAGCATTGCGCTTCTGATGAAGCACATGGCGGGCAACATGCGGTCGCGCTGGACCGATTTCCTGACCACGGACGGAGAGAAGCCGACGCGGTACCGCGATCAGGAGTTCGAGGTTGGAGGTTCAGACTCGCGCGAGAGCTTGACCGAGGCCTGGGACGGCGCATGGGGGCTCACACTCGAGACGATCTCGGCATTGCAGCCGGAGGATCTCGAGAAGACAGTGACGATTCGCGGTGAGCCGCACGGGGTGCTCGAAGCGATCCAGCGTCAGTTGACCCACTACGCGGCCCACGTCGGCCAGATCGTCCTGCTTGCCAAGCACTACGCGGGACCGAACTGGCAGACCCTCAGCATCCCGCGCGGCAAGTCCAGGGAATACGAAGTGTCCAAGCGCGGTGAGCGCTATGAGCCCGAGTGATTAAGGAATCGTGCGTGCGCTCGATCTCGGCGGTTTCATCCGGGATGCTGGCATTCTGCGTCACTTCACTCGCGCTCGGCTGCGCTTCGACCACCGCCCAACGCCATAGCGAGGCGTACGGTGTTTTGCAGCGCGCCCTCCAGGAGATCGAGAGAAACCGGTCCCCGGTCACGATCGTTCTCGATCCAGGCCTCGATCGCAGCGGGCGGCGAGCCGCGTCGCAGCTCCGTCCAGCCATCGTCCCGGAACAGCTTCCGTACTCTCCGGAGGGGGCGCTTCCCGCCGGTTACGTGAAACTGTACGAGCTCACGATCCAAGGCGACAAGGCCTTCGTGAAGGCGACACTGGGGCCGGTGCCGAGGAGAGGAAGTCTGGCCGCGTCGTTCGCCTGTGGAGAGACCTTCGAGCTTCACCTGGTGAAAGACGCGACGGGCGTTTGGCGTCTCAGCGACAGTGATTTGGTCTTTTGCTGACGGGAGCTCGCCACACAGCACGCGGACGACTGGAGGTGCGGCGTCTACATCCAGGGCTCGTCGGCCGTCGGCCCGTAGATCGATGGGAGCTTCCCGTCGGCCAGACGGACATAGATCGAGAGCTGCCCGCGGTGATGGATCTGGTCGTGCAGCAGGAACCAGCAGAGATCCAACGCCCGCACCTCGCCGATCTGCTTTGGGCCGGTGAAGAAGTTCACCTTGCCCTCGAGCTGCTCTTCGGACATCGAGCGGACGAGCGTTTCGAAATCCTCCTGGCCCTGCTCGACGGCGCCGAGCACTTCCTCCCAGGTGGGAGGCGCCTCCGGCATGGGCCCTAGCGGTCCTTCGCCGATTTTGTTCTGGAGCGCGAGCATGCCGAGCCCGGCCTCGGCGGCGAACGCAAAGGCCAGCTCGCGGGCGGTGCGCAGCTTGGCGTTGGGCTTCAGCTCGGCCTTGTCGGCCGGGTAGGCATGCAGCACGCGCATCGTCCGGTCGCACTCGTCCCGGTAGGTCGCGAGGAACTGATCTTTTTCGGACATGGTGATTCTCCTCGATCTGAGTGGATGTTCAGGCCAGAGCAACAGGATAGTCCCGCTTGGCAAGCCAGTCCATCGACTGAACCGGAGCGGCGCAGGCTGCCCGCCCTGTCCCCCGCTATCCGAACGACGGCTCGTCCGCCGAGGGGCCGTAGAGGGCCGGCACCGTCGCGTCATTGAGGCGCAGGTAGACGGTGAGCTGGCCGCGGTGGTGCGCCAGGTGGGCAAAGGTGTCGGCGATCACCTGATAGCGCGGATGCTCCATGACGACCTGCTCGGCGAGCAGCAACCGCCAGGAGGTCTGCAAGAAGTCGTCGTTCGTGTTCGCCAGCGCCGCGCGGGCCTTCTCGACGGAGTCGTCGAGCGCTTGGATCAGGTCGCCGGTGGTCGTCCACTCCTGAGGCGCGTAGCCTGAGCCGCCGGGCGGGTTGAGGTCGAGCTCATCCTGGTCGATCATCATCGCGATCCACGAGGGCATGGTCGCCACCAGGTTGGCGAGGTGACCGAGCTGCATCGATTTCTCGTGCGGCTTCCAGTCGTTGCGGCCTTCGGGGACGTTCTGGAGGGCCCGGCGGCAGCGCTCGGCCTCCCAGTCGAGTTGGGCGGTAAAGAGTTCGGTCAGATTCATCGGGCGGTCTCCTTGGGGTGGGCTCCTGTGTGAGGATCGTCAGATCGCAACCCTGCCACATCGGGGTGCCGCCTGTCACGGCTCGGAATGTTGGAGTGGACTCTTGGCGTTGTAATTGCACATACGGACGATGAACTTGAAGGCACAGAATTCGTAAGACGAAGGGAGCACCCGATGTCCACCTCCTCCGCGCAGCGATTCCGCGATTTCGTTCACGTCGCTCTGCGCATCGCGGCCGGTCTGACCTTCTTTTCCCATGGCGCGCAGAAGCTCTTCGGTTGGTTTGGCGGGTTCGGTCCGAACGGCGGCACGGCGGACATTCTGAGCTGGTTTGGCGCCGCGGGCATTGTCGAGGTCCTGGCCGGATCATGCATCGTCGTCGGCCTCTTCACGCAGCCGCTGGCCCTTCTGGCATCGGGCGAGATGGCCGTGGCCTACACCTGGAGACACTGGGGCCGCAGCGGCGACATGTGGTGGTGGCAGAATCATGGGGAACTGGCGCTCCTCTACGCTTTCATCTGGTTGCTGTTCGCGGCCTGGGGCGCCGGACCGTTCAGCCTGGACCGCTTGCTGCACCGTCGGCGCGCGTCCACTCGCTCAACTTCTGAATCCGTGACGTCCGACTGACAGGCCGTCGGCTCGCGAGCGCCTGTCCGACGCCGGTCTGCTAACTTGGTCCGCGTGAAGACGGCCGGTGGCGCCCTGACGGTGATAGAGCGGTTCGGCTACCTTCTCTCCCGCGCCTTCACTAGAACTCGGGCGGTGGGGCGTAAATGGCCATATATCCCCGGAAGGTATTTCGTACTGGATCCAGCTGCGTCCGTCGCCTTGACCACTCTTGGAAGTGTTCCCTTGGCGAATGAACTCGCCCGCGCACGGCCTGACGGTTTGTGCATCGTCGGCAAAGTGGAGACCGAGAATATCGGGATCGAGAAGATCATCCGGAACGTCATCACCAATCCCGCGATCCGCGTGCTCGTCTGTGCCGGTCAGGAGCCGCCGAAACACCTCACCGGTGCCACTCTCCTCGCCCTGTTCGCGAGCGGAGTCGACGCCGACATGCGGATCCTCGGTTCGCCCGCCCGGCGCCCGAAGCTGCCCAACGTCACGACGGAGGAGGTGGAGACCTTCCGGCGACAGGTGGCGGTCGTGGACATGATCGGGTGCGAAGATGTCCCCGAGCTCGTCGCGAAAGTGGGAGAGCTTGCGGTCGACGTGGCAGATGGCGCGGCCCCGCCAGGACCGCTCTCGGAGACCAGCGAACACGGGGCGGCTTTCCGCCATGTCGCCATCGCGCCCTCCCCGGAGTCCATCGAGCTCGATCCAGCGGGCTACTTCGTCATCGGCGTCGAGGGATCGTCGATCCTCATGGAGCATTACGACTATCGGGACCGACTCCTCCACATCATCGAGGGCGAGGACGCACGCTCGCTCTATTGGACATTGATCGAAAACGGCTGGGTGACGAGGCTCGATCACGCCGCGTACCTGGGCAAGGAGCTAGCCCGCGCCGAACTCAGCCGGCGTTCAGGTGATGAGTTCGTCCAAGACGGGGCGTGAGGCTCGAGACCGCGAAGCGGCGCACCGCCTGGGCTTCATTCGCCAGTCGAAGCGCTGTCCGGATTTGCGGTCGGACCTTCCGTCAGCGGGCGGATCAGGACCTTGCTCTCCTGGAATTCGGGGATCAGCAAGAGATTCCGCTTCGTGTCGACCCCGATGTCGGCGGGCGAGACGGCGTTCTCGGCGATCGTCGTGAAGGGGCCGCTTGCCGGTCCGCGATACACCGCCTTGCCTTCCCAGCTCGAGACGAGAAAATCGCCGTTGGCGAGACGTTGGAGGCCGTCGAGTGATCCGGCGGGCAACTTGGCGACATCGCTCTTCTTGCCGTCGACCAGGCGATAGAGCTCGTTGGTGCCGAAGGTGACGACCCAGACGTCACCGCCGACCGCCAGGATCCCGTTGGGATGGCCCAGATCATCGCCGGAGGCCACCTTGACCGGCTTGCCGTCGGCCTTGATCGCGTACACCGCGTCGGTGCCGGACGGGCCGAAGCCGTTTTCGGCCGCCTGCAGACCGCTGTCCGTGGCATAGACGGTGCCGTCGTCCGCGGTCGAAAGGTCGTTCATGAAGGTGGCGCCGGGAATCGGGATCTCACCCTTTGGGGCGCCGGTCTTCAGATCGAATCTGCGGATCGTGTCGATGTCCGTCACCCACAGCTCGTCGCCGCTGATTGTCAGGCCTTTGGGAGCATTCAGGGTGACACCGTTGGCGCCGCCTTCGATCCACCTGGCGGTGCCCCGCCCGTTCGCCGCCTCGATCTTCGAGATATAGCCGTTCCCGTCCTTGGCGAGCGCGTCGCCATTGATGTTGCTGACGAAGTAGAGATCGTCAGCGGAATCGTAGAGCACGGATTCAGGTGTCTGGAACGTCCCGGGGAGTTCACTGCGGCTGGCGGGCACCGCCTGGGCGGGCGGAGCCGAGGCCGTTTCGCCCGTCTCCGACGTGGCAGCGGGTCGCTTGGCGCAGCCGGAGGAGAGGATGAGTACTCCGGCGAGAATGAGGAGGAGATTGGACTGACGCATGGTGAGCCTCCTGCGGTGGAATCCAAGACGAGCGCCCTGAGGGGGAATGGCGCGATCTAGCGACGTCGTTTCCAGCGAAAAACATACCACGGGCCATAGAAGCCACAGCATCGGCGTGGCGAGGCTTCGGTTGTTCGGTTTGACAGGCATGGTTGATGTACATATAGTCACATCCGTAACCATCTATGTGACGGTCTGAACCGCGCCCGGCTCAACGGGCAGCAGAAGACTCACACCGCGGTAGGCGCCGTCTGAGTCGACGTCACAGACGAAAGGGGAAGACAGATGAAGCAGATGACGCGGTTGGGAATGTTGCTGGCGATCGGCCTCCTGGTCTTTGCCGGAGCCGCCGTGGCACAGGTCGACTACGACACCGGGCCGGGATGCTCGGCGATCGGCGGGATCGAGGCGACCAGCATCGGGTTGGGCGACACCTTCAGCGGCGTGATCGGTACGCCGGCCGTGACCGGTTTCAACAAGAATGGCAAGCCCACCGATGATAGCGATGCGGACGGGCTCACAGACTCCCTCGAAGAGTGCATCAACGACGCGCTGATCGGCTACATCTCGGACATCGACCAGGATGATTCGACGTGCATCGTGGTCGCTCCAGGCGACAGCATCGGCCACAACGGCCAGCGCAAGAATTTCACGGTCACCTTCTCGGGCACCTGCACAGCGGGCGACCCCACGCTCGACGGCGACTCCTGCACCGCCAATACTGACTGCGACGGAACGGTCGGCGGCGGCGTGTGCACGTTCGCCTGCAATCCTGGCATCAGCCAGTGCAGCGACCATGTCGACAATGACGTGGACACCTACACCGACTATCCCCAGGACCCGCAGTGCATCGACTACAAGGACGACGACGAGAGCGTTCTCTGAGACGTTGTCTCCGTCGTAAGCGCGGAGTAAAGAGAGGCAGGGCTCCGGCCCTGCCTCTCGCTTGTATTGAGCTCGTCTAGCAGCCCCGGAAGCTCAGACGAGAGCGGGCTTGCGGCAGCTGGAGAACGACCGATGAGCCGGCGGCTTTGGAGTTTCTTTCGCTGAGCTCCCGACCGCCGCGCTACGGCTGGTCGTCCGCTTCGTCGTGCTCTGTGGAAGCGGCCAGCTTCTCGTACTCGGCCGGAGTCATGCCACGCAGTCGATTCACGAACGCGACAATCGCCCAGATCTTCGCGTCGTCGTGGGTCTTGCCGAAGGCGGGCATGCCGGTCATCTGAATGCCATTCTTGATGATCCAGAAGTTCTCGGCCGCGGATTCCTTCGACATCGGCCGGCCCCTGTAGATATGGGGCGCGTGAGGCTCGAGACCCTGGCCAGTCTCGCTGGGTTCGACTCCGGGAGCGCCGTGGCAGGTCACGCACATCTCTTGGTAGTGATCCGCGCCCATCGCGAGCATGGCAGGGTCGTTGAGGTCCGGCACCTCAATGCCCTTGGCTCGTCTCGCCACGGAATGGTCACGCGTGGTTTCGAGAAACCACCTGGTGAAGGCGGAGGGGTGGTTTGTCGCGGCGACATCGACGGCTCCGGAGTACGCGACGATGATCACCGCGGCACCGCACAACGCGATGACGGCTACGAGTGTCCAGGCAATCGTACGGAGAGCCCGATTTTTCTGAGTTCGAGGCATGCCGTCGTCCTTCTTTCCAGTCGCCCGGGAGTCTCGGCGACCGCCCGCGAGCGGTGCCTGCGGCCATTGAGCCGTTGCAATGTATCAGGCCCCGGGCGCGTTGCCATCTACCCCACGCGCTCGCGATGCTCCCCACTACGAGTTGAGTCGTGAGCCGGCAGTTCGGTAGTGTTGCACGCAATGACGAAGCCAACTGAACGAGTGATCCGGAGCCTGAGAACCTCGATTCGCGCTCGTGCGCTGAACGTGATTTCCGCCTTTCTCCTCCTCGTCGTCGCCTCGACGGCGCTCCCGGCGGATGCGGTCCACGCCGCTACGAGCGATGATCTGACGAGTGTTCGCGGACTCGGCGCCCTGAGCTTCCCGACCTCGACCAAGGTGCCCGAGGCGCAAAGCGCCTTCATCCGTGGTCTCCTGCTGCTCCATCTCTTCGAGTACGACCAGGCGGCGGAGGCCTTTCAGAAGGCCGAGCAGCTCGACCCGACGATGGTCATGGCCTACTGGGGCGAGGCGATGACCCATAACCACCCGGTCTGGAATCAGCGTGACGCGGCGGGTGCGGAGGCGGTGCTGGCGAAGCTTGCGCCGACGCCGAAGGCGCGCGAAGCGAAGGCGCCGACGGCGCGTGAGAAGAGGTACCTGGAAGCGGTCGACATCCTCTATGCATCCGGGCCCAAGGCGGAGCGCGACGCGGCCTATTCGCGAGCGATGGAGCGCCTTTCGAAGGCTTACCCGGAAGATGACGAGGCGAAGCTGTTCTATGCACTCTCGATACTCGGCCTGGGTGAAGGGGTGCGTGACGTGCCGCTCTACATGCGGGCGGCTGCCCTGGCCGACGAGGTCTTCTGCCGCAATCCGCATCACCCGGGCGCGGCACACTATCTGATTCATTCGGTCGATGACCCCACCCACGCGGTGCTCGGTCTGCGCGCGGCGCGGGCTCTGGCCGAGATCGCGCCCGACGCGGCGCACGGCCAGCACATGACCTCGCACATCTTCACCGCCCTGGGGATGTGGGACGACGACGTGACCGCGAATGAGGCGGCGACCCGGGTCGTCGACGCGCGACGCGCGAAAGAAGGGAAGGGACCGCAGCGCTGCGGGCACTACGCTTCCTGGCTCGACTACGGCTATCTGGAGCAGGGTCGGTTCGAAGACGCGAAGCGCCTGCTGGAAGAGTGCCGGGACCAGGCGCTGGCGAGCGCGAAGCCTGGTGCAGCCGATCGAGATCCCGACAGCGGCAGCCTGTTCTCGTTCATTGCGATGCGTTCGCGCTATCTCCTCGACACCGAGGATTGGGCGGGGGACGTGGCTGAGTCGAACGTTGATCCCGGCTCGTCGCCGGCTCCACGTCTGACCAACGCATTCGTGAATGGGTTCGCGGCGGCACGCTCCGGTGATATCGAGACCGCGCGCCAGGCACTGAGTGCGTTGCAGCAAGCGCGAAGAGAACTCGCGAGCGCGGCACCGGCGGAGGCCGAAGCGGAAAGCCATGAATACGCCTTGCGCGCTGAGACCCTCGATCTGGAGCTGCAGGGCGTGATCGCCGCCGCTGCAGGCGATGAGGCCACGGCGCTCGCCCTGATCCGCCGGGCGGCGGCCGTCGAGGATCAGATGGCTTACGCCTTCGGCCCGCCCTTCGTGGACAAACCGGCGCATGAGCTACTCGGCGACGAGTTGTTGAAGGCGGGACAGGCGGCCGAAGCCCAGAAAGCCTTCGAGACGGCACTCGAGCGCACGCCACGCCGCACGGCGGCGTTGCTCGGATTGGCCAGAGCCGCGGCAGCCAGTGGCGACTCCCCGACGGCCACCCGCAGCTATGCCGAGCTGGCCAAGATCTGGCACCAGGCCGATTCGTCTCTGCCGGCGCTGGCCGAAGTGCGGCGCAGCACCGAGTAGACCGGATAAATCGATATATTGCTATGTGTTACCCTCCAGCGAGACTGGAGGTCAGCATGATGTCGACACAGCACTTCAACGAGGCATACGGTTCCAACCCGGCCGAGAACTACGAACGTTACTTCGTCCCCGCGATCGGGGCGCCACTGGCGGGTGATCTGGTCCGTCAGGCGGCGATCCAGCCCGGCGAGCGCGTCCTGGACGTGGCCTGCGGCACGGGCGTCATAGCACGCCTTGCGGCGAAGGAGGCCGGTTCGGACGGCACTGTCGCGGCCGTCGATATCAACCCCGGCATGCTCGCCGTGGCGCAGTCGGTGAGCCAGTCCGGCGGGCCTTCCGACGCTTCCATCGAGTGGCACGAGGCAAGCGCTGAGGCGATGCCGTTGCCCGATGATGCCTTCGACGTGGCACTGTGTCAGATGGGCCTGCAGTTCGTGCCCGACAAGGCGGCCGCGTTGCGCGAGATGCGTCGCGTGCTGGTCGATGGCGGCCGTGTCTTCCTGAACATGCCGGGACCGGCCGGACCGGCCTTTGTCACGCTCGCGGAGGCGATGCAGCGCCACGTCGGTCCCGAGGCCGCCGGATTCGTGCAGCACGTCTTCTCATTGCACGATACGGCGGAGATCGAACGGCTGATGGACGAGGCAGAGTTCCGCAACGTCGAGGTCGAGGCGAACGAGGGGATGCTTCGCCTGCCGCGGCCCAGGGCGTTCCTGTGGCAGTACGTGTGGAGCACGCCACTTGCCGGAGTCGTCGCGGAGGCAGATGAGGCGGCTCGCGCCGCACTGGAAGAGGAGGTCGTCGCCGCGTGGCGGGAGTTCGAGGACGGCGAGGCGATGGAGTGTCCGCAACGCCTCGTCACGGCGTCGGCCGAGAAGTAGACTCCCGCCGCGACCCGTTCTCGTCAGCCGAGCTGGCTCATCAGGAGCCGGTCATAGAGCCGATCGCCGCCCCACTTACGCAAGAGGATCAGGGGCCGAGCGTATTTCCCGACCACGTAGCGGGTCCTGGGTCGCCGCGCCTTGACGGCCTTTAGGATTGTCTTGGCGACCAGCGACGGCGGCGAGCTCCCCCCCGGGCGGTCGTAGGAGTTGCGTGTCGCTCGCGCCATGCTGTGGGCGAGCCCGGCGTAGGGACCTGAGCCGGACCGCTCGAGCATCGGCCCGAGCAAGACGTCGCCGAACTCGGTGGCAATGGTGCCCGGTTCGACGATCACCACCGCGATGCCGAAGGGCGCCAGCTCCAGTCGCAGACAGTCGCTCCAGCCTTCGACGGCGTGCTTGCTGGCGTGGTACCAGGCGCCCAGCGGGGTGAAGATCCTCCCGCCCATCGACGACATGTTGACGATTCGGCCCCGGCCCCTGGCGCGCATCGCCGGCAGCAGGAGCTGCGTCAGTCGGGCCATGCCGAACAGGTTGACCTCGAACTGATAGCGGGCGTCCTCGAGGCTGGTTTCCTCGACCGAGCCATAGGTGCCGAACCCCGCGTTGTTGATCAGGACATCAACGCCGCCGTCCCGGTCCCCAATCTGTTGCACGACCTCCACGATGTCCTCGTCCCGGCTGATGTCCATCTCGAAAGGGATAGCGCCCAGGTTTCGCAGCTCGTCCATCGCCTCGACGCGCCGCGCGGCCACATAGACCGTGAAGCCTTCCTGCATGAGCCGTGTGGCAGTAGCCTTGCCGATTCCCGACGAGGCACCGGTAACGAGTGCGGTGGTCATGCCAACTCCTTTCCCGCTCGCGGGGCCGAGCCGCGAGACGGCACCATGTTAGGCGAGAAGGCGATGGCGACCGGTCTGCGAGATCGAGCCGCGCGGAAGAAGCTGGGGTCAATCAGTCCGACTCGGTGCCGCCTGGTCGCCTCCGACCTGGTTCAGCGGTCCCTCGAGCAAAGTCGTGATGACCGGCTGGCAGGTCTTCTCGACGGAGGCGCGGATCTCGGGCTCTTTCTGGATCCGGTCGAAGATCGGCTGGAGGTTTGGATCCGTGAGGTGGGCTTCGATCTGGGCGGCGTCGTTGCCGGCATGGACGAACGGGTCACGCAGATAGCCGATGACCATCGTCACCGCCGTCAGGCCGAGGACGGAGGTGAGCTTGGCGTTGACGTCGTCCTGGAAGGCCGGATCCAGGGACTGCATGTAGAGCGCCAGGTTGCAGACGTTGTAGCGGACCATCAGATCCAGCTCACGCTGACCGGATTGGGGGAGCTCGAAGCCCGAGAAGTCCGGCGCTAGCTTCTCGATCCCGTCTTCACCACGGGCGTCGAGATCGGCGGCAATCGCCCGGATCATGGCGCGAGCTCCGGCGAGGAGTTTTTGATCATCGTTGGCCGGACCCAGGCCGAAATGCTTCATGCGGTTGGCGAGTTGCTGGGTGAGGCTGACCTCGATCTGCGGCGGCAACCAGGAGGGTGGCGCGGGCGCTGCGGCGTCGGATGCACGGGCGCTCGACGCAAGACCGCCAGCCAGGAAAATGAGCCCAAATACAACGGTCGATAACTTTCGCATCGCAACCTCCGGGTGAGATCGTTGGAGTGGCTGAAGCGTACCGGAGGCCGACGGACAGATCCACTATTCGCGGGCTTGGGAGCCGGCAGTCCAGGCTCGTTGAGCCGCGATCGGTTGGGGATCGCGCCGCCGCCCCCGTTAGCGTGCTACGCTCCAGGAAAGCTAGGAACGTAGTGAGGCCCCAGCTGGCAGCTGCATGCTTGGTTGCTCCGTTGGCGGCGGGGTGACGCCGCTGCGGTTCTACGTCATTCCAGTGGAGCGAGAGAAGGTCCGCTCGGCCGGGGCGTCTACGTCCACCGGCCGAGTCTCACTTTCACGCAGGAGGATCGAGACATGACGATCTCAGAAGCTGGAGCCACTCCTTTCGACGACGAGCTCAGGGCCTGGACGAGAATCGGGATCGGTGCGGGTCTGGTGGCGTGCTTCGCGTATCCCTCGATGATTCTGATCGCGCTACCAAGGATCCCTCAGGTCATGCTGGCTGCGAGCTTCGGCCCCGCGCTGGCCGTGGCCAGCGTCTCGTTGGCGCACATCCTGCGGGCGCGGCGCCGCGCTCCCTCGATCGAGTTGGCCGCAATCTGCAACTGCCTGGCGGGAGCGCTCGTGACGGTAGAGCTCATGCCACAGCTCGCGATCAACTATTCGACGCAGTACGCGGTCCACGATCAACTCGCTGTCATCGCTCGAAAACGCCTCTGGGACATCATATTGGGGCTTGACGTGGCCTTCGACGCATTCATCGCGCTCGGCACGCTACTCTTCGCCATCAACATGATTCGCGACCCGCGTTTCGGCAAGATCATTGGCTGGCTGGGCGTCCTCATCGCCACCGTGATGCTGTATGGCGCGAACATCTACTACTTCCCGGATCCACCCTACGTGCACGGATTTCCGCATGTCGGGATCGCCACCGGATTGTGGTACCTCGTGGTGGTTCTGCTGTTCGTCCGCGTATTGCGCCGTGGCCGAGGCGGGGCTGGGACGGCGACCGAGGGCAGCCACTGAAGCCGCGCTAGCTCCTCCTTCGTTGGCACGTTTCAGGAGAGACGATATGAGACAAGCCCGGTTGTTGACGTGCGTGGCTGTTGCGGTGGTGACGGTGCTGGGAGTTGCTGCCCCTGCAGTCGCGACGCCCTCCGATCAGGGCCTCTGGCCGCTCTACGAGCAGACTCTGAAGCACGCCAAGTACATCGACCTGACTCACACGCTGACGCCTTCAATCCCGGTCTGGCACGGATTCGCGGCTTCCACGTTCGGTCCGGCTCTCAATCCGGCGACCGGCAAGCCCTACACCTACGCGCACGATGGCTTCGAGGCGACCCGCTATGACCTGGGCACCGATCAGTTCGGCACCCAGCTCGATCCGCCCGCGCACTGGGCGCCCGAGTACCCCTCGATCGACGAGCTGCCGCCCACCTACGCGGTGCGGCCGTTGGTGGTGATCTCGATCGTCGATCAGGTCGCCAAGGACCCGGGCTACGCGCTGCAGGTCAGCGACATCGAGCGCTGGGAAGGCGAGCATGGCCGCATTCCCGCCGGCTCGGTGGTCATGGTGCGCTCGGACTGGTCGAAAGAGTGGCCAGATCCGACGCTCGCCACGCGCACCGTCTTTCCAGGTGTCTCCCTGGCGGCGCTGAAATTCCTGCACCTGCAGCGCCATATCCTCTTCCACGGCCACGAGCCGCTGGACACCGACGACACCCCGAACCTCGAAAGCGAGCACTGGCTGATGCACCACGGCTACACCCAGGCCGAAGGCGTCGCCAACCTCGACAAGGTGCCGCCGACCGGTTGCCTGGTGACCATCGGCTATCCGAAGTTCAAGGGCGGCCTGGGCGGTTATGCCCGCTACGTCGCCATCTGCCCGGCAGACTGGAAGTACGGCGTCGCCGTGGGCGACGTGCCGGAGGCGCCCTTGCCCAGGAGCGACGAGATCCTTCATTGGGATGCAAGCAGGGGCATGAGGGTGAGAGCCACGAAGCGATGAGCCTGATCGCCTTGTGTTGGTTGAGGAGGCCACGTGGACCATGGAGCGCTATCGGCACACGCAGCTCGGGCTCTTGTTGATGGCGGGACTGTTGACGAGTGTCGCGGCCTGTGCCTATCTCCTCCTGCACACCGGTCGCTGGATGTTCGCGGCGGCGCTCGTCGTGCTACTAGCCTTCCTGGTGCTCGCTTCGAGCCTGACCACTTGCGTGAGCGACGGGCTCTTCGAAGTTCGGTTCGGACCGGGACTGATTCATCGGCGGATCGCCCTGGCAAGGATCGAGAGCGTGGCCGTCGTCGAGAACCCGTGGTACTACGCCTGGGGAATTCACTGGACCCCGGCCGGGTGGCTCTGGAACATCTCCGGCGTGCGCGGCGTCGAGCTGCGCTTCGAGGACGGTCGGCGATTCCGCGTCGGCACGGACGAACCGGAGCGGCTCGCGGAGGCGATTTGCGCCGAGATGGAGGCCGGCTGACCCGGCACGGCGAGTGACGCACTAGAATCTCGTTCATGGGAAAGCGAAACGCAGTCCACGCGTGGAACGTCCACTTGCCGGGTCTCGGACTGGCGGTGCTCGGGCTCCTCCTGCTCACCTGGCAGGCCAGCCCCGCGCGAGCGCAGCAGAACGTGCAAGAGCACGTGCATCACATGGCGCACACGGTGATGCCGTTCGACATGGCGAAGACGCTGCACATCTTCAAGATGACGGAGCAGGGCGGGGTGGAGAGCGTGGTGAGCAGGCAGCCGAGCTATTCCGACCAGGTTCCGCTCATCCGCCAACACCTGCACCACGAGGCGATGCGCTTCGCCAAAGGCGACTACTCAGATCCGGCGAAGCTCCACGGCGCGGACATGCCGGGGTTGAAGGATCTCGAGGAGGGTGCGGCGCAGGTGAAGGTGACCTACTCGGATTTGCCGGACGGCGGTCAGATCACCTTCGAGACGAGCGATTTACACCTGCTGACGGCGATCCATCGCTGGTTCGGCGCTCAGCTCTCCGAGCACGGCGCCGACGCGAAAGCGGAGTGAATGGACGGCAATCAGTGGAGCGCTATCGACATACTCAGTTCAGCCGGCTCCTTGCGCTCGGCTTTCTGGCGATGGCGGCCGTCTGCGGTTACGTCGTCCTGGTCAGCGGCCAGTGGCTTGCTGCCGCCATGATGATTCTGCTCCTGATCACGATGGCCGTCTTCTCGAGTCTCACGACAAGCGTCGGGGACGGGTTCTTGGAGGTCTGGTTCGGCTCCGGGATCGTGCGCCGCAAGCTCGGGTTGACGCAGATCGAGAGCGTTTCCGTGGTGCACAATCCCTGGTACTTCGGATGGGGGATCCATTGGACACCGGACGGCTGGCTGTGGAACGTCTTCGGCTCGCGTGCCGTTGAACTCCACTTTCGGGATGGCAGGCGCTTTCGCATCGGTACGGATGAGCCCGAGAATCTTGCGGCGGCCATCCGAGCCGAGATTAGTGCCGGCTGACGACCGAGACACGAGAGCGCCCATGCTCACTTCGCGACGCTCCCGCTACTGGATCACCTACACGCCGGGGCTCGCCGTCGCGTTGATCGCCATCGCAGTGAGCGGCACGCTCGGAGGCTCGATCGCCGCCGTATTGGCCGGCTTCGTTGTGTTGTCGGCCTACCTGGTGGCCTGCGGGCTCGCGCTGATCGCCCTTTGGCGGTATCGTCCGGCCACGACAGTCGGCGCATTGGCACTCGGGCTCGGCCTCTATGTCGTAGCGCTGGGGATCGTCTACGTAGTGCTCGAGTTCTTCGGTCCGTCGCAGATCATGTGAGGGAGGTCCGCTTCAGGGAGGGCTGGCGTGAGCACGATTGAACGAGCGCTCGAGATTGCCGCCCGGGCGCATGCCGGACAGCTCGACAAAGGTGGCGAGCCCTACATCTACCATCCGCTGCGCGTCATGGAGAACGTGGACACTCCGGACCAACGAATCGTCGCCATCTTGCACGACGTGGTCGAGGACTCGGAACTGACGTTGGACGACCTGCGAGCGGAAGGGTTCTCGGCCGAGGTCCTGGCCGCGATC
>Ga0307436_1000343_pt1 | contig 21537 bp, 14 predicted proteins | sample SalMarWE160440MG_FD_202513 | JGI IMG/M metagenome (GOLD analysis project Ga0307436, IMG submission 202513) | Salt marsh sediment microbial communities from the Plum Island Ecosystem LTER, Massachusetts, United States - WE1604-40 | ecosystem: Environmental > Aquatic > Marine > Intertidal zone >...
AGTATGGAAGGCAAATGGGTCGGCTTTCTCCACATGATAGCCGCGGCGATGGGAGACGAGGTAATACTTGTAGATTGTGCCCTTAGCCACACCAGGGATAAATCCTTCCCAGATACCGGATTGCCCTTTTGGACGCAGTGGATGGCTCGACTTATCCCAACCATTAAACTCACCTATGACAGAGATCTGCTTGGCATTAGGTGCCCACACGGCAAAATAGGTTCCTTCCATTCCATCCACCGTTATGGGATGGACTCCAAGCTTTTCATACAGTCGATAGTGCGACCCTTCATTAAAGAGAAAAAGGTCGTCATTGCTCAGCATGCTTATATCATAGCGCACTGGCTGTGTATCTATCTTATCCTTCTGGGACATTCTTTCCCTCCTGCCTTTTCCCTGTGTCATCTCTGGATAATATCTCCATTTGAATTGCTTTGCTTAACCGCATATGCCGGTTACTTAAGTATCTCGACGAATATCTCCACAGCCGATTCTCATTCTTCAGCTTTCAGTAGTTGTAATATACCCTGAAGTGTCACCTTCAACCAGTCTGGACGATTATTTAGCTCATAGCCAATTTCATAGACAGCCTTTTCTAAGAGATAGGCGTCCAGAAGAATCCTCAGTTGTTCTGGGTCATCAGGAAGCAATTGGACTTGTTCAATGCCGTTCAAATAGGACATAAGGAAAGATGATGAAGCCCAGACGTACCAGAATTGCGCCCAATGTTCCAGCGCAGGCAGGTCCTCCGGTTTAAGTGCCAATGAGGATTGGTGGAGTAGCGCGCTGTGGGCAGCGTAGTGAAACGAACGTATCATACCAGCAACATCCCTTAGAGGTGACCGCTTGATTCGCCGCTCGCTCAAGGAGCGCGCCGGTTCGCCCTCAAAATCAATGATAACGAAATCCTTACCAGTATAGAGCACCTGCCCTAGATGGTAGTCCCCGTGGCAACGTATTCGTGCCGCCGAAATTTTTCGATTACGAAGCAACTGAAAGCGTTTCATGATGCTCTCCTCCGAGTCGAGAACCTGTTGAGCATTTTCCCTAAGCTCCTCCGGGAGCTCTTTTAGCTGCTCTCGCAGCAGTTGCAATGTCTGAGTAGCAAAGCTCCGCATGGCATGGTAGAGTGAATTCTGGTAAATAAGAGAGAATGGCTCTGGGGCAAATTCCGGGTCATTCGGTGCCGAGGCCAGGGCCACATGGAGTTCAGCAGTGCGCCTTCCTAAAAGTTGTGCCGAAACGAGGTAGGGACCGATGGTCTCTTGGGCCAGCGCAGGTGGCTCCTTAAGCAAGGACAACAGGTGTTTCTCAGGAACGGGTGGCACCTGTACTGTGGGATGTGCCAGTACATATTCAAAATTACGATTGAGGAAGTCCAGGGTATATTGCCAGGCATCTCCTTCGTTCGGTACAAAGCTCTGAAGGGTGGCTAGAGTTATTATCTCGCCCTTCTTACGATGGTACTCAAGGGCGCCAGCTATCTGTGAAATATAGGGGAAAGCAATTCTTTCTGTGAGAAACCGACCGATTTCCAGCTCAGGGTTAATTCCCTCCTCGATGCGGCGAAACAGTTTGAGGATTAGCCGATCTCCGTAGACCACAGATGTATTGGTCTGCTCTGCCTTAACGGGAACAGGTTCCAGGGAGACTTCAGCCGGTCCGTGGACATTACGAAAGACCCGGGTTCGTGAGGCCAAGATTTCGCCAGTCTTTCCTTTGAAGTGACGCCGTCGACCAATGGCTTCTATCAGGAATTTGCAAAAGTTCTTGTTTACCAGAGCATCATAGAGTAAGCTCTCGCTGTCACCATCCTTTCCTCCGGGTTTCAGTCGAGCGATAACAGCGTGAGGATACTCAGCTATAATCTCGCCTGCCTGCTCGGCAGGGGCGCTGGTGAGGGGAAGTATGTATGTCTCAGGGTCTCCTTCAGTATATTCCACTTCAATCAAGACAAGGCTGGCAGCAAACTCTGGAGAGTGTATAGGTATGATATCTAAAATCTGCAGTGCCCAAGATGCTCGCGCTTTCCCACGGAACCATCGACGGCCCCTTATGTAATCCAGCAGAACTGCTTCCAGGACAAACCAATTCTCTTTTACAAAGAGCTTTTCCTCTGTCTCAGCCAGAGTGGGAAGGGTCACCACGGCCTCTGGAGACAAGGCACGAAAGCGAAGCGTCTCAGTGTGTTCCGATTCGAGGGAAAACCAGTAAAAAGCATTTGGGCCAAGGGTGAGGTAGTATTGGCCATCGCTAATGGGAGCGAACTCTGCTCGTCCGAAGAGCTCAACCGGCACCCTTCCTTGAAATTCGGCAAGGTCGAGTTGAGTTTGCTGGGCGGCACGCGAAAGGTTGGCCACGACCAGGATGGCCTCATCTTGGTAGCGGCGAAGGAAAGCTAGAATCCTGCGATTTTTCGGTTGCAGGAACTCAAGGCTCCCTCGTCCAAAAGCCTTAAACCGCTTCCTGAGAGCAATGGTGCGCTTCATCCACCAGAGAAGAGAGTCGGGATTATTTTGCTGGTTCTCTACATTGATGGACTCGTAGTTATACTCGGGGTCGATAATTGGGGGGAGATAAAGTTTCTGGGGGTTGGCGTTAGAGAATCCTGCGTTTCGGTCAGGGCTCCACTGCATCGGGGTACGCACCCCATTGCGGTCGCCGAGATAGAAGTTGTCCCCCATGCCGATTTCGTCACCGTAGTAAATCACCGGCGTCCCCGGCAGGGAAAAGAGCAAGCCGTTCATCAGTTCAATCTTTTTACGGTCGTTATTCAAGAGTGGTGCCAGGCGCCGGCGGATGCCGAGGTTGAGCCGGGCAGCAGGGTCGCTGGCATACGTCCGGTACATGTAATCCCGCTCTTCATCAGTGACCATCTCAAGAGTTAGCTCATCGTGGTTGCGGAGAAAAATAGCCCACTGACAGGTCTCCGGAATTTCTGGCGTCTCCTGGAGGATGTCAATGAGGGGGAAGCGGTCCTCCATGCGGATGGCCATAAACATACGTGGCATAAGGGGAAAGTGAAAAGCCATATGGAACTCATCCCCATCGCCAAGATAGGCCACTGCATCTTCTGGCCACTGGTTGGCTTCTGCCAAGAGCAGGCGATTCACGAATTTCCCATCGATGTGCTTGCGCAGCTCCTTCAAGAAAACGTGTGTTTCGGGTAAGTTCTCACAATTGGTGCCTTCTCGCTCGTAGAGATAAGGCACTGCATCAGCCCGGAGTCCATCAACTCCGAGCCTCAGCCAGAAATCTATAATTCTGAAGATAGCCCGCTTAACAGCGGGATTATCATAATTTAGGTCGGGTTGGTGTGAATAGAAGCGGTGCCAGTAATATGCCTTGGCTACATGATCCCATGTCCAGTTGGAGTATTCGTAGTCTTTAAAAATGATGCGAGCATCCTGGTACTTTTCTAGCGTATCACTCCAAACATAAAAGTCGCGCCAACGGCTTCCTACTGCTGCCCGTCGGGCTCGCTGGAACCAGGGGTGCTGGTCAGAACTATGGTTAAGGACTAGCTCTGTGATGACACGCAGGCCTCGCTGGTGCGCTTCATCCACAAAAGTCTTAAAATCGTGCATGTTGCCATAGACGGGTTGGATGCTGGTATAGTCGGAGATGTCATAACCATCATCCTTCAAGGGTGAAGGATAAAACGGGAGCAACCAGAGGGCTGTAACCCCTAAATCTTCAAGGTAATCGAGCTTCTCTGTAAGGCCTAAAAAGTCGCCCACACCATCCCCCTGGCTATCTGAGAAGGAACGAATGTGAAGCTCATAGACTATAGCGTCCTTATACCAAAGGGGCTCATCACTGAATGAAGATGGTTCCACATGACTTCGTTTCTTCATATCCTAGTCACCAAGCACTGTGTGTATGTATTCCAGCAAATCCTTAAAGTCAAGCGGCTTGACCAACAGCCCGCTGGCCCCGTGTTTCATGCTGTGCCGTTGAATAGTCGGGCTGCGCCGGGCTGAGATCACGATGAAGGGTGACTTGGCCTTGTGCAACTCTTCGCAGCGTTCCCAGATACGCCGGTCAACCCCGGAGATGTCTATCAGGGAAAGTGCGATTTTCTCCTCCCCTTGAATAGCTTGGTCCAGTTCATCCAGACTGGCAGCAGCGAGTATTTGGTAACCTGCTTGTCCGAGTTGCTGCGACAAAAATTCCAAGTTACTGCGGTTGCTATCCACTACCAAAACTATTGATTTAGCACTCATTGTTCAACCCGATTGTTTCCCGACAATGATACAACAGTTAAATATAATTTTCCCCTCTACATATAGTAACCAAAGTCTCACTCCGTACGCACCCGCCGACGCATACGTAAGATGTGAGCGGGGATGATTTGGGGGTTGAGTTCAACATAGTTTCGCGACCCCTGCCAGAGGTAGCGGGCATCGCTCAAGAGGTCGTGCATCTGGTAAGGCTTTTGGGGGTCGATGCCCAGTTCCTCCAGAGGGAACTCTACCCAACCCGACTGAGTATGATGCGGATCCAGGTTCACCACCACCAGGACAACATTGGAGAGGTCATCGGTGCGCTTGCTGTAGCAGATTAGCTGCTCGTTGTCTACCTCGTGGAAACGGAGGCTCCAGTCGCTGTGAAGGGCAGGGTTCTCTTGCCGAATCCGATTGACCCGGGCGATGAAGTCCTTCAGACTGTCAGACCTGGCAATATCCCAGTTTTTGGTCTCGTATTTTTCTGAGTTGAGATACTCTTCGCTCTTTGGTTCCCTGGGACGGTTCTCACAGAGCTCAAAAGCTGGGCCGTAGATACCATAGCTGGCTCCTAAGGTAGCTGCCAGGACCAATCGGGTCATAAATGCCGGCCGTCCGCCAAACTGAAGATACTCGGTCAAAATGTCCGGCGTGTTTGGCCAGAGGTTGGGATGGAAATACTCACGCACTTCTGTTTGAGTCAGCTCGGTGAAGTATTGTGCCAGCTCCAACTTGGTGTTGCGCCAGGCAAAATAGGTATAGGACTGAGTAAAACCCAGCTTGGTCAATTGGTACATCACCTTGGGACGGGTGAATGCTTCGGAGAGGAAAATGACATCGGGGTATGACATTTTAATATCGGTAATCAACCATTCCCAGAAGTGGAAGGGCTTGTTATGAGGGTTGTCCACGCGGAAGATGCGGATGCCCTGTTCGATCCAGAAGAGCACGATACTCTTGAGCTCTTCCCAGAGCTCTTGCCAATTCCCGGTCTCGAACTCGAAGGGGTAGATATCCTCGTACTTTTTGGGTGGGTTTTCCGCATACTGCACAGTGTTATCAGGGCGCCAGCGGAACCATTCTGGATGTTCCTTTACATAAGGGTGGTCAGGGTTGCACTGGAAGGAGATATCCAGGGCGATTTCAATATCATATTCGCGGGCCTTGGTTACAAAGCTCTGGAAATCCTCCAATGTGCCAAGTTGGGGGTGAATGGACTTGTGTCCTCCTTCTTCGGAGCCGATAGCCCAGGGGGTCCCGGGGTCACCTTGGTTGGCTACAGGAGTATTATTTCTCCCTTTACGATGTGTGTGGCCGATAGGATGGATAGGGGGGAAATAGAGTACATCGAAGCCCATGGCTGCGATATAAGGAAGGCGAGCCTCGCAGTCCTTGAAAGTTCCATGGCGCCCCGACTCAGGAGCGCAAGAACGGGGAAACATCTCGTACCAGGTGCTAAAGCGAGCCTTTTCTCTATCAACCACTACCACAAGCTCTTTGGGATAAGTGGTGGCAAATCGCCTGTCAGGGTACTTATCCATGAACTCCGGTAGCTCCTCGCTTAGGGCTAGCTGGATCTTTGCCTGCTCTGCTATCTGTTTAGATTGCAAGGTGCTTGCCCATTCTCCTATCTTTTGTCTCGCACTTTTAGGAGCACGCTGGCTTGCTTCTGCAATCAACTGAGCTCCTATCACAAGTTCGATCGAGATTTCTTGGCCTGCCTGGAACTTATTTGCCAAGTCCTGTTGCCATGACTTGAACTGGTCAACCCAGGCCAAGATAGTGTACCTATAACGCCCGAGTTCGGCGACTACAAACGAACCGCACCAGCGGTCGTTGACTAGAGGTTCCATAGGAGTTTCAACCCATTCAGGATTATCTTCCTTGCGATAGAGGAGCAAGGCTGATATGGAATCATGGCCGTCAGCAAAAATGTCAGCTTCCAAGACTACCCTCTCGCCGATAACCCGCTTGATGGCAAAGCGGCCGGCGTCGATTTCAGGTTTTAACCCTTCGATGATCACCCGTACTTGACCTGTCGGTCCTTCCATAGTCCTGTAGCCTCGCCTTATTGCTCCGTCATCATTCTATTATTTTAAAGAAAAATTGTGCCTTATTCGTATGCGTCTGTCAACGAACATATGTAAAGATGGTCAACTTCAGGCATTGAATTTCTACTTATCACGATGGGAAAGAGAAAAAGACAAGCTTGACAACAAGCTCAAGCAAAATAATGAGGAATAGTTTACGAGTTGGTGGCTATGGCTGGCAAGTCTGAAATATATTCTGCGACTCTTTTTGATTTTGGTTGAGGAATTTCTGTAGTATAATGTAAACATAGTATCAAGTCAGGAGGTGGGCGAGTATGGTCAAGATTGTCAAGATTAGCAAGGAGGAAGCAAGCAGGCGTTTAGGGGATGTGCCGGATGGGAAACACTTCTGGTGTCAGGATGGCAAGGTCGTCAAGAATATCAAGGAGCTGGGAAAAGCTCTAAATGACACGAGTGACGATATTTTCCATTACCATGCTGGTGAGGGGAGAAACGATTTCAGTAACTGGGTCAGGGATGTGGTGGGGGATAATAAGCTGGCGAATGACCTGAGCAAGGCTAAGTCCCGTATCCAAGCTGGCAAGGCAGTAGCACAGAGGATTGCTTTTTTACAAAATAAAACATAGATGTGCCAGACATGGCGGTAGCTACTTTCTCTCAGTCATCTTGATTTCGAGAAGAAATATCTCTGATAAAAACGCCCCCATGAGCTTCAAAAACAAGTTAGATCTTTGGCCGAGTTTGTACAACAAACAAGAAGAGGAGGAAAGGCCATCTTGGGCTGAAAGACATTAGATTCCTATCTCTACGGGATAAATAGGTGGTCAACTATCTTATTCCGCAAGTCCCTAGCAGCCACTAGCTTATTATAGAAGTCTGACTTTGCCCTGCCATCAGCTCCGCTGGTGCTTATGGCACGATAGGCATTGACAATAGCCCTCCAGTGCTAAATAAGACCCATGTGAATGAGGTTGATATCCCACATAGGCTTGCGACTCGCCCACCAAAATTGACAGCTGTGGAGTGCCCTATCCAGTAATCCTCTGGCAATCCCAGCAAATCGCTTGCTCTCATCATTAGCAGCTAACTGATTCGCTCCTAAGCATATCTCTATGCATATTGCTATGTGCTCCCACTGCAACTGATGTATCCCATTGCCCTTGTCTTGCCACAGAGGATAGGGATTTCCTGCCGCGATATCTTCAGCCGAAGTACTCCATGAAGATGATTTGGCGTCTACGACCGCTCCTGAGGGAAAGAGTTCAAGGAGTTCACTGATGGTCTTTGTCTGAACCTGTTGAGTTGTCTCTGCGTCTTGAAAAAGGTTAGCATGTTGGGTTGCCAGAGCTTTCTTCTGTTGGATATGAGCATAGGTCTCGCTTCTCACCTGCAGTTCTTCATAGACCTCAGCCAAAAATAATTCTTCCCAGTGCTGAATGTGGTGGCCATACGTTTCGGCATCCATAGCGGTGACGACGTAGATATTTTCCTTGTCACCTTTGAGATATTTGAGGTTCTCTAAAAAATCTTTTGGGCCTAGCTCATGGAAGCTAATCTTGTTACTCAGCAGGTTATCCCGGAAAAACACTGCTAACTTTTCCCCATCGTGCTCTACGTGGTGTATAATATCGACTGGCCAGTCAGTTGGGCAAGCAACTCCACTGAGAATAATCCAACGGGTGCCCTGTTCCAATAACGGGTGGCAAGATATCCCTGCTATAAGCCATCTCCGGGGGAAAGAAGCCATTAGGCCTGTAGGTATTCCCGAAGAAAAAGCTATTAGTCTTCTGGTTCAGCTCTATTTGTCGCCTAGCTTCGTCAGGTGGGATCAAGGGTAGAATAGGATGATATTTGCCAGTGCCTGTGAACTCAACTTGGCCCTTCCTCGCCAGCTCTTTAAGTCCCTGAATTATATCTCGGTGACCGCAGTCATTAAGCATCTCAGTGAGTACGCCATTGATGTTTATCATGACTCTAACGTTGGGATATTGGCGAAAGACTTCCAGCAGCGGCCGATATGATTCATCACAGATTTTCTCTAGTACCGAAGGAAGTTGCGTTGGTGGTTGGTAGAAATGAAAGAGCTGTGCCCAGTAAATCATAATATTTCCTCTCGCAGAAGGCTTAGCCTATATTTTATTTTCTGCTTCCGTAGCTAACAAAACTTATAGGATTTCTAAACAGTATCATATTATGCAGTTTAAAAGCAGAATTAAGATTTAACTGCTGCTCTTTATCCACTCCCAGGCCTCCCAGAGATTCTTAGCATAAAAATCCGGTCTTGGTTTCGGATTTCTTTGTTCAGTTTTTCTATCCAACAATATCGCCTGCATACCGATTTGTTTGGCCCCCTTTACATCAGTTTCGAGGTCGTTGCCAATATACACAGCCTCCTCTGGCGGAGTATTCAGCATGGCGCAGGCAATCCTAAAAAGCCTCGGATCAGGTTTCCTGAATCCAAAATGAGTGGATAATATAATAAACTTGAAAAACTGCCGTATACCCAGTATTTCGCCTTCGTTTAGCCAAAACACTTTCTGGGCATCAGAAACGACTCCTAGTGGGTATCCACTCTTTTTCATTTCCTCCAATACAGGAAGGCTATCCGGAAAAAGCTGAAATCGTTCTCGGCTAAGCACCCTAAAGAGCTTGCAGCAAGATTCAGCTAAAAACGGATTGCCCAATCCTTCTTCTCTAAGGATGTTGTTAAATGCAACCTCGAGGTCTATTTCAGGATACTGTTCTGCCTTAGACTGCATGAATCTATCTCTTTCCAAGTCGAGGGCAGATTTCAATTTCGCAGCGTCAACTTTCGCTCCATAGTACTGTAAGTAGAGGGAGAGGTAATGGAAGATCTCGTTCTTTTGTTCGTTCGTCTTGATGTCTATTAGGGTACTGTAACAGTCAAAAACGACTGCCCGTATCTTAGACATTGCTCAGCCTCCTTAATCAGGTCTGTTCTATAATGCTCGCTCAGCCAGCTATTTCTAGCAATCCTTAGTAGTCCGAGAGCCATATAGAGAGGAATCTTCTGAGTGATAATGTGGAAAAACTGGGTATCGCCGTAATTGACTGCATATTCCCAGAGAAAATGGCCGATAAACGGCTCAGCAGCCCAACCATCGCCCATGCGCCACGTAAAGTGGTGCTTTAGCTCGGCAGCGACAAATCCCAAATCCCAACACCGGTCAGCCCACTTCATTTCTTCCAAGTCGATCCCCACTACCATGTTACCATCAAAAAGAAAATTTGTAGGGGTCGCATCTCCATGGACGATCACTTCTCTATCTGTAACAAAAATGCTCTCTTCATTCCACCATCGGCTTGAATATTGCTCAATAGCAGCTTCTTCGAAGGGGTCAAGAAGCTCTCGTCGCAAATAATTCAGAAGCTTTTGCACATACGATTGAGGCAGGTCAGGAGGAACAGTCCTATTGGTCTCGCTAATTTGGTGTAGTTTAACAAAAAACCTGGCTAGATGGCTTAACTTCTCGAAAAGCTCGTCGCGCTGTTGTTCATAAATAGCTTTTGCTATGTAGTAATCGAGTGTTTGCCCCGGAGCCTTTTCCATGACCAGCAATGCGGAAAGCTCCTTGCTTCTACCCAAAGGGGCTACCACATAGTCAGTACCTCCGCTCATTCCAAACCTTTCTCGAAGCAGCTTTAGATTTAGATATTCTTTGTTTACCTCCAACCACGCCTCTTCCAGTGGAATCGGCTCGACTCCAAAAAACTTGCCTATTACCATTATGTTCCTTTTATGTTCAGAGAAGAGATAAACAAGCTTTTTGGAACTAAGATTTATCACTTCTACCTCCCCATAGGGTGGGGAGGCAAGCTGAGGGAATATCTCCTCCTTCAGATATTTACAAACGGCCGCTGCTGCCTCCACAGTGCTTCCTCCACTCATCTCTTTTCAGATGGGAACACTTGAGCCTTGGATCCCTTATTATAAGACTTGCTCGTTTCCACAATTGGATTACATTAAATATCTGGCAACTACCGTTAAAACTGCTTCAAATGCTTATTCCACACCGTTAAGCACCGAGTCCCCTTCTAGCTACCCCGATCGCTTTTTTCCAACACATTCAATTATCCCTGCCTTGCGAATGAATCGACTGCGCGGTTTTGTACAATTGCTCTTCCATTTCAGGCCTCGACGTATCTGCTTCAGAAGGCGGGCCTGTTCTCTGGGTTCCTAACTCAAATTCAAGTTTACTTATTAGTATTTTAACTACTTCTTCCCAGGTCCATTGTTCCGCTGTCCGTTTTGCAGCTTCACTCATCGCCTCCTTCTTCTCTGGATGTGTTCGAATATAATCTACATAAAAGCGAATTTCATCCGCTTTGTAGGTATCCAGAACTACGGCATTGTACATATGGGTAGCATAATCCTCTCCACTACAACCGCAAAACACTACTGCCCCCGCAGCCATAGCCTCCAGGCCTACGAGACCAAATGGTTCATGTACGCTGTTGGCGAGGACCACATCGCTAGCTTTATAGATAACCCGCAGGAAGGAGTATGGTACGGGAAATAGAAGATTGAACATATCTGCCTCGCCCACCTGCCCAATAGCCTCAAAGTAAGGTGTGAAATCTCCCTCAAGCGCAGCCTGCCTGTAACATTTCTCGATGTCTCCTTCTAACAAAACATCCTTCAAAGTTATGCCAGCCGCCCTAGCCTGTCGGGCAATTTTAGTCCCGTAAGGCCCGACGCTTCCACGGGCCAAGAGAAGGGGCTCTTCTCCCGACTTTTTCAGGGCACTAATGGCGCCAATCGCCGGTTTCCAACCCTTGTCCTGATGGTATCTCGCCACCTTGCTTAAGATTAGATTGGCCTTCAATCGCTCCTTTATGTTTGAAACGTCCCTTCTATCTACCTCTTCCAGAAAGATTTTAGGTATTCCATTGGGGATAACTAGGGCGTTTATCCCGATCTTGAGCATAACTTGCTTCATGTACTTGCTCACCGTAGTAATTCTCGTGGTATAAGCGAGCCGCTGCCAGTTTATTCGCTCAAAGCCATAAGTATTGTTGGCATTCCAGAACAACAACGCCCTATCCCGGAGGTCTGAATAATGCAAGAGGTCGCTTATACTGCACATAACTTCAGCGGTATGCCATTCTTCACCTAGTATTGCCACCAGCCTTCCCTCGGAGATAGCAGGAATGGCAAGCCCATAGACCACGAACGGGGGCACAGACTTGGTGAAATCGTAAAGCTTGCCTTCTTCCCCATCATAAACTCCGCCCGGATGATACTCGCTTATCCATTTACACCAGCGATGAAGGACAAGCTTTCCATTTTGGCGAAATTCAATGCCATCCTTTCTGGGGTCGCCTATAAATATATGATGGACCTGGAAGCCCATTTCCGCTAAGGTATTGGTTAGATAGGTAATCCTGGAACCAAGTCCTCCAGCAATGGAATAGACGTCAGGCCCTTCGAAAGAAAGAACTATAAAGATAGTATTTTGAGGAGTAATGTTCATCGCCCACCTCCGTCTCTGTTTTTCCATTGCCATAGCTGACTTCCTTTAGTTTATTACTGTCAAAAATGGTCCTGCTTCCTGACCCTGGCATATTCAAGAAGAACGATAGCAGGCTTGGAATTTAAAAGTCATAAAAACGGAGCGAAAAAAGTTACAAAATTATGACATTTATAAATTACGATCTCAGCTGGGCTCAGGATATCGCTGTAGGCCTTGGGGCTGGGCAGTTTTCCCCGATGTACTTGTGCGTCTAATTCTGACTCTCTCTACTTAACAAAAGATGTTTACTTTCTATCTCCAATTAAACATCTTTTAGGGTTTTTTCAACTATACTAAGGCCCTCTCCATTTAGAGGTACTCTTTGATTAGTGGCCTAGAGCAACTTTGGGTTTTGTCGCGCTTTCCACTCCTCGGGGAAAAGCTCCTTTAATACCGCAGGAAATCTCGGCGGGTAAATTTCATAGAGGTGCTGGTACATGGTCAGGATCATAGAATCTAGGTCACTGATATAACCCCAAGCACGCTGTATATGGTCAGTGGCGACAAAGACTTCACGGCAATATCCTTTCAACTCTCGAATAAGGCGATTTAACGCTTCGCCCTTTCCATCAGGAGTCGCTGCTGATTCAACGGAGCGGCTGGCTTCGAGTGCGCGCTGAATAAATTCCGTGGCGATGACACGGTGGCTCTGTCCCCTCTTAATTTCTAGCAAGGCTGCTTCTTTTTGCTCGCCAGCAAGACCACCCTCCTCAATGCCAGCTCTCAGGTAATCAAATCGGGTATCAAGAAGGAATTCCAAGATACGTTCCGCTCCCACGTAGTTGGTATCACCAAGATGTACGTATCTGGTGCCAGCGAAGGCGCTATCCTCAGGCGCAGTGCCGAGAAGAAGTTCCGAAAGGCGGTAGCCGTGTAAGAAGGGCCGTTTCTGGCGCCCCTCTTCAGGTCGCCAGCCCCAGTTGCAGGCTCGCTTCATTAGCCTGTAGTGCAAGGCTACCTGGTCTTTAAAATCAAAGCGTGGAACAGCATATCTGGTATCATGGAGTAAGGCTGCGTCTATAGCTAGTCGCCTGGGCATACCAAAGGCATCCAGGACTGCCCCGTAAATATTTATGAGGAAGCGCCCGGGTTCCCAGAAGACGAATGGTAGCTGCTTAAAAACCGCTGTATCGAGGTCTACATCTCTGAACTCCCCGGCGTTAAGTGGTGGATAGTGGCCATCGTATCGGAGAACCAGGCGTATTTCAGGGGCCCAGGATATCTGATGAAAGCGGACCCGCGGCAGCTTCGCCATATCGCCCAAGCTCTCCAGATAGTCATCAGGAGTCATAAAGCGCACTTCGGCGATCTTCTTAGTGATCACATTTTTCCAGGCTTGCTCCATTATCCGAAGGGCGATATCGCCGAAGTCCATGAGTTCGAGGTCTTGAATGTAAAGGATTAAGCCCCGATCAGGCAACTCCCTCAGTGCATTTTCCAGCACTGCGGTATACTCGGCTACCGCCTCCTCCCAGGATATGGGAAAGGGAATGTATGATTTATTGCGATATTCTTCGGCAAAGACCCAGTATCTTCCCAGAATATATCCCTGATTTTTCACACCTTCGGAGTCATAACGGGTTATCGGTCGCCAGATGTATTGAGACACTGGAAAATGGCGGGGCAACGCCAGCATATCAGGCCCTACCACAAAGGCACGATATTGGATATCACCTTTGCCATCCACGGTGAAATGTGCCTTGCGGTCATTGAGGTGAGGAAAAATGATATACTCCATTCCGCTGTCTTTATAGGCAGCTAGCTTAGCCGCATCCACAGACCCTTCGGTGGGAAAGACACCACGGTGTCTTGGTTCAGGAACGCCCATCACGTTGTGAAGCAGCTCTACATTGAGGCGGAGTTCATCGGCTATCTCATCGGAGGTAAGTAAAGTAGTGTGGGTATGATGGGCATGTGTGTACAAGGGGTATATGGTGCCGTTTTTGTAAGCCGCTGCCAAGTTCTGGAATGTCTCCGGTATGTACCAAGCTAGTTGCACCAGAAGTTCATTGGTGACATCCAGGGCTACCGGAGCCCCTAGTGATTCCGCCGTTTGTACTAAGTGGGCATATATGTCGCGTTCCTCCCGCGCCCTTTTCAGAACATAGTTCTCTCCCCGAATGGCATCGCTTATTTCGGGGTCATCCGCCAAGGCAATAAGCTCGTTGGGCAAGTCCCACAGCGGCTCATGGGCGTGAAAGGCAAGGATGACGTAGGCACTCTTCATAATAGCTCGCTCCCTAGCCCCCAAAGGTAAGCTCGGTGGAAACCTCGGGGTGCTCATTTCTATATTTCTGCTTCAGACGCTGGGCTTCGCCTGATTCCTGCCATTCCCTTGCCTTGCTCACCACTGCTTGAAACAGTCTGCTGGCTTCCTCTTTCCGTTTCTTTTCGGTGGCATCCCCCAGCGACTCTACAGCCTGGCATAGTTTCTGGGCACCCCACTCAATCATCTCCACACTCCACCAGGGCCGGCAACTGGCCCACCAGTACTGGCAGCTATGCAGCCCCTCGTCCAGAAGTCTGCGCGCCTCGGAAAATCCAGACGACTTTGTTGGAGCCCCCTTGACAGTGTGCAGCACAAAATTGGTGAGCTGCCATTGCAACTCGTGCAGCTCATGCCCCGGATACTGCCACTGAGGATAAGGTATGCCCTGTGCCATCTCATCCTCCCAGGTGCTCCAGGAAGAAGAAAGGGGGTTCACAGTATCTAATTGAACGAAGTGTTTGATGAGCTCTGAAATGGTGTATGTTTTTGGGGTTCCCCGGGCAAATACCTCGGAGAGCAGCTTTTCCTGCCCCGGGCGATGGTGTCCATAGACTTCGCCATCGGTGCCTGTGAGAAGGTAGCTGTGCCCCTCTAACCTGCCTTTTAGGGCTGCCAGAAAAGGTTCTGCTGAGGGATATGTGCCATAGGTAATGCCAGCGCTGAAAGGGCGTTCCTTGAAGAACACCAGGAAATCTCCGAGCCCTTCTACCTTATAGAGGCGGTCGTATTTAACGGAGCCAATCTTCCCCTTAAAGGAAAGCTCGTCCACGATTATCCAGCGAAAGCCAAGCTCGGCCACGGTTTGGGCTACTTCTTGACTATAGCACATCTCCGGGGGGAAAAAGCCCGTAGGCCTGTAGATTTCCCCAAAGTAACGCTGATTAACATCAGTATTGAGCTTGACCTGCCTGATGACCTCGTCCTTGGGAATAAGAGGCAAAATAGGATGATACATGGCACTCCCGGTGAACTCGACCTGCCCCCGCTCGGCTAATTCACGAAGACCTCGAATCACGTCATCAAGCCCGTATCTGGCAAGCTGTTCTGTGAGGACAGCATTTATGTTGAGGGTGATTTTGCCGCCAGGTGCCTCCCTCAAAACACGCACCAGCGTCCGATAGCTCTCATCGGTGACCTTGCGGACTATTGCCTCGGTCTGGGTCGGTGGTTGATAGATGTGAAGGAAATTGCTCCAGTACATGGTTTTGCTCTTTCACTGCTATTGCACAAATAGCCTATCTTCCAGTTTGTTTCTGATATTCCTGGCAGCAACAGTGCGGTAATAATATTCTCGTTTGGTCTCCTCACTGGCCCCGCTCTTGTTTATAGCCCGGTAAGCGTTAACCACGGTTCGCAATTGATCGAGCAAGCCTATGTGGATGAGGTTGATGTCCCACATAGGATGGTTGCTGGCCCACCACATCTGGCAACTACATTCAGCCCGATCCAGAAGTCCCCGAGCAATGGTAGCAGATTGCCGGCTTTCCTCATTATCGGCGCACTCCAGTGCCTTATTCACCAATTCAATGCATATGCCGAGGTGTTCCCACTGAAGACGGTGCACCTCGTTCTTCTCGTCTTGCCACAACGGATAATAGTTACCGGCTTTCATGTCATCGGCCGTGGTGCTCCAGGAGGATGGCCGTGGCTCTATCGTTTGACCTTGGGGAAAGAGGTCGAGAAGTTGGCTGATGGTGACCATCTGGATTTTGCCGGCAGCTTCGTTATTTGTCAAAAGGGCGGCATGCTGCCCGGCTAGTGCCTTGGCTTGTTTAACCTCTTCAAGAGGCTCTGCAGGTGGTTCTAGCTCATTGTAAACCTTGGCCAGGAATGCCCTCTCCCATCCTTGTATATGGTGGCCGTAGGTTTCAGCATCCATGGCCGTGACTACATAGATATTCTCGCGTTTACCCTGCCACTCCTCCAAATGAGCAATGAATGTCTTGGCTTCTAGATCCTGAAAGCTTATCCTATTGCTGAGCACGTCGTCACGGAAGAAGAGCATTAGGTTCTGGCCCTCATGCTCCACTTTGTATATAATATCCATAGGCCAGTCTGTCGGACAGGCAATACCACTCAGAATAATCCAGCGATACCCTGACTTGATAATAGGCTGCAGAATGTCTTGGCTGTAGCACATCTCCGGGGGAAAGAATCCTTGGGGTGCATATGCCTTTCCAAAGGAGCGGCGATTGGTCTGTGTGTTCAGGTCTATCTGCCTCTTTACTTCCTCCTTGGGTATCAGGGGGAGGATAGGGTGATATTTGCCGGTTCCGGTGAATTCAAGCTGGCCATTCTCAGCAAGGCTTCTCAAGCCATCAATTATATCTTCGTGGCCACAGTCTATCAGCATGTCAGTCAGGACGCCGTTGAAGTTTATGGTTACTCGAGCGTTGGGATACTCCTCAAAGACTTGGAGTAGAGGGCGGTATGATTCGTCACATATCCTTTTTAGGACCGACGGCACCTGGGTCGGCGGCTGATAGAAATGCAGTAACTGAGCCCAGTAGATCATATGTACCTCCGAGTGAAAATCTTATCCAGGTCATTCAAAGAAGGTAACGAATCTCGCTTATTCTAACATATACTCAGGTCGAAAAGTAGCTGTTTATATGGCTTCAGGAATGAACTGGTATCCTAGCTGTAATTTAAGCTGTTGGCAGGGTCTTGAAAGTTCCAGGTATCCCCGATGGAACAACAAAAGCCCGTTGGACACTATCCTCGTTTTACTTCTCTATACACAAAGCTGGCCAGGGCAAAAAGTATATGCTTCCACTAGTATGCCTTTAACATGCAGTGCAAAGAGGTATCAACGTAGGCCTAGCCATTCTAGGCTAATCGCAGATTGTAGTGAACAATTCATCGTATTGCTACCCAACATCCCTGACATTTGTGCAATCCGTCTCCATCCAACAAAAATACATCAAGTGATATCAAGAACTAGCACGTTTATCACCCCCTTCCGAGACGACCCTGGAAACGCAAAATAGAAACTCGAACCAAAGACTGCACCCCTCTCCACACTGAGAACCATAAAGTCAGTTGAATAATAATTACGTAGGGTTTTCACAAAAAATAAGGGGCTTTACGTATATGACGCGAGGAAAGTGGTCTGGTAAAATCTGGTCAAATAGATAGGAGGAGGTCTTTGGCTGCCGTCCAACATGCTCAGTGTAGTCACTGTCTGTGGCAACAATTAACACAAAATACAGCGGAAAAATGTCATAATTTTGCAACAATTCCCCTTCTATTTTTATAACTTTTCGATAAGAAACTTACTAGAATAGTAACAGAGACTAGAGGGCTTTAGATAGGGTACAGGGGAGTCGAGTGGAGAGAGTGCTAGGGATAATCCTCGCCGAGGGGCGAGGCAGTAGGATGGACCGGGAAAGCGCATAATCATAAAGCTAAGGAGGTATAGAGCATGGCGAAAAAAGTTAAATCCCAAATAAAACAGAAGGAGCAAACACAACTAAAAGAGCAGGCAGATAAGGCCTTGGCTAAAGTGCCAGAGGAATATGTCTTCTGGTGTCATGACGGCCGCACGTTCAGGGATATGAAGGAACTGGCCGAAGGTCTGGTTGCTACATCGGATGATATCTTTGCCTATCACGTAAATTCGGAGAGGAACGATTTTAGTAAATGGGTAAAAGACGTAATCAGGGACGAGAAGCTGGCGAGCGACCTGGCAGTAGTGACAAGCAGGACGCAGGCAGCTGAATGTGTTGCTGCCAGATTGACTATTCTTACTAGCAAGGTTACTTAGGCAACGCTGGCATACAGCAAAACCGTTTTGGTTATTCCTTAGGGTACTGTCGTTTCATCCTCACCACATCACAAGGGACGACCGGGGATGTGCACAGTCATGCAACTAGGGAGGTGTGCAGTATGGCGAAAAAAGTGAAACTCCAAGCAAAACAGAAGGAGCAAGCACAACTAAAAGAGCAGGAAGAAAAGTTCCTGTTCAAAGTACCGGGGAAAGATGTCTTCCGGTGTCATGACGGCCGCACGTTCAGGGATATGAAGGAACTGGCCGACGGTCTGGTCACCATATCGGATGATATCTTTGCCTATCACGTAAATTCGGAGAGGAACGACTTTAGTAAATGGGTAAGAGACGTAATCGGGGACGAAAAGCTGGCTAGCGACCTGGCAACAGCGACAAACAGGACGCAGGCAGCCGGGTATGTTACTGCCAGATTGGCTGTTCTCACCAGCAAGGGCAAAATGAGTAAGCCCATAGGTGAGAAGCCAGGTCAATCTCAAAGCAAAGATAAGATGACCCAATCAGCAGAGCAGCAGTTAAAAGATTTGCCGTTGGCAGAAATGCAAAAGCAGCTGTCCAGTTCCGCGGATGGTCTTAGTAAAGCTGAGGCACAGAAGCGATTAGAAAAGTACGGCTATAATGAGCTCCCCGAGAAGAAAGGTAGCCCAATTTTGAAATTCCTCTCGTACTTCTGGGGGCCCATCCCCATAATGATCATGGTAGCGGCGGTCCTATCGGGCATACTGCGGCATTGGCCTGATCTCGGCGTTATCATGGCTCTACTGGTGATGAACGCAGTTATAGGGTTCCGTGAGGAATATCAAGCAGGTAATGTTATTGCGGCGCTGAAACAAAAACTCGCGGTCCAGGCCAAAGTTAAACGAGATGGTGCCTGGACCAGTATCCCCGCCCGTGAGCTTGTGCCGGGCGACGTTATACGTCTGCGCATCGGTGATATTGTACCGGCAGATGCCAGATTGCTCGAGGGGGACTCAGTAGAAGTAGACCAATCGGCCTTGACCGGCGAATCGCTGCCGGTAGAGCGCAAGCCAGGTGACGCCGTGTACTCTGGGTCCATAATCAGACGAGGGGAAATTGACGCGTTGGCCTATGCTACTGGTAGCGACACATACTATGGCAAGACCGCCGAACTGGTCAGGACAACTGAAACTCGCAGTCACCTGCAGCGTGCCGTCATCAGGATTGCAGATTACCTCATCTTCATTGCTTTGGCTCTGGCTATTTTGATCTTGGTTGTGTCCCTTTTCCGGCACGATCCGCTACTTGATATTCTACGATTTGTGCTTATTCTTACTATAGCTGCTGTGCCGGTAGCCATGCCGGCGGTATTGTCGGTGACCATGGCGCTGGGCGCCCGGGTGCTGGCGTTAAAGCAGGCAATTGTTACCCGGCTCTCTTCCATTGAGGAGTTGGCCGGTGTTGATGTTCTTTGCTCAGACAAGACAGGTACCCTAACCCAAAACAAATTGACGATGGGCGACCCTTTCACCCTAGATAACATTAGCCCTGAGCAGGTAATTCTTGATGCGGCTCTGGCTTCCCGGGCGGAAGACCAGGACACCATCGACCTGGCTGTGCTCGCCGGAGTAAAGGATAGCGAGAAATTAAAACTATATCAGGTGACTCACTTCCAGCCTTTTGATCCCGTTCATAAGCGCACAGAAGCCACGGTTAAAGCACAAGGCCAGCGCGATTTCAAGGTCACCAAAGGTGCGCCCCAGGTCATCCTGGCACTGGACACCGACCCGGCCCGTATCCAATCCAAGGTTGAACAAGCGGTGAACGACTTCGCTGCCCGTGGCTTTCGCTCTCTAGGCGTGGCTCGTACCAATGAGCAAGGCCAGTGGCAGTTTCTGGGCATACTACCACTTTACGACCCAGTCCGTGAGGATTCCAAGGCTACTATCGATGCGGCCAAGGAGATGGGCCTCAACATAAAAATGGTAACCGGGGATCAGGTTGCTATTGCCAAGGAGATAGGACGCCAGTTAGACCTTGGTAAAGACATTATTGATGCCAGTCTCTTCGACGAAACCAAAACCCATGAAGCCGGGCAATTGGCTGCTGCCATTGAACGTGCCGATGGCTTTGCTCAGGTCTTCCCTGAGCACAAGTACCACATCGTTGATGTACTCCAGCAGCGAGGCCATATCGTAGGTATGACCGGGGATGGCGTGAATGACGCACCAGCCCTGAAAAAGGCCGATGCCGGTATTGCTGTCGCCGGGGCCACTGATGCTGCACGTGCAGCATCTGACATTGTATTACTACTTCCAGGCCTCTCCGCAATCATTGACGCAATCAAAGAGAGTCGCAAAATATTTCACCGCATGATCAATTATGCCATCTATCGTATTGCCGAGACAATAGCTCTGCTGGGGTTCCTGACCCTGGCTATCCTGCTGTTCAAGATATACCCGGTAACGGCCATCATGATAGTCCTGCTGGCCATCCTGAATGATGGCGCCATACTCTCCATCGCCTATGACAACGTCCGCTACTCTAACCAGCCTGAAACGTGGAACATGCGCGGAGTACTGGGTATGGCTACCATATTGGGCTTATTTGCCATGGCTCGATCCTTTGGCATCTTCTATATAGGTGATGGTGTTTTCCATCTCAGCCAAGATACGCTGCGAACGCTGATCTATCTGAATCTCTCTATAGGAGGGCACCTCACTGTTTTTGCCGCTCGTACTCGTGGTCCCTTCTGGTCAATCAAGCCGGCACGGATTCTCGTATTAGCGGTCATCGGCACGCAAATAGTAGCTACTTTTATTGCCGTCTATGGCCTACTTATGACTCCTCTGGGCTGGTATTATGCCGGAATTGCCTGGGGCTATTGCCTTGTGCTTTTCTTGATTCAAGACCGGGTGAAGCTCTTAGGATACAGAATCTTAGGGGGGCAACATTCAGGCTGGTTTGGTAAAAGACATCAGCTAGCTGGGTAGCTTGTATAATTATGAGGCAGATCAGATGAGTAACGATAAAAAGGTAGAAGATCGCTATTCAAGAGTATTTGGTGCCTACGATATTCGCGGTATTGTCGGTGACGATTTGGACAGTGCAACAGTCATGGCGATTGCCCATGCCTACGGGGACTACATTTGCCCGAAGGAACCGGGGAGTTTCCTTATTGGCCATGATGGTCGGTGGAGTTCACCGGCACTGGCCGAAGCGGTAAGCATCGGCCTCCGCGAGTCGGGCCACCGAGTAACCCATATAGGTCTTTCCAGTACTCCCATGGTGTACTGGTACGGAGCTGAAGGTGGTTTCGATGGTTCGATTGCTATAAGCGCCAGTCATTTGCCAGCGAATTACAATGGATTGAAGCTCTGTCAACGTGATGCACTACCCCTAAGCAATGAGCATGGCTTACCTGAGATTGAGGCGATGTCACGAAAGACGCCGAAACAGTCGGGACGGCAAAGCAGCGAATTGCTGGCATTTGCTTCACCCATGGGTGAATACATCGCGCGTATCCGGTCAAGGTTGAAACCGGTAAGGCCCCTCAAAATTGCCGTCGACGCTGGCAATGGCATGGGGGGCATCAGCACCGAGGCACTATTTTCACCTTTTGACACGGTAGAGTTGTGGCGGCTTAGCTTTCATCCAGACGGCTATTTTTCGGGGCGCTCTCCTAACCCATTGGAAGAAGGAGCCCTTGATC
>Ga0307436_1000344_pt1 | contig 21519 bp, 15 predicted proteins | sample SalMarWE160440MG_FD_202513 | JGI IMG/M metagenome (GOLD analysis project Ga0307436, IMG submission 202513) | Salt marsh sediment microbial communities from the Plum Island Ecosystem LTER, Massachusetts, United States - WE1604-40 | ecosystem: Environmental > Aquatic > Marine > Intertidal zone >...
CGCTCGATGCCGACGGCATGTTCGATCCGCAGACCGGCCTGCTTACCCGCGAAGCGTTCTGGCACGATCTGCGAAAAGCGATCGAGGAAGCGAGCGACCGCAGCCTGCCTTTGTCGATCGCGCGCTTTTCCTTCGACGGGGCGCTCGACGAGCACGCCGGCATGGACGGCGCGCGGCTGGTGACGCGGCTCACCCGCAACATCGATTTCGCCACGCGCGAGGACGACGGCGCCATCCTCATCGTTTTCACGCAGACCGACCTGCAAAGCGCCCATGTGGTGGCACGCCGCATCGCCGGCGCCCTCAAGAACTTGCTGGCGCCGACGCGTCCGCACGAGGAGATTACCGCCAACGTCACGCTGGCGACGCTGAAGGCCGGCGACACGCTCGACAGCCTGATGATGCGGGTGCTGGGCAGCCGGGTGGTTGCCGCGGAGTGACTGGAGGCATAGGTTTACTCTGACAGGAGTAAGCCATGACCGAGCAACAGCCCGTCCGTATCGACGTCGTCTCCGACGTGGTCTGCCCGTGGTGCTTCATCGGCAAGCGGCGCCTGGAAAAGGCGCTGGCGCTCAAGCCGGAGATTCCGGTCGAGGTGCACTGGCATCCCTATTTCCTCAACGATTGGATCCCGCGAGAGGGCATTGCGCGCAGCGAATATCTCACCACCAAGTTCGGCTCGCCCGAGCGTTACGCCGGCATCGCCCAGCGCGTCTCGGCGGCGGCGGCGGAGGAAGGTCTCGACTACGCCACCGACAAGATCAGCCGCCAGCCCAACACGCTCGACGCCCACCGGCTGATCAAGTGGGCCGAGGGCATCGGCAAGGCGGCGGAGATGAAGCAGAAGCTGATGGACCTCTATTTTACCGAAGGCGCCGATCTGTCCAACCGCGCGGTGCTGGTACAGGCAGCGAGCGATGTCGGGCTCGACCCTGAAGACGTGCGCGAGGCGCTGGCGAGCGATCAAGACGTGGCGCAAGTCGCGCAGGAGGCGCAGTCCGCCAAGGACGCCGGCATCGACGGCGTGCCCTGCTTCATCTTCGGCGGCAAGTTCGCGGTTTCAGGCGCACAGGCGCCGGAATATCTCGCCGAAGCGATCGAGCGCGTGGCGGAAGCCGGGCGCGACGCCGCAGAATAACGCCGGAAGCATGCTATGAAGATCACCGCCGCCGTGGTGCGCGAGCGAGGCGGCGCCTTTGCGCTCGCCGAGCTCGATCTCTGCGACCCGCGCGCCGACGAATTGCTGGTCGAGGTTAAGGCGAGCGGCATGTGCGCGACCGACCTGCACGGCCGCGACGGCTACTACCCCGAGATGCCCTATCCCGCCGTGTTCGGCCACGAAGGCGCCGGCGTGGTGCGCGCCGTCGGCAGCGGCGTCAGCCAATTCAAGCCCGGAGACCATGTGGTGATGGCTTACCCGTGGTGCGGCACCTGTCCGAATTGCCGCTCGCAGCGGCAGACCTATTGCCTGCAGGCCGGCAAACTCAAACACAGCGGCACGCGAGCCGACGGCTCGACGCTGCTCGCCATGGACGGTAAGCCTGTCTACAGCGCCTATTTCCAGCAGTCATCGTTCGGCAACTACACCATCGCCAACGAGCGCTACGCGGTGAAGGTGCGCAACGACCTGCCGCTGGAAATCCTCGGACCGCTGGCCTGCGGCGGGCAGACCGGCGCCGGCGCGGTGCTCAACGTGATGAAGCCGCAAGCCGGCGACAGTTTCGCCGTGTTCGGGGTCGGGTCGGTCGGCCTGTCGGCGCTGATGGCGGCGAAGATTTCCGGCTGCGATCCGATCATCGCGATCGACGTGCACGAGCATCGCCTGGCGCTCGCGCGCGAATTGGGCGCCACCCACACCATCAATCACGCCGGGCGCGACGACGTCGTGGCGGAACTGAAGAAGAGCACCGGGCCGGGCCTGCGCTTCTCCGTCGAGACCTCGGCAATGGCGCCCGTCTTCCGCGAGGCGGTCGAGGCGCTGATGCCGGCCGGCACCTGCGTGCTGCTGGCCAGCGCGCCCGCCGGCACCGAAGTGTCCTTCAACATGCGTCACCTGCAGAACGGCCGCGTCGCGCGCGGGGTCATCCAGGGCGACAGCGTGCCCAAGCAGTTCATCCCCGCTTTGGTCGATCACATCGCCGCCGGGCGCTTTCCGATCGAGCGGATGATCACATTCTACGATCTGGCCGACATCAACCGCGCCGCGGCGGAATCGGCGAGCGGCAAGACCATCAAGCCGGTGCTGCGCATGCCGCATTGATGCGGCGCGCGACGCCATCACGCGATGGCGAGGTGTTCGGGTGGCTTGCCTTTGGCGAATGCTTCCGCCTTGCGCGCGACCGGGCGGCCGTAGAAATAACGCCCGATCACGTTGGTCACCAAGCGGTTGACGATACTCCCCGTGAACGGCAGCGGCCGAAGCACGTCGACGATCAGCACCGCGCGCAATTCGTTGCTGTTGTTGATGACCTCGTGCGGCCAGCTGTCGTCGAACAGCACGGCTTCGCCTTCCTTCCAGACATAGTCCTGCCCGTTGACGACGATCTTGGGCGGATTGTCCTTCGGCACGCGCAGGCCGAGATGATAGCGCAGGTAACCGTAATAGGGGCCCTCGTGCTTCGGCACCGACTTGCCGGGATCGAGGATCGAGAAGAACGCCTGGATCATGTTGGGCACTTTTTCCAGCGCCCTGCAGGTCTCCGGGCAACGCTGCCGGTTCAATTCGATCTTGTAGCCGACGCATTCGAGCAGGAATACGTTCCATCGCTTCGGCGTCGTGTCGGAGATTTCGCGTTCGCCGGAATCGACTTCATGATATTGCGGCAGCGAGAGCCCTTCCGCCATCACCTGCTCGAATTCCTTGCGGATCGCCGGATAGGCCTTGGTGACGGCCTCAAGGCCCGCGTTGGTCTCGGCGATGTTGAAGAATATCGGCCGCCGCGGCAGGTCCATGTGGAGACCGATATAACCGTTCAGCATCGACTTGAAGATATGATAGTCGAGCTTCATGACCCGCCCCCGGGACAACGGCGGCAACACTATCCGTTTGAAAAAATGCCCGCAAGCAGCGCGCCGCCCAAAGCCGCCTTGTTACGCCGCTTTGGCCAGTTCCGCGATCGACACCAGCTTGCGTAAAATTGCGGCGGTGCCTTTCAGGCGCTCGACCGGGCGCTGCCAGTCCTCGAAGAACACCACCTTCTGGTCGGGACGGATGCGCACCGCCGGTCCCTGCTCGTGGATGTAGCGAATCAGCCCTTCCGGGTTGGCGAAGACGTTGTCGCGGAAGGCGAGCACCACGCCTTTCGGTCCCGCCTCGATCTTCTCGACATTGGCGCGGCGGCTGAGCGCCTTGATCGCCACCACCTGCAACAGGTGCTCGACTTCGCCCGGCAGCTTGCCGAAACGGTCGACCAGCTCGGCGGCAAACGCATCAATCTCGTGCTCGTCCTCGATCTCGGCCAGCCGCCGGTAGAGCGCCAACCGCACCGACAGGTCGGCGACATAATCGTCGGGGATCAGCACCGGCGTGCCGATCATGATCTGCGGCGACCAGCGGTCGGGAGCGAGCGCGGTGATGCCGGCCTTCAGGCTCATCACCGCCTCTTCCAGCATCTGCTGGTAAAGCTCGAAGCCGACCTCCTTGATGTGACCGGACTGCTCCTCCCCCAACAGGTTGCCGGCGCCGCGGATGTCGAGATCGTGCGAGGCGAGCTGGAAGCCGCCGCCGAGCGTGTCGAGCGATTGCAGAACTTTAAGCCGCCGCTCGGCCTGCGCCGTGATCTTGCCCTGCGTCGGCAGCGTCAGCAGCGCGTAGGCGCGCAGCTTGGCGCGCCCGACCCGGCCGCGCAGCTGATAGAGCTGCGCCAGCCCGAAACGGTCGGCGCGGTGTACGATCAGCGTATTGGCGGTCGGGATGTCGAGGCCGGATTCGATGATGGTGGTGGACAGCAGCACGTCGTATTTGCCGTCGTAGAAGGCCGACATGATGTCGTCGAGCACGGTCGGCGGCATCTGCCCGTGGGCGACGGCGACGCGCACCTCCGGCACGTTCTTGTCGAGGAAGTCCTTGGCGCTGGCGAGGTCCTCGATGCGCGGGCAGACGTAGAACGCCTGGCCGCCGCGGTATTTCTCGCGCAGCAGCGCTTCGCGCACGGTGATGGGATCGAACGGCGACACAAACGTGCGCACCGCCAGGCGGTCGACCGGCGGCGAAGCGATGATCGACAGATCGCGCACGCCGGTGAGCGCCAGTTGCAGCGTGCGCGGGATCGGCGTGGCGGTGAGCGTGAGCACGTGGACTTCCGCGCGCAGCGCCTTGAGCTTCTCCTTGTGGGCGACGCCGAAATGCTGTTCTTCGTCCACGACCAGCAGCCCCAGGTCCTTGAACTTGATGCCGCGGCCGAGCAGCGCGTGGGTACCGATGACGATATCGACGCTGCCGTCGGCCATGCCGGCTTTCACCGCCGCAAGCTTCGCATGCGGCACTAGGCGCGAGGCCTGCGCCACGTTCACCGGGAAGCCGCGGAAGCGGTCCGAAAAGGTCTTGAAGTGCTGGCGCGCCAGCAACGTGGTCGGCACGATGACGGCGACCTGCTTGCCGCTGACGGCGGCGATGAAAGCGGCGCGCAGCGCCACTTCGGTCTTGCCGAATCCGACATCACCACAGATCAGCCGGTCCATCGGGCGGCCGGAGCCGATATCCTTGATGGTAGAGTCGATTGCCGCGAGCTGGTCGTCGGTCTCCTCGTAGGGAAAGCCGGCGCAGAACTCGTCATAGGCGCCCGGCCCGACCGTCAAGCGCGCCGCCTCGCGCAGTTGCCGCTCGGCCGCGACCTTGATCAGCTCGCCGGCGATTTCGCGGATGCGGCTCTTCATGCGCGCCTTGCGCGCCTGCCAGTTGCCGCCGCCCAGTCGATCGAGCTCGACGCCGCTTTCTTCCGAGCCGTAGCGCGACAGCAGATCGACGTTCTCGACCGGCAGGAACAGCTTGGCGTCTTCGGCGTAATGGATTTCAAGGCAGTCGTGCGGCGCGCCGGCCGCTTGAATCGCCTGCAAGCCGGAAAAGCGCCCGATGCCGTGATCGACATGCACCACCAGATCGCCGGGCGCGAGGCTGGTGACTTCGGCGATGAAATTCTCCGCCCGGCGGCTTACCCGGCGCGGCCGCACCAGCCGGTCGCCCAGAATGTCCTGCTCGCTGACGATGGCCGTGTCTTCGGTTTCGAACCCGGACTCGATGCCGAGCACGGCGAGCGCCATCGCCGGCTTCGGCAGCGCGAGCGCCTGCGGCCACGAGTCGATGGGGTTAAGATTGTGCAGACGGTGGTCGGCGAGCACGTGGCTCATGCGCTCGCGCGCGCCCTCGCTCCAGAGCGCGAACGCGACCCGCTTGCCGGCGGCTTTCAAATCGAGCACATGCCTGCTGACCGCCTCGAACACGTTGGCGCCCGGCTCGGCGCGCTCGGCGGCGAAGTTGCGCCCGGCGCGCGCGCCGATATCGATCACGCCTTCGGTCTGCGGCACCGCGAAGGGCGTGAGCTTGGCGAGTGCTCCCGTTTGCAACCGGCCGCGCCATTCGTTTTCGGAAAGATAAAGCCGGTCCGGCGGCAGCGGCTTATAGGGCGGCGTGACGCCTTCGCTCAACGCCTGCCGGCGGGCCTCGTAATAGTCGGCAATTTGCTCCATGCGCTCGCGCGCAGCGTCTTCCGCCAGATGCTCCAGCGCCAACGCCGTACCCGGCAAATAATCGAACAGCGTCTCGAGCTTGCTATGGAACAGCGGCAACCAGTGCTCCATGCCGGGATAGCGGCGGCCCTCGCTCACCGCCTCATACAGCAGATCGTCGGGCGTGGCGGCGCCGAACTGCGCGACATAGCCGGTGCGGAAACGGCGGATGGTTTCGGTGATGAGCTGGAATTCAGAAACCGGCACCAGATCGAGCCCGCGCAATTCGCCCTCGCTGCGCTGGCTTTCGGGATCGAAGCTGCGAATGGTCTCCAGCGCGTCGCCGAAGAAATCGAGCCGCACCGGCAGATCCATGCCGGGCGCGAACAGATCGAGAATGCCGCCACGCACGGCGTAGTCGCCCGGCTCGCGTACGGTGGAGGCGCGCGCAAAGCCGTTGAGCTCCAGCCAGTCGACGATGCCGGCCATGCCGGTCACGTTGCCGGGCGCGACCGACAAGGCGTGCGTGGCGACAAAATGGCGCGCCGGCACCCGCTGGAGCGCGGCGTTGACGGTGGTGAGCAGCACCGACGGTCGGTCGCGGCCCTGCACGCGTGTCAAACGCGACAGCGCGGTCATGCGCTGCGCCACCACACTGGCATTGGGCGACACCCGGTCGTAAGGCAGGCAATCCCAGGCCGGGAATTCCATCACCAGGATGTCGGGCCCGAAGAAGGCGAGCGAGCGCGCAAGCTGCGCCATGCGCTGGCCGTCGCGGCAGATAACGGCGAGCGAGACTGCCGGCGCATCGGCTCGCGCCGCAACGCTGCGCGCCAGATCGGCGAGCACCAGCCCTTCGGCGCCGTCGGCAAGCTGCGCTAGCGTCAGCGGCTTGCCGGCTTGCAACATGCCGGCGGGAGATCTGGCTGATGCGCTCACTTAAAGAGCCTCGCCGCCACGGTGGAAGTCGCACAGCCGCCGGAACATCGGGGTGTCGTAATCGGCCGACACGGTTTCGGCGCCGCTCACCCAGGCGAAAAATTGCTGGTCGGGAATTTCCAAGAGCCGCTCGTAGTCGTCGAGCTCGGCTTCGCTCCATTGCGTCAGCAGGGCGTCGGCGAAGCGGCCGAGCACCAGGTCCATCTCGCGGATGCCGCGGTGCCAGGATCGAAACAGGATGCGCCGCCGGCGCGCGTCCAGCCCCTCGCTCGAAATTTGCGTGCCGGTCACAGCTTTCTCCAACGCCAAAAACCCGGACGGGGCCGGGCAGGGTTTATATAGAGGGCAATCTCACATTTGTCATGGCCGGGCATAGCCGTCCAAGGGACGGCGTCGCTTTGCTCACCCATGTCCCGGCCATCCACGTCTTAAGCTGATTCCGTGAAAAGGAAGACGTGGATGCCCGGCACAAGGCCGGGCATGACGCTGAAAACTTTGCAATGATGAAGTCATGCGGCCACCCTTGCTCAACCCGCTGTTTGCTTCGCTGACCAGCCTGCCCGGCGTCGGGCCGCGGCTGGAAAAGCTTTACGCCCGGCTGCTCGACCGCGAGGCCCCGCGCGTCATCGATCTGTTGTTCCACCTGCCGTCCGGCACCATTGACCGCCGCGCGCGGCCGAAGCTGCGCGACGTGCAGCCAGGCCAGGTGGTCACCGTCGCCGTCACCATCGACAAGCACCGCCCCTCGCCGCCGCATCGTCCGCGCGCGCCCTACCGGGTCTACGCCCATGACGAGACCGGCGACATCACGCTCACTTACTTCAACGCGCGCCGGGACTACCTGGAGAAGCTCATGCCGGTCGGTGAACTGCGCTACGTCTCCGGCACCGCCGAATTCTACGACGGCATGTTGCAGATGGTGCATCCCGACCGGGTGGTGGACGAGGCCGGCTTCGCCGCGCTGCCGCTGGTCGAGCCGGTCTATCCCCTCACCGAGGGCTTAGCACTCGGCAATGTGCGACGCGCCATGGATGGCGCGCTCGCGGCACTCGCGCGCGTGACCGGTCTGCCCGAATGGCAGGACGAAGCCTGGATCTCGCGCGAACGCTTCCCCGCGTTTGCGGAAAGCTTGCGACATCTTCACCGGCCCGCGGAGCCGCACGACGTGCTTCCTGAGAGTCTAGCCTGGACGCGGCTCGCCTTTGACGAACTGCTCGCCGGCCAGTTGGCGCTCGCTTTGGTGCGCGCGCACATGCGAAGACAAGCCGGCAGAGGAAGCGCCAGCGAAGGCCGCTTGCGCGCGCGCATTCTCAAGGCGCTGCCTTATGCGCTCACCCATTCCCAGCAGCGTGCTGTGGACGATATCATCACCGACCTCGCGCGCCCGCAGCGCATGTTGCGGCTGCTGCAGGGCGACGTCGGCTCCGGCAAGACCGTGGTGGCGCTGATCGCGGCCGCCGCGGTGATCGAGGCCGGGCGGCAGGCGGCCTTTATGGCGCCGACCGAGCTTCTCGCGCGCCAGCATCTGAAAACCATCGCGCCGCTGGCGGAAGCAGCCGGGATCCGCGTTGCCATCCTCACCGGCCGCGAGCGCGGGCCAACGCGCAAGGAAATCCTCGACCGGCTCACCCTCGGCGACATCGATTTGCTGCTCGGCACCCACGCGCTGTTTCAGGAAGACGTCGCCTTCCGCGATCTGGCGCTCGCCGTGGTCGACGAGCAGCACCGCTTCGGCGTGCACCAGCGGCTGGCGTTGACCCAGAAGGGCGAGGCGGTCGACGTGCTGGTGCTCACCGCCACGCCGATCCCGCGCACGCTGGTGCTCACTTATTTCGGCGACATGGACGTCTCGGAATTGCGCGAGAAGCCGGCCGGCCGCCAGCCCATCGACACCCGCACCATTCCGCTCTCTCGCCTGGAAGAGGTCGAGGACGCGGTCGGCCGCGCGCTTGGCTCAGGCCAACGCGCCTATTGGGTGTGCCCGCTGGTGGAGGAATCCGAAAAGACCGATCTCGCCGCCGCCGAGGCGCGTTTCGAGGAACTGCGCAACAAGTTCGGCGCCAAAGTTGATCTGGTGCACGGCCGCATGAAGGGCGCCGACAAGGACGCCGCGATGGCGCGTTTCGCCGCCGGCGAGACTCAGCTCTTGGTCGCCACCACGGTGATCGAGGTGGGCGTCGATGTGCCGGAAGCAACCGTCATGGTGATCGAGCACGCCGAGCGCTTTGGCCTGGCGCAATTGCATCAATTGCGCGGCCGCATCGGGCGCAGCTCCAGCCATTCGACCTGTCTCTTGCTTTACAAGGCGCCGCTCGGCGAAACCGCCAAGGCGCGCCTCGCCACGTTGCGCGAGACCGAGGACGGCTTCCGCATCGCCGAGGAGGACTTGAAATTGCGCGGCGAAGGCGACCTGCTCGGCACGCGGCAAAGCGGCCTGCCCGGCTTCCGCGTCGCGCGCCCGGAATTTCACGGCAAATACCTTGGCGCCGCCCGTGACGACGCGGCGTTGGTGCTGGCGCGCGATCCCTCGCTCGCGACGGAGCGCGGGCAAGCACTGCGCCACCTGCTCTATCTGTTCGGCAAGGACGAGGCGATCAAGCTCATCCGCGCAGGGTGAGCGGCAGCTTGTCGCCGCCGGCAAGCCCCGCCGGTAGAGCCGAGGGCGTTGCGGCGACTCGCCCAAGCGCCTGATCGACCGCAAGGAGAACCTGACCTGCCGGCAGCTCGTCGAGGCACTGGCTGCGGCTTTGCAGATGGTTGTCGCAACCCAGACGATCGCACGGCATGCACGGCAGCGGATTCTGCACGACCCACACATTGCCGCGATTCTGGATGGTGCCGGCGCGCGCCCACGGCCGGTCCAAGCCGCCGACCGGCCACGGCCCCATACCGTGCGGACTGGCAGGCCCGTAAATCGCCACCGTCGGGCAACCGGCAGCGGCCGCCAGATGCGTCATCGACGTGTCCGGGCCAACATAGACTGCCGCGCCGGACAAGAGTTGCGCCAGTTCGCCCCATTCGAGCTGCCCGTCCATTCGCTCGACCGTCGGGCGCACCGGATTCCAGAGCCGATCGAGATATTCTTTTTCATCCGGCGCCGGCCCGCCGGTCACCACCACCGCAAGCCCGCGCTGGCTCAGCCCTTCCGCCAGCGCGCGCCAGCCGGCGTCGGTCCAGCGCCGGATATGGTACTTCGGATTTGCATGCAGCACCGCGTACTCACCGCTAGGCGCGCGCCGTGGCACTTGTTTCTTGGGCAATACGACGTCGGGCCGCTCGTGGATGCCGAGCGCAGCGGCCAGCTGCAGCAGGTCGTCGACGCGGTGCATTTCGCTATTGCTGGCGACACTGCGGTTAAGCAGCAGTGACTTCCAGAACGATTTGCTTTTGGCAATCAGCCCGATCCGAAACCGACCGGCGATGGCCGCCAGCAGGGTCGGACGATCGCCGGTCTGTGTCGAAACTGCGATGTCGTAGCGCCGCCACAGCCGGTAAATCAATTTTGTCATTTCCGCCGTGCTCGGCTTCAACGGAATGGCGATGATGCGATCAATGTCGGGATTGCCGGCAAGAATTCCTTCGGTGCCGCGGAACACCAGCATATCGATGCGTGCACCGGGAAGATCGCGCCGCAACGCGCGCACCAGCGGCGTTGTCAACAAGACGTCGCCGAGCCGCCGCGTCGTTACGACCAATACGCGCGGAGTTGCCGGAATTTTTGGCGCAGGCCCCACAACACAACCTCCAAACGCGATTATGCACCGGCTTCGCCGGGCCGACAACAAGAGGCCGATCCGGCGTGAACACTCCGTCTATTTGACGGCGGCTGAGTCCCGTACGGCCTGTGCCGCGCGTGCGGTCGACGCCAACGCTGCAAGCTTCTTCTGCGCGTCGTCTGGCTGCACCATGCCAGCCGAGATCAAGAGCGTCATGGCGTTCTCGACCGTGATGTCGAGCTCGATCAACTCGTCGCGCTTCACGAAGAAGAAAAAGCCGGTGGTCGGGTTGGGCGTGCACGGAAGGAACACCGAGACATGCTCGCCTTGCGGCAGCTTGTCCGCGACCTCGCCGCCCGGCGGCTGCGACAGAAACACCAGCGACCACATGCCGGGCGCCGGGAATTCGACCAGCGCCACCTTGCGGAAGCTCGAGCCGGTCTTCGAAAACAGCGTCTCGAAGATCTGCTTCATGGTCTTGTAGATCGGCCGCACGATCGGCATGCGGCTGAGCAGGCTCTCGCCCCATCCGACCAGCGTGCGGCCGACCAGGTTGGCGGTGAGGAAGCCAAGCAGCGTGAGCGCGACGAAGGCGATGATCAGCCCGGTGCCGGGGAGCGGCCACGGCAGATAGCTCTCCGGGCGATATGCCGGCGGAATCAGAGGCGTGACGACGCCGTCCACCCAATTGATGAAAGACCAGATCAGCCAGACGGTGATGGCCAACGGCCCGGCCACCACCAGGCCGGTGAGGAAATAATTACGAATGCGCCCGACAACGCCGGTGTGCGAACTCGTCACTTGCTCGATGTCGGCGGCCAGGTCGCCGCCCGCTTTGGGCTCGAGGTCAGCCATGCGCTGATCCTATTCCACCGTGACCGATTTCGCGAGGTTGCGCGGCTGGTCGACGTCGGTGCCGAGCGCGACCGCGGTATGATAAGCGATGAGTTGCACCGGCACGGCGTAGACCAGCGGCGTGACGCTTGCCGCCATGTCGGGCAGCGTGAGCGTGACGATCTGATCCCTGGCCGCTTCCTTGGCGCCTTTCGGGTCTGTCACCAGAATAATGCGGCCGCCGCGCGCGGCCACCTCCTCCATGTTCGACAGCGTCTTCTCGAACACGCGGTCGAACGGCGCGATCACGATCACCGGTATGGTCTCGTCGATCAGCGCGATCGGGCCGTGCTTGAGTTCGCCGGCGGCGTAGCCTTCGGCATGGATATAGGAGATTTCCTTGAGCTTGAGCGCGCCTTCCAGCGCGATCGGGAAGCTGGTGCCGCGGCCGAGATAGAGCACGTCGCGCACCTTGTCGAGCTCGAGTGCGAGCTTCTCGATCTGCGGCTCGAGCGCCAGCGCCTGCGTCATCAGCCGCGGGGTCTCGATCAGCGCATGCACCAGTTTCTGCTCGTCGGCGTCCGATAATTCACCGCGCGCGCGCCCGGCGGCGATCGCGATGCAGGCCAGCACCGCGAGCTGGCAGGTGAAGGCCTTGGTCGAGGCGACGCCGATCTCGGGGCCGGCCAGCGTCGGCATTACCACGTCGCTGTCGCGCGCGATCGTCGAGGTCGGCACGTTCACCACCGACAACACGTGCTGTTTGCGCTCCTTGGCGTAGCGCAGGCTCGCCAGCGTGTCGGCGGTCTCGCCCGACTGCGAGATGAAGATGGCGAGATCGCCTTCCTCGAGCGGCGCCTCGCGATAGCGGAACTCGGAGGCGATATCGATCTCCACCGGCAATTTCGCGAAGCGCTCGAACCAGTATTTCGCCACCAGTCCGGCATAGAAGGCGGTGCCGCAGGCCGAGAGCGACAGCCGTTTCAGCTTCTTCCAGTCGAACGGCAGTTTGCCCGGCAGTTCCACGCGCTCGTTCACCATGTCGATGTAATGGGCGAGCGTGTGGCCGACCACTTCCGGCTGCTCGTGGATTTCCTTGGCCATGAAATGCTTGAAGTTGCCCTTGTCGACCAGGAGCCCGGAGGCGGCCGACTTGATCACCGCCCGCTCGACCCGCTTGCCTTGCGCGTCATGAATCTCCACGCCCTTGCGCGTGACCACCGCCCAGTCGCCGTCTTCCAGATAGCTGACGGTGTCGGTGAAAGGCGCCAGCGCGATCGCGTCGGAGCCGAGATACATTTCGCCGTCGCCGTAGCCGACCGCCAAGGGTGAACCCTTGCGCGCGCCGATCATAAGATCGTCCTCGCCGGAAAACAGGAAGGCGAGCGCGAAGGCGCCGCGCAGTTGCTTGAGCGCCGCCGCCACCGCTTGCTCCGGCTTCTTGCCCTTCTTCATTTCTTCGGTGACCAGATGCGCGACCACTTCGGTGTCGGTCTCGCTGGCGAACTTGCAGCCATTCTTCGCGAGCTTCTCGCGCAGCTCGCGGAAATTCTCGATGATGCCGTTGTGTACGACCGCGACGTTTTCGGTAGCCTGCGGATGGGCGTTGCTCTCGGTCGGCTTGCCGTGGGTGGCCCAGCGGGTGTGGCCGATGCCGATCTTGCCGGGAAGCGGCTCCTTGGCGAGGCGGGCCTCCAGCGCGGAGAGTTTGCCTTGCGCGCGCCGGCGCGCAAGCTTGCCGTGATCGAGCGTCGCGATGCCGGCGGAGTCATAGCCGCGGTATTCGAGGCGTTTGAGCGCGTCGATGAGATGGGCCGCGACCGGCGTGCGCCCGAGGATTCCGACTATGCCGCACATCCGGAAGGATGGCCCCCGTTAACTGTCAAACATGGTTTAGCCGCCGCCGGCAACGTCATGGAAATCAAAACGCATTTCGCCTTGTGACAGTGGCGGCGATGTCACCCAAGGCGCTCAGGCGCGCGTTTTCGACGATCCTTTGCGCAGGTTCTTGCCCAAGGCCTTCACCTGCCGCAAGCGTTTTGCCCAGCCTTCCTTAATCTTTTGTTCCGTGCGCGCGACCGCCAGCGCATCGGCCGGCACGTCCTTGGTCACCACCGAGCCGGAGCCGATATAGGCGCCGTCGCCGATCTTGACCGGCGCCACCAGCGACGCGTTCGAGCCGATGAAGGCGCCCTTGCCGATATCGGTGCGGTGCTTGGCGACGCCGTCGTAGTTGCAGGTGATGGTGCCGGCGCCGACATTGGCGCCCTCGCCCACCCGCGCGTCGCCGATATAAGCGAGATGATTGGCCTTGGCACCGGCCTCGATCGAGGCCGCCTTCACCTCGACGAAATTGCCGATATGCACGTCGGCCCCAAGCTTTGCGCCCGGCCGCAGCCGCGCGAACGGGCCGACGCGGGCGCCCTTGCCGACATGCGCACCTTCCAGATGCGAAAAGGCGCGGATTGTCGCGCCGTCCTCGACCGTAACGCCGGGGCCGAACACCACGTTGGGCTCGATCGTGACGTCCTTGCCCAGTTTAGTGTCGGCGGACAGGAACACGGTCTCCGGTGCGATCATGGTGGCGCCCGCTTCCATGGCGGCGGCGCGCAAGCGCTGCTGCAGGACGGCCTCGGCTTCGGCGAGCTGGCCCTTGGTATTGATGCCGCGCACGTCGTCCTCCCCGGTTTCGATTGCGATTGCCTTCAAGCCCATATCGCGGGCGATGGCAACCGCGTCGCTGAGATAATATTCGCCTTTGGCATTGCGATTGCCGATGCGATCGAGAATAGCAAGCGCGTGCTGGCCAGCGAGCGCCATTAGGCCGCCGTTGCACAAGGGGATTTTGCGCTCCTCGGGCGTCGCGTCGCCGTCTTCGCGGATGGCGATGAGCTCATCGCCCCGCGTCAGCAGCCGGCCGTAACCTTTCGCGTCCGCCGGCTTGAATCCGAGTACCGCCACCGCGGCGCCGTCTTGCAGCGCCGCGCGCAAATCGTTGAGCGCCTCGGGACGCACCAGCGGCGTGTCGCTGAACATGACCAGAATATCGTCCGCTCCGCGCGCGACCGCCTCACGCGCCGCCAGCACCGCGTGCGCCGTGCCGCGCCGCTCGCGCTGTTCGAAGATCTGCGCCTTGGGCGCGATGATGCGCGTCTTGCCCGTAACCTCATCGTGATCGGGCCCGACCACGACCGCAATCTCGCCGCAGCCCGCCTGCGCCGCCGTGGCAAGCACGTGCCCGAGCAGCGTGCGCCCGCCGATCGGGTGCAGCGCCTTCGGCAGGCTCGTGCGCATGCGTGTGCCTTCGCCGGCGGCGAGCACGATCGCAAGGCATGTTCGTTGCGTCATTTGTTTTCAGCTCACGCCACGGCTACCAGCTAGGGCATGTTCCGTTGATGTTGAATCAGTGTGGATCGGCACACACCGTTCACCTCTCCCATTGGGAGAGGTCGACGCGCGAAGCGCGTCGGGTGAGGGGTTACAAACCATCGATAGGCCCGAACCCCCTCACCCCAACCCTCTCCCCGACAGGGAGAGGGAGCAAGCCGGGCTTGCCGCGTCCGCTGTTTCAAATTCACCGGAACATGCTCTAGCACGCCTTGGGCCGCGCACCTTACTGAAGCAGGCCGGTTGGTAAATAGCGGCTCCTGCGGGCCCTTGCGCGCACCGCAGTGGAAGCAAGAATTGCCGGATTCTGCTAACGTTTTCAATGATGTGATTCGCCGTGTCGAGAAGGAGCCGATGGCGATCGAGATCGCCCCGCTTAAAATCGAGACCGACGAGCGCTTTGACATGCGCGTGCTCTGGCGCTTGGGCGCCTGGGGCGCCGCTGCCGCGCTTGCGCTCATCGTCGTTGCCTTCGTCAGCGTGTCCGACAGCGGCAGCCAGCGCCTGGCGCTGGCCTTCGTGCCGGCCGAATTGCCGGTCCGGCCCGTCGCCACCGTCAAGATACCGCATCCGCAAAATGACGCCGAAACCCTGCGGCTGGCGGCGCAGGTGCGCGCGCTCGCCGCCGACCGCGACCGGCTCACCGCGCGCATCATGAGCCTCGAACACGAACTCGACGACCTCACCGGCTCGATCAAGCGGCTGGCCGACATCCCCGCCCCGGCGGCAAACGCGCCGTCACCCAAGCCAAGCGCGCCTGCCACTACGCCGCCGGCGATGGCCAAGCGCGACGCGCCGAAAACGTTTGCCGCGACATCGCCGATCAATTCGCCGCTCGCCATGCCGGCCGCCCGAACGGCCGCGTCCTGGCCCGACCAGCCGCCGCCCCAAGCCGAGACGAACGCGGCCGAACCAGCCGAGCCACCCGCGCAATACGCCGCGGCGCCCGCCTTGGAAAAAGTGCCGCTGCCGCCGGCGCGGATCGCCACCGCCGAGCCGGCCAAGCTTGAATTCGGCATCGCGCTGGCCGGCGCCTCCAGCGTGGAGGTCGCGCGCCTGCAATGGGCGGCGGTGAAAGCCAATTTCGGCCCGCTGCTCGCCGGCCTTGAGCCACGCGCCTTGAGCCAAAGCCGCGGCGCCGCCACCCATTACCGGCTGTTGGCCGGACCGCTGCCGACCTACACCGCCGCCGCGCGGCTGTGCGCGCATTTGATCGCCGCGCACGCGACCTGCGAACCGGTCAAATTCACCGGCGCGCCGCTGTAACGCGCCCGATTGTGCGTGCGCCGCCATAATGCGCTGAGCCATTTCCGCAACCCGCATGAAACTGTTTCTGCCGAGCGCACGCGCGACCAATTGGCTGCTGATCGTCGGCTTCTGCTCGATCGGCTACGCGCTCTATTTGCGTTATCTCGCGATTGAGCAGTCGACCGTGGGCTTGGCCTGCGCGGCGGGGCTTAATACTTGGCTGTGCTTCACGCGCCACATCGCGATCATGCTGTTCACCTATTCGGTATTCGGCTGGGCGGCACTTGCCATCGCCGCCGTCAACCTGTTGCGGCCGTCGCTCATCCTGTTCGCGGTCGCGCTGGCCGCGGCCTGCTTCGGCGTCGTGCTCTATAATACCGCGCTCTCGTCGGTCGCGGTCGGACTGCTGCTGCTCAGCTTTGCGCGTCGCGCACCTGGGCCAGACTGACCGCGAGCGCGAGTAAGGCCGCGCAGAGCCAAAGCGACTGCCAGTTGGCGAAGCTTTCGTTGAGCGCAATATACGGCACCGACAGCGCAAGCAGCACGCCCGCCAGCACTTCGGCGGCGCCGCGGCGCCCTTGCGAGGGTGGCATGAGCAGCGTGTGCAGCAGGAACGGCACCGCGGCCGCCGTCAACGGCGCGAAGGGAAAATCCTTGTAGCGCGGATCGAACACCAGCCCGAGCGCGGTCAGCACCGCCAGCAGCATGGTCGCGATCAGCACCGCGCCCACGGCAATCGCGAGCGGATCGCGGATGCGCTGCGCGGCTGGCCCGAGCAAGCGTGAGAAGCGCGGGATCGCCACATCGCTCATGATCGCGGCGCTCACCAGCGGCGCGCTCGCGAACGCGACCATCGCAAGCGCGAGCGATCGCGCCCAGCCGCCGACGCCCAGGCTTTCCAGCGGCACGTCCGCAATGGTCTGGCCGATCAGCACGCCGCCGGCCAGCGCATTGCCGGTCACCGCCAGCCAAAGCACCGCCGGCCCATCGCGCCGGCGCCCGGCCACGAACGCTGACCCGAACACCAGCACCGCGAAAGCAACCCCGCCCGCCGCCTGCCAGCGCCACAATGGATGATTGGATACCGCTTCGCCCCAGGCGAATTTGAGTTGGCGCGCGCCGTCGTCGATGAGCCCCCAATGACCGCCGACCGTGCCTTCGAACGCGCGCTTCCAGGGCTGATCGTAGGCCTCGATCACGTTGACGTGGAATTTTTCGCGCGCCGCCAGCGCCAGCACGTCCTGGATGACGCGCGCCTGGTTGGCCGGCGACGGCAGCGCGCCTTCGCGCATGCGCCCCGCGCTCGGCCAGCCCACTTCGCCGATCAGCACGTCTTTGCCGGGAAAGGCGTTGACCACCCGGCGACGGATCGCCGCCACGTGCGCGGCCGCCTGGTCGGCAGCAATCGGGAAATCTTCCCAATAGGGCAGGATATGGATGGTGACGAAATCGGCGGCGGTGGCGAGCACCGGGTTGCGCAGCCAGAATTCCCAGACGTCGGCATAGGTCACCGGCACTGATACCCGCGCCTTGACCGCGCGGATGGTACCGGCGAGGTCGCCCGCCGCCATCTCGCCGCGCAGCAGCACTTCGTTGCCGACCACCACCGCCCGGATGGTGCCGGGATAGCGCTTGGCCAGGGCGACCGCCCGGTCGATCTCCATGGCGTTTTTCGCCGGATTGCTCGACAGCCAAAGCCCCTGGATCACCTTAAGCCCGTGTTTGGCGGCAATGCCGGCGATCTGGTCAAGACCGTAATCGGTCGAATAGGTGCGCACGCAGTCGGTCAGCCGGGCGAGCTGGGTGAGATCCTGGTCGATCTGGGCAGCGGAGATGTGCGTGGTGGGGTCGAGTGGTGTCTGGCGGCCGTGGAAGGGGGCGTAGGACAGGCAGTAAAGCTTTTCGCCGGGATGAAGCGGGGCTTGCGGCATGGGCACCGGGGCGCCGAGCCAAGCCCAGACGGCGACGATGGCCAGCGCCGATACGGCGAGGCAGCTGAGACCGAGGCGCATCGGCTTAACCCAATCCGGCGGCAGGACGACCGGCCCGGCTTATCGTGCAGGCTGGCGGATGCCAAGCGCGCCGCCCTCGCCCGGCCGGGCCATGCGCTGGACAAAACCCGCGGGTAAAGCCAAATTTCGCCGCCCGGTCTTGCGCCCAAAACACCCAAGCCCGCGACCCGGTGGGGTTCCGATTTTTCAATCGGAACGTTGCCTCGCGGCGAGTGGCCCGCGCCGCATTAGTGACCTAATCCCGTTCCACATCGATAGGGATATCGGGCGGGACATCTCAACCAAAAGACTGCGGGAAAAGCCGTAAATGTCGTCGTGGCGTCAATTCTGCACGGTGCTTTGCGTGGCCGTTTTCAGCCTGAGCGCGGGTGCCGCGTTCGCCCAGGGCAGCGGCAACGCCAAGTCGCCGGAAAAGAAGTCGGCTGCCGAAAACGTCAAAGAAGGCCAAAAAAAGATCGACGAGATCGCCGAAGCGGCACGGGTGATCACCGGACCTGCCGGCAACCCGGAATGCGTCTGGCTGGGCCGCCGCGTGGTCAGCCTGCTGTGGCGTGACGACCTCGACACCGCCTTGCGTCACCTCGATCTTTACGACCGATTTGGCTGCCCGAGCGGGCATATCCAGGCCACATTCCGTTGCCTGGTCCGGCAGGGCAATATCGATCCCAAGGCCCAGGAAACCTTGAATGGCCGGGTCCACGCCTGCTGGCTCAATCCCGGCCTGCCGCCAACGCCGGCGGCGGCCGCCAAACCTGCTGCAAATTCAGGCGGAACCGCGAAACGCTGAGCGCGTTGCTTTCCTGCGAAAAAAATTCCTGCCGACGTTATGTGCGTGCCAAGGATTTGCCATGTCCTGCCCTTACTTGTTGGTACGCCTGATGCCGGGGTACGCTGCAATGGTGCAGATCGAGCTTCGGTTGAGCCCAGGGGACGGGCTCGAGGGTCTGCACTCCTGCCCCGCTTGGTTCTAATAGAATGCGTACCGTCGCTGCCGTAGTCGCCCTTGTGGCCTGCGTGCATGCTGGTCTGTGGGTGCTCGGGCAAAAAAGCCTGAACGCGCCCGATATCGAAGGCCAGCTCGCCAGTGTTTCCTATGCGCCCTTTGCCCGTTCCGCCAATGCCGACGAAGGCGGCCGGGCCACCGAAGAGCAAATCCGCTCCGACCTTGCGCTGCTGGCGCCGCTGACCCGTTCGATTCGCCTCTATTCGTCGACCGGCGGGGTCGAGCTGGTGCCCGGCATCGCCGCCGAGTTCGGCCTGCGCGTCACGGTCGGCGCCTGGATCGACAAGGACGCCGAGCGCAACGCGCACGAGATCGCCTCTGCCATCGCGCTCGCCAAGCGCTACAGCAACGTCAAGAGCGTTATCGTCGGCAACGAAACCATCTACCGCGGCGACCAGACCGTCCCCGAACTGATCAAGAAGATTCAACGGGTCAAGCGCGCGACCAACGTGCCGGTGTCGACCGGTGAAATCTGGAACGTGTGGATCGAGCATCCCGAGCTGGTGTCGGCGGTCGACTACATCGCCGCCCACGTGCTGCCCTATTGGGAAGGCTTCTCCGCCGAGCAGGCCGTCGACCAAGCGGTGGTGATTTACGACAAACTGCGCGAGGCTTATCCCGGCAAGCGCATCGTGATCGCCGAGTTCGGCTGGCCGAGCGCGGGCTATAATCTTAAAGATGCCTATCCCGGCCGACTCGAGCAGGCCGTTGTGCTGCGCGACTTCGTCGCGCGCGCCCGCGCTTACGGCATCGGCTACAACATCGTCGAAGCGATCGACCAGCCGTGGAAAACCTTCGAAGGCGGCGTCGGCCCCTATTGGGGACTGTTCGACGCGTCACGGCAGCCGAAATTCAGCTGGACCGGCCCGATCAGCGATTCCGACCACTGGCGGCTTGCCGGTATCGCATTGCTGGTGAGCGTGCTGCTGTCGCTGCCGATCCTGGCCATGACCACGGTAACGCTGTCGCAGGCGGCGCTGCTCGCCGGCGGCGCCAATGTGGTCGGCGCCTGGTTCGCGGCGCTGTTCGCGTTCTGGAACGGGCATTATTTTGTGCCGGGCGCCGCCTTCGCGCTCGGCCTCGGCACGCTGTTGCTGGTGCCGCTGATCGTGATCGCGATGGCGCGCGTCGAGGAGATCGCGACCATCGCCTTCGGCCGCAAGCCGCGCCGCCTGATCGGCGCAGCCCCGCTCGCGCCCGCCGAAGCCGCGCCGAGAGTATCGATCCACATCCCGGCGCACAACGAGCCGCCGGATATGCTCAAGCAGACGCTCGACGCCGTCGCGCGCCTCGATTACCCGAACTACGAATGCGTGGTGGTGATCAACAACACGCCCGACCCCGCGTTCTGGCTGCCGATCGAGGAACATTGCCGCGCGCTCGGAGAGCGTTTCAAGTTCGTGCGCGCCGACAGCATCGTGGGCTTCAAGGCCGGCGCACTGCGGCTGGCGCAGGCGCACACCGCCCCTGATGCCGAAGTGATCGGCGTCATCGACGCCGACTACGTCGTGCATCCGGACTGGCTCAAGGACCTGGTGCCGCAGTTCCGCGACCCGGCGGTCGCCCTGGTGCAGGCGCCGCAGGATCACCGCGACAGCACGCGCAGCCTGATGCATCACGCCATGAACGGCGAATATGCCGGCTTCTTCGACATCGGCATGGTGCAGCGGAACGAATGCAACGCCATCGTCGTGCACGGCACCATGTGCCTGATCCGGCGCGCGGCGCTCGAGGCCGCTGGCGGCTGGTCGAGCGACACCATCTGCGAGGACACCGATCTCGGCCTCACGCTGCTCGAACTCGGCTGGCACGTGCATTACACCAACCGCCGCTACGGCCATGGCCTGTTGCCCGACTCATTCGAGGCCTACAAGAAACAGCGCCACCGCTGGGCCTATGGCGGATTTCAGATTCTCAAGAAGCATTGGCGCCGCTTCCTGCCCGGCGCCAGCCGGTTGACGCACGACCAGAAGCGCGAATTCGCGCTCGGCTGGCTCAACTGGCTGGGCGCCGAAAGCCTCGGCGTCGGCGTCGCCATCCTCAACCTGATCTGGGTGCCGGCCGTGGCCTTCCTCGACATCGCCGTGCCCGACCGCATTCTCACTATTCCGATCATCGCCGCCTTCAGCGTGTCGCTCTTGCATTTCCTCACGCTCTACCGGCTGCGCGTGCGCGCCGGCCACGGCCAGCTCATCGGTTCGGTGCTCGCCGCCATGTCGGTGCAGTGGACGGTGGCCCGCGCGGTCAGCTTCGGCCTGATCAAGGATCATCTGCCCTTCGTGCGTACCTCCAAGGGCGGCCTGCGCCGCAGCACGGATTTCCACGCCTTCTGGGAAGCGGTGCTGGCCGGCTTGCTGATCGTCGGCGCGATCACGCTTTACGCCACCAACATCAGGCAAGTGCGCGAGATCGATATTTTCGCCGTGGTGCTGCTGGTGCAGAGCCTGCCCTTCATCGCGGCGGTCGCACTGGCGGCGGTCGAGCGCACCCCGCTCAACGATTTCGCCACCTGGCGGGCGCTGCGGGCGCGCTTCGCTGAAGTCTTGCCACGCCGGCTGACACGCGCGCGGGCGCCCGCGCCCAAGCGCACCGAGTTGGTGCCGTAGGCCCTGTACTCATCTGTGGACGCCCCGCGAGATGCAAGCGGTTTTTTGAAGAAGATCGGCACGTAGTCGGATGCTGCCATCTGTCCGGCCTCTGATTGTGCAGCGATGGA
>Ga0307436_1000346_pt1 | contig 21423 bp, 18 predicted proteins | sample SalMarWE160440MG_FD_202513 | JGI IMG/M metagenome (GOLD analysis project Ga0307436, IMG submission 202513) | Salt marsh sediment microbial communities from the Plum Island Ecosystem LTER, Massachusetts, United States - WE1604-40 | ecosystem: Environmental > Aquatic > Marine > Intertidal zone >...
TTGAGAAGATTGTACATCAAGTCTCTATTTCAGTACCCAGGTTACTGAGAGAGATATCCGAAGAAAAAGTAAAATTATACAAAAGAGAAGCCGCCAAACTCAAGACTAAGGATAGCAGCTAACCGGCCCACGAGCCCATTTCCAGCCCCTCATCCACCCCCAGGATAATGCTGGGGCGCACTATATATGTTATGTAGAGTCCGTATTCAAGAAAAGCAAAAGCGCTGCCCTCTCCAGGGCCCCTACTAGGAATTAGCCGAGTTGCAACCAGAGCGTGTACAAGCTGATTGTCAGCGCACCCAGCGCAAACGTTGCCGTTGCCCACACCACCTCGCGGTTAGCCGTGTCCCTGAGATGCTGGGTGAGGTCCTCGTAGTCCAACATAAGCTTAGTCATGTCCTGCTTAAACTCTGAGAGCTGTGGGGTTTTGCGTTTGGCTTTCTTAACACCCTCAGCGATGCAGGTAACGGCATCCTCGAGCGGCAGAGTGACCCAGCTCGCAATAGCCTGAGTGCGTTGAGGCCAGAGCCAGCGTGAGGCTCTCCGGAAGCGCTCTATGCGCTTCTCCATGCCTTTCTGCAGTGTTTCCGCCCGCTCGTCTATCTTGCGCTTCTTGCCGCTCTCCTCTATGACTACCGGTCCTGCCTCGAAGTCCTTAATAGCGGACTCGATGGCTTCCCTGGCGCCGTCGCTCATCCAGACCAGTCTCATCCAGATCAGATAACGAAAGACCCGGATAAGTCCGAACAGCCCTAACGCTACCCCGATAGCGAAGATAACCCAGTACATATAAGAACCCCTGCCGTTTTAGCCCTAAAAGGCGCTAATTTCGCCAAAAAATAAGAGGCTTTTAACATTATGTTTAGTTGTTTCTACTGAAGCCCCACGCCTGACGGTCATAGCTAACTTTACAATAAACAGGCAAAATCACTGAAAATGGCTAGATGGTTATGTCAACTCCCCTACCTAGTGTATGGATAAGTGGGCTCGGTAGGATTCGAACCTACGACCAATCGGTTATGAGCCGACCGCTCTAACCACTGAGCTACGAGCCCCCACGAGGCTATCCCCTTCTTTAAAAGCCCGCCTTCTTCAGGTGCTTTTCCACCCTGGCCAGTAGCTCGTCAGGGCTGACGGGCTTATCGATATAGTCCTCGGTCTCAAGTTCCATCCCCCGGCTGACCGGTATCGAGGTCTCCCTGCCCTTGGTGGCGAAGGCGGTTAGCATCAGGGTGGGGATTTTTCTGAGCTGGGGGTCTTTCTTGAGCTGCTCGGCGGCGCTAAAACCGTCCTTGACCGGCATTATCACATCCATAAGAATAAGGTCGGGCTTTTCCTCCCTGGCTTTGCGTAGCCCCTCATCCCCGTTGGAGGCAATAATTATCTGGTAAGGCTTACTCTCCAGGACGATCCTGGTCGATTCGATAAAGTCTTTATCGTCGTCAACGAGGAGGATTTTAGCTCTCTTTTCCATGAAGTCACCCCTTCAGGACTTTTTCTTCTTAATGAGCCGCTCTACCCTCTCCAGCAGTATGTCGGGGCTGAAGGGCTTCTCCACATAGTCGTCCACGTCCAGTTCCAGCCCGGTCTCCAGCTCGTAACGGCGGCGGCTGGCTTCCTCTCTCACCGATGTTAGAATCAAAATGGGCACGTCGCGGTACTTCGACCACCTCGGGTCCTGCAGCTCCTTGCATACCGCCCAGCCGTCCATCTTGGGCATCAACAGGTCTAGAATCATCAGGTCCGGCTTCTCCGCTTTGAGGTTAGCCAGGGCTTCAATACCATCCCGGGCGGTAACTACCTCGTAGTCCTGGGACTCTAAAATCATGGTTACCGCATCCAGGATATCAGGGTCATCGTCAACTACCAAAATCTTCTTCGTCATAGCTCTCCTTGCCATTATAATACAGGTCTGGGCAATAATCCAGCCTGTTCTACGATTTCAGGTACGATGTCTTCCCACCCCACCGCCATGATATGGACGCCGTGAATACCGGGGATTTCCTTGACCTGCTCGATAATCTCCACGACTATCTTTACCCCCTCCACCTTGGCGTCCTGAGCCTGCTCCATCCGGGTCACCACCTCGTCGGGGACGGCTACCCCCGAAACATAGTCCCTCATGTAGCGGGCCATACCCGCCGACTTTATGGGTATTACCCCGGCCAGTATATGCGTCTGCTTATCCAGCCCGCGCTCGACAACCATCTTCATCCACCTGGCGAACTTGGCGATGTCATAGACCGCCTGGGTCTGAATAAACTCGGCCCCCGCCTTCACCTTCTTAGCCAGTCGGGCGACGCGGAACTCGAAGGGGTCGGCGTAAGGGTTAGCCGCCGCCCCGATAAACAGCGGCACCTCCCCCGAGATATCCTCGCCGCAGAGAAACTTCTTCTCGTCCCGCATGGCTTTCAGGGCTTGAATCAACTGTATGGAGTCGATATCGAAGACATTCTTAGCCGTGGGGTGATTGCCGAACATCTGATGGTCGCCGGAAAGGCAGAGTATATTGCCGATGCCCAGCGCCACCGCCCCCAGCACATCGCTCTGAATAGCAATACGGTTGCGGTCGCGGCAGACTATCTGCATTACCGGGTCGACGCCCTGCTGCTTCATAATCACACAGCCCGCCAGGCTCGACATACGCACAATAGCCGTCTGGTTATCGGTCACATTGGCTGCGTCACAGCAGTGACGCAGCGCCTCGGCCTTCCTCTGCATTACGGCGGCGCTCGTCCCCTTAGGAGGCCCCGCCTCGGCCGTGACGGCAAACCTGCCGCTCTCCAGGACCTTTTCCAGGTTCGTTCCCGCTTTCATCGCCTCACCTCCGTTTGCTTCTCTTCCTGGGCAGGGTAAAGCTAAACTTGCTCCCTTTACCCGTCTCCGGGCAGGGGCTTTCCACCCAAATCCTGCCCCCGTGCGTCTCCACAATCCTCTTGGCTATGGACAAGCCCAGCCCCGTTCCCTTAATTTCCACGTTACTGGCTCTAAAGAAGTCCTCACAGATATGGGGTAGGTCCTCAGCGGGAATGCCGATGCCGGTGTCCATAACCTCGACCTTTATCTCCTTATCGTCCTGGCTCACCTTGACGGTTACCGTGCCCTTGGGCGTATAGTTGAGGGCGTTATTGAGCAGGTTGGTCATAACCTGCTGGAGTCTGGGTGCTGAGCCGCGAATCCGAGGAAGGGAGCGCGGCATTTCCACCTTCAACTTCACCTTCTTTTGCTTGGCCAGGTCGAGCATATCCCCGACTGCGGTCTCGATTACCTGCTTCAAGGAGACGTCTTTCATTTCCTGGATCATCTGCCCGGTTTCAATACGCGGAATATCCAGCAGGTCGCTAATCAGGGACAGTAGTTCTTTAATCCTCTGGCTGCTTCTCTCCAGCATGCCTCTCTGCTTCTCGGTGATCTCCCCGGCAAAGCCGCCGAGCATAACCCAGAAATAGCTCTGAATAGCGGTCAGTGGTGCTTTCAGGTCGTGAACCGTTACCCCCAGGAATTGAAGGAAACGGTTCCGGGCTTCTTCCATCTTGGCTATCTCCTGGGAAGCCTGCTCCAGCTCCCTGGTTCTCTTGCCCAGAAGGCGCTGGCTCAACTGCATCACTTCTCGCTGCCTCTTTCTCAACTCACCGGCCACGGAGGTAGCCATATAGGTGGTGGCGAAGAGGGCGCTGCCCAAGACAACCAGCATCGCCAGTATATAGCCCCCCTCCCGATAAAGCCCCGGGTCGGCAAATCCGGCCAGGTTTATATGGGGTATCACCCCGGCATACTCCAGCCCCACCAGCAGCGAAATCATGACGATCACAGAGGTGGCTAGCAGGTACACCGAAGTATAGTGAAGGATTATACTGGCGCCGATGATGTGCAGCACAAAGTAGAAGATAAAGGGGTTCTCGATCCCCCCCGTAAAATGAATCAGCACGGCGAACGCCGCCAGGTCGAGCAAGAGGTGAATGGTGCCGTAGATTCTAGCCCTGCGGATGGCAAGGCTGGCCGGCGTCTGCCTCAGGCTCCGCGCCTGGAAGAGGAGCACCAGGTTGCACAGGGCGACAAAGGCGCATACCCCGTAGGCAGGTGCGGTGGGAAACTCGACGCCGAATATCCTCGAAGCGATGAAGGTGGCCGCCAGGATACCCAAGACGGTAATCCACCTTACGGTGACGAATACCCTGAGCCACATCTTGAAAGCGGCTTCTTCAGAGCGATGCTCGTGCTCACCGCCTTCAGCCAGGAAATCGCTGTCTTTATCGTTAGTCATTGGTTTCATCCGAGAGGACGAATCGGCGGGGGCCTCCGGAAGTGCTGGTGCTCCAGTCCCGCACCGGCACAATCTCCTCCATCTTATCCAGTTGCCCCAGCGCCTCCAGGCGGTCGTAAATCAGCTGCCAGGCGCAGGGCGTATCGGGCGATACTTCGCACTTGCCGTCAACCGAGCCGCCGCAGGGCCCGTTTAACAGGCTCTTGGCGCACCTTACCAGCGGGCATATACCCACCGTCGTGGCCAGAATGCAGTTCCCGCACTGCATACAGACCTCGATAAAATGCCCCGGTGTCTCCTCTTTACCTACAAACAGTGTATTCAGCGCCGGATAGACGGGCTTATCGCTGTACATACTAACGGTCTGGACGCCGAAGGCGCAGCTCATCACCAGTATGGCATCGGCTTGCTCAACGGCTTCGGCATTCTCCGCCAGGGCTTCGCGGGTAAGCTCATCACAGGCGGTGGGGATAACCATCCACCCCGTAACCTTCTTGCCCTCCGCCTCCAGCTTCTCTTTCATCTCCAGCACCTCGGCCTTGCCACCGGTGTGGCATATGGTGGCGCAGGTACCGCAGCCGATAAGATACACCTTTTTCCCCTCGCCCAGGCTCGGTAAAATCTCTTCCAACGGTTTTTGCTTGGTTACTGTTATCATAGCCACCCCTAACTCTGTTGAATGCGGTTCTCGTATTCGCCTCTAAAATGCTCCAGGCTGTCCACTACCGGAATCGGAGCCGCCTGCCCCAGCCCGCATAGCGAGCAAAGCATCATGGTTTCGGATAGCTCCTCCAGAACTTTAATGTCTTTCTCCACCCCCTCCCCCCGTGCCAACCTATCCATGGTCTCGGCCATCACCTCAGTACCCTCGCGGCAGGGAGCGCACTTGCCGCAGGACTCCTCGGCCAGGAACTTCATCGTCTTGCCCACGATATCAATAATATCACGGCTTTCATCGAAGACGGTGATAGCACCCGCCCCCAGAACGCTCTCAAACGATAAGGGGGTATCGAGCAGGGCATAAGGCATAATTCTCCCCGTGGCGCCGCCTATCTGCACCGCCTTGACCCTCTCAGCCTTAGCCAGATCCTCGACTAATTCTCTAAGCGGGCTGCCCAGGACTAATTCGTAGACGCCGGGCTTAGCCACGTCTCCGCTAACCGAGAATACTTTAGTTCCCTTGCTTTTCTCCGTGCCCATCTTGCCGAACCACTCGGCCCCGTTGAGTATGATACGGGGTATATTGGTCAGCGTTTCCACGTTGTTGATGATGGTCGGCTTGCCCCAGAGACCGCTCGTCGGCGGGAAAGGCGGACGGTAGCGCACTTCGCCCCTTTTACCCTCGATTGAATCCATCAGCGCCGACTCCTCGCCGCAAACATAGGCTCCCGCGCCCTCGCGAACCTCGATATCGAGGTGGTCTAAAAAGCCCTTCTTTTTGGACTGAGCGATAGCATTCTTAACTAAGTCGAGCAGGAAGTGATACTCGGCGCGGAGGTAGATATAGGCTTTCTTAGCCCCGATAGCGTAGCCGGCGATAGCAATACCCTCGACGAGGCTGAAGGGGTCGTTTTCCAGGATATACCTGTCCTTGAACGTCCCCACCTCCCCCTCGTCGGCGTTGCAGATAACGTATTTCTCATCGCCCTTAGCTTTGCCGGCTAATTCCCACTTCAAGCCACAGGGAAAGCCAGCCCCTCCCCTGCCCCGCAATCCCGACACCTTGACCTCTTCGATAACCTGCGTAGCGGGGAGCTTCAGCGCTTTTTTGAGCGCCTTAAAGCCGTCCACCTTCAGATAGCTGGCTATGTCTTTGGGGTCGATAACCCCGCAGTTCTTTAATACTACCCGCTTCTCCATAATTATTTATACGCCTTTAGTATTTTAGCTATCTTCTTCGGCGTCAGGTTGCCGTGGACGTCGCTGTTTACCATCATCGCCGGCGCTTTATCGCAGGCGCCGATGCAATTGGTCAACTCAAAAGAGAACCTGCCGTCAGGGGTGGTCTCGCCGGGTTGAATGCCGATTTCCTTCCGCACGTTGTCGATAATAGTCTGGGCAGATTTAAGCAGGCAGGGCAAGCTCTTACAAATCCTGATGACGTTCCTGCCCTGCGGCTTGGTGTAGAGGAAAGAGTAAAAGCTGGCGACCCCGTAGACCTCGCCTATCGAAATGTCCAGGGATTCCGCCAGCTCGGTGATGGTCTCGGTGGATATATGCGCCGACTTAGCCTGTGCTGTCTCCAGCAGCACCAGCAGCTTTCCCCACTCCCCGGTTCGGCCGGTTTTATTCATCTCCCCCACCCTCCTAAGACCAGAGAATTAATTAGTTACGACTAAGGGCTTTCCTTTTTGGGCTGCTTTCGTCTCTCTCGGCTGGCTCAACGCCCCTGTCGGACAGTAGGAGATACAGACACCGCAATCTCGGCAAACTTCTTTATCTATGGGCTGGTCGAAGTCGACAATAATCTTGGAATCAAAGCCCCGGTAGGCGATAGCGAAAACGTCGTGCCCGGCAACCTCGTTACAGGCACGGACGCAGCGGCGGCACAAGATACACTTGGTCAGGTCGCGGACGATATAGGGGCTGACATCCTCAACGGGGTAATAACGCTTCTTCACCTGGAATCGGGGCAGCCCCACATCGAGCTCGGCGGCGATTTTGCGCAATTCGCACATATTGGCTTTGTCGCACATATAACAGGCGCCGCTGTGACTGGCGAGCAAAAGCTCGACTATGACCTTGCGACTGGCTAAGACCTTGGGGGAATGGGTGTGGACGACCATGCCGTCGCTGATGGGCGTGTGGCAGGAGCCGACCAGCGTCCGCGAGCCTTCCACCTCGACCACGCAGACACGGCAGGCACCGAGGGGAGATAAATCCGCGTGGTGACAGAGCGTGGGAACATCGACGCCGTTTGCCTGCGCCAGCTCAAGAATGGTCTGCCCCGGGCGACCACTCACTTGAGTCCCATTTAACGTCACCTGTAGTTTCACAAGTTACCACCTTGGTCTATGCCTTATTTACCCTCACGGCACAGACCTTGTACTCGGGTATCTTGGCTATCGGGTCGAGGGCGGGATTAGTCAACCGGTTAGCCGGGCTTTCGGCGAAGTGGAAGGTCATAAAGACCACTCCTGTAGGCGAAGCCTCGGTCACATTAGCTTTAGCCACCACCTCTCCCCGCCGCGAGGCGACCTTTACCCTGTCGCCATCGACGATACCCAGTTTAGCGGCATCGGCGGGGTTCATCTCCACCTCCCCTTCCTTCTTTAAGACGTTCAACCCTTCCACCCTGCGGGTCATGGTACCGGTGTGGAAGTGATAGAGGCTGCGCCCGGTGGTCAAGACCAATGGGTACTGCTTATCGGGCAACTCCATCGGCGGCTTATATTCCAGCGGGATAAACTGTCCCTTGCCGCGGGTGAACTGCTGGGTATGCAGTATAGGCGTCCCCGGGTGGTCGGGGGTGGGGCAGGGCCACTGCAAGCCGCCCTTTTCTATACGCTTAAAGCTAATCCCCCCGTAGCTGGGGGTAACGGAGGCAATCTCATCCATAATCTGGGAGGCATTCTTAAAGTCAAAGCCCTTGCCGCCCATCATCTTACCCAGCTGGCAGCTAATCAGCCAGTCGGCTCGGCTCTCTCCCACTGGCTCAACCGCTTTTCTCACTCTCTGCACCCGACGTTCGGTATTGGTAAAGGTGCCCTCCTTCTCGGCAAAGCTCACCCCGGGCAGGACGACATCGGCCAGCCTGGCTGTCTCGGAGAGAAAGATATCCTGAACCACCAGGAAATCCAGCTTATCAAGTGCCTCTTCGGCGTGGGTGATATCGGGCTCGCTGAGCAGCGGGTTCTCCCCGATAAGATACATTGCCTTTATCTTGCCCTTATAGGCGGCTTCGACCATCTCGGTTACGGGCAGCCCTGCTGACGGCGAAAGCGAGCCGCCCCAGGCAGCCTCGAACTTAGCCTTAACTTTGGCATCGGTCACCGCCTGATAGCCGGGGTAGACATTGGGCAGAGCGCCCATGTCACAGGCGCCCTGGACATTATTCTGTCCCCTCAGGGGGTTCACCCCCGAAGCCGGCTTGCCGACATTACCGGTGAGCATAGCCAGGTTGGCGGTCGCGATAACGTTATCCGTGCCGTGGGAGTGCTGGGTAATGCCCATAGCGTAGAGGATGGCCGACGGCTTCTCGTTGGCATATATACGTGCCGCCTCGGCTATTTTCTCTTTGGGTACGCCCGTAGTCCGCTCCACAAAATCCAGGTCAAAAGCTTTGAGTGATGCCTTAAAAGCTTCGAAGTTCTCGCACCTTTTATCAATAAAGGACTTGTCGAGCAGACCTTCATCAACGATAACCCGCATCATGCCCATTAACAGGGCGACATCGCTGCCCGGGTTATGCCGCAGCCAGAGGTAAGACCAGCGCACCAGGTCGATTTCGCGCGGGTTAGCCACAATCAGCCTGGCTCCGTTGTCCACCGCCCGCTTCAGCTCCAGGGCGATTATGGGATGGGCTTCAGTGGTGTTGGTGCCGATGGCAAAGATGCAGCCGGCATCCCTGAACTCGCCGAAGGAGTTGGTCATCGCTCCACTGCCGAAGCTCTGCACCAGTCCGGCCACGGTGGGAGCATGGCAGAGACGCGCGCAGTGGTCGACATTATTGGTCTTTAAGACAGCGCGGGCGAACTTCTGGGCAACATAGTTATCCTCATTGGTGCACTTGGCGGAGGAAACCACCGCCAGCTCGTTGGGCTTATAGCCGCCCAGCTTCTGGCTAACCAGCGTCAAAGCCTCATCCCAGCCCGCCTCGACGAACTTGCCGTTCTTCTTGATGAGCGGGGATTTCAGCCTGTCTTCGTGGTTAATAAAGTCAAAGCCGAAGCGCCCCTTGACGCATAAAAAGCCGTTATTGACCGTGCCCTCACGCTTACCGCGCACGCTGATTACCTTCCCGTCCTTAACACCCAGATAGAGGCCGCAGCCGACCCCGCAGTAGGTGCAGGTGGTAGCCACCTCCTCCTCGGGACGCTCGGTCACCTTGGGCATAAGCGCTCCCACCGGGCAATGAGCCACGCACTCACCGCAGGAGACGCAGTTGGAATCTATTATCGGCCTATCACCGAAGGTGGCTACCTTGCTGTCGAAGCCGCGGTTGATTATAGCCACCGCCCCCACCCCCAGCACCTCGTCGCAAACCCGCACGCACTTACCGCAGAGGACGCACTTATCCAGGTCGCGGTAGAAGAAGGGGTTGCTGGTATCGACCGGGTAAGATCTCTCCGTATGCTTGAAGGGCAGCTCGGTAATGCCCAGGTAGTCGACGATGTCCTGCAGCTCACAGTGCTCGTTCTTGGCGCAGGTTACGCAGCGCTCGGTCACGGCCACGTTGCGCAGGCAGATGTCGAAGGGCCCGCAGCGCTCGCGGCGGTGGCAAATCAGGCACTCGCTGGGGTGGTCGGAAAGGAGCAGCTCGACGACGGTGCGGCGCACCTCGTTTACAGCCTCGGTGTTGGTTTTAACTATCATGCCCTCGGTGGCGGGGGTGGTGCAGGAGGTGGGAAAGCCGCGCATCTTCTCAATCTCAACGATGCAAAGGCGACAGCCGCCGTAGGGTTTAAGGTCGGGGTCGGCGCAGAGGGTGGGAATGTAGATGCCCGCCGACTGGGCGGCCTCAAGCACGGTCATACCCGTACTGGCTTTAACCTCCTGGCCATCGATAGTTAGCCTGATTTCCGCCAACATAGCCTCCTTAAGCTACTCTTCTCTCTCTTCAAGGTCGCACCTCAGGCACCGCTCCGCCTCTTTTATCGCCATCTTGCGGCTCAAGCCCAGTTCCACATCCTCGAAGTTTTTAATCCGTTCGGCGGCGGGCGGCGCTGGTATCGCTACCCGCATCTCTTCCTCCGCTTCCTCCAGTGGCTTCATCGCCTCCTCGGGCGGTGCCAGTGTCTCTTCGATGTCCCCCTCCCCGCCCAAATACTTATCTATGGATACTGCCGCCAGACGGCCGTGGGCAATGGCTTCGATTACCGAAGCCGGGCCCTTGACCACGTCGCCGCCGGCAAAAACCCCTTCTTTATCCGTCGCCAGGCTATCGGGGTCGACATCGATGGTGTTACCCCGTCCCAGCGACAGGTTAAAGCGGGATGGAATCTCAGGCCTCTGGCCGATAGCGGCAATAATGGTATCGAAGCTCATGGCAAACTCGCCGCCCTCGATAGGCTCGGGGCGGCGCCGCCCGCTGGCGTCTATGTCGCCCAGGCTCATGGCGGCGCACCCCAGCTCCAGCTTACCGCTCTTGGTGGTTATCCTTGAAGGCGCCGCCAGAAAGCGGATCTTGACGCCTTCTTCGATAGCCCCCTCGATTTCCTCGGCGCTGGCGGGCATTTCATCTTTAGTGCGACGATAGACGATGGTCACCTCTTTAGCGCCCAGGCGCAGGGCGGTTCGCGCCGAATCTATAGCCGCGTTACCGCCACCGATAACAGCTACACTATCCCCCACCCCCACCTTCTTACCCAGGCTCACCTCGCGTAAAAAGGTAACGCAGTCCATCACCCCCGGGCTATCCTCGCCCTTGACCCCTATCTTGAGGCCTTCGTGGGCGCCCATAGCCAGAAAAACAGCGTCGTAGCCCTGAGTAAATAAGTCGTCTGTAGATTCGACTCTTGTATTTGTCTTTATGTCAAATCCAACCGCCTCTATCTCCCTGATGTCGTTTTGTAAAACGTCTTTGGGTAGGCGGTAGTCGGGAATAGCCACCCGCATCATACCCCCCACCTCGGGCAGGGCTTCGAAGACGGTCACCTTGTGCCCTAACTTAGCTAAGTAGAAAGCGGCGGTAAGTCCGGCCGGACCCGAGCCGACGATAGCCACCTTTTTGCCAGTAGCCGGCGCAATTCTTGAGTTCTGTTTCCACATACCGTTACCGTTATCGACGGCAAAGCGCTTTAATACCCTGATGCCGATAGCCTCATCGAGCAGGCCCCGACGGCACTTAGCCTCACAGGGATGGATGCAAACGTAGCCGCAGACCGAGGGGAAGGGAATCTTCTCTCTGATGACGGCTAACGCCTCGCCCGGCTTACCCTTGGCGATAAAGCGAATATAGCGGGGCGCATCCACGCCCGCGGGACAGGTATGGGTACAGGGAGCGCTGACTATTCCCTCGCACACCGCTGCCCGGCAGTGGTGGTTCTTGATGTGCTCCTCGTATTCGTCGCGGAAATAGCGGATGGTGGTCAGAACCGGATTAGGCGCTGTCTGCCCCAGACCGCAGAGCGAGCCGGCTTTAATCTGCTCGCTCAAACTCAAAAGCAGGTCGATATCCTCCATTTTGCCCCGGCCGTGAGTAATGTCGTTGAGGATATCCAGCATCTGCTTCGTCCCCAGGCGGCAGGGTATACACTTGCCGCACGACTCGTCCTGGGTAAAGGAGAGGAAGTAACGGGCGACATCGACCATGCAGGTGTCCTCGTCCATGACCACCATACCCCCCGACCCCATTATAGAGCCCGCCTGAGCCAGCGTTTCGTAGTCGACAGGCTGATTTATCAGGCTGGCGGGCAGGCAGCCGCCCGAAGGACCTCCGGTCTGAACCGCCTTGAACTTCTTGCCGTTGGGGATGCCCCCGCCGATTTCGTAGATAATCTTTTGCAGTGGGAAACCCATCGGCACCTCGACCAGGCCGCTGTTGGCAATCTTGCCCGTGAGGGCGAAAACGACGGTTCCTTTGCTCTTCTCGGTGCCTATCTGGGAGTACCAGTCGGCGCCCCTGGCGATAATAACCGGTATCGTCGCCAGCGATTTAACGTTATTGATATTACTCGGCTTGCCCCATAATCCCGACTGAGCGGGGAAGGGCGGGCGCGGGCGGGGCATTCCCCGCTTGCCCTCGATAGACGCCATCAGCGCTGTTTCCTCGCCGCAGACAAAGGCACCAGCGCCCTCCTTGACGTGGAGGTGAAAACTGAAATCGGAGCCCAGTATTTTATCGCCCAGGAACTCCTTCTCTTCAGCCCGCTTGATGGCCAGCCGCACCCTTTTCACCGCCAGCGGGTATTCGGCCCTGATGTAGATATAGCCCTCGGAGGCGCCGATGGCGTAGGCGGCGATAGCCATCCCCTCGATAACGGTATGAGGGTCGCCCTCCATGGTGCTGCGGTCCATAAAAGCCCCGGGGTCGCCCTCGTCGGCGTTGCAAATCATGTATTTCTGATCGCTCTTAGCCCTAGCGCAGAACTCCCACTTCTGGCCGGTGGAAAAGCCGGCCCCTCCCCTCCCCCGCAGGCCCGAAGCCTTGACCTCTTCGATGACCTGCTCCGGTGTCATCTCTCTTAACACCTTGCGCAGCGAGTCGTAGCCGCCGGTCTTGACGTAGTCCTCGATTCTCTCCGGATTGATGCGCCCGCAGTTACGCAGTATCAGGCGCGTCTGCTGTTTGTAGAAGGTTATATCCTTGTGGTAGGGTATGGCTTCGTCGGTGACGGGGTCGTGGTAGAACAGGCGCGCCACCGGCTTGCCGTCGCGAAGGTGGGAATGGACAATCTCGGGCACATCATCGACGGTAACCTTGGTGTAGAAGATGCCCTCCGGCTCGACGACGGCGATGGGCCCCTGCTGGCAAAAGCCGTGGCAGCCGGTAAAGTCCACCGCCACCCCCTTCAAGCCCATCTCGGCTACCTGTTTTTCCAGGGCTTCCCTGATTTCAAATGCCTTGCCGGAAACACACCCCGTCCCGTTACAAACCAGGATGGTACGCTTATTGTCCACCCGGCTAGCTGGCTTTGGCTTCGACACCAACTACCTCCGCAACTTTCTTGGTCGTCATCTGACCGTAGGTCTCGTTATCCACTCTCATCGTCGGCGCCAGGGCGCAGGCGCCGATGCAGGCTACCGTTTCCAGACTGTATTCCATGTCCTCGGTATTCTCTCCGGGCTTAATGCCCAGCCGCCTTTCAATCTCTTTGAGAATGCGCGCCCCGCCCCGCACGTGGCAGGCCGTCCCCCGACAAACGACTACCTTCCTGCGACCGGTGGGGGTAAGCTTAAACTGAGCGTAAAAGCTGCTCACCCCGAAAACGGTGCTCTCGGGCAGCTTCAAAAACCGGGCAATCTTCTGCATCGCCTCGGCGGGCAGATAGCCGAACTTCTCCTGGGCTTCCTGGAGTATGGGGATAAGGTTGCCACTATCACGGCTGTAGTTGGCGGTTATTCCCTCCGACTCTTTAGCGAAATCGACTTCCACTGGAGTCTAACTCCCTTCCTTCAACAGTCTGACCAGCTTCCAGGCGATTCTCTCGCAGAGCACGTTTATGTCTTCGATAGAGAGGTAATCGGAGACGGTAGCATCGAACATTATGCTGCCGTCAGGGGGAAACTCCTCATCACCCCGCCAGAGGACAAAGGTTATGGGCACCCGCTTGAAGGCGTTTACGGTCACGGCCACATCGCCGTAATCGGCTTTGACGCCGCCCAGCTCTTTAGCGGCCTCTATCAGTTTCTTCGGCTCGCTCCCGAAATGATCGACGAGCGGCTTTATCGCCCTCTTATGAAAGGTGCGAAAATAGCCAACTCCCTCGGGCAGTTCCTTGTAGGCGATGGACTTATTAGCCAGCGGCGTGCCTTTGGCTTGAGTTATATAGTGCAGCTGCAGAATCTTGTCCTTCAGGGGAACCTCTTCGTCGCTATCCTGTAGGGAAATCGCCACCTCGGGCAGGCTGATTCGATAGGTGCGGTTCAGGTAGTCGAGGGTGATTACCGGATGGGAATCTATCACCTTGTAGTCGGCGCCGCTGCGGCGACAAAGTCGCTCAATGCCGTCAGCTTCCGCCAGCTGCTGGCTGGCAATCTTATAGGCAAAATTATAGCCATATTCGTAATTCTTTCCGTCAGGCACTGAGAGCAAACTATTATTCATCCGGCAATCAGATTAACCGCTATAATTATATTCCCGCCGCCTCCAGCACCAGGGGTACCTTCTTCTCCCAGCCGATAGCCATGATATGCACCCCCTGACACATATCCTTCAGCTCCTTGATTAAGTCGGCGGCTATTTCTATGCCCATCTGGGTCTTATCCTCAGCGGCGGTCATCTTCTCAATCAGCTCCTCGGGCACAAAAACGCCCGAAACGTTCTTGTTCATAAACTTAGCCATACCTGCCGATTTCAGGGGTATTATCCCCGCCAGGATGGGAACACCGAATTTTCCCGCCCGTTTCATAAACTTGGCGAAGGCGTTAGGGTCATATATGGCCTGTGTCTGGAAAAAGCGAGCGCCGACTTTGATTTTCTTCTCCATCTTTATCAGCTGCAACTCGCGGGCGGCTTCGGTATCCGCCCCCGGATTGACCACTGCTCCAGGGAAGAAACTGGGCTTTCCCTTGAGCTCGTTACCCTGCATGTCGTAGCCTTCGCTCAGTTTATTGATAACCCAGAGCAGGTGCACCGAGTCCAGGTCATAGACCGGTTTGGCTTCGGGGTGGTCGCCGAGCACGGGCAAATCGCCGGTGATAGAAAGGACGTTTTCGATACCCAGCACCGCGGCGCTCAAGAGGTCGGATTGCAAAGCCAATCGGTTCCGGTCGCGGCAGGTCACCTGGAAGACGGGCTCAAGCCCCTTCATTTTAAGTAGATGGCAGACCGCCAGCGAGCCTAATCTCATCACCGAGCTTTGCTGGTCGGTAACATTAGCCGCGTCCACCTTGCCCTTCAGCACCTCGACCGCCTCCAACAGCTCACTGGTATCGGTGCCTTTCAGGGGCCCAACCTCGGCGGTGATAACGAATTTCCCCTTCTCAAACAGTGGCTGCAGGCTCATCTAGCTCTTCCCTTCTAATCGCTGAAAATTTAGCTGAAAGTGAACACGTCCCCTATTATACACGAATACGCCTTTTCGGTGTAGGGGGTTATGCTATATCTCGAGCCAGGAATGGGAATAAAGGGCTTCACCGGTAATAACCCGAACCGTCTTGGCGTACTTGGCCTCTTCCTCGCCCAGGGAGGAGATGTCCACTTTTTCGCCGTCCATCACCCGGTGTACCACCTTGACGATTTCCGGTCGCTGGCCCCGGGCGATGCTTATCAGCTCGGTATCGAAGGCATCGACAATTGCCGAATAAAGCCCGTGCCTCATCAGCATTATCATACAGGTCCGATTCAGGTAGGGCCTGAGGTGGGTGGGCGTGCCGTTGGAGATATTGGAAAGCCCGACGGTGGACTTACAATCGGGGGTGATATCCTTGAGCATAGCCATAAACTCAAAGCAGGCTTTGAGCTGGTTTATCTCCACCGACACCGGTGTTAAAATCGGGTCTAGCCAGATATCCTCGTTGGCGATGCCCGCCTCGTTGGCTTTATAGAGAAGGTCAACGGCAAGCATCGCCCGCTCGTTGGCGTCGCGGGGCATCCCCTCCACCCCCCAGAGCAGCCCTATCATGCAAGCGTTATACTTGCCGACCAGGGGCAACTCCTTCTCCAATCTGTCGGGCTGAAGGGAGATGGAATTAATCAGCGCCTTGCTTTTCACCACCTTCAACCCCGCCTCCATAGCCACCGGGTTGGTGGTGTCCAGCGAAAGCGGCTTATCGGTAACCGCCTGTGTCGTCTCGACCACCCATTCCATCATCTCGTCCCCCGCCTTGCGGGCGGGCCCGATGTTAAGGTCGATGTAATCGACGTCGGCTTCGGTCTCGGCTTTAGCCATCTCTTGGACGGGTCCCGGGTTTCTCTCTTTTAACGCCGGACCGATGGTCAGCGACATTATATTCAGATTTTCGCCGATGAGGATCATTCTTTACCTCCTCAAGCTAACTCCTCATGGTTCCAGACCTTGCGGTTCTAGACCTTACGGATGCCACGACTTAAGGTAAGCCGGGATGTTTGACCCCTCGCGGGGCCCCACCTGAACCTCCCAGCCGGGCAGCTCTTCTTCCAGTCCACCGCTCTCAGTAGCGGCATAGCCGGGAATTACCAGCTTATGATGCTTGACCATATCGGTAATACCGCACTTCTTAATGAAGGGAGCAATAGCGTCGGCGACGAATTTACCCGCCGCCCAGGCGGTCATCACCGAAAGCCCTTCGGTCTCCTTGACCAGGAGGTAGCTGGGAATCTTGCTCGCCTCCACTTCACCGGAGACGATGAAATAGGTCAGAGAGAAGTTGGAGGTGATAAGCACCGGTGAATTCTCGTTGGGGCTACCGATTTCGTAGATGCCTTCTTTAGTCGCCAGGGGCCGCTGCGGGTCGGTATAGATGTTCAGCCTTTCCACCAGCAAGGGGAAGAGGCTTTCGCCCTGGAAATCGGAGAGGACGATGATGCCGCCGTATTTAGCCACGAACATGGCAGCGATTACCGCCTCCTTCATCGGGTTGTCGGTCATCTCGCCGGGAAAAACGATGGTGGGAAAACCCAGCGGGCGGAATTTCTTGGCTAGTGCCGCGCTTCTGATGATTATCTGGTCCTCGAACGCCTGGCGCAAAGCCCGCGAGCCCGAATCGATAACCATCTCCTTGACTCCAGCCTCGGTCAGCTTGGCGGTCAGCTCGGCGAGCTTCTCCACGTTATCGGCCTTCACCGCCAGCGGGCAGGAATTCTCCTTGGCTAAAGCCGCCATCTTGTCAAAATTGGCTTCGGTAGCGGTATAGAGCAAGGGCTTACGGTCGGCGCAGGCGGAAAGCCCCGCCGCCATAACCTCGGCATTTTCGCTCATCAGGATAATGCCGCCGCCGCTCTTCTCCTTTACCTTGGTCACCACCGCCTTAAAGCGGGCGGCGTCGCCCCCCGCCTTTACCGCCACCAGGTCGGGACGGAGGATAAGCCCTATACGCTCGTACTGGAGCTCGTTAAACCGCTGTAATTTAGCGTCAATCTCGGCGTCGCCCTTATCGGCGCCGACGAGGATAGCCAGCCCCGGCGGGTTCTCAAACCGCTTTTCGTGGCGGAACATCACCGTTTCGCCGCCGACCTTGAGCACCCTGTCGCCCACGCCGATAGTAACCGGTATGATGGGCGGGGCGGAGGCCTCCGAGAGCTTGGCTTTCGACTCCTCGGAGACATGGGGGCAGGCACTAAGCTCCGCCTTGCCCGTGGCCAGTTTCATGGCGAAGGCAAGGCAGGTCGGCTCCCCGCAGTCCTTACAGTTGGTCTTGGGCAAAAGCTTGAATATCTCTATTCCGGTAAGCGCCATCTCTTACACTCTCCTTTCCCGGCCAAATATTAGTTAAGTCTTCTTAATCGGAAAACTGCCTACAATAATTCTTATTAATGCTAAAACGTCAGCGATACCGAGACCAATGTAGAATATAGTCCTCATGGGTTGCTCGACAGCCGGAAGTAGTGCAGCGACTATTATGTTACCAAAAATTAGAATGACTATTGCCGTAAGCCGTTCCATCAGCCGTTGCATCATATATCCCCTCCTAATATTATTTTATTGACCTTTCCCATTTATACCTCTTGAATTGGGAAAGGGAGAGGGTTTCTAATAATGAGAAGGCCTCTCTCAAGCTCCCCATTTTCAACCCAGTATCGGGTCCATATTCAGAGCGGGATGACCCTTTTCCTGCAGGAAGGGCATAATCTCTTCCTCGGTCACGCCCACCGTCTCGTCGGCAATCATGTCGGGCAGGTCGGGAATGCCAATCTCCTCGGCTCTGGCTTTGAGCCGGTCGCCGATTTCCTCTTTCAGCGACTTGGGCATCCAGACGATACGCTGGATACCACCGTCGCCGCTGACAAACTTCCTCTGGCAAGTGTTGTACTTACCGTGCCCGACGAACCCCGGCGTGCTCAAGCCGCCGCCGATAGTCCCCGCCAGCGTGGTGAACTTCATGCCGCAGGGGGTCTCACCGGTATACTCGCGGTTGACCGTCATTATCCCGTTGCACATGGGCAGGACGGCGGCGATACACTCGCAGCAGCCGCAGGTGGTCATGGGGTCGTTGACTATGCTGTAGAAGTTATAGTGGTCTATCTTGCCTCTTGAGGCTTTGAGGACGAAGTCGTTTACCCCCTTCCACTGCCCCATCTTCTGGTCGATGACCTCCCCTTTTTCTACGGGCTGGTTGGGGCCGGTGGGGTTAATCTCATAAGAAGCCTTGCAGTCCATCCAGTTATAGGAGCCGCAAAGACCCGTCCTCTCCGGGCTGATGACGCAGACATGGCTCGGAGCGAAGGACTGGCAAAGGGTGCAGGAGTAATAGGTATCGGTGGTTTCGTCGGTCATGCCCTCGATACGGACGTCCCGCTTGCCGTAGACCGCCCTCGCTTTCTCCTCCACCTCTTTTACCTTATCTTCCTCGGTATAGAGCTTCACCTGTATCTTATCGAAGATACGCCCGAAGTCCTGGTGCAGCTTGGCATGGAGGATATCGCCGATGTGGTGCAGCTTAAAGCCCTTCTCCACCGCCTGCTTGGCGATTCGTATCCAGGCGATATCTCGCTGCCCGATATGCATCACCCCCTGGGCGTAATTGATGAGGTGGTGAATCTGGCGCTCTAAAATAGGCTCGAAGTCATCCTGCATCTCCCTCCCCGCCACCTCCACGGCTATAGCGAAGGGCAGGCGAGAACCGGGCTCGATATCGCTTAATTCAGGCCCGATTACCTCGACCTTGCCGTCTTCAACTTCTTCCATACGCTTGGTGGTCACCCACTCCACCATCGGCGTCCGTCCGCCGCCACACTCCAGGTAGATATCCTCCCCACGCACCCTCTCTCCCTCGAAGGCGGGCCCGTAGGCTACGGGAACGGGGACTTCGGCTACGGCCACCTTTAAGCCCCTCACCTCCACCGCCTTGGCCACCAGCTGGTCGTGGGGAATATTGGAAACGACGTGCTCGTAGGTGCAAATGCCCGTGGGCAGAACCTCGGGTATGGGGGTATCGGCAATAACCGGGAAGCCCCAGTTAATGGCGCCGGCCGCATTGGCGTACCACTCGTCGTTGACATAGCCCATAGGCAGAACAAAGGCGAAGATTCTGTCCTTGTTATAGATAAGTATCTTGCGGTAGTTGCCCGGCTCGATGCCGCCGAAGGACATCGCCGCGCGGGTGGCAAAGCCCATGGCGAAGACGGCGGCGCTGATATCGGGCCCGAAGGAAACCAGGCGTGTCGGCCAGCCGATTTGCACCCCCTCCTCCACCAGCTGCTCGGAAAACTTCTTCCCGTTATACTCCGAGGCCATAAACACGTAGAGGTTCTTCTGCTGCAGCTCCTGGGCGATATTAGCCGCTATCTTATTAGTGGGAGCCGCGCCGACGATGGCGGCGAAACCGGGGGCGGTGCCGTCAACGAACTCGACCCCCCGCTTCCTCAGGATGACGTCGTCGGCGGCGCCCAACCAGATGTTGCCGTCGACGGGGTCTTCCGTCTTGGTATAAAAATCGGGCGTTTCCAGGTATCTTATAGCCTCTATTAATTCCTCGGCAAAGAGGGTGGCCATGCCGGCATCGAGGGCTGGTGCCAGATAGGGCAAGGGGTGTTCCTCCCTTACCGGTGGCGGCAGCAGTGATTTACACCGTTTCAGCACGGGCTCCATGTCGCCCAGCTTTTCCACCTTGTTCCCCAGGATGCCGTATATTACGGGCAGATAGTAGGCGGTGTTGGGGAAGCCCACCGGTTCTTTGGCTCCCCACTTTTCCATAGCCTCCTGCCATTTCTTTTCCGTCCGTTCCACAATCTTGTGAGCCCCTCTGATGGCGGCTGATGCTATTATCTTAGACATACTCTAAAGCCCTCCCTTATCTAATGTGGTGGCTAAACCGCGTCCAGTTCCCTTCTCATATCCATATCGTAGAGCACTCGCTCTCTGGCCTGGTCAATGCCCAGAGCCTTGCGCTTCTTATCGATGTGGGCAATCATAAGGTGGGCGGCCCTTATCGGGTCGGGCTCGAAGGCCCACATACCGCCCAGCATTTCTTCCATATCCTTGAAGAGGTAGTCAGTCACTTCTTTGCTGCCCGTGGTGGGCCAGGTAACGCCGAATACGGTGTAGACGCCCGAAGCGACGAAATACTGCCCGATGGAGATTGCCTTCTCGCTCATCCACTCCGGAGCTGCCCCGGCTACGGGCAGGTCGCTGATGTCGTCACCCAAACCGCCATCTTTGACCATGGCGGTGGCGGCTATCAGTATACGGCTGTTATCCACGCAGGAACCCATGTGCAATACGGGTGGTATGCCCACCGTCTCACAGACCTCGGCCAGCCCCTTGCCGGCAAACTTCTTGGCGGCTTCGGGTACCAGCAGCCCGGCCTCAGCGCAGGCGATGGCGTTACAGCCGGTGGTAATCACCAGCACGTCGTTCTTTATCAGCTCCTTAACCATGTTGACATGGCCCTCGTTATGCTTGGTGCGGGCGTTATTACAGCCGACGACGCCGGCAACGCCTCTTATCCTGCCGTTGATGATGTTATCGTTCAGCGGGCGATAGGAAGCCCGGAACATCCCGCCCAGCAGGTAGTTGATGGTCTCGTGGCTGAAACCGGCAATCTGGTCGGTCTTGACGCTGGGTATATGGATGCTCGCCTTACGGTTGGGGAAATTATCTATAGCCGTTTTCACTATCTCCCGCGCCGACTTCAGGGCGTCGTGCTCGTCGAACTCGATATGAGCAGCCCCCGGTATCTTAGCCTTGGACGAGGTGGTAATAATCTTGGTGTGGTAGCACTCAGCGACGGTCTGTATGGACTGCATGATGCACTGTACATCTACTACCATGGCGTCTACCACCCCGGTTACTATAGCCAGCTCCTGCTGCAGGAAATTACCGGCAATGGGCACTCCGTGCCGCATCAGTATCTCGTTGGCGGTGCAGCACATCCCGGAAAGGTTTATCCCCTTGGCTCCCTTGGACTTGGCCAGCTCTATCATCTCCGGCTCCTGGGCGGCGGCGACAATCATCTCGGAAAGCAGCGGCTCGTGGCCGTGAATGATGATATTGACCTCGTCCTTTTCCAGCACACCCAGATTTGCCTGGCCGAGGACAGGGGCCGGCGTGCCGAAGAGGATATCCTGGAGTTCGGTAGCCAGCATGCTGCCACCCCACCCATCGCCTATGGCCGCCCTCACCCCCTGCTTGAGCAGGCTTTTATAGTCCTGGTCAACACCGATATGGGTTCGGTGCATTATCTCCACAATCTCCCGG
>Ga0307436_1000348_pt1 | contig 21380 bp, 19 predicted proteins | sample SalMarWE160440MG_FD_202513 | JGI IMG/M metagenome (GOLD analysis project Ga0307436, IMG submission 202513) | Salt marsh sediment microbial communities from the Plum Island Ecosystem LTER, Massachusetts, United States - WE1604-40 | ecosystem: Environmental > Aquatic > Marine > Intertidal zone >...
CGCCATACCCTGATCGCCGCGCCCACCGGCAGCGGCAAGACCCTCGCGGCCTTTCTCTGGGCCATAGATCGCCTGCTCGCTCTGCCGGCGGACAGGCCGCCGGGCGTGCGGGTGGTGTATGTCTCGCCGCTCAAGGCCCTGGCCTACGATGTGGAGCGCAACCTCCGGGTCCCGCTGGACGGTATACGCCAGGTCGCCGAGCGGCGCGGCCGGCTCCTGCGGGAGCTGCGCGTGGACGTGCGCACCGGCGACACGCCCCAGAGCGAGCGCCGCCGCCAGGCCCGGAGCCCGGGCGACATCCTGGTCACCACCCCGGAGTCGCTGTTCTTGGTGCTGGGCTCTGCCGCCCGCGGGCAGCTGGCCAGGGTCGACACCCTGATCGTCGACGAGCTGCACGCCCTGGCTCCGGTGAAGCGGGGTACCCACCTGGTCCTGTCCCTGGAGCGGCTCGCCGAAGCCTGCATGCGCGATCCCCAGCGTATCGGCCTGTCGGCCACGCTGCGCCCGCTGGATGAGGCCGCCCGTTTTCTCGGTGGCGACCGCGAGGTGGCGATTGTCGATGCCCTCAGTCCGCCGCTGCTGGACCTACAGGTCATGGTGCCGGTGCCCGATATGGAGCGGGTCGCCCCGCCGGATCCGGACTTTGATAGCGGGGCGGAGCGCGGCATCTGGGCCGCCCTGTATCCGGCGCTGGTCAAGGAGATCAGAGCGGCGCGCTCCGGGCGGTGCTGGAGATGCTCTCCGGCGGCTATCCGGGCAATGAGCTGGCAGAGCTTCGGCCCCCGCTCGCCTGGGACCGCATCGCGGATCGCCTGAGCGCCCGACCCGGCACGCCGATGCTCTCGCGGCTCAATGCGGGCACCATCCCCGATCGGGGCAGCTACGCGGTGCAGCTGGGCGCCGCGGGGCCGCGTCTGGGCGAGCTCGACGAGGAGATGGTCTTCGAGACTCGTGCGGGGGACAACGTCCTGCTGGGAGCGAGCACCTGGCGGGTCGAGCAGATCACCCGGGACAGGGTCATCGTCTCGCCGGCCCCGGGCGAGTCCGGCCGCATGCCATTCTGGCGCGGCGAGGGCCCAGGCCGCCCGGTCGCCCTGGGCCAGGAGCTGGGGTCCCTGGTGCGCCGGCTGGGCGGGATGGGGCGGCGCGAAGCCGAGCGCTGGCTGCGCCGGGACGCCGGGCTCGACCAGCGGGCCGCCGGGAGCCTGATCGCCTATCTCGCCGAGCAGCGGGAGCAGACCGGCGTGCTGCCCACGGACCAGGCGATCACGGTGGAGCGCTTCCGCGACGAGCTGGGCGACTGGCGGCTGTGCATCCTGAGCCCCTTCGGTGCACGGGTGCACGGTCCCTGGGCGATGGCCCTGCAGCGTATGCTCGGCACCGGTCACGGCTTTGACCTGCCCGTGCTGTACACCGACGACGGCATCGTGCTGCGGTTTCCCGACAGGGAGGTCCTCCCCGAGGTGGAGCGCCTGTTTCCCGACCCCGAGGAGGCAGGCAGGCGCGCGCTTCGGGGTCCGCTCGGCGGTGATCGAGCCCCTGCTGCGGCAGATGGAGACCCGGGGGCTGCTGGTGCGGGGTGAGATCCGGCCCCAAGGCGTGCAGCCCGAGTGGTGCGACGCCGAGGTGGTGCGCCGGCTGCGTCGCCGCACCCTGGCTCGGCTGCGCCGGCAGGTCGCACCGGTGCCGGACACGACGCTCGCCCGCTTCCTGCCCGGCTGGCAGGGGCTGGAGACCCCCTGTAGGCACGCCCTGCCCCCGGAAGGGGTCCTCGGGGCGGCGGAGCAGATCCTCGACGCGCTCGCGCCCCTGGAAGGGCTGGCGCTGCCTTGGAGCGCCTGGACCCAGGCGGTCCTGCCCCTGCGCCTGCCGAGGCTGCGACTGGAAGACCTGGATGGGCTGGCGGCTAGCGGACGCCTGGTGTGGCTCGGGGCAGGCGCCCTCGGTCCCCGTGACGGCCGGGTGCAGCTGTGCCGGCGCGAGCGCGCCCCGCTGCTGCTCGATCCGCCTGACCCGGCCGACGCGCGGGGGCCGGTGCACCGATGCGTCCTGGAGCATCTGGCACGGCGCGGGGCCTGCTTCGTCACCGAGCTGGAGCAGGCCCTGGGGCCGGCAGGCATCAACATCCCGCCCGGCGACCTGGATGCGGTCCTCTGGGATCTGGTCTGGGTGGGGCAGCTGACCAACGACACCTTCGCCCTGCTGCGTACATTGAGCCGCTCGTCGGGCCGGCGTCGTGCCACCGCAGGACTGGGCGGCGGGCGCTGGTCTCGGGTCGCCGATCTGCTGGCCCCCCCGGCAGCCCCCGAGGCGCGCGCCCTGGCCCGAGCGCGGATGCTGCTTGACCGCTACGGCGTGGTGTCCCGGGAGGCCGTCCAGGCCGAGGGGCTGTCCGGAGGCTTCGCTCCGCTCTACCAGGTGCTCAAGGGCATGGAGGAGGCCGGCCAGGTGCGCCGCGGCCATTTCGTGGAAGGCTTCTCGGGGGCCCAGTTCGCCCGGCCGGCCGCGGTGGAGCGCCTGCGCGGGGTGCGCGAAGAGGATCCGCCCGCGGACGGTTTCGGGGCCGAGGACACGCTGCTGCTGGCGACGATCGATCCGGCCAACCCCTATGGGGCCTTGCTGCCCTGGCCGGCGCCGGGCGATCCCCGGGCGCAGCCCCGACGCACGGCCGGGGCCTGGGTGGTGCTCGTGGCGGGCCGGCCCGTGCTTTATCTGGGTACAGGGGGACGGCGTCTGACCAGCTTTGCCTGTGCTGACTCGGCGCCGGGACCGCTCCCGGCCGCGCTACGGGCACTGCGCGGTCTAGGCCGGACCCTGCGCCGCCGCTCCCTGGTGATCGAGACGGTCGACGGTGTGCCGGTGCACGAGTCACGGCTGCTAGCGCGGCTGCTCGCCGCCGGGTCGGAGGCCGAGTACAAGGGCGTGCGCATCGACCTCAGCTGAGCGTCTGCTCCGCGCATTGCTCACCAGGGCTCGTCGCGCGGCGTCCGAGGTGCCCGTGTATACAAGGTGCGCGACAGACCGGGCGCGCAGGCGTACTTGCCAGTACGTCGAGCACCCGGGCCGCGCGCAACGCCGTAGACGCCGGTAAATCGGGCGCCGCAGCAGGCGCTTGGTGCGAAATGCGGGGTTGTAAGGGTCCCCGAAGCTCTGCTACTTTGGCAAGAGCCGTTTGCGGGACAGCCGCGGAGCACCTTCTCTGCAGCGGCCGATATCGGCGGGTCCGTCCCTCAGGTCGGTCAGGCGCACCATGGCCCAACAAAAGCGACCCGACGGGGTGCGGCAATGCCAGCCTTGCACTGCGTGCTGCGACGGCTGGGTTCGGATCACCGTCGAAGGCCAAGACGTCTATCCTGGACATCCCTGCCAGCACAGCACGGGCTCGGGCTGCCGCATCTATTGGGAGCGTCCGGCGCAGTGCCGGCGCTTCCAGTGCGCCTGGATCATGCCGAACAGCCCGCTGCCGGATTGGCTGAAGCCCAGCGAAGCAGGGGTCATGATGCTGCCGGGGGTGCGCGAGTGGCGGCGTCGACCGGTGGATCTGGCCCTGCCCGTGGGCCGGCGTATCCCCCCGCGAGCCCTGCAGTGGCTGAAGCAGTTCTCCCAGGCCTACGGGCGCCCGCTGCTGTTCCTCGAGCACGAGCCGGGGAAAGCGGAGTTCTCCGCCTCGGCCCAGGTGCATGCCCACGGGCCGGCCGATTTCCAACAGGACATCGTTCAGCGTCTGCGCCGCGGCGAGAAGCTCTGGTAGGGGCCCGCCAGCGAAAAGGGGGGCTCGCGCCCCCCTGTGCTGCCGCCTAGGCCGCTCAGGCGGCCTCAGCCGTGCCTTCGATCATCTGAGCGGGCTCGCTCGCGATGTCGATGCGGCGGGGCTTCATGGCCTCGGGGACCTCCCGCGCCAGGTCGATGTGCAGCAGGCCGTCCTTGAGCGCGGCGCCCTTCACTACCACGTAGTCGGCGAGCTGGAACTTGCGCTCGAAATTACGCGTGGCGATACCGCGATAGAGGTACTCGCGCTTCTCAGCCTCTTCCTGCTTGCCGCCGCGCACGGTCAGGATGTTCTCGCGAACCTCGACGTCCAGGTCGTCGTCGCCAAACCCGGCCACGGCCATGGAGATCCGATACCGGTTCTCCGCAGTGCGCTCGATGTTGTACGGCGGATAGCCGTTGGTCTCGGAGCGGTAGGCCGCCTCCAGACTATCGGCGAGCCGGTCGAAGCCGATGAAATTGCGGAACAGGGGAGAAAAGTCGAAAGTCGTCATGGTCATATCCTCCGATCGAAGCAATATGGCTTGGGTGCGCGTTCTCTATGAACCGCGCGGTCTGCGGGCCTCCTTTGAGCGCCCGTATCGTATAAATAGGGTCCGTGGATCGGGATTCAAGGGGGGCTGCCAGCCCTGCGTTGCGCCAGGCGCGAGAACCGAGGACATGCCCCTAGCGCCAGGGCGCGCTATGATTTCAGCAGCAAAAGAGGAGCGCCCCGATGTTGTTACCGCGCGTGCTTTTTACTGCGGCCCTGGTAGCCCTTGCCTATTACATCGGCCGAGAGGTCGGGAGGACGGAGAGCATCCGCGACGAGCTCGAGCGGGCGCGTAGAGCCAGGGCGTCCGGCGAGGAGGCCGGAACCGACACGCCCGCGCGGACCGCAGGCTGATCGTCTCAATGCAAGCCGGTGCGGGCACGCTCGTCCCGGCCTGGCATCAGCGGCAGGGAGGCATGGTGCACGACCATCCGCCAGGCGTTGCTGGCTCGCAGGTAGACGTTGGTTGAGATGATGCGGCTCGCCGGTCCCGCTGCCGAGCGGCTGGGGCGAATGCGCTCCTCGACCAGATGCACCGCCAGCACCCCGCTCGCCTGGCGTGAGATCAGGCGGTACTCGATGCCGGGGGGATCCGCCGAGGCGAAGATCTCCGCCCAGCTCTGGATGACGGCCTCCTTGCCCTGGATCAGCGGACCTCCCGGGTGCACGCAGGTCGCCTCCTCCCCGTCGGTCCAAAGCGCGCCCATCGCCTGGAGGTCCAACTGCTGGAACGATTGGTAGAAGGCGTGCTCCGCGGCAGCCGATGTGAGCAACGTCATACCGTGCATCGCCCTTTCTGGGATAACGGAGCGACAAGGCTAACCGCTCCACCGCTCCGGCACAAAGGGCGCATGGGCGAGGCTCCCATGCCGATTGTCTCCCGAGATCGGTATGGAGGCCGCTCGCTTGCGGGCGCAGCATGGCCTGAGGACTCCCGACGCCATACACGGAGCCACAGCGGTGGTCGGCGGGGCTAAGGGTATACTGAGCAACGACAAGGCGCTGGCCTGCCTGGAGTCTGAAGGGCTTCAGGTCTGGACCTTTGAGTCGTTCGCCGGCTGAAACGTTGCTTCTGGGCGGCTAGCCCATTGGGCACTCGTTGCTCAGCCAGCCAGCGAGCAGGATGCAGTACGGTACCAACTGCATCGATCGCGACTAGTCGGGTTCCTCCGCCCCCGGACCCCGGGTCGGTCTGAAGGTCGTGGCGGGTGTCCGGTAGACTTCGCATTCGCGACCTGTCGGGAACATCAGCGTTATCGTGACCCCTCGTAGCGAATCCGAATTCGGCGCGGCTCTGCCGGGCCCCCGCGGCCTGGAGCTGGTCTCGACCCTCGCCGCCCTGGCCGGGGGCGACATGCTGCGGACCTTCGGACGGCTCTTTGATCGGTACGGGCCTGTCTACGGTATCCGCGTGCCCGTCGGGCCCACTGCGGTGATGGTCGCCCACCCGGATGGGGTGGAACGGGTGCTGCGGTCCAATCGGGAGAATTACGTCAAGGGCTCGGCCTACGACGGGGCGCGGCTGCTGCTGGGCCAGGGGCTGGTTACCGCCGAGGGGGAGCGTTGGCGCCGGCAGCGTGAGCTGGCCAGCCCGGCGTTCCGGCCGGCGCGGCTGCGGCTGTACCTGGATGCCATGGCGGCCTGCACGCGGGGGATGCTGGACGCCTGGGCGGGGCGCGACGCCAGGGTGCTCGACCTAGGCGCCGAGATGAGCCGGCTCACCCTTGCAATTGCCGGGCGGACGCTGTTCGGCCTGGCCGCGGAGGACCTCTTGGAGCGGGCGATGGCCGCCTTCGGCACGGCGCTGGCCGGGATCGGGCGGCGCGGGCCGAGCCATCTGCAGGCCCCGCTCTGGCTGCCCCTGCCGGGCAACATACGGCTGCGCCGGGCCATCCGGGAGCTCGACGACATCGTCTACGAGATCATCGAGCGGTTTCGGGCGGGCCGGGCCCGGGACCCGGAGGCGACGCTGCTCGGTGCCTATATCGAGAGCCGCGATCCGGAGAGCGGCGAGGGGATGGACGACCGGCAGCTGCGCGACGAGGTGATGACGCTGTATCTCGCCGGTCATGAGACCACCGCCAGCCTCCTGGCCTGGACCCTATACCTGCTCGCCCGGCATCCGCCGATCGCCGAGCGGGTGGTCGCGGAGCTTGAAGCTGCCCGGCTCGACGATCCGCCGACCATGCAGCAGCTCAAGGGACTGACCTACCTGTCCCAGGTCGTCGACGAGGTGCTCAGGCTCTATCCCCCGGCCTGGACCGTCGCCCGCAATGCGGTGGGCGCGGACCGGCTGCTCGGCTGGCGCCTCCCGGCCGGGGCCATCGTCATGGTCTCGCCCTATTTCACCCACCGCCTGGAGGCCTTCTGGCCCGAGCCTGAGCGCTTCGATCCCGAGCGCTTTGCCTCGGAGGCGGGGCGGGGGCGCCATCCTTTTGCCTATCTGCCGTTCAGCCTGGGTCCGCGCATCTGCATCGGCATGCAGTTCGCCCTCTACGAGGCGCGCCTGATACTGGCGATGATCCTGGCCCGCTATCGGGTCGGTGCCGTCGAAGGGATGGATGTGGGCTGCCGGGCCGCGGGGACACTCAAGCCCGATCGGCCGATTCGCCTCGGCATCGAGCCGCGGGGAGAGTGATGGTCTGTCGCCCGAGCGGCCTGCCGCGGTGAGGCGATTGCGAGGGTGCTGCGCATCCCCGACCGGGTGGAGGAGGCGGAGGCGCGTGGCCCGGTTGGATGTTCCGGAACAGTTGCGCGGAGGGCCGATCGCGCGGCAGACTGCTCGGGTCCGCGCCTGGGCGGTGGGGCCGGTCTCCTGCTCATGCCTAGGTGCGACGCTGCTAATATCGTCTTCAAGATGCCCGAGGTCGTGGACGAGGGCATCGCCATGGGCCTCAACCCGGTGGGGGGCGGCACGAGCGCGCCCGGGCCTTGGGAGGTCCATTCGATGTTGCTTGACCTGAGATCCGGATCTTAGCCCCATGAGCACGAGCCCCCGGAGACCCGTTTTCCTGAATCTCGTCCAGATCCGGCTCCCGATCGCCGGCGTGGTGTCGATCGCACACCGCATCACGGGGGTCCTGCTGGTGGTCTGTACACCCTTGCTGATTCATTGGCTGGCGCGCTCGCTCTCGGGGCCCGAGGGCTTCGAGGCGGTGCGCGTCGAGCTGGCCGGCCCCTTTGCCGGCATCTTGGAGCTGCTCGGACTCTGGGTACTGCTCCACCACCTGCTCGCCGGTATACGCTTTCTGCTGATCGACGTCGAGATCGGAGTAGACAAGCCTGTCTATCGCTACAGTGCCTTTGCGGTGCTGATCGCCGCGCCCCTGCTTGCGCTGCTGTTGCTCGGGGCCCTGTCATGACCCGTGGTGCCGGCGGGCTGCGGGCCTGGGTGCTGCAGCGCATCAGCGCCCTCTACCTGGGGCTGTTCGTGCTCTACCTCCTGGCCCACCTGCTCTGGGATCGGCCGGGGGATTTCGAGCACTGGCGAGACTGGGTGGCCGACCCGGCGGTTGGCATTGCGCTGATGCTGTTCTTCGTAGCGCTGCTGGTCCATGCCTGGGTGGGTGTGCGGGACCTGCTGATGGACTATGTGCGGGCCACGGCGGCTCGGGTCGGCCTGCTGACGCTGCTGGGCATCGGGCTGGTCGCCTGCGGCCTTTGGGCGCTGGAGGTGCTGCTCATGGCGCGCATGGGTTGAACAGACGGGGCGGGATTGCATGACGCTGGAGAGAAGACGTTTCGATGCGCTGATCCTGGGGGCCGGCGGGGCGGGCCTGAATGCCGCCCTGCAGCTAGCCAACGCCGAGCTGCGGGTCGCGGTGGTCTCCAAGGTGTTTCCGACCCGCTCGCACACGGTTGCCGCCCAGGGAGGGGTGAACGCCGCCCTGGCCAATGTGCTGCCCGACAGTTGGCACTGGCACATGTTCGACACGGTCAAGGGGTCCGACTATCTCGGGGACCAGGATGCCATTGAGCTCATGTGCCGCGAGGCCGTCCCGACGGTGTACGAGCTGGAGCACAATGGCGTGCCTTTCTCGCGCTTGGACAGCGGCAAGATCTACCAACGCGCCTTCGGCGGCCAGAGCCAGAACTTCGGCGGGGAGCAGGCGGCACGCACCTGCGCCGCTGCCGACCGCACAGGCCACGCGATTCTGCATACCCTGTATCAGGAGAATATCCGCGCCAAGACTCACTTCTTCGATGAGTGCTTCGGGATTGACCTGGTGCGCGACCCCGGGGGGGTGGTGGTGGGGGCGCTGGTGCTCGACATCGCCACCGGCCAGCCCCTGCTGATCGAGTCCAAGACGACCCTGCTGGCGACTGGCGGCTGCGGACAGGTGTTTCGCACCACCAGCAACGCCCACATCAATACCGGCGACGGTCTGGCGATGGCCCTGCGCGCAGACATCCCGCTGCAGGACATGGAGTTCTTCCAGTTCCATCCCACCGGGATCGCTGGCAAGGGCTTGCTGATCACCGAAGGCGTGCGCGGCGAGGGCGGCTATCTGGTGAACGGCGAGGGGGAGCGCTTCATGGAGCGCTATGCGCCCCATGCCAAGGATCTCGCCAGCCGCGACGTCGTCTCCCGGGCGATTGTCACCGAGGTGCGCGATGGCAAGGGCTGCGGCCGCCATAAGGATCATGTGCTGCTCAAGCTCGACCACCTGGGCGAGGAGGTCATCTCCAAGCGCCTGCCGGGGATTCGTGAGCTCAGCCGCATCTTCGCCGGCGTGGACCCGGTGCGCGAGCCGATCCCGGTGTTCCCCACGGCGCACTACCTGATGGGCGGCATCCCCACGGATCGCTTCGGCCGGGTGGTCGTGCCCGCCGGTCACGGGGCCGAAGAGGCCTTGCCGGGTCTCTACGCCGCGGGGGAGTGCGCCTGCGCGTCCGTGCACGGGGCCAACCGGCTCGGCGGCAACTCCCTGCTCGACATCCTGGTGTTCGGGCGCCTGGCTGGCAAGGACATCATCCGCTATGTCGGCGAGAACAGCTATCACCGGCCGGTGAGCGAGGACAGCGTGGAGCAGGCGATGGCACGACTGACCCGCTGGGACCGTCCGGGGGAGGGCACGAGCGTGCGCGAGCTGGGGAAGCAGCTCCGCAAGGTGATGGAGGACCATGCCGGCGTGTTTCGGGTGGAGGCGGTTATGGACCAGGGTGTTGAGAAGGTGAGGGAGATCCGGGAGCGCCTCCAGGGGGTGCGGCTCAGGGACCACTCCCGGGCCTTCAACACGGCGCGGATCGAGGCCCTGGAGCTGGAGAACATGATCGATGTGGGCATGGCTCTGGTGATGTCGGCCCTGCACCGCAAGGAGAGCCGAGGTGCCCACTCCCGGCCCGACTATCCCCAACGGGACGATAATCAGTGGATGAAGCACAGCCTGTATTTCCGGGGCGGGGATGCCATGGACTACAAGCCGGTGCGTACCCGGCCCCTGACTGTGCCGAGCTTTCCGCCCAAGGCGCGGGTCTACTGAGCGGTCGCCGGGGCGCCTATCGCCGAGGAGCAACGCTATGCAATTTCGCGTCTTTCGCTTCAATCCGGAGACCGACAGTGCCCCGCACATGCAGGCGTTCCAGGTCGAGGTGTCCGCTGGGATGATGCTGCGCGATGCCCTGCTGGCGATTCAGGCCGAGGACGAGTCGTTCGCCTTCAGGCACTCCTGCGGCGAGGGGGTCTGCGGCTCGGATGGGGTCAACGTCAGCGGGCGCAACCGTCTGGCGTGCATCACCCCGCTCAGCGAGCTCCGGGAGCCGGTGGAGGTTCGGCCCTTGCCGGGGCAGCCGGTGATCCGCGACCTGGTGGTGGACATGGCGCCGTTCTACCGCCAGTACAAAAGCGTGCAGCCCTGGCTGGTGCGCAAGGAGCCTTTTCCCGAGCAGGAGCTGCTGCAGTTGCCCGAGGAGCGGGATCGCCTCGACGGGCTCTATGAGTGCATCCTCTGCGCCTGCTGCTCCACGGCCTGTCCCTCTTACTGGTGGAACCCGGAGCGCTTTCTCGGGCCTCAGGCGCTGTTGGCTGCATACCGGTTTCTCGCCGACAGTCGGGATCAGGCCCGCGAGGAGCGTTTGGATGCCCTCGAAGGCCCGTACAAGCTCTTTCGTTGTCATACCATCATGAATTGCGTCGAGGCCTGTCCCAAGGGGCTGAACCCCACCAAAGCCATCGGCCAGATCAAGGCCTTGATGGTGAAGGACGCGGTCTAAGCCGCATTTCTCACCAAGCTCCTGCTGCGGCGCCCGATCTGCCCGCGCCTGCTGCGTTGCGCTCGGCCCGGGTGCTCGACGTACTGTCGAGTACGCCTACGCGCCCGGTCAGTCGCGCGCCTTGCATCCACGAGCACCTCGGACGCCTCGCGACGAATCCTGGTGAGACATGCGGGCTAAGCGCCCGGGCCGGGGCGCAGAGGTCCTCGCCCGGCCCGCTCGCCTCCGGCCTGGACCCCGGGTGCCATCGGGTCCCGCGGGATCGCACGGCCGTGCAGTCCGCAAGGCACCGGTGCGTATTCCTCGCCAATCGCATGCTGGGTTGCCGGATCTGTCCGCGTCGACTTGTATCTGCACCCATGTCGGATGCCCCACGACGAGCCCTAGCAAGAAATGCGGGCTACAGACGTTGACGCCTTGCTATCCACGTCGTACTTTTTCTCGATAGTCTCGGGGCATCGGTTGGTCCTGCCCAGCGGCGGGGGGCCGCGGGGCGGCGTCGCCGGGTGCTCGCCAGCCGCCAACGGGCCGACAGCGAACAGGAACAGAACCCTTGAAGGTCTTCGCATGGAACTAATGTTCTTGGGGACGGGGTCTGCGTTCTGTCTCACTCCCGGCTGCTATCAGTCGAATATGGTGCTCATCAGCCCCTCCGGGAGACGGCTGCTGATCGACTGTGGCTCGGATATCCGTTTCTCCCTCGCAGCCGCCGGCCTGGCCCCCAGGGATATCAGCGACATCTACATCAGTCATCTGCATGCCGACCATGTTGGGGGCCTGGAGTACATGGGGTTCTCCTCGCGCTTTGCCTTGCCCCCCTTCTCCATGGGGCTCATTGCCAACGAGGCGGTGATGCGCGACCTCTGGACGCACTCACTCTATGGCGGGATGAGCATGACCGATGGAGACGACTGCACCCTCGCCGATTTCTTCACGCCGCGCCCGGTGGATGCTTCGGGCCTGTTCGAATGGGAAGGCCTGGAGATCACGCTGGTACCGACGCGCCACGTCACGGGCAAGCACGACATCATGTTCAGCTACGGGCTGTTCTTTCGGGCTGGCACGACCACGGTGTTTCTGACCACCGATACCGTGTTTGCACCCAAGGACCTTGCCCGTTTCCTGGAGCAGGCCGACCTTGTATTTCACGACTGTGAGACCACCGACCAGGCGACGGGAGTCCACGCCCATTACCGCGAGCTGGCGGAGCTGCCTGCCGCGATCAAGGCCAAGACCTGGCTCTACCACTACAATGACGGGGAGCGACCCGATCCGCGGGTCGACGGGTTCCGGGGATTCGTCCGGACGCGGGAGTCCTTCCGGCTCTGAGTCGGGCCGCCCGCCGGACAGGGGGCCGCGGCCGGCGCGTGCGATCTTGCGCCTGCCCGGCGGGCCGCAATCCCTGGCGCTTCCTCCGACTGAAGACGGCGCGGGCTGTCGAGACCCCGGCCCAACATGGAGACCGATCTGATGTATATGTTTGGTGTGCAAGCCGCTGGCGGCTTCGACGATCTGGTCGCGCGCGTCACCCAGGCCTTGCAGGCCGAAGGGTTCGGCGTGCTGACCGAGATCGATGTCAAGGCGGTGATGAAGAAGAAGCTGGGCCTGGAGAAACGGCCCTACAAGATTCTCGGGGCCTGCAATCCGGTGCTCGCCAGCCGCGCCCTGGACGCGGACCCGGACATCGGGGTGCTGCTTCCGTGCAACGTGGTGGTGCGCGAGGATGAGGATGGCACCAACAGCGTCCTTTTCATGGACCCGGCAGCGGTGCTGACCCTGGTGAAGCGCGAAGGGATCCAGGATCTGGCCGTCGAGGTTCGGGAGAGGCTCGAGCGCGTGCGCGACGCGATCGCGGCCTGAAGCCGGGACAGAGGCTCGGCACGCCGCCGGGCGCCACAGGGGCCTGCATCGTCCATGGAGAACATTCCCGAGCTGTTCCGAGAGACCGCGCAGGCGCGGGGTGACCAGCCTCTGGTGGTCTGGATCGACGGTCAGATGAGCTTCTCGGAGCTGGATCGGGGATCGGACGCGGTGGCCGCCTGGCTTGCCGAGCGCGGTATCATCCGGGGTGATCGCCTGGCCCTGTATGGCATCAACGGCGACGAATTCGCCCTTGTCTATATGGGAATACTGAAGGCCGGTGCGGCAGTGGTTCCCATCAACCTGCTGCTCAGTCCCCGGGAGGTGGCGTTCATCCTGAACGACTCGGGGGTGCGCGGCATTTTCTATCACGCCGCCGTCGCCGACAGCGTCCACGCGGTGCGCCGCCAGGTCGGCGCGCTGGAGCTCAGCGTCTGCATGGGGGCCGCGTCGGGGACCGGGGCAGCTGTCGGTCTCGACGAGGTTCTGGCCGGCGGCGGGGCTGCCCCGGTGGTCGACCTCGGTCCCAGAGAGAACCTCGCGGCCATCCTCTACACGTCGGGGACGACTGGGCGTCCCAAGGGCGCCATGCTCACCCATGGGAACCTGGCTGCCAACAGCGCCAGCATCGTTCGGGCGCTGTGCCTGCGCCCTGAGCACGACCGGCTGCTGGTGGTGCTGCCGATGTTCCACGCCTTCGCTGCGACCGTGGGGATGCTGACCCCGATGCTGCACGGCCTGAGCTTCGTCCCCCTGCCCCGCTTTGAGCCGGGCCTGGTCTGCGATGCCATCGAGGCCACAGCTGCGACCATCTTCCTGGGGGTGCCCAGCATGTACAGTCTGCTGCTGCGCCAGCCCGATGCGCGGGTCGCCCAGTGGCGCTCGGTGCGCTTTGCCGTATCCGGCGGTGCAGCCATGCCGGTGGAGCTGATGAGGCGCTTCGAGGAGCGCTTCGGTATCCCGGTGCTGGAGGGCGATGGTCCCACCGAGTGCTCGCCGGTGACCTGCGTGAACCCGCCGGAAGGTCCGCGTAAGCCGGGCTCCGTGGGGCTCGCTATCCCCCAGGTGGACATAGAGATCCTGGACGACGAGGGGCGTATGCTGGCCCCCGGCGGGATCGGGGAGATCTGCGTGCGCGGGCCGAACGTGATGCAGGGCTACTGGAAGCTGCCGGCGGCGACCGCCGCGAGCTTTTTCGGCGATTGGCTGCGCACCGGAGACCTCGGCTACAAGGACGAGGACCAGTACCTGTTCATTGTCGATCGCAAGAAGGACGTGATCATCGTCAATGGGATGAACGTCTATCCGCGGGTGATCGAAGAGGTCCTGTATCAGCACCCGGCTCTGGCGGAGGCGGCGGTGGTGGGAGCGCCCGACCGCCTGCACGGCGAGGTTCCCGTCGCCTATGTGGTGCCCGCGCCGGGCGTGGCGCCGAGCGCGGCTGAGGTGAAGGCCTTTTGCCAGGGGGCCCTGGGGCGTCACGAGGTCCCCCGGCGGGTCGTTATCTGCGATGCCCTGCCCAGGAATTCGGCCGGAAAGGTGCTCAAGCGCGAGCTGCGCCGAGGCGGTGAGATCGAGCGCGGGATCGATTCACGGGAGCCCTGAGCCCCCTGGTCAGGCCTTCGGGGTGGGGGCGCGTGACATCCCCCAGTAGATGCCGGTGATCAATGCGACCCAGCCCGCCGCCAGCCACCCGATTACCCCGTCATAGGTGCCGACGAGAAACGCGAGATCGGCGCTGGCATGGGCGTCGGTGAGCGTCCGGGTGAGCTTGATCACCAGCACCCAGCCGGCGTGCAGCCCGATGCACACCGCGATGTTGCCGGTGCGCTCGCGCACCAGCGCGAGCAGCACGCCCACGCAGAACAGGGCGACGAAGGTGTCGAGGTAGGCGGGCGACGCGAGGGCCTGCAGCTCCGTGGCCAGTACCTGCAGTCCGCTGCCCCAGCCGACCGACTGCCCGGCCGGCAGCGCCTGGGGCCGCAGAAAGTGCAATCCGGTGTAGAACAGGCTCGAGAGGAAAGCGGCGGTGGCCGCTCCACTCTCCCGGCGGATCGCCCCGTACATGATGCCGCGGAAAAAGGTTTCCTCGATGAAGGCCACCGCGAGCCCGCCAAGCAAACCGCTGGGGAGGCCCCTCGCGAGTGCTCGGATCCCCCAATGCGCCGGATCCGGCGTGCGCACCCCCAGGGCCATCAGCGCCGCGGCGAGCACGAGCAACATGATCACTCCAAGGACCCAGCCCCGCCCGAGCTCGCGGAAGAATCGGCGCCGGGGCAGGCCATAGCCCAGGGACTCCCTGTCGCTCATGCCGAGCTGGCGCACCAGCACGAAGGCATAGATGAGGGCGAGGATCTTGGCGAGCTTGTTGATCAGCTTGTGCGCGGGGATGTCGGCGATCGGCGAGAGTGCGAGCCAGGTGGGGTAGATGAGCAGCGCTGCCGCGATCAGGGTCCCGGCGAGGAACAACAGAAAGATTCCAAAGGCTCTCATGGTGGTCCGATCGGCTGCGTCGCTACCCCGGGGGTGGGCCGGCCGGCATTCTAGCGCCGCCGCGAGTGCGCCTGCCACCGGCTTGCGCCGCGGGCCGGGGGGAGGGAGTTACAACCCGGCGAGCCGAGTCTGTATAATTCCCGCTCTGTCCGGCCGAGGGCGGGCGAAAGTGGCGGAATCGGTAGACGCGCTGGATTTAGGTTCCAGTCCCGCAAGGGGTGAGAGTTCGAGTCTCTCCTTTCGCACCAGGTTGGCTTCACGCGCGCGGTCTGACCGGGAAGGACCGCGGCTTTCGGTCATGGGTCCATACAGAGCGGGGGGCGGGTGGCGCCGGCCGCGTTAGAGAGATTGGCATGCAAGTTTCTGTCGAGTCGAGTGCGGGTCTGGAGCGGCGGATGCGCGTCGAGCTTCCGAGCGAGCAGGTAGCCCCGGAAGTGGAGCGGCGGCTCAAGGACCTTGCACGCACGGTCAGGATGAACGGATTTCGCCTTGGAAAGGTGCCCGTGAGTGTGGTGCGCCAGCGTTTCGGGGGGCGTGTGCGCCAGGAGGTCTATGGGGAGCTCATCCGTGCCAGCTACGGGGAGGCCGTACAGCATCAGCAGCTCAAGCCTGCGAGTGAGCCCAGGATCGAGGCCGTGGACGAGGACGCCGAGGGCGGATTCGCCTACACGGCTGTGTTCGAGGTGATCCCCGAGGTACACCTGGGCGACCTGTCCGAGCTGAGGATCAAGCGCCCGGCGGTACAGGTGACCGATGAGGATCTGGCCGCCATGATCGAGAAGCTGCGCCGCCAGCGCATCACCTGGGAGAGCGTCGATCGTCCCGCCCAGGAAGGCGATCAGGTCACGGTCAGCTTCAGGGGCAGCATCGAGGGGGAGCCGTTTGCCGAGGGCAGCGGGGAGCGGCTGCCGTTGGTATTGGGCTCGGGCCGCATGATCCCTGGCTTCGAGCAGGGCTTGGTCGGCGCTGGCTCGGGGCAGACCCGGGAGCTCGATCTGCAGTTTCCCGACGATTACGGTGTCGCCAAGTATGCCGGCAAGCCGGTCCATTTCGACGTCGAGGTGGTGGAAGTCAAGGCCGGCAAGCTCCCCGAGGTGGACGCGGATTTCGCGAAGGTCTTCGGCGTCGAGGACGGGGATCTCGACAGGCTGAAAACGGGTGTCCGGGGCAACATGGAGCGCGAGTTGCGGCACAAGGTGCGCGGGCTGGTCAAGAATCGGGTGATGGACGCTTTGCTCGGGCACACCCAGGTTGAGGTGCCCAGGGCCCTGGCCGAGCAGGAGGCCGAGCGGCTCAAGGAGCAGGCGAAGGCGGAAATAGCGGGCGCGGGCCGGCGTCGTACCCTGGATCTGCCCCGCGATCTGTTCGCCGACCAGGCCCGGCGGCGTGTGGCCCTGGGCCTGATCCTGGGCGAGGTGGTCAAGACCCATGGAATCCGGGTGGACCCCCAGCGGGTGCGGGCCATGATCGAGGAGATGGCGGAATCCTACGAGCAGTCGCAGGAGGTGGTCGACTGGTATTACGGGAACAAGGAGCAGCTGGCGGCGGTCGAAAACGCGGTCCTGGAGGACGAAGTCGTCGATTGGGTGATGGGGCAGGCCCGCGTTGAGGACGAGCTCAGCTCGTTCGATTCCATCATGGGCTCGGCGGTTTAACGGCGGGGAGGTCGGCTCAATATGTCTGACAGACCGGGGAAGGGCGCTTTGGATGCCCGAGCGCTGGGTTTGATCCCGATGGTGGTGGAGCAGACGTCGCGAGGCGAGCGCGCCTACGACATCTACTCGCGACTGCTCAAGGAGCGGGTGGTATTCGTGGTCGGTCCGGTCGAGGACCACATGGCGAATCTGATCGTGGCTCAGCTGCTGTTCCTGGAGTCCGAGAACCCCGACAAGGATATCCACCTCTACATCAACTCGCCGGGCGGCTCGGTAACCGCGGGGCTGGCCGTCTACGACACCATGCAGTTCATTCGGCCGGACGTGAGCACCATGTGCGTCGGTCAGGCCGCGAGCATGGGCGCGGTGCTGCTGGCCGCCGGGGCTAAGGGAAAGCGCTACTGCCTGCCCCATTCCCGGACCATGATCCACCAGCCCCTCGGCGGCTTTCAGGGTCAGGCCACCGACATCGAGATCCATGCCAAGGAGATTCTGCTGATCCGCGACCGGCTCAACCAGATCCTGGCCAAGCACACCGGCCAGCCCCTCGAGATCATCGCCCGCGACACGGAGCGGGATTTCTTCATGAGCGGGGAGGACTCGGCGAAGTACGGGCTGATCGATCAGGTGCTCGATCAGCGGGTCCGGGCGCCGGAAAAGTGAAGCGGCGCGGGGGCCTGTCGATCCCGTCTTCGCCTTTGAGCCGCCGCCCGCCGTGGCGATGCCCCTCAACCCTGGATTTCCGGGGGGCAGAGCGCTTGTTATCGGTGGCTAATCGGATATGATGGGATTGAGCTTCCTTTGACGGGAATCGGGACGCTGGCGGGTGCTCTCATTCGCCCAGTCCCCGAAGAGGTTAGAAGATGGCTGAAGACAAGCACGGGAAGGGCAGCGACGGCAAGCTGCTGTACTGCTCGTTCTGCGGCAAGAGCCAGCATGAGGTGCGCAAGCTGATCGCCGGGCCGTCGGTCTTCGTCTGCGACGAGTGCGTCGAGCTCTGCAACGACATCATCCGCGAGGAGATGCAGACCGGCTCGGGCGAGAAGGCCAGCCGTCTGCCCAAGCCCCATGAGATCAAGGGTACCCTGGACCAGTATGTGGTCGGCCAGGAGCGCGCCAAGAAGGTCCTTTCGGTCGCGGTGTACAACCACTACAAGCGTCTGGATGTGGCGGGCAGGAAGGAGGAGGTCGAGCTCGCCAAGAGCAACATCCTGCTGATCGGGCCCACCGGCTCGGGCAAGACCCTGCTGGCCGAGACCCTTGCGCGGCTTCTCAACGTGCCCTTCACCATTGCTGACGCCACCACGCTGACCGAGGCGGGCTACGTCGGCGAGGACGTGGAGAACATCATCCAGAAGCTGCTTCAGAAGTGCGACTACGACGTGGAGAAGGCCCAGACCGGGATCGTCTACATCGACGAAATCGATAAGATCTCGCGCAAGTCCGATAACCCGTCGATTACCCGCGACGTCTCCGGGGAAGGCGTCCAGCAGGCCCTGCTGAAGCTGATCGAGGGCACGGTGGCCTCGGTGCCGCCCCAGGGCGGGCGCAAGCACCCTCAGCAGGAATTCCTCCAGGTCAACACCTCCAACATCCTGTTCATCTGCGGCGGGGCCTTCGCGGGCCTGGACCGAGTGATCCGGGAGCGCTCCCGGAAGGGTGGGATCGGATTTGCTGCGGAGGTGCACAGCCGGGACGAACGCCGCAACCTCGGAGAGATTCTGGTGGCCGTGGAGCCCGAGGATCTTATCAAATACGGACTCATCCCGGAGTTCGTGGGGCGTCTGCCCGTGGTCGCGACCCTCGAAGAGCTCGACGAGGACGCGCTGGTGCAGATCCTCACCGAGCCCAAGAACGCGCTGGTCAAGCAGTACATCCGTCTGTTCGAGATGGAAGGCTGCGAGCTGGAGCTGCGCGAGGACGCGCTCAGGGCCATCGCGCGCAAGGCTATGGAGCGCAAGACCGGCGCCCGGGGTCTGCGCACCATCATGGAACAGGTGCTGCTCGACACCATGTATGACCTGCCGTCCACCGACGGCGTGAGCAAGGTCGTGGTGGACGGTGCAGTGATCGCGGGCGAGTCACACCCTTACCTGATCTACGAAGGCGGTGAGCGTCAGCTTGCCGTTTCGGACTGAAGCACGGCGCCGTCCCTGGACTCGCGCCGCTCTGCACAGGCCGCCCGTTTCCGGGCCCAGCGCACTTGAAACGGATGAGGGCTCACCCCAAGATGCGGGAAAAGCCCGCACGTCGGGTCTCCAGACCGATCGCAACCGGGACGTTTCGATCTCCATCCGACAGAGCACCGGCTTGCCCAGCCCCGTAGCGGCCCCGATCGGCACCAGGGGCGGGGCCAGAGCCCAGCAGATGTGCCGACGACAGACGAATCCCGCCAAGGGCCGAGAATCCTATGACTTCTGAAGCAGTTCCTCAGTCGAGCCAGGTCACCCCGGTGCTGCCGCTGCGCGACGTAGTGGTCTACCCGCACATGGTCATTCCTCTGTTCGTGGGGAGGGAAAAATCCATCAAGGCGCTGGACGCGGCCATGCAGTACAACAGACAGATCCTGCTGGTGGCCCAGAAAAGCGCCGACGTGGACGACCCGGCGCCCGGCGACATTCATGAGATCGGGACCCTGGCGAACATCCTGCAGCTTCTGAAGCTGCCCGACGGCACCGTGAAGGTGCTGGTCGAGGGCGGGGAGCGCGCGCACCTCCTGCGCTTCGTGGAGACGGTGGACTTCTTCACCGCCGAGCTCCAGCCAATGGCCGAGTCCATCGGGGTGGCCGAGCGGGAGATCGAGGTCCTGATGCGCTCGGCCACGAATCTGTTCGAGCAGTATGTGAAGCTCAACAAGAAGGTCCCGCCCGAGGTGCTCACCTCGCTGTCGAGCATCGACGACCCCAGCCGACTTGCCGATACTATGGCTGCGCACATGTCGCTCAAGTTGGAAGAGAAGCAGCGCGTCCTGGAGATGAAGGACGTGCGCGAGCGCCTCGAGCACCTGATGGCGATGATGGAGGCCGAGAACGACATTCTGCAAATGGAGAAGCGGATTCGCGGCCGGGTCAAGAGCCAGATGGAGAAGAACCAGCGCGAGTACTATCTCAACGAGCAGATGAAGGCCATTCAGAAGGAGCTCGGCGAGCTGGAAGAGGCTCCCAACGAGATCGAGGAGTTGGCTGCGCGCATCGAGAAAGCGGGCATGCCTAGGGAGGCCAAGAACAAGGCCCTGGGGGAGCTGAACAAGCTCAAATTGATGTCGCCCATGTCCGCTGAGGCCACCGTGGTGCGCAACTATGTGGACACGCTCGCCAATGTGCCCTGGAGCAGGCGCTCGCGTACTCGCCACGACATCGCGGCCGCGGAGACGGTGCTGGAAGCCGATCACTATGGACTGGAGAAGGTCAAAGAGCGCATCCTCGAGTACCTGGCGGTCCAGCAGAGGGTGCGCAAGCTCAAGGGCCCTATTCTCTGTCTGGTCGGCCCCCCGGGCGTGGGCAAGACCTCTCTGGGCCAGTCCATCGCGCGGGCGACCAACCGCAAGTTTACGCGCATGTCTCTGGGCGGGGTGCGCGACGAAGCCGAGATTCGTGGGCACCGGCGTACCTATATCGGGGCCCTGCCCGGCAAGATCATCCAGAACCTGATCAAGGTGGGCACCCGCAATCCGCTGTTCCTGCTCGATGAGCTCGACAAGATGGCCATGGATTTCCGCGGCGACCCCGCCTCGGCGCTGCTGGAGGTCCTCGACCCGGAGCAGAACAACACCTTCAATGATCACTACCTGGAGGTCGATTTCGATCTTTCGGAGGTGATGTTCGTCGCCACGGCCAACACCCTGAATATCCCCCCGGCCCTGCTCGACCGGGTGGAGGTGATTCGCCTGTCTGGCTATACGGAGGATGAGAAGGTCAACATCGCGGTGCGCTATCTGGTGCCCAAGCAGACGGCCAATAACGGGCTCGCGGAGCGCGAGCTCGCGGTCACCGAGAAGACGATTCGCGACATCATCCGCTACTACACCCGCGAGGCGGGGGTACGTAATCTCGAGCGCGAGATCGCCAAGATCTGTCGCAAGGTGGTCAAGGAAATCCTGCTCACCGATCGCAAGGAAAGGGTTCTGGTCACCCCCAAGAACCTGGAGAAGTACCTGGGGGTCAAGCGGTTCCGTTACGGCATGGCCGATGAGCGGGATCAGGTGGGGCAAGTCACGGGTCTCGCCTGGACCGAGGTGGGCGGGGAGCTGCTGCGCATCGAGGCGGTTGTGGTGCCTGGTAAAGGCCGACAGACCCAGACCGGCCAGCTGGGCGATGTGATGAAGGAGTCGATTCAGGCGGCGGTGACCGTGGTGCGCAGCCGCGCACAGCTGCTGGGCGTGGACCCCGATTTCTATCAGCAGTATGACGTGCACATCCATGTGCCGGAAGGCGCTACCCCCAAGGATGGCCCGAGCGCCGGGGTTAGCATGTGCACGGCGCTGGTCTCGGCCCTGACCAAGATACCAGTGCGCGCGGACGTCGCCATGACCGGCGAGATCACGCTGCGCGGCGAGGTCCTGCCCATTGGCGGTCTGAAGGAGAAGCTGCTCGCCGCCCACCGAGGCGGCATTCGGGTGGTGATTGTCCCGCAGGAGAACGAGCGCGATCTCCCCGACATCCCGAAGAATATCAAGCAAGATCTTGATATTCGTCCAGTGCGCTGGATCGATCAGGTGCTAGAGATCGCCCTCACGCGTATGCCGTCTCCCGAGGAAAAGGAGCCGGAAGGTGCCCACACCGGCGAAGAGAGTCCGCCGCCCAGCCAGGAGGGCGCCAAGAAACCGAAGAAGCGACGCAGCCTGACCACCCATTGAGCCT
>Ga0307436_1000349_pt1 | contig 21368 bp, 21 predicted proteins | sample SalMarWE160440MG_FD_202513 | JGI IMG/M metagenome (GOLD analysis project Ga0307436, IMG submission 202513) | Salt marsh sediment microbial communities from the Plum Island Ecosystem LTER, Massachusetts, United States - WE1604-40 | ecosystem: Environmental > Aquatic > Marine > Intertidal zone >...
CGTAACCGAGGACGCCGAAGTTGAGGTCGGCGAGATCGCGGACCGGAAAATCCAGCAGACAGAATTGGCGGGACCGCTGCCAGGCGCCATCGGCAAGTGCGGCGCGCAGGTCGGTGAGCCGGATCGTCAAGGCCAGGATGAGCGCAAAGACGTGCTGCACAACCGAGGCGGTGGCGTAGCTGGTGACGTTGGCGACAGCGATATCGAGCTCCCGCGCCGCGGCGAGATCGACGTTGTTGGTGCCGGTGGCCGCCACGCAGACCAGGCGCAAACGCGGAGCCTGCTGCAGCGTCTCGCCTGAGAGCACCACCTTGTTGGTCACGACCAGCTCGGCATTGGCGATGCGCGGGGGCAACTGCTCGGCGGAGGTGGCGGGGAACATATCCCAACGCGGCCAGGCGGCCCTCAACGACTCCAGGTCGAGATCTCCTCGGTCGATGGTCTCCAGATCCAAGAAGACCGCGCGCCACGGGCTTTGCTGGTCTGACACAGGCCTGCTCCTCCCGGTCATCGGAAAGGCCCATTTTAACGGCCGGGGGGACGCGGCGCGGGACCCGCCGATTCGGAGTAAAATGGGCATTCCGCAGGCCGTCCCTTCCGGCTCGGTACCGCAGGTCAGACTCCGCTCCGCCCCATGAGCGCACAGCAACCCCATCGCATCCGCGAGATTCCATACAACTACACCTCGTTCTCCGACCGCGAGATCGTGATGCGCTACCTGGGCGAGCCCATGTGGCGGCTGATCGAGGAGCTGCGGGGCTCCCGGCGCACCGGCCGCTCCGCCCGCATGCTGTTCGAAGTGCTCGGTGACATGTGGGTGATCAGCCGCAATCCCTACCTGCAAGACGACCTACTGCATGATGCCGCCCGGCGCGAGGCCCTGGTCGGTGCCCTGCGCCACCGGCTCGATCAGTTCGAGGCGCGCGCCAACGAGAATCGCAAGGCGCTGGGGGTGCTGGCCGCCGCCCGTGGGGCAGTGCAGCGCTTCGAGGACTGGCTGGGCCGCCAGACCGAGCTCAGGCGCCGGGTGGCGCGCACCCTGGGCAAGGTGACCCGGCGGGACAACATCGACTTCGGGGGCCTGGCACGGGTCTCCCATGCCACCGACGCCACCGACTGGCGCGTGGAGATGCCCTTCGTGGTGGTCACGCCGGATACCGAGGCGGAGGTGGCCGCGGTAGTGCGGGCGTGCATCGCCTGCGGGCTGACCGTCATCCCGCGGGGCGGCGGCACCGGCTATTCGGGCAGCGCGGTGCCCTTGGAGGCGGACTCCGTAGTCATCAACACCGAGAAGTTGGACACCTTGGGTCCATTGGAGCCCCTCGAGCTGCCAGGGGTCGCGGGCGCCGTGCCCACTGTGCGTGCCGGGGCCGGCGTGGTCACGCGTCGGGTCTCAGAGCTGGCTGAGCGCCATGGTCTGGCCTTCGCCGTTGACCCCACCTCCCAGGACGCCTCCACCATCGGCGGCAACGTGGCCATGAACGCGGGCGGCAAGAAGGCGGTGGCCTGGGGGACCGCCCTGGACAATCTGGTCTCTTGGCGCATGGTGACCCCTGATGCGGATTGGCTGGAGGTGGAGCGTCTCGAGCACAACCTGGGCAAGATCCACGAGCAGGAACGGGTGCGCTTCCGGATCAGCCGTTACACATCGGACGGACGCACGCCCAAGGGAGAGCCGGAGGTCCTGGAGATGGCCGGCAGCACCTTCCGCCGCGCCGGGCTGGGCAAGGACGTCACCGACAAATGTCTGGGGGGGCTGCCCGGCGCGCAGAAGGAGGGCTGCGATGGCCTGATCACTTCTGCGCGCTTCGTGTTGCACCGCATGCCCGCGCATCTGCGAACCCTCTGCCTGGAGCTCTTCGGCAGCGACCTGGCTCGCAGCGTGCCGGCGATCGTCGAGATCAAGGCCTACCTGGAGTCCTTGCCCGACGTGCTCCTGTCCGGCCTGGAGCACCTGGACGAGCGCTACCTGCGCGCCATCCAGTACTCCACCAAGGCGGCGCGGCGCGAGCGCCCCAAGATGGTCCTGCTCGCGGACCTCGCCTCCGATGACGAGCAGGCCCTGGGGGACGCGGCCTCCCATGTGGTGCGTCTGGCCAATGCCCGCGACGGTGAGGGCTTCATCGCCGCCAGCCCGGAGGCGCGCCGGCGCTTCTGGCAGGAGCGGGCACGTACCGCGGCCATTTCCGCTCACACCAACGCCTTCAAGCTCAACGAAGACGTGGTGATCCCCCTGGAGCGCCTGGCCGACTACAGTCGCGGGGTCGAGCGCATCAACATCGTCCAGTCGATGCGCAACAAGCTCAAGGTTGCCGACGAGCTGCTGACCTGCCTCAAGGGCGATCTCGCGGAGGCCCGCCAAGACTCGGACTACGAGGCCAGCGCCGAGAGCACCGCTATCCTCGAGGCCAAGCGCCAGGCGGCCCGGGAGGCTGTGGCCCAGGCCAGGGGCCGATGGCAGCTGATTCTGGAGCACCTGGATGCCCCCGCCGGGGAGCATACCCAGCTGCTCTCGGGCGAGGAGAAGGCGGCGATCCGCGCCGGCGACAGCCTGCTCGGCCTTCTATTGCGCCGGGACCTGGTGATCTCCTTTCGGCGCGAGGTGCGTGACCGCCTCGCCGAGATCTTCCGTGGCCAGGAGCTCTCCCCGCTGCGCGAGCGCCTCGCCGCCATCCACGCGCGCATCCGCGACTCGCGGTTGTTCGTGGCCCTGCACATGCACGCGGGCGACGGCAACGTCCACACCAACATCCCGGTGCACTCCCAGGACTACGAGATGCTGTGCGAGGCCGACCGGATCGTCGACGAGGTCATGGCGCTGGCCCGCTCCTTGGGCGGGGTGATCTCCGGCGAGCACGGCATCGGGCTCACCAAGATGCAGTACCTGGACGCCGAAAAGATCGAGGCATTCGCCGCCTACAAGCGCCGGGTCGATCCCGAGGGTCGCTTCAACCGCGGCAAGCTGATGCCCGGGTCCGGGCTCGCCAATGCCTATACGCCGTCATTGCGTCTGGTGCAGCAGGAGGCGATCCTCCTGGAGGAGAGCGAGCTGGGCGCGCTCAACGACGACGTGCGCCACTGCCTGCGCTGCGGCAAGTGCAAACCCAAGTGCATGACCCATGTGCCGCGCGCCAACCTGCTCTACTCGCCGCGGAACAAGATCCTGGGCACCGGGCTGATCATCGAGGCCTTCCTCTACGAGGAGCAGACCCGCCGGGGGCTGTCGCTTCGCCACTTCGAGGAGATGAACGACGTGGCGGACCATTGCACGGTCTGCCACAAGTGCGCCAGTCCTTGCCCGGTCGACATTGATTTCGGCGATGTCACCATGCGGATGCGCAAGATCTTGGTGGAGCGAGGCAAAAAGCGCTTCAACCCTGGCACCTGGGCGGCCATGGGCTTTCTCAATGTCAGCGATCCGCGCAGCGTGCGCCTGCTGCGCAAGGGCCTGGCCGAATGGGGCTTTCGCGGCATCAACCTGGCCCATGACATCGCTCGTCGCCTGGGGCTGCTGGGCCGCGCCCGCCAGGTCCCCGGGGCGACCACCGGGGGGCTGCCGGTGCACCGGCAGGTGGTCGAGCTGGTGCGCCGGCCGCTGCGCGTGGAGGTGCCCCGCCAGACCCTGAGGGCCGCCCTGGGCCTGGAGGACCGCCAGACGGTGCCGATCCTGCGCGATCCTGGCAAGGTTGCCGAGGACGCCGAGTCGGTCTTCTATTTCCCGGGATGCGGCTCCGAGCGCCTGTTCAGCGACATCGGCCTCGCCACCATCGCCATGCTGTTCGAGACCGGGGCCCAGACGGTGCTGCCCCCCGGTTATCTGTGCTGCGGCTACCCCCAGAGATCGGCGGGCCAGGCGGAGCGCGGGCGCCAGATTACTCTGGAGAACCGGGTGCTGTTCCACCGGGTGGCCAACACGCTGAGCTACCTGGACATCCGCACCGTGATCGTCTCCTGCGGGACCTGCATGGACCAGCTGCTCGCCTATGAGCTCGAGCAGATCTTTCCCGGGTGCCGGCTGCTCGACATCCACGAGCACCTGATGGAGAAGGGCATCGGCATGGAGGCCGTGCAGGGCGTTCAGTACTTGTATCACGACCCCTGCCACACGCCCATGAAGACTTACAACCCGATACAGGTGGCCTCGAAGCTGGTGGGACAGGAGGTGCAGCTGTCGGATCGCTGCTGCGGCGAGGCGGGCACCCTGGGCACCGCGCGCCCGGATATTGCCAATCAGGTGCGCTTCCGCAAGGCCGAGGAGCTGCACGCCGGCATCCGGGCACTGACCGGGAGGGACAAGGCACGCGCCGGCGAGGTCCGGCTGCTCACTTCCTGCCCGGCCTGCCAGCAGGGCTTGTCGCGCTACGCCGACGAGACAGGGCTCAGGACCGACTACATCGTGGTCGAGCTGGCCCGCCAGCGCCTGGGCGAGGGCTGGCAGACGCGCTTTCTCGATCGGGTGAAGCGTGGAGGGGTGGAGCGAGTGCTGCTCTGACCGGCGTCTTCCCGCCCGCCGCCTATACTGGACGCACCATCCACCGTTGTGAGGCCAGGGGTCCATGAGCCGCCGAGTGCATCCCTTGTGTTCCCTGGGCTGGGGCTTCCTTTTGGCGTTGGGCGTGGCCGAGGGAACATTCCCGTCCGGGTTGAGCCCCCCGACCGCGGTGACGCCCGCGGACGACGCCTATCATTACTCCGCGTGGGCAGGCCGCCGGCACGACACCTGGTACACAGAATGGTGGTACTTCAATCTGTTCGACGCCGCGGCCGGGGTGCAGGCGATCTTCAGCTATTTCGTCAGCAACCCCGCCGACGTGCGGGGGCTCGGGCAAGTCCAGATGGTGGCATCGATGTATACGGGAGACGGCGTTGTCAGCGCCATCGATCTCTATCCTTTGGACACATTTGCGGCGAGTGACGGCCAGGCGGACGTCAGCATCGGCGGCAACACCGCGCATATCCAGGGGGACGGCAGTTACCTGGTCTCCGGGGCCAGCCGGGACCAGCGCTTGGCGTGGCATCTCGTCTACACGCCCGAGTCCGATCCCTGGCTTGCCGCCGACCGGATGGTGATCGGGCGGCTTCCGTGGGAGCAGATGTCCTGGCTGGTCCAGATGCCGCGCGCGCGGGTGACTGGCGACGTCAGCGTGGACGGCCGCCACTATGCCGTGGATGCTCCCGGCTACCACGACCATAACTGGGGCGAGTGGATTCCCACCGACGGGCTCTGGAGCTGGGCCCAATACTCCGATGATCGCCTGAACCTCGAGCTCGGGGATTTCCTCGGCAAGCCCGTCGGTGTGGTCAGCCTCGACTTCGACGGCGAGCGCACCGTATTCGGCCCGGACCAATATCGGCTTGCACACATCCGCTGGGCCTGGGACCCGCAGAACCGACTCTTCTACCCGTCCGAGTCCCGACTCATCGCAGACAATGGTAAGCTGCGTCTCGATGTCCGCATCCGAGTCCTGCAGAACGGGCCGCTGCGGGGCGATCTTCCACTCCCGCTCAGGGATCTCATCATCTACGAGCAGACCGCCGGCTACCAGGGCCGGGTCTGGCAGCGGCGATCCGGTCCTCGTGGGGCTGAGGGTGGGGGCTGGCGCCTGAAGGCGAGCTTCGGGGGCCCCGGCTTCAAGGAGTGGACGGCCAAGCGGTATTGATCCGCATTGCTCAATGGCCTCCTGCTGCGCGCCCGATCCGCTCGCGTCCACGGCGTTGCGCCCCGCCCGGGTGCTCCACGGATTGAGAAGACGCCTGCGCGCCGTGTATCCACGGGCATCGCGGGCGCCTCCTGACGAGCGCCGGTGGGAGATGCGGGACAGACCCCAGGTCGTTGCGTGGCCCGGCGACCTGGTACGCGCGCACCGGGAGACTCAGCAGGGATCGGCCCGGCGTTGGCCCGTGCCTCTCAGCTGGGCCACGCTGAAGCTCGGCGGGGTTGCCAGGGTCCATTTGCGGCAGTCGTAGAAGTCCAGCTCCTCCGGCACCGAAGGAAAGCGCCCGCAGTTGAAATAGCGCCAGTAGAAGCTCCCGTAGCCCCGGCAGTGGCCGTTCTCGCTCCCCAGCAGGGGACAGGCGTGGCCCATAGGCTTGCAGCAGTTGGCGCAATCACCACAGGAGCGCCCGTGGGGCCAGTCGTTGCGCCGTGCGGCCAGCGCAGGGTCGGGGGCGCAGCGCGGCTCTGCAGTCAGCGGGACGGCGAACATGAATCCCTTGCCCGTGGTCAACATGGCGTGGAACAGCCTCAGGCCGTGAGGCAGAAGGGCGAGTCCCGGTTTGAGGTACTTCCAGAAGCGCCAGTCACCGAAGAAGCACCAGCTCATCAGTGGGGCAGTGGCAAAGCCGCCGGCCAAGGTCAGGATCGACAGAATCATATAGCCGATGAAGAGTATGCGGGCGGTGGCCCAGCGCAGTCGCTGGGGCGCTGGGGGTGAAGGGGGCGTTTGCGACATGAACGATTCCTGTCCGAGGCTCTATACTGCGCTCGTCTTCGAAGTTACTCGCGGGTCCGACAAGGATACAGGAGCAGGCTGCATATGGTCAGCTTCAAGCGATGCGATATGCGATAGAAGGCCCGCCGGCTCCCCACGGGAAGATTCAGCCGATCCGAGGTCAGGAACCGAATGATTAGCTCACGATTCGCATGGGGAGCACTCGCGGTCTCGGCCCTTGCCCTGATTGGCGCTGCGTTGTACTTCCAGCATGCAATGCATCTCGACCCCTGTGTGCTGTGCGTTTACCAGCGCACCGCTGTCCTCGGGCTGCTCATCGCCGGGCTGGTCGGGCTGATCGCCCCGGCCTGGCGCTGGCTGCGTGGATTGGCCTATGGACTCTGGGGTGTCAGCGCCGGCTGGGGCCTGACCCTGGCGGCGAAGCAGGCCGGAATCCAGCTTGGCCTGACAAAGGCGGCGCTCGATTGCAGCTTCGAGGCCGATTATCCGAGCTGGGCGAAGCTCGATCAGTGGCTCCCGTGGGTGTTTACGCCGACCGGATCCTGCGGCGAGATCCAGTGGCAGTTTCTGGGCCTGAGTATGCCCCAATGGATGGTCGGTGTCTTCGTGACCTATCTGATCGTGCTGGCCATGGTGCTCCTGGCCGAGATCCACCTGTACCTGGCAGCGCGCCGGACCGCAAGGCCGTGAATGCGGACCGGTCGCGGGCACATCGCCTTGGGGTCGACGATGCCTATCGCGCCGTTTCAGGAGGTCAAGCTCGCGGCGGCAAGTTGCGCCGCGAGAGGAACCGGTGGACGTCTACACCATGATCATCGCCCTTTCCCAGGACGCGCAGCCCGCATTTCTCACCAGGTCTCGTCGCGAGGCGTCCGAGGTGCTCCTGGATGCAAGGCGCGCGACTGGCCGGGCGCGCAGGCGTACTCGACAGTACGTCGAGCACCCGGGCCGAGCGCAACGCAGCAGACGCGGGCAGATCGGGCGCCGCAGCAGGCGCTTGGTGAGAAATGCGAGCTAGCCCGAGGAGCTGATCGGGGCCCGCTGAGGCGCGCTGCTGGACGCGACCTCAGGAGGCGGTGCCGGCGGCGCGTGGGACGCGGGCCCTCGCCCGTTTCGGGCGCTCGCGCTGCAGCGCGGAGCTGGCTCCCGGCGAGGAGGCGCCTTTGGTCATTGGGTGCTATGGTTGCCCGCGGAGCCGACCCCGGGCCCTAGGCTCTCATCCCAGGGTGGCCGTCCGGGAAGGCATGGGCCGTCATGCCGCTGGCCTTCCGTGGCGCGTCGGCATCCATTATGCGTCAGACGAGGATTGGTCCATGAACAAGGGACCCGGACTGTTGCTGTTGATCGTCGCCGCGGTGATCGCGTGGCAGCTTTGGCGCTGCAGTCCCGATCGCCCGGCGACCTACGGTCCCCCAGCGGCGCCGGGGGCCAAGGACCAGACCGACTCAGAACCGCCGCCGACACCCGAGGAAGAGGCCTTGCGGCGGGCGCGCATCCAGAATGTGATTCGTCAGCGCGCAGGGCGGCTCTGATTGCTCCTCCTAACGGACTGCCTGTGGTGCCGATCCGCGGGCGAACGGTTGGGAGCGCCGTTCCGTCCGTGTTATCCTAAGGGCTATTACTCGCCAGCGGCACTTCAGGCTGGAACCCCTGGATAGAATGCGCGCAGCGGCTCTCGACAATATCTTGAGCGCCTGTGCCGGGTGCGTCGTAGCGCACGAGAGCGGAACGGGGGGTCGCGCCAGCAGGCTGACTGGGAGAGGCGGGCCAGGCGCTACTGTTTGCGGGTGCCTCTCGAGGCGGATCAGTCCTGAGCGCTTCGAGATCGGCGGCTCCACAGGATCGATCCTCATCATCAAAGGGCGACACCCGGGCGAGCCCGCATGCCAGAGACCGGTGCTGGAGCCGGGACATGCCAAACACCCAAGACCACCACGGAGACATCGCAGGTATGCAAGCCACACAGCCCAAGATCGTCGATATTGCCGAGAGTCCTCTTGCCGACGAGCAGAGCAGCACCGGCCTGCGCTATCAGGTCGCGTCCGTGGACAAGACGGCCGGGCCGGACGGATCGGACGGCGATGACTGGTACTGCTACGTGCTCAAAGGCGGGCGCTCGCCGATCACGGGTTGGCGGCGGGGTACCCTCCAGGAGGTCCAGGCCTACGCTGGGCGCTGTGCCGATGAGCTCAACGAGCGTTCCAGCGGCAAGCGACGCTCTCCCTGGGCGCCCCAGCGGTCGAAATAGGGCATCTGATGCCGGCCACTGGGCGGCGGCTCATCGCTCAGCGGTGATCGACGATACGGTGCCCTGGATGTGCGACGGAAAAGACCGGGCCGAAGCGATTCGGCCCGGCCCTGCCGTCCAATCACGCCCGACGTCTGTCGGGCGCGCTCCGCTCACTTGGAGGTAGCGGGGGCCGCGGGAGCAGCCGGCGCGGCATAGGGAGCAGCGCCGTAGTAACCGGGGTTTCCGCCCCAGCCGCCGTAAGGACCGCCATAGCCGCCATAGCCGCCATAGCCGGGATAGCCGCCGTAGGGGCCGCCCCAGCCATAGCCATAGGGATAGCCGTAGCCGTAGCCATAGCCGCGGCCGTAACCACGGCCGTAACCGCTGCCGCGGCCGCTCATGGACATGTTGAAGTCCCCGGAGCCCCAGCCGTCGCCCAGCCAGTCGTCGCCCCAGTTGTTGCCCCAGCCTCCGGGACCGCCGCCCCACCAGGCATTGGCGTTGAGGGAAACGCCGGCGAGGCCGATCAGTGCCGCAAGACCAGCGGTTTTTATCATCTTGGTCATATTTACCCTTCCTGATTGAGTTATGGATGTCGAACAGGCAAGATTCCGCGGGCAGAATCTCCCCGGAGGAAGACGTTGACTGGCCTCTCTCCAGCTGGCGAGCAGAGGGCCATCCGGGACAAGTCGCTCGTTACCTGCCGTACCCCGACCTTATCCAGGCCGGGGCATGCTTGAGCACGGAGGTATGGCCCCAAGACCCCAGCTAATACGGCTCGTCACGCCTGCTTAGCGCAAATCCGGCTTTCCGCCCCGAGGCTGCGATCTGCGCCGACCCCGGACGGCCTCGCGAGTATATCTGCTTAATCGGCGCACAACACAGGTTTTTTCCCTCGCGGCGCCGGCGCCGCGGCTTCGAGCCCGTTGTCGGTCGGGCCCTTCGCTCCGGGGGCCCGCGGTCGGCGCGCCGACTCATTGCCTGCATCAGACGCAGCCAGTCGGCTTGGGCAGCCCGCCATACTTGGTGATCGGTTTCATTGGCCCGGTCTTCCAGATCTTGAACAGCAGCTTCTGGTCCTCGCCCAGATACTTGGCGAACTTGCGGATCGGCGGTACCACCGACTCCTCGTCGTAGTATTCACGGGCCTTAATGACCTGGCCCCACATGGCATCGTCGATCTCCACGCCGTCGGTCTGGGCCATGGCGCGCCCGATCTCGGGCGTCCAATCGCTCATGTTCACCAGGTAGCCGTCGCCGTCTCTGTCCGGAATCTGAACACTCATCGGTGCACTCCTAAAAATCGAAGCTGGGAGTAAGCTATTCGTACCCGGAGAATCAGGTCGGCTGTCGGGATTTACACCACTGGAAAAACAAGGAAAAAGCTCGGCCCCAATTCTCCGCGGGGGCCACACAAGCTGCCCCCGCCTATCTAAGACCGGCGTGAGAGTCCGGGGACGCCGGAGTGAGGGAGCCCCGCCTGCGGCGTAACGACGCGGACGCGGGCCGAGACGGAGTCGCAGGAGGGACCTGAGGATTAATGCGCGCCTGCGCTGCTCGCCGCTACATCAAGTGCCGTGCTGCTCGGTGCGCCTTGCAGGAACGCATTTCGGCCAGCAATACCGCCCGCGGGGGATCAGGGGACAGGCTCTAGGTCAGTCCAGCCAGCCGCCCACGATCTGAATGGGCACCGGCGCAGGGTCCGAGGCTACCCAGGCCACCGCCGCGCGGCGGACTGCCCCCGCCGGTGCTTGGGGCACGACCAGGGTCCACTCGGGCGCATGCCCGCCCCGGGCCCGCAGTGACTGTGCCCAGCCGAGCACCACAAAGTCTTCTGCCAGCGTGCGCCCGCGATTTTCGCCGGTGCCGATCCGCCTGTGGAAGCCGCTGCCAAGCAGGGCCAGGTGTGCCCGCCAGGGTCCCTTTCCGGCGTTACTTTGCGGCGCGAAGCGGATCCGGGCGGAGGCCCCGCCCAGCTCAAGGCGAAGCTTGCCCGGGCGGCTTGTGGTGGATGGCAGGGGGTCGCCCCTTCGCCAGTCGAGCCACTCCTTGCCCCCCACCAGGACGCCGGGCGTGTAGACGCGGCGCAGCGCGCCGGCGCGCCGGTAGGCGTCCTGGCGGGCGCTGAATCGACTTGAGGAGAATGCATCCTTCCAGCCGAGATGGTTCCAATAGGCAACGTGCCAGGCCAGCGGGGCGAAACGGCGCCAGAGCCCAGGATCATCGGCGAGCGTGCTCAGCCACCGCTCGGCGGCAGGGCAGCTGCTGCAGCTTTCGGAGGTGAACAGCTCGACCGAAATCACCGCCTGGGGTCCACTCTCGAGAACGAGTGTCTCGGCACGCGGCACACAGGCCCAGAGCACCAGCATCCAGCCCAGTACGGCAGCTCTCATGTTCACATTTTCCGGCTCGTCCCACACCGCTGACCGGAGCGCCCGCCACTATCTTTCAGAGGCCGGCTTGATCCTTCTGGTCAGCGCCCGATCCGTTGAGGTAAGCTTTCCCCCAGCATTGGGCGCTGAGCGCGGCCGCAGGACCGCCGGGGCGCCGTCCTGGCCCGATTGCTCGGGGGCTCGCAGGCGTGGAATGGAAGAAACGGGGTATTCAGCTCAAGTCATTGAGACCGGACGATCCGGGGCATCTCATGCTGTGCGAGGATATGGTGCGACCGCCTTCACTGGATGACGAGCCCTTCCTGGACGCCCTCGAAGGCGAGCAGATCGAGGCCGATCCGCCCCTCGCCTTACCTGCCCTGATTCGCAAAGAGCTCGAAGCGGCCCTGGCGCTGCTCGACGAGGCGCTCGCGAGCGCGGCGCCCGATGTCACGCCCGAGGCCGGAGGACCACCCTGATGCCGGTGCTACCCGGGCGCCCGGCAATCAGTGCTTGTGCTTTTCGCGGAAGTGCTTGTGGCAGCCCTTGCAGGCTTCGCCCACCGCGTTGAATGTCTTGCCGATGCCCGCGCGGTCGCCTTGCACGACCGCGGCCTGGTAGCCGTCCACGCTGTCGCGTAGCTTGTCAGCGGCCTCCTTGGAGGCCTGGTGCTTGGACCAGACTTCCGCCTGGGCCTCGGTCTCGCCGAAACGGGTCCCTGCGAGGAAGAAGTGCCGGGACATCCCGCGAAACCAGGTTCAGGGCCTGGGCCAGCGCCTGGAGATCGGGGCCGAAGCCAAGCCCGTCGCGGATCTGCCCGGCGCTGGCGGCCGCCAGGCTGGCCATGGCGTTCATGAGGTTCCGTCGATACTTGATCGCGGGCTCGATCTGGTCGATTCCCAGCTCGCCTGCCGATCCGCCCGTCAGCACTCCGGCGCTGGTTAGCCTGTGGATAGTCGAGGCGCGGAGCCTGTGTCGTATCACTGGCGTCATCGGGCAGGATCCTCCGTCGTGCAAGGGACGGCAGGGAAGGCAATTGAACATACAGTGCGAGCTGCGCGGCTTGAGGGCGCGCGGCGGGCGACCCGGTCCGAGGATTCCGCTACATTACGCCCAGGCGCCTGGGCGGAACTGCCATGACGGCCGCCGACAAGTCCCCTGAGTCCCTGGACATCCTGATCGGTGTGGTGAGCTTCCGCCGCCCTATCATGCTCGCAATGCTGCTGGACAGCCTCGCTGCGCAGTCCTTGCTGGGCACGCATGTGACGATCGCGCTCTGCGTGGTCGACAACGATGCCGAGCGCAGCGCCGCCGCGGTGGTCGACGCCAAGGCGCACGGCCTGCCGTGTCCCTTGACCTATCTGTGCGAGCCCAGGCGTGGGATCCCCTTTGCACGCAACCGGGTCCTGGAGCACGCCATTGAGCGCCAGGCGCACTGGATCGCGTTCATCGACGACGACGAGACTGCAGCCCGGGACTGGCTGGCGTCGCTCTACACGACGGCCCTGGAGACCGGTGCCGATGCGCTCCAAGGGCCGGTGCGCTACGTCGCCCAGCAGGGCACGCCGCGCTGGCTGACCGAGGACCTGGACGCTCGTAGCCGTCGCATGACCCGAAGGCGCGAGGGCTCTCGCAAGGCCAAGCTGTCCACGCGAAACTTGCTGATGTCCACGCGCCTCGCCAGTGAGCTGGGGCTGCGTTTCGACGAGAGCTTCGCCCTGAGTGGCGGCAGCGACATCGACTTCTTCTACCGGGCCCATCTGCTGGGCGCGCGTAACATCTGGACCAATCGCGCGGTGGTGACCGAGATCATCCCCGTCGAGCGGCTCTCGTTGCGCTTTCAGCTCCAGCGGGCGTTCCGCTCCGCTGCCGGTACCACCCATTCGCGGCGCCGCATTCACGGCTTGGCCCCTACCCTGGCGCGTACCCTGCCCAAAATCCTCGGGCGCCTACTCGCGGGACTCGCCGTGCTGCCGCTTGCGCTGGCGAGTCGGCGTCTGCGGCTCAAGGGGCTGCGTCACCTGGCGTCCGCGGTCGGCCACGCCGCCGGGCTGGCGGGGCGTACCGGCGAGCAGTACAGCCGGATCCAGGGCTACTGAGCGACCCCTCAGGGGACTCGCCGGGGCTCCCAAAGCGCCCGCAGCAGGTGCTTGTGGGTGTGGATGTCGGATTTTCTCGCCTGCTCGAAGCCACGCTCACGCATCTCTTTGGGCAGGTCGGCGCGGATGACGTCGGCGACCTCGGACAGAGAGTCGTACAAAAAGCCGCTGTCGCCGACGTACTGGCGCAGGTCGGGGCGCAGATTGGGGACGCACACCCCCAGTCCGGCTGCCTGGGCTTCGGCCACCGCCATCGGCCAGCCCACGGTGTTGTAATTCTTGCTGCCGGTGTAGACCAGCCATTGGTGGCGTTTGTACTCCGCCGGCATCCGATTGGGCTCGACGGTGGACAGGATCTCGATCGGGCGGTCTTTGCGCTCGTTGTAGGCGACGATCGCTTTGGTCTGATAGCCGATGCTGTATAGCCTGAATGGCCGCTCGCGCACCATCTCGCCCAGGTCGACGAAGTCTTCCATGCGTTTCTTCGGGATGCAGGCCCCCATATTGATCACCCCGTCGCCGTTCGGGGAGGGGTCGTAGAAGCGGTCGAAGGCAATCACCGGGAAGCAGTCGTGGATCTTGTCGGCGGCAACCCCGGCGTGCTCTAGGCGCGCGCGGGCGAAGGGATAGGTAAGCACCCCCAGGCACTCCGGCGCGTTGAGATGGCGGACCACCTGCTCGGGGGCGAAGCCCCGGAAATTCGGCCGGCCTTTCAGCCACTTGATCAGCGCATCCACCCGGCTGAGGCGCTCGTCCGTTCCCAGGGTGTCGAACGAGTGGCCCCGGACCGTATAGGGCACGCCGGTCTTGCTGGCGATCCGCTGCATCACCGGCGCCATGTTGAGCCAGTGGGTGTGCAGCACCTGGGGCTTGAAGCTGCGGATCCGCTCGATGATCCGGCCGAGTCGCGCCTCGGTGCGGTAGTGCTGCGGGGTCCGGTAGGGCAGATTCGCCTTTTTCAACGCCACCACGTCGATCTCGTAGTCGCCGGCCAGCGCCTCGATCTCGTTCTTGATATAGGTCTGGGATAGCTGCGGGAAGGTCCAAAGGATGTAGAGCACCCGCATCTTCTTCCCGTCCGAAGCCGTGACCGCCATAGGTTCCTCCCCCGAGAGCCCGCTGTGATCCTGATCCGTCAATGCCCCGCGCTGGATGGTCTCGGGGGCGCTCCAGTATGCCAGCAACCCGACCAGCTTCACACTCTGCCCGGACCGCACCCGAGAGGCGGCGGAAGCTCCCCCCCGATCGACGGTCGAACCGATCTCGAATAGGGTCCCGCGTCAGGATGGAAGACAAATCCCTCGCTTGGCGGTAGGATCTCGCCTGGATCGCTCGCCGTTCTCGCTGTCCAAGTGGACGAGCTTCGGGCCTCGAGCGTCGCGTGCGGTCCCTACAGATACGACTACACCAGAGGAGAAGTGAATGAAAAAGCGCGTGCCCGCCCTTCTGCTTGCTGCCGTTCTGCCGCTGCCGGCTCTCGCCCAGCCGTCAAGTCAGACGCCGGATGTTGCAGACGGCTTCATGAAGCAGTTCGACACCAACAAGGACGGCAAGGTGTCGGTCGATGAGTTCAAGAAGCCCCAGATCGAGGCCATGGAGCGCCAGATCGACAAGCAGTTCCAGTACATGGACAAGGACCACAACGGCGGGGTGGACAAGGCCGAGGTCGAAGCATTCGCCAACGAGTTTCACCAGCGGATGAAGGAGATGCAGGAGCAGCACGGTCAAGCCCCCGCCGCCGGCAAGTAGCCGCCCGGCGGTCGTCAGTCCCGCTCCCGGGAAGCGAGGCCCGCTGCGGCGGGCCTTCGCGCCTGCTCACCCCGCCACCCGCACCAGCAGTACGTCGCAAGGGGCGCGGTGCAGTACCCCGTCCGCCGTGGTGCCGAGCCAGGCGGCGCGTCCCTGGTACCCGTGGGATCCGATCACGATCAGGTCCACCTCACGCGTGGCGGCGAAGTGCACGATCTCGTGCTTGGCCGAGCGCTCGCTGACGACCAGCTCGGCCCGCGCCCCTTCCAGGCAGGCCTCACCGGCCAGATTACCGAGGGATGCATGGGCACGCTCGCGCAAGTGCGTTTCGGGGTCGAGCTGCTCGCTGGGGATCAGCTCGTTGGAGCGGTCCGGCGGGAAATGCTCTTCGACATACAGCACGATCAGCTCCGCGGCGTCCGGACGCGACCATGCGCGGGCCCGGGCGATCACCTCCGGGCAGTCCTTGGCGAGGTCCGCGGCACAGAGCACCCGGCGGTACGGGGCAGGCGGATCCGCGCTCGGCTTGTCCGGACGGTAGCGGATCACTAGGGCGTCGCACTCGAGGCCGTGGGCCACCCGTTCGGAGGTTGAGCCCAGCAGTCCGGCAACCCCGTGCGGGGTATGTGAGCCCATGACCACGAGATCGGCTCCCATGGCCGTCGCGGTCTCCCGGACGACCCGGGAGGGCCGCCCGGCTGCCAGGAGCTGGCGCGCGCCCGAGCCCTGCATCAGGCCCAGGAGTCGCTGCGCCTGGGCCCCGGTCAACCCCTGGGACTCCATCTCCACTATGTCGGATACGTGCGCTGCCCGCGCGTGTTGTGCGCGTAGGTGGGTGACCACATGCAGTCCGGAGAGCTGCGCGCCATAGGTCCGCGCCAGCGCACTGGCCCGGGCCATTACCGCTTCGGCACTCTCGCTCAAGTCGATCGCTGCGAGTATCTGGCTGTACTCCGCCATCTCGGCCTCTCCTTCGAAGGTGGACAGCGAATGGCGCCTTTATAACCTCAGCATTGGACGCCCCAGGGTGCGGGTCAACCCATGCCGGGACAAAAAGCAAGACGGGTTAATCGGGATCAAGCTCGAATGCCGCCGCCGAGGACATTCGGGTGTCCGGGGGTCGAGCTCGTTGGACCGGATTGTCGCGGGTGCCTATGCCCTCGATCTCGACGCTAACCCGCCCCCCGGGCGCAAGGAGCACCAGGGGGCGGCGGGCGAAGCCGACCGCCGCCGGCGTACCGGTCAGGATCAGGGTGCCGGCCAGCAAGCTGGTGTCGCGGCTAAGGAAGCTGATCAGGCGGGCCACCGGGAAGATCATGTCGGCGGTGTTGTGTACCTGCCTTGGCTCGCCGTCGACCCGGCAGATTACCCCCAATCCACAAAGCAAATGATCTTCACGGTGCTCGGCGGTCAGGGGCTTGTATACAGGTACGAGCAGGCGATCACGGCGCCGGCGATACCCGCCAGATCGGCCGTGATCCCGGCCGCCAGGGCGTGGCGGAATTGCCGGACCTGGATCGAGCCGAAATAGACCGCGAGCACGTAGAAGGTCGTCTCGGTTGATCCCTGCAGGGTGCTCACCAGGTAGCCGACATAGGTGTCGGGCCCCGTGGCGGGATTCTGGATGGTGGCCGCGAGCACGCCGTAGGCGCCGGAGCCCGACAACGGCCGCAGCAGGGCCATCGGTAGCGCCTCGGCCGGGAGCCCCACCATGGCCGTATAGCGCCCGATCGCACCCACCAGAAGCTCCAACGCGCCGCTCGCCCGAAACATGGCCACGGCCACCAGGATGGCGACCAGGTAGGGGATGATCCGGACCGCCACCTGGAAGCCGTCCCGGGCGCCCTCGACGAAGACTTCGTAGACACGGACCCCGCGCAGCGCGCCGAAGCCCAGCAGCCCGATCATGAGTCCGGGCACCACCCAGGGGCCGATCAGCGTACCGAAGGCAACCGTCACGGGGATCAGGGCGGCAATGGTGAGCAAGGCTGCATAGGATACCCACGCCGGGTAGGCCCGGGAGGCCTCCTCGGGGAGCGCCGGGGCTTCCTCCGCGGGCGCGTCATCGATTCTCTTCTCGCCGGCACTGCCGCCCGCGGGCAGTGGCGAGAGCCGTTGGTAGAGCTTGGCCGCCAGGATCGCGACGGCGGTGGAGCAGAAGGTGGCGAACAGCGTGGTGGGCAGGATGCCCGCCGGATCCGCCGATCCCGCCGAGGCGCGCAGCGCGATCACCCCGGTGGGGAGCAGCGTCACGCCCGAGGTATTGATGGCGAGAAACAGGGCCATCGCATTGCTCGAGGTGCCCTTGCGCGGATTGAGCCGGTCAAGCTCCTGCATGGCCCGGATGCCGAAGGGGGTCGCGGCGTTGCCGAGTCCCATGGCGTTTGCCGACATGTTCATGATCATCGCCCCCATGGCGGGGTGGTCGGGCGGCACCTCCGGAAACAGGCGGACCATGAGCGGGCGCACCAACCGGGCGATGATGCTCAGCAGCCCGCCGGCCTCCGCGACCTTCATCAGACCGAGAAACAGCGCCATCACGCCGACCAGCCCGAGGGCCAGGGTGACCGAGTCCTTGGCCCCGGCGATCATGGCCGTGGACAGGGCCTGCATGGGGGCTTCCGCGCCCGCCGTCAGGGGGCCCCAGGTCAGCTCGCGATAGGCGCTTACCGCAAAGGCGATGACGGCCATGCCGAGAAAGATAGGGTTCATAGGGGCCGGGACAGACGCTATAGCGTTGAGGAAGACCGCGCTCCATCCTACGATTCCGGGCGCCGCGGAGCCAGCGCCGCCGGGTCGGTGCTGTGGATCGGAGTGGACCGACCGAGGGCCCTTATGCTGGCACTTTGAGCTTCACGGCCGACACCGGGGCGAGCATCGATGTGCAGGTTCGCATGCGGGTCGGCGCGACACCCATCGCCCAAGGTGATACGGGGCACCTCTGGGTGCTGCTGCTCGACAGTGCATTCGCCAATGTGGGCCAGACCGATCTAAACCCGGTAGGGGGGCCATATGCCAACGCATGTACGGCAGTGGTGCCAGGCGACTACTATCTGGTCGCGGGCACCGATTCCGCCAACGACTCCAGCATCTGCGACCCGGGACAGGCCTGCGGGGCCTACCCCACGTTGGGCGTTTCGACCCCGGCTACGGCCACGTCGAGCCGCTCTGATCCGGCCTTCACCGTGACTTTCGGCTCCGCCCTGGGCTCGGCCGCCACGGCGGGTGCAGCGTCGGGCTTGACACGCTTGCAGCAGGCACGGGGAAGCCCTGAGCGCCGGCGTTGGTCTGCCGTGGTCTAGCGGTGTGGGCGCTGCTGCAGGCGGCCTTTCAGCCCCCGATCGGGCGGCGAGATGTCCCGCCGCACGGGGCGGGCATCCCACGAAGCCATCGCTGGCTCAAAAGCTCCATGTGGCCGAGAGCACCGCACGGGCGCCGCACACACCGCCGCACTCGTCGTCGCTCATGTCGGTGTCCGTGTAGGCCAGCTCCAGGTCCACCGGGCCGACGCTCTTGGTCACACCCAGCTTCCAGTCGGTGTAATCGGTCGCCTCGTCGAAGTCGTAGTAGCCCAGGTGCGCACCGGCGCCGAAGCCCCCGCCGATGTCGAAGCTCAGCGCACCCTCGTAGTAGGTGTTGTCATTGTCGAAGTCGTGGGAGACCTTCACCGAGGCCGGACCGTAGCCCGCCCCGACGTAGCCCTCGCCGAAGTTCAGAGTCGTCTCGCCGGGATAGGTGTACTCGATGTACCCGAGGTCGTAGCTCAGCCCGCCGGCCGCCCCCGAGAAGCCGCCGTAGACGTCCCCCTCGGCGTTGGCCTCGGAGCCGAAGTCCACGTTCGAGCCCCAGATCCCCAGGTAGAGCCCACTGGAATGGCTGTAGTCCAGCCCGGCGCTGGCAGCGAAGTGCTCGTCGGATTGGGACACGCCACGCCAGACATAATCGGTGGTGAGCCCGACGTTGGCGCTCAGATCGGCCATCGCCGGGGCCACGGACCCCGCGAGCACCAGACCGCAGACCGCAGCACTTATCTTTCGAAGCTTCATTTTTTGTACCTCAAGGTTGACAGTGAGTCATTCGGCGATGAGTCAGTCGAACCGCCTTGCGAGCTACGGCAAGCAGAATGCGTGCCACTCAAATGGCGTTGCGAAGCGCCTACATATCGCCAGATTCCAACGGCGCCCGTCGGGGCCAGGCTGCACCAATAAGCGCGAGGCCCTCGGTCTATGCACCAAAGTCGCGCACCACAATGGTGCAGATCTATTGCCACCCGTCGGTGGCGGTTTGGCGGCAGGCTGGCGCATGCCCGACGGAGGCGCTAACCTTGATCCGTCATGAAGAATCCACGCCCGTCGTTTCCCGATCCCAAGGTGCTCGACGACCTCGCGCGCCGCCTCGCCGATGGCTTGCCCAAGGGGATCCATATGCTTCAAGCGGATCTCGAGCGCAATCTGCGCGCCGGGCTCGAAGCGGCACTGAAGCGGCTGGAGCTGGTTACCCGGGAGGAGCTGGAGGTGCAGGCGGGCGTGCTCGCGCGCACGCGCGAGAAGCTTGACACATTGCAACAGCGCGTCGCGGATCTGGAGCGGCGGCTCGAAGGATCCGACCGCAGGCCGCCCGGCTGAAGCCCCTGCGCATGGACGCGACCTTTGACGCTCGCCGTTCTCTATAGCCGCGCCAACACCGGGGTCGTCGCGCCCCTGGTCACCGTCGAGGTCCACATCTCCAACGGGCTGCCTGCGCTGTCTATCGTGGGGCTGCCCGAAGCGGCGGTAAAGGAGAGCAAGGACCGGGTGCGAGGGGCGCTGCTCACCTCACGCTTCGAGTTCCCGGCGCGGCGCATCACGGTCAACCTGGCCCCTGCGGACCTGCCCAAGGAGGGAGGGCGGTTCGATCTGCCAATCGCAGTGGGGATGCTGGCCGCCTCGGCGCAGGTGCCGGCAGGGGCGCTGGCCGCTTATGAGCTGGCCGGGGAGCTGGCGCTGTCCGGGGAGCTGCGTCCCGTGCGCGGGGTGATCCCCTTGGCACTGGCCGCGCGCGATGCGGGCCGAGCCCTGATCCTGCCGAAGGAAAACGCCGAGCAAGCGGCACGGGTTCGGGATCTGCGGGTGCTCGGGGCCGACCATTTGCTGGAGGTCAGTGCCCACCTCAGCGGACAGCGTCCATTGGCCCCCCACCGGGGCCCCTTCCATGGCCCGGAAGCACGGTCGACCCATCCCGATCTGGCCGACGTTCGGGGACAGGCCCAGGCGAAGCGCGCCTTGGAGGTCGCGGCAGCCGGCGGACACAGCTTGCTGATGATCGGCCCGCCCGGGACCGGTAAGTCCATGCTCGCGATCCGCTTGCCGGGGCTGCTACCCCCAGCTTCGGAGCGCGAGGCGCTGGAAACCGCGGCTGTCTATTCGGTCGACGGGGATCTCGACGAGGCCGCCTGGGGTATTCGGCCCTTCCGGGCACCCCATCACACCGCTTCGGCGGTGGCGCTGGTGGGCGGCGGCAGCAACCCGCGCCCGGGCGAGATATCCCTGGCCCACAACGGGGTGCTGTTCCTCGACGAGCTCCCCGAATTCGACCGCCGGGTCCTGGAGGTGCTGCGCGAGCCCATGGAGTCGGGCCGCATCCACATCTCCCGCGCTGCGCGTCGGGCCGAGTATCCCGCCCGGTTTCAGCTGGTGGCCGCGATGAACCCCTGTCCTTGCGGCTACCTGGGAGACTCGGGCCCCCGGGCCTGCACTTGCACGCCCCAGCAGGTCTCCCGATACCGCAGCCGCATCTCCGGCCCCCTCCTGGACCGGATCGACATCCACCTCGAAGTACCCAGGGTGCGTGCCGCAATGCTCGAGACCGGCGCGGCCGACGGCCCGACCACCACCGAGGTCCGCGAGCGAGTGCAGCGCGCCCGGGCACGCCAGCTAGACCGCGCCCGGGTTTGTAACGCGCTCCTCAGCGCAGCCCATCTCGAGCAGCACTGCCGCCCGGACGCGCAGGCCCAGGCCCTCCTCAACCGGGCGGCCGTCCAGCTCGGGCTATCCGCGCGCATGGTCCACCGCATCCTCAAGCTGGCCCGCACCGTCGCCGACCTCGCTGGGGAGGACCGGATCCGCGCCCTACATGTCGCCGAGGCCATCGGTTACCAGCGACCCGGGTTCGCCGCTCACGGATAATATCCGTGAGGAGTAACCCAGCAGCATGATTTCCACCAGCGGAATCGCGTCACGGGCCGGACAGTCGGTCAGCGCTGACGTGCCGAGCTTGGCGAAGCGCGTCCGCCGATCCGAGAAACGGCGTCATCATGCCATTTTCGCGACTCGACTGCCTGTCGCTACGCAAGAACCCTTCAACCTAGAAGCGGCAGTTGGACGGCCGCCAGGGTGCCTGCCGCGTGGTGGCTGGCAAGGCGCGACGAGGCGGAATAGTCAATCTATTGCAACGAGTTGCAACGCTGCCAGGCGCCGCGCGGTGGGTG
>Ga0307436_1000350_pt1 | contig 21364 bp, 21 predicted proteins | sample SalMarWE160440MG_FD_202513 | JGI IMG/M metagenome (GOLD analysis project Ga0307436, IMG submission 202513) | Salt marsh sediment microbial communities from the Plum Island Ecosystem LTER, Massachusetts, United States - WE1604-40 | ecosystem: Environmental > Aquatic > Marine > Intertidal zone >...
ACCTATAGCGCTGCTGGCAACTACACCGTCAACTTAACCGTGAGCAATGCCTGCGGTAATGATACCGAGTCCAAGACCAATTACATCACCGTAAAGGCTGCCCCACAAGCTGACTTTAGCCGCGCTCCCGCCAGTGGCTACGCTCCTTTAACGGTTACCTTCACTGACCTATCCACTGGTGACCCCACTTCCTGGAGCTGGGACTTCCCAGGAGGCACCCCTGCAAATGAGACAGGAAAGGGTCCTCACACAGTAACTTATAGCTCTACTGGCACTTACACCGTGAACTTAACGGTGTGCAATGACTGTGGCTGTGATACTGCGAATGCTACAGTGACTGTTACTAGGAGACCTCCCAGAGGTGGTGGCGGAGGTGGCGGTCGCGCCCCCTGTTATCTCGACATAGACATGCTGGGTAATATAACCCGGGTAGAAATCACATGTACTACCAGCAGAACTCTCGAAGACAAGGTGGCTCCTGACTTTAATAACACCAACTTCCTAGAGATTGACTATGGCACCACGGTGATTTGCAATGAGCTTGGCGAGGCGCCAGAAGCACTAATGATGAGAGTGGCAAATCAATCACCGCCGGTACCAGATGGTTCAGCGTTAGTCGGTCCAGCTTATAACTTCACGGGCAACTATGGCTATAAGTGGCTGAAATATTGTTCAGGCGTTGCCTTCGGCCAGAATGTCACAATAGTGTTGGACTATGACCCCAATGAGGTGCCCGAATCTACTACTTCGCTGGCTATTGCCTACTATGATACTGAACTGGGCATTTGGGTTAGTTTGTCACCTGACATAGGTCGCGTAGCTGAGGTTGGTAAGGCAACCGGTATGACAAACCGCTTCAGCACAGTCGCCGTAATAGCAGAACTTGCCCCCGCTGTCACACCAGCCAGTTTTGTGGGGAGCGCCCTGAATATTGAGCAAAGCCCGCAGGTATGGAAAAACATCTTCGTGGGAGTGACAGGAAATGATGTTACCATCACTGCTAATGTAGCCAATAACGGTGGGCAAGAAGGCACTTATATTGCTGAGCTGAAGTTAAATGGAGAAACGATAGATGCCAAAGAAGTGACACTGGCTGCAGGACAAAGCCAGCAGGTAACCTTCACTCTGCACGGAATGGATTATGGACAATATGAGGTAGAAGTCGCCGGGTTGAGTGGAGAGTTCACGGTGTCACGAATCATCGACTGGTGGGCCATCTTCGGCATAATACTCGCTGTTGCCGTGATTACCTGGGGAGTGATTCGGTGGATAAGAAGGAGAAAACCGGCACAGCCGGCAGAGAGTGAATAACCAAGCCAAAAGCTTGATTATTCTGAATAGCCTCACTGCCTTGGGGCAGTGAGGCTATTTTATTAAATCCAATAGCTTCTGATGAACTCTGCCATTGGAAAACAAAAGATCGCCAGTCTGCAGCTTCCAGGGACTGCCTTGAAAGTCGGTAACCTCACCACCAGCTTCCTGAATTAGCAAAGTCCCCGCGGCAACATCCCACGGCTCAATTGTGGTAGTGAAGTAAGCTTCTCCTTTGCCAGCGGCCACCCAGGCTATTTCCAGGCCAGCTGAGCCAAGCTTCCGCATATCCATAACATGGGGGTAAGTCCCACACACGATTTTGCCCGTCCTTGATCGGTCCTTTTCCCCTCCCTCGCAATAGAGAATATAACTCTGGCTGAGGTCTGCTATATCGGACACTCGAATTTCCCTTCCGTTCAAATAGGCGCCCTTGCCCTTTTCGGCAAGATAAAATTCGTCGATTGCCGGGGCGTAAGTTACCCCTAAAAGGAGCTCATTCTTATGCATTAAAGCTATACAGACAGAAAAGAAAGGGTTGAAGTTGGCAAAATTGCCCGTGCCATCCAGAGAATCTACAACCCACAGCCAGTCAGGGTCGCCTTGAAGAAAACCGCTTTCCTCGGTTAGCAAACTGTGACGAGGATAATGCCTCTTGATTTCAGCGATGATTAACCTATCTACATCCTTGTCATATCTGATAGATGCCTCTTTAGCTGTGCTTCGCAAGGCGAATAGCGAGCAATCCTCCCGAAAATGGTTCATTAAGACATCGCCTGCCTTTCTGGCTAAATCCTCCATCAAGATCTTCATTTACCCTGGTTATTCTATCACCCACTGTTCAAAACAGCAGCAAATATCTCCCGAAATGCGGTAAAATTTGGCAGAGGTCGAGTTCAACTCACTACATTGCATAAATCAGTAAAGGGAGGTTAGAGGCAAAATGGCAATAGCAGAGATAAGCATTATTCCCTTAGGGACAAAAACTCCTTCGGTGAGCAAATATGTAGCCCGAGCGGTCAAAGTTTTACAGCAAGAAGGAGACTTAAAGTACCAGATAACTTCAATGGGGACGATTATAGAGGGCAGACTGGATAAGATTTTAGCGGTGGCACAGAAAATGCACGAAGGAATCTTCAGCAGAGAAGTTACCAGGGTGATAACGCTCATCGAAATTGATGACCGCCGAGACCAAGCTTCGAGCATGAAGGGCAAGATGGACTCATTGATGACGGAGCTAGAGCATTAGAAATGCCCGCTTACCCCGAGTCACCAATGGGTATGAGACAGCCCTCGCTCAAAGCGGCGCTTTACCAATAATCAGGGCACAAGCAGCTACCATAAAAACACTGCTATTTCTTGAGGCCGGAGATGAATGAGTCAACCGACATAGCAGCCATGGTCATCGTTTGAAGTGTGCCCCTCGCCCCCAACGCAATCGCCACTTTGGACACCGCTTCAGCGCTTGGAGCTTCTAGAATGTTCACAAAGTCATATGGCCCGAGAAGAGCAAACTGGTTAATTATCTTAACTCCCCGTGCCTCGTCCTTGATTCTTTCCGGCTTGTCCTGGAGGGTCTTCCTTCCCTCATCAGTAAGACTAGTCAACATCACAAATACAGCCATTTCTTACCTCCTTTTTTAATTTTTTATTTAATACCCCGAGCTAATCCCCATTGCGCTTCTTTTTCTGTAAAGCCTAATTATAACATCTATAATATCCAAATTCACCTGGCTCAATCAAGACTTTCCTTTAGCTGGCGAAGATAACCTTCTATGTAATGTTTAACCTCTCCCGCTGGCTGATAAATGCCGAAGTGCCCTTCACATAATATGTCGGCTTTGAGGTCAATGAGCTTTTGCAGGGAATTGATTGCCTTCTCTGGTTCTCCGCCCCACATGGCACTATAGGGTCCATGTATATCCTGTCCAAAGAGAATCCTTTTACCACCCATATCTGCATACAAGGCGATGCTCCCCCTGCTGTGACCAGGAATGTGGATAGCAGTAAACTCCTGCCCTCCGAAAACCAGCTCTTGTTCCGCTCCTTGTAACTTAACATCCACCTGGCAAGGCTCGTAAGCCACCCCGTAAGCTTCGGCACCGATTCCTTTACCCGTCTCAATGGCTTCCGCATCCAGGCTATGGGCTATTATTTTGGCGCCATACTTTTGCTTAAACTTAGCCAGGCTGCCAACATGGTCAATGTGGCAATGGGTAACAATCAGCGTGGTTATCTTCTCCGGAGCTAACCCTAAGGCGAGGATATTATCCACCAGGCTGTCGAAACTTTGCCCGGCACCGCTATCAATGAGGACTAGCTCCTCAACATCAATTAAATAGACACAGCAGTCATAGGGATGCGACATCTCGGCGCTGCCGATGAGGTATATATCCTGGTATATGCAAAACGGCTCATCCATGGTTTTGCTCCCTACCTGAAAAAAGCCTGAACATCACTCACTCTTGCCCGGGTAAAAACTACCCAAATTTGCCGGGATAACGGGCGATAAACGAAGGATCAAGGGCCTGTTTTGATTATCACCTTAAAGAACAAGTCCCAACCCAGGGAACTATGCCAGGTGCTCCAGTCTTCAAGGTCACCCCCGGTGGAATGATAGCGCGCGCCCCCAGGATAGGAAGCATCGTCGCTATTGCCATGGCAACCATAGTGGTGGCCGTCGATGGGGTTGCTTACGTAGCAAGTGCAATAATATATCCCCGGTGTGACGTAGGTTTCCAGGTTGAAGTTAAATATCTGCCACCCTCCGTTGCCGGCAGTGAAGCCATGGAGAGAGCTGCTCTGTAACACACTGCCGCTGGCATCCCTGAGGTCACAGACTATTATATCCCCGCTATCAGTAGGGGTAGAACTGGTGAGATATATCTGGAACTGGTGGAAGAAACCAGCCCCGGTTACCTGGAAGCTTTGCCCTTGACCTACGTTGACATAGGCAGGACTTGCGCCAAACCAGGCGCTGGCAGTCCCTTCAGTCTGGCTTATCATTAAGGTCCCTGTTATCTTCGGCTCTACGCTGAAGGTCCTGATAGCGCTCCACGGACTCCACAGCCCGGCATTATTTTGAGCCCTTACTTTCCAGGTCCAGTTATGGAGGTATCCATGCGCAATTGCCCCTCCTTCTATCCCCGAGTATTCGGAATCGGTGACAGAAGCATTGATCACTGGTGAACCGGCACCTTCATGTATCACATAAAGCTGATACCCTGCAATGCCGCTTTCCGGGTCTGAGGAGTCGTTCCAATCAAAAGACCACGCTTCACTGGGCTGAGGCAGGGTAGCATCCTCGGCCGGAGAGGTAAGGACTGGTGTACCTGGTGGTGTGGTGTCTTCTTGCACTGTGATTTGAGCAGTGGCGTTCACGCTTCCAGCCTCGTTGGTAGCTGTCAGGGTATAAATGGTGGTTTCACCCGGAGATACGTCTCTGGTGCCGCTGAGAGCCACATTGCCTATGCCGTGGTCTATGTGCACTGTAGCTGCTCCAGTCACTTCCCAACTTAAGGTGGAGGTTCCTCCAGGATTAATTGCGCCCGGGTCAGCATCAAAAGAAAGGATGACTGGTTCTGGTATTGCCTCAGTGACTATGACAGTGGCGGTGACATTTGCAGACCAGGCACCATTGTTATCCTGAGCTCTAAAGGAGACAGTATGGCTTCCGACTGAGAGCGATGAAGTGGTGAAAGAGGCAGATGTGCCAATCTCGCCATCAATGCTCGATGTCCATCTATAACCAACCAAAGTACCATCGGAGTCAGTGCCGTGACCGGTGAAAGCTACTGCCTCCCCCTGTGCCGCCTCACCGGGTACAATGGAATCTATATACGCAGTAGGGGCTTGGTTCAGTGCACAGCCGGCAATGGCTATTGCCATTATTAACAAAACGGGTAGGAAAGCCGCAATCCGCTTGTCAGTTAGTTTTCTTTTCACGGCTTACTTAACCAGTATAGGAAGGGCTGATTACCCTGTTATTTGATTACCATCTTCGGCATTACGCTGAAAGTCCTGATGGTGCTCCACGAACTCCACAGCCCGGCATTATTTTGAGCCCTTACCGTCCAGGTCCAGTCATGGAGGTCCATATACCAAATCTCCCCCCCTAATATCTCCGAGTATTCGGAATCGGTGACAGAAGCATTGATCACTGGTGAACCGGCACCTTCATGTATCACATAAATCTGATACCCTGCAATGCCGCTTCCCGGGTCTGAGGAGTCGTTCCAATCAAAAGACCACGCTTCATCGGGCTGAGGCAGGGTAGCACCCCCGGCCGGAGAGGTAAGGACTGGTGTACTTGGTGGCGTGGTGTCTTCTTCCACTGTGATTTGAACAGTGGCGTTCACGCTTCCAGCCTCGTTGGTAGCTGTCAGGGTATAAACGGTGGTTTCACTCGGAGATACGTCTCTGGTGCCGCTGAGAGCCACATTGCCTATGCCCTGGTCTATGCTCACTGTTGCTGCTTCCGACACCTCCCAACTTAAGGTGGAAGTTTCTTCAGGATTAATTGTGCCCGGGTCAGCATCAAAAGAAAGGATGACTGGGTTTGGTATTGCCTCAGTGACTATGACAATAGCAGTGACATTTCCAGACCAGGCACCATTGTTATCCTGTGCTCTAAAGGAGATAGTATGGCTTCCAACCGAGAGCGATGAAGTGGTGAAAGAGGCAGATGTGCCAATCTCGCCATCAATACTCGATGCCCATCTATAAGCAACCACAGTGCCATCGCTGTCAGTGCCGTGACCAGTGAAAGCTACTGCCTCCCCCTGTGCCACCGCACCGGGCACAATAGAATCTATATACGCAGTAGGAGGCTGGTTCAGTGTACAGCCAGCAATGGCTATCGTCATTATTAACAAAAGGGATAGAAAAGCGGCAATCCCCTTGTTACTTAGTTTTTTCTTCATGGCTTACTTCATCAGTATAGGAAGGAGCTAATTACCTTGTCAATAGGAAAGGCGGAATGTCTGGCAATTTTTAAAAAATGTTAGAAGCTTGCTTTCCTTCTATATCCGACAATTCCAGGAGAGTTAAATCAGCTTCAAGTAGAAATAGCTCTCTCCAGAAGCTCTTTTTCCCGAGCTTTCATTTTAACCTCTTCCTCAGGCTTCTCGTGGTCATAGCCCAGAAGATGGAGTATCCCATGGATAATCAGCAATGTTAGCTCTTGCGCCGTTGAATGCCCCTGCTCTTTAGCTTGTTCCACCGCTTTAGGGCAAGAAATAATTACCTCCCCCAGATGGGTTATATCATCGGGAGGGGAAACAAAGTCAGCATCGGCTCCATGTTGAGGAAGCATATAAAAGGCGAGCACATCCGTAGGTTCATCCACGCCTCGATAGTCCCGATTGAGTCTCTGCACCGTCGCGGAATCGGTGAAAACCAGGCTCATCTCATATGGGGGTGTTATGCTTTCAGCTTTAAGAACTTCCTGAGCTATCTTCCTTGCCCACTCTTCATCAATGTGACTCTGGAATTTTCGTTCAATATGAATCCCGATTTCACCTTCCATCGATTGAACTCCCTGGCTGGCATCATAACAGGAGATTATTTGTTTTGTCACCTCGCCTCACTCCTCACGCATTGGAGAAGGGTTAGGAGGCTTAGAATGATAGACGCTGTTGCTGAACAACAGCCTTTATATGTCCTTGAGTAACGAGTAAAATACCATCAATGACAGTAACACCTCTCAGGAAGCAATATCTCAGAGTTAAGCAGAGGTATCCCGAGGCTATCGTTTTCTTTCGGCTGGGCGATTTTTATGAGACGTTTGACGAGGATGCCAGAGTCGCCTCTCGCGAGCTGGATATCGTTTTAACCTCCCGTGGAATGGGCAAAGGGCAGAAAGTGCCCATGGCGGGAATCCCCCACCACGCCATAGATAATTATCTCGCCAGACTTATCAATCGAGGCCATAAAGTAGCCATCTGTGAGCAACTCAGCCCTCCAGGCAAAGGATTGGTGGAAAGGGATGTCATTCGAGTAGTAACGCCAGGCACGGTGGTGGAACCTAACCTGCTTGATGCCGGGAAGAATAACTACCTTGTCAGTCTAATCATCGAGGACGAAAAAGCAGGGATAGCTTATGTTGATATAACCACCAGCGATTTTGCCACCACACAGCTTCCCGCCGATAGGGTTTCCTCGGAATTGGAGCGGCTGCAGCCAAGTGAGGTGCTCGTCTCTCAAAGCGCTGAAGATTATCAGCAATCACCATCCACGGTAACGAAGCTCGATGATTACTGGTTTGATTTAGAAATAGCTCAACAGACTCTGCTGGAACACTTTGGTGTGGCTACTCTGGAAGGCTATGGCTGTGCCCATTTGCCTCTGGCTGTAAAGGCCGCTGGCTCACTAGTCCATTATGTGGCAGAAACTCAGAAGGAGGCTTTGCCTCAGCTAACCAGCCTTGCTACCTACTCTACAGATTCCTTTATGGCTCTTGATGGCCAGACATGTCGTAATCTGGAGCTTTTTCAGGGTGGGAGGTGGGGGGAGACCGCCAACTCCCTGCTCTCCTTAATCGATACCACCGCGACCGCCATGGGAGGCAGACTGCTTAGAGGCTGGCTGGCTCAACCCCTCCTTGACATAGATAAGCTAAATCAACGGCAAGAGGCGGTTAGCTGGTTTTATAACGATAGCTTAGTTCGTCAAAAAACTATGGCCCTGCTGGGAGACATCGCCGATTTAGAGAGGGTAGTGAACCGTGTGAGAGGTGGCAAGGCAATGCCTAGGGAGTTGATAACACTCCGCACAAGTCTGGAAAAGGTAGCTCAGCTGAAAGCAACGCTCGATAATTGCCCTGACAAGTCAGTTAGCGAATTAAAGCTTTTCCCCGAGATTATGGATTTAATTGACCGAGCAATTGTTGATGAACCCGGTGACCTTGAACATGGAAATGTCATCAAGGAAGGCTTTTCCAGCGAGCTAGATGAGCTTCGCCAAAGTTCAACCAAGGCTAAACAATATTTAGCCAGCCTGGAGCAGAGGGAAAAACAGCGCACCGGGATTAAATCCTTGAAAGTAGGGTACAACAGAGTATTCGGCTATTACATCGAGGTATCCAGGGTAAATCTCAATCTGGTCCCCAAGGATTATATTCGCAAGCAAACCCTCGCTGAGGCGGAAAGGTTCTTCACCCCCGAGCTAAAAGAGTATGAATCGCTGATTCTTACCTCACAGGAAAAGATAACCTATCTTGAAACCTCCCTGTTTAACCAGGTTTGCCAGCAGATAGGCGCTAGAGGTGAGCAAATTTTAGCCACCGCGAGAGCTATCGCTCAAATTGACGTGTTTTCCTGCCTTGCTGAAATGGCATCATGCTACCACTACGCCAGACCGGAGCTGACCAACGATGATGTCATCGACATTAAAGAGGGACGTCACCCCATGGTGGAGAGAAGCCTGGGCAGCGATAATTTTATTCCCAATGATACATATCTATGCAATAGCGATAGCCAGCTCATTATACTTACTGGACCGAATATGTCGGGAAAATCCACCTATCTCAAACAGGTAGCTTTGACCGTCCTTCTTGCACAAATTGGCAGCTTTGTTCCCGCCAAATCGACACGAATCGGTATTGTCGACCGTATCTTCACCAGGATTGGTGCTCAGGAAGACTTAGCTGCGGGACAATCAACCTTCATGGTGGAAATGACCGAAACAGCAAACATTTTACATAACGCCACTCCGCGCTCTTTACTCATTCTGGATGAAATTGGACGAGGCACAAGCACCTATGACGGGCTCTCTATTGCCTGGGCAGTGGCGGAATACATTCACGGAGCACCGAAGTTGGGAGCAAAGACCCTGTTCGCCACGCACTACCATGAACTGGTAGAGCTTGCCGGCACCTTGCCCAGGGTGAAGAATTTCAATGTCGCCGTAACTGAGGAAGGAGACAAGGTTATCTTCTTACATAAAATTATCCCTGGAGGCACCGACAGGAGTTACGGCATCCACGTAGCTCAGCTAGCTGGTCTGCCCAAATCAGTGACAAATCGTGCTCAGGATGTTTTAATTGGCCTGGAAAGCAAGAGCACTACTGGCAAAGGTAAAATTCAAGGCAAAGCAACGGCACCACAACTTCCACTTTTCACCAAAGATTCTTTATTAGCCGAGGAAATCTTCAAGCTCGACATTGATTCTATGTCTCCCTTAGAAGCCATCACCAAGCTTTATGAACTGAAACGAATGGCGAAGGGAAAATAGCAGGAACAATTTGCTATAATTGCTCTCACGATGGCTAAAGATTACTATCGCATTTTAGGGGTTCTCAGAAAAGCCTCAGCCCAAGAAATTAAGAAAGCTTACCGAAAGCTGGCAATGCAATATCACCCTGACCGCAATCCAGGCAAAGAAAAACAGGCTAACGAAAAATTCAAAGAGATAAACGAGGCTTACGGAGTTCTCGGCGACCCTAAAAAGAGAAAACAATACGACCAGTTTGGCACAGTAGGCGAAATCGGCGATGTCTTTGGCAGTCGCTCCACCCGAACCACTTTCGAAGATTTAATGAAAGATTTTGGCGGCGAAGGGCTTGATCTTGGCTTTCTCGATGATATATTCGGCGATCGATTAAGGGGAACAGGATTCTCTTTCAGAACTTTTGGCAGACGTGGCAGAACAAAATTTGAAGTCTGGCCTGGAGAGGAAATTAACCTCGAGGAAATATTCGGGCAAACCAGAAAGCCTCACCGCCAGGATGTCCGTTATCAACTCAGCATTACCCCGAAGGAGGCTTCCCAGGGAACAAGAAAAATTCTAACCAGACATGGAAAGAGATTGGAGGTCAAGATTCCTTCGGGAGTGAAAGCGGGCAAGATGGTAAAACTGCGTAATGCCCGCCAGATAACCGATGGCGTGCCCGGAGATATCCTGATCCAGGTCATAGTCAAATAAGAATGCAAAATGACTGCAGAGTACAGCCAGTGGCTTGCAAAAAATAAATCATGCAAGCATTAGTGCAGCGAGTTACCAATGCTTCGGTAACCGTCGGCAATGAAACGGTTGGAGAGATCGGGCAAGGCCTGGTGGTCCTTCTCGGTGTAGCCAGAGATGATTCACCAGAAGACGCCCGCTACCTGGCAGATAAAGTAGTAAACCTGCGCATCTTCTCCAACGAAGCAGGCAGATTTTCACTTTCAGCGCTTGAAGTGAAAGGGGAAATTCTGGTAGTCAGTCAATTCACCTTATTGGCTGATACACGGAAAGGAAGACGCCCCAGCTTTACCGAAGCAGCTCCTCCCGATAAAGCCAGGGAACTTTATGAGTTCTTCGTTGAGCAAGTTCGCTCCCTGGGGCTTAAGGTGGAAACGGGGGTTTTCCAGGAATACATGCTGGTAGATATCCACAATGATGGTCCGGTAACCCTGTTGCTGGAAAGCAAAAACAAACAAAGGTCAAAATACAAAAAGCAGTCAGCTAATGGCTGATAGCTGAAGGCGCGGCAATCTCAGCAGAAATCCCCTCTCCCTTGACGGGAGAGGGCTAGGGTGAGGGTGAATCACCATAGGTTACCTCGTCATCCGTCAGTTGACGGATTTCTGGCAATGACGGGGGAGGGAGTCACTATGAAAGCCAGTGCGTCACCGGACATGTCAACGAGCACAATAAATTGACAAGATGCCGGCCATATGGCAAATTGGGGGCAAGCAAGGTGTGTGGGAAGACCACTCCAGGAAATGTCAGCTCTTGGATAGCTACCAGAGACTAAAAGGGGAGAAAAACATAAGTGGAGAAATGACGAGAGTAATTGTTTCTACGGGAAGAGGGGGGACCGGGAAATCAACGTTTTGCGCCATGATCAGCAAATACCTGGCTCCTCCTTTATTACTGATTGATGTTGACCCTGACCAGAGTCTATGCGACATGCTCGGAATAGATTTAGAAAAGGAAGAAGTGAGTACCGTTTCGAACGTGGTTTTCGGTACCAAGCAGACAGGAGCATTGAGTTCCCGGTTATATTTTGATGAACTGGAGACCTCGTTCTATAGCAACTGCATATATAAAAGCGAAGAATTTGACCTGGTCACCTTAGGAGCAAAGTGGACCGAGGGCTGTTATTGTCTCGCAGATAATTCACTCAAAGGGATAATTCCCAAGCTGATCACGGGCTATGAAAACGTAGTGATAGATTCGCCGGCTGGATTAGAACATCTCAATCGAAGAGTAGTATCACATATAAGTGACCTGTTTGTGTTGTCAGATTCCTCGTTGAAATCTATGAAGCACATAGAAAGAATGAAGCGCATTATTGAAGGGGTAAAGATAACCTATGATTACTTCTATCTGATAGGAAATTATGAGTTTAACGGAGAGGTAGAAAAGTCCCTCCAAGACCTGAGTCAGCATTATTTGGGGAAAATGGACTATGATGTTAATGTCAAGGACTACAATCTGAAAGGGAAACCACTATGGGATTTACCAGAAGATTCGCCCGCCTGCTTATCGGTCAAAAATTTATTGAAAAGGATCCAGGAAACTGACAGAAATCACTTCCACGTCAGAGAGGAATTACTGGCTTAAGCCTATTAATGCTCTTCGTTGACAACTACATGGTGACAGGCATATAGTAAGACGGGTTTGTGTGGTGGGGCGGAGGTTTGTTTCTCGAGGCGGAGAATAGATTGTAATTCTAAATCGCCATTTGAGGTGAGAAATACTTGCTCAAAATCTAAAAGAAGGAGGATAAGAAATGTGCCGGTATTGTGTCGAATATGGAGGTGGCACCAAGTGGTATCTAAATCCTGATAACTACCGTGATGAGCTTTACACTTCTGGAGCTCATGAAGCTACTGCAAAGATGCTAACTGGTGTGCAAAAAAACAGCTTTGAGGTAGGCGCCATGACAATCGCCGATGAATCATCGCCAGATTTGTATTATTCAGATAGCTTGAGCGTGGCCATGGAGCAGATGATCGGTCATGGCGGGCAGGTCGTTCCTTTAGAAGACGCCCTCAAGATAATAGACCTTTGTAAGGGACCTTTTTTGCTGATGCACTGTTGCTGTCGCAGATATTTTGGTAAGACGGATGTCCTGCGTTGCCTGTATCTCTGGGGAGTTGAAACTGCCTTAAAAGAGAGGCCCTGGGAGAAAGATTCAAAAGTCCTCTCTAAGGAAGAAGCAAAGGAGTTCGAGATAGACTGCGATAAAAAAGGATTTCTGCATTCAATTTGGCATGCCGCTGTTGATACTGATGGAATTCCTCCCATAGTAATGTGTCATTGCACCGCCACTGATTGCATACCCACAAAGTTCAGGGTATCTTACGGAGTGGTAAATGCTCAGCGTAAGGGCGAATATGTAGCTGAGGTCGACCTGGCAAAGTGTAAGGAGGGATGCAAGGAATATCCGGTGTGTATGCACCGCTGCCAGTTCGGCGCAATGAAGTATTCCCCGGTAGATCGCGTGATGTACATTGATCCTCAAGCTTGCTTTGGGTGTGGATTGTGCCGGCCGGCCTGTCCCTACGGAGCAATAAAGCTGGTGGACCGGTCATCGTACCCTTCTCTGGTGGATAATTGGTGACCTGGAAAGTGAATCTGGATGAAAGGAGCGATGAAATGGAATATACACACATAACACCAAGGCCTGTCCTTCATGTAGACGAAGAGGCATGTGGAAACGCCGTATTGTGCTTGAAGTGTGTGAAGGCTTGCCTGGATGCGGGCCCGAATTGTATTGGATTTATAAACACTGAGCCTCCTCCGGTGGGAGAAAATGCCCCCAAAAGATTGGAAGATATACCACACAGGATATTTTCTTGTTACATGGTAAACTGCAACGGTTGTGGGAAGTGCGTTGAAGTCTGCCCCAAAGGAGCTCTCACCCTGGAGATGCCTGAACCCCAGCTGCCGGCAGTGAGAGTTCAACGATCAGACATTGTCTTCTGCGCTACTCTTAAAGATGGCACAAGGATCTTCCCCAGAGATGATTGAACTTTGGGGAAATAAATTTTACCAGTCATAGTGGACTCTGCCACATAAAAGGAGTTCCCGATAGCACATCGAGGCTGCGGAAAGCAGGAGACGCCGTGATTAAGGCAAAGCAACTTCAGGTTGTCGCCGGAGCCTATTTGTCCGGTATGGGTTATTACGTAGAGACCTCGCCGGAGATACCGAATATCGACCTTAAGCCCGATGTCGTCGGGATAAAGCCTAAGTTAGAGCAGATCAAACTTCGCCTGGAAAACAAGGGAGGAGCACCAACTGGTTTCCTGTATTTGTTGAGTGAGGATAAGTGGACGCCTACGGAGTCCATAGTGGAAAAGACCGGGTTTAACGAAGATTTTGTCAAAGTTGTGTTGCGGGATAGCGAGGAGGACGGTTGGATTAAAAGTAAAAACGAACCAGGAGACAAAGTCTTCTGGAAGATCGACCGTTACCGGCTACCAGCCGAAGAATGTGTGATGATGTGTTGCGGCGCTGAAGACGCTTTGGGTGCACTGGATGTCCTGGAGGGATTAAAGGGCTGTTTCAATAGAGGATATGTCCTTTTCCCATATCAGGTAGATGAGGAGTTTCTGGACAGGTGCTTTCAAAGTGAAATAGGCGTTTTATTCTTTGATGAAAGGATTGTCAGCTTCAGAGAAATGGTACCAGCCAAACATCTTGAGATTAAGAATTTTAAGGCTTACTCTACAATCTGTGAGAAGATAGTAGTTGATAACTATGTCATGCGCACCGGTGAATATTTTTGATGACCTAGTTCACGTAGATAGGTGACACATTATAGGGGGTGAGTAGAATGAGCGAAAATGAACAAGGGGAAAATGGTGTAACCGAGCTGACGGACCGAGTGGCACTGGAAATAATAAGAACGTCACTTATAAAAAGCATATTGAAGCAGGTAGTAAATGAAATAGACCCAAAGTCAGCCTCAAGGCTGACGCGGACGCTCCTGAGGAAAGACTCCGAACTCACAACTACCATTCTGGAGAACTTCCCTTCCCTTACCAATGCCGTTATCGCTGCCGTGAATGAGACTTTGAAATCTTTGCAGAAAATGCCACCGGGCACGATTTCCGCCTCTATTCCAGCAGGCATTAAAGGTATTGATGCCCGGGAAATCGGCGAAACCGTAAATTCGCTTGCGCAAGCTCTGAACATAGCACATAAAGAAAACCCAACACTTCTTGCCGATACCTTTTCCCCATTCATTACAAACCTCATCTCGTCCACTGATTTCGGTGAGCTCGGGGAGGCGATAGAGGGCTCATCAGAGGATATCCTGGCTATGGTAAGGGCATCAAATGAAGTGCTGTGGACAAATCTGGGCAAGGTAATGAGTATCGGGGTGATACTTCCCGCGATTATAAACATAACTGTTAAAAGCTTAAAGGAGACTCTACCGCAAATTGAGGGGTTGGCGGGAGATGTCTTATCCATTGGCGACTTCGCTCCTGAAGTAGTCGACGAGATGGTCTCTGGTATGCCGCTGATAAAGGATGTTGATGCCCGGGAAATCGGCGAGTTGATTAATTCGCTCCTTGGGATAATGAGGATTCTGCTGCATACGCTGGGCATACTCCTGGGAGAAGAAGCTCCTATGACCCGGGAACTCATTTCACAGAAACTACGGGATATCCTTTCAACCATTGACCCGGAAAAGTTCGCTGAAGCGACGGTAGCCCTTTTTGAAGCTGGCGAAGGAATCACAAATACCGTAACCGATGTGTTAATGGAGAACCCGGAGTTCATGTTCTCCGCTATCTCGACAACCCCCGCGGTGGTAAACTCGCTTGTCCGAAGCTCCAACAGGGCGGTATCAAGAGTTGCTGAAATGCCACCAGAGCTCCTGGGGGCGGTGCTTTCTGAGACAATAGCCGGTATCGATACCAGGGAGGTCAGCGAATTACTGAACTCCTTGATTCGCACTATAAACGGCATACATGAAACCAATCCAAAGCTTCTGACCGACCCCCTCTCCAGGATTATATCGGGCGTGGACAGTGGTGAAGCGAGGAAACTGGGGAATTATCTCATGGAGGACTTGAGGATTTTGCTCGGGCAGGCTCAAGAATGAGAGGAAACGGAAAATGGAACTAATGGAGAAGTTGGTAGAACCGGCGAAAACCCTGTCCAATCCTTATGTAGAGGGTTGGAGGGAAAAAGGAGGGAAGGTAATAGGATACGCAGGCACTTATATACCAGAGGAAATCATTTATGCTGCCGGTATTCTCCCCTATAGAATAGGGGGGAGAGAGGCTACGAAAGTTACCATAGCGGATATGTATTTCGGACCAGTCATATGCAACTTTGTTAAGTGTGTACTGGAGAATGCCGCTGATGGCAGGTTCGATTTCCTGGACGGAGCAATTATAACTTATGAATGTGACCATATGCGGCGTATTTTTGATGCGTGGAGAAGAGCAGCGAAAGATGGAAATGCTCGCCTTCCTGCCTTCTTTCAATATTATGGTCTGCCTCATTCGCGTAGCGAGCATGCCACCGAATTGCTTATGACTGAGACTCAAAGGCTTATCAAGGAGATGGAGAAGCATTTTGGGGTTGAGGTGACAGAAGAGGGGTTGAGGAATGCTATCAAGGTATACAACAAAACCAGGCAGCTATTGAGGAAGCTGTACGAGCTCAGGGAAAAAGATGAGGTTCCAGTCACCGGGACAGAGGCTCTGGGCATCGTGGTAACAAGCACTGTAATGCCGAAAGACGAATACAATAAGCAGCTGGAGAAATTACTGGACGAACTTGGCAAGAGGAAAGGCATTACCGGTAGACCAAGGCTGATGATAGTAGGGAGTGTAAATGATGATATAGAGTTGGTGAAGCTCATGGAAGACCTTGGCGCAGTGGTTGTCGCTGACTCATTATGCTATGGGGCGAGATGCTTCTGGAACCTGGTCGAGGAAAACGGTGACCCCTTACAGACCATCGTCACCAGGTATTGGGAGCATATTCCCTGTCCTCGTATGTATGGAGAATACTCTCGTAGATACAGTTTTGTAAGGGATATTGCCAGGAGTGGGAAAGTGGATGGTGTCATTCTGGAGAACATAAGGTTTTGTGACCTGCACGGGACTGATAACACGCTTTATGGCAGGGATTTGGAGGCTGATGGTATTCCCACATTAAGGCTGGAAAGACAATATGGTCCCCTGGCTGATAGCGGCAGGCTGAGGACAAGGGTTCAGGCATTTTTAGAGAGGATAGGAGGATGAAAAAATGAAAGAAAAGGCGGCACAAGCCAGTTTCCCCCGGGCAATTTCCACGATGCTTGGGATGATGTCTAGCACTCAAGCAACTGACAAAGAGGTCAGGGGTATGATGAGAGCGCTGCCAGCGATGTCCGCTATGATGGAGACATTCACGCTTGAACCAGCTATCAGAGAAGTCGCGCTGCCCTTCATGGAGCTACAGAGTTCTTATCTTCAAAATCTCAGCAATGCCCACAAGGAGGGGAAGAAAATAGCCTTTGAAAACTTTAACTTCCCTCCAGCGATATTGTATGCCATGGATATAGTCCCGGTGTCCCCCGAAGTCATATCGAGCTTACTGTCAATGGGGGTCCCTAAGGGTATCTTCAGGTTTCTCGATTACACTACGGGCATAGGCATTCCAGAGTCCATGTGCACTGCGCAAAGGGGAGGAGTGGGCGTCATATTATCGGGTCTGATTGAAAAGCCAGATATGGTGCTTAATATGGCCTCGGGGAGCTGCGATACAAACTCAAAAATGTTTGACTTTGTATCTGAATACCTGCATATCCCGTTCTGTAACATTGATGCTCCACCATATTGGGATGAAGATGGAGAGATGATGAGGTATTATCAAAAGGAATATAGAAAGCTGGTAGCATTCCTGGAAGAGCAGACTGGAAATAAGCTGGATGAAGATAAGCTGCGGCAGTGCTGTACAGAAGCTAAAAAGCAAGACGAGTATGTCGCTGAACTCTATGACTTAAGGAGGGCTGTCCCCAATCCGGTCCCAGCTATATTCAACCTCATGATGTTCGGTACAAGATTTATGTCTTCAGGAACTCCTCAGGCAACAAAGGTGATGGAGACTATGTATGAGGTGGCAAAGGAGAGGTACAAGAAGGGAGAAGGAGTTTTACCCAGGGAGAAGGCGAGGGCTGGCCTCGTTTACCTCAGCCATTTTACTGCGGGTGGAGAGTTTTGGAGATGGTTGGAACACAACGGAATCTCAGTGCTGATGGAGGGGCTAGCAATACTCAGCCACCAGCATTACAACATAGATACCTCAACCGTAGATACCATGCTCGATAGCTTAGCCGGGCAAGCACACAACATGATGATGACCAAGCAAATAAGGGGACCCCTTGATTATCCCGGTCAGTGGTTTGAAGACATAGCTACGCTGTCTAAAGACCTTAACCTGGACTGTGCTATATACCTTGGCACGTTGGGATGCAAGAATACCTGGGGAGGCATCAAGGTGCTGATGAAAATGATTGAAGAAGAGTTAGAGATACCAACCCTCATCATACATTCAGATACCTGGGATGACCGGGTTACTCCCTGGCCAACTATTAGAGACCAGCTTGAAGAGTTTATTAGCACTGTGGTGGTGCAATGATTGTCGCTGGTTGTGATGTCGGTTCCTTAACTGCTGAAGCCGTTATAATGGGCGACGAGGAAGTTTTATCCTCGGAGATCATCGGGGTCAGGCCAAAGCCAGAGCAATCGGCCCAAGATGTTATGGACAAGGCGTTACAAAAAGCTCATCTTGCTCTGGAAGATATAGATTACTGCATCAGCACAGGTTATGGCAGGGAGAGGATTCCATTCGCCAGGGATAACATATCCGAGATATCCTGCCACGGCAAGGGAGCACACTGGCTTATCCCTTCGGTGAGGACCGTGATTGACGTTGGCGGTCAGGATTGTAAGGTAATCAGGATCGATGCAAACGGCAAGCTGCAAAATTTTATTATGAACGATAAGTGTGCTGCGGGAACGGGGAGATTTCTGGAGGTTATGGCGAAGACATTAGAGATAAGGCTCGATGAGATTGGTCCTTTGTCCCTCCTGGCGAGAAATCCTGTGGTTATTACCAGTATGTGCAGCATCTATGCCCAGACCGAGGTGGCGGCATTCATCGCCGAGGGAGCGGACCAGCACGACCTGGCTGCTGGAATCACCAGGGCCATGGCAGAGAGGGTGAACAGTTTGGCGATGAGAGTCGGCGTAGAAGAAGATGTGGTAATAACAGGAGGAGTGGCTAAGAATACCGGTGTGGTTAAAAGCCTGGAGACAATGTTGCGGGTAAACACAAAAAAGCTTACCGTGGACCCTCAGATTGTGGGGGCTCTCGGAGGGGCGCTGTTCGCAAGAGAAAAAATTTTACCGAAAGGATAGGGAAGGCGTCAATGATTGCAGCCGGATGTGATGTAGGAAGCCTGAGCACAAAGGTCGCTCTAACGAAGGACGGGGCAATTATAGCCTATCATATCATCGAAACGGGATTTAAGCCCGACCTGGCAGCAAAGAATGCTATGGATGGAGCACTTTCAAAGGCTAATCTATCAATTGATGAGGTAGGATATTGCGTAAGTACTGGCGATGGTGGGAAAAATGTCTCGTTTACCGGCAAGTATATATCGCAGCTCTCCTGCCTTTCTAAAGGAGCTTATTTTTTTATTCCCTCAGTCAGAACAGTCATTGATGTAGGAGGGAATGCCAGCAGAGCTATCAGCGTTGGTAAGGAGGGCAGAGTCTTGGGTTACCGTCTGAACGATAAATGTGCCGCTGGCGGTGGGCGTTTTTTTGATGTTTTAGCTGAAGCACTGGAATTGAAACTCGATGACCTGGGTCCCTTATCCCAGCAATCGAAGAGCACGCTTGAAATCACCAGTCAATGCACTGTATTTGCTGAATCTGAAGTTATATCTCTTCTTAACGAGGGGAAAGATGTAGTGGATATTATAGCTGGCGTCAATCAGTCGATAGCCTCAAGAATAGCGAGCCTGGTCAGGAATGCCGGCGTCAAGGAAGATGTGGTCATGACGGGAGGAGTAGCCAAGAATATCGGGGTAATCAAGAGCCTGGAAGGATGGCTCGGGGTCAGCATAAAAACGGTGCCAGCAGATCCCCAGATTGTGGGGGCAGTAGGTGCCTCTCTACTTGCCGAGAAGGAGTTGCAGGAGAGTTGAAAGCATTTGACCGGGATATAACAAGGCTGAGGGAATATATAGCAGAGAGAGGGGAAATCGGTCAGAAGGTCAAGCGCCTGGACTCCAGGAATGGAGAAGACCTATCAAGTTTTAGCAGTGAAGGGAAGCCGACAATCATTTTGCGTGAGGATACCTGGGTTGAACTCGGAAATCCGGGAACCGCCTCTTTAGCCGTGGTTCTGTTGACCGAAAGCCTTGAACTGGTTAATGATGGAGCCATCTCACTGGTAGGTCCAGACATCCCCGAAGCAAAAGGAAGCCTCCCCTTTGCCCAGATTCTACTGGTCGGGTCTACCACGCTAAAAGACGAGGACTACAGGAAGCTAAATTCAGCTCAGTATGAGCTGGGTTTGAAGAGTTACATGATTAAGAGCCTTCCCTCCGGGCTGAGCATCTGGAGCAGGATAAGCAAAGATGGCGTCCAGGACGGTCTTTCGTTTGCGGTTCTGGGAAATGCGCTGGGCGATAGTCTTAAGTCACGGTTTGACCTTCAATCGCTGGAGGTTATCTTTGTGACCTCGAGCGAGGACGATGTAAAGGAGCTCGGGGATATATCCCAGAAAGCGAGGCGAATACTCGGCGCGATGAACAAGATGGTGGAAGAACTATCATTTGACTGCTCAACCTGCGAATATTCAGATGTGTGTGGTGAGGTCCTGGAGTTGAAGAAAATGAGACGGAAGCTGCTGGAATCTCGATGAGGTAACGAGATGGAAAGTAAGATTATAGCAGTATGCGGGAAGGGTGGTGTAGGAAAAACTTTTCTAACCGCGGCGATGGTCAAGCTGCTCGCAGATAGAGGGGATACGAAAATTCTGGCTATCGATGCCGACCCTTCCTTTGGTCTTGCCCCTGCCCTTGGCGTTAAAGTTAAAAAAACGGTTAACGATATACGGAACGATTTAATAGACACAATTAAAAAGAGGAGGGGAACGGGGGATAAATCCGAGCTGCTTTCCAGGCTGGACTATGAAGTTTTTGATGCGCTTGAAGAAAGCGCCAACCTGGCAGTTCTGGCTATTGGAAGACCTGAGGACGAGGGCTGTTATTGCCAGGTAAATGAGCTTCTGAAAGAGATAATAGAGACTCTATCCAGTAACTTTGACCTTGTGTTGATTGATGGGGAAGCAGGCGTGGAACAGATAAACCGAAGGGTTATGCAAACCGTGGATGACCTTGTGCTGATAACCGATACGTCTGCCAAGGGTGTGAATGTTGTCTCGGCAATAAAAAAGCTCGTGGATGACAGGAGGGCTGTGGAATGCCGCAGAGTGGGGCTGGTAATAAACAGGGTGGAAAACAGGAAAGAGGTGGACAGGATTCTCGGTGATGTTTCCGTGGACTTGCTGGGATGGATTCCAGAAGATGATATGGTAAGGGAATACGACTTTAATAATAAACCGATAACCGATTTCCCTGATACTTTGCCCAGTATCGTGGCTGTTCGCCAGATTGTAAAAAAACTGGCAGCAGGCTGAGAAGGCTTTAGTCCAGCTTCACGCCTGTTTCATAAGTGCCTTAATATCTAAAGGGTTGCCCTTGGCTGGATCCCTCTTTAAGCTTATAGCGTCTATGGGACACTTCGTCTCACATACTCCACAGCCCATACATTTGTCATAGATAACCTCTGCCCGTTCATCCTTCAGGGTAAGGGCTTCAAACTGGCAAAAATCAATGCATAGCCCACAACCATTACAATCTTCGCCTATCTCGGAAACATAGCCCGAGGGGGCGATTATGGGTACACCCCACCGGAAGCCCCTCATCGCTGCACAACAACATTTACAGCAATTGCAGATAGCGTAGAACCTACCACCCATAGCCTCTTTAAACCAGGCGGTGTGTATATGTCCCCTATCGTCCTCAGCTTCTATGATC
>Ga0307436_1000351_pt1 | contig 21249 bp, 18 predicted proteins | sample SalMarWE160440MG_FD_202513 | JGI IMG/M metagenome (GOLD analysis project Ga0307436, IMG submission 202513) | Salt marsh sediment microbial communities from the Plum Island Ecosystem LTER, Massachusetts, United States - WE1604-40 | ecosystem: Environmental > Aquatic > Marine > Intertidal zone >...
GTATCCGAGCCGCTTGCCCGTCTCAAGGATGCTGACGCCCCCCGAGCCCGGAGAACAGCAGCTGGCCTCCGGGAAGCACGAAGGGGAACCGGCAGCTACGGCCGAGTAGCTCTTTATGACCAGTTGCTTGATTTGACTTTTTCTCTCTTTGTCCATAGCAGTAATTCGACCGTCCGGGCACCGGCAGGGGCTCTGGTGATCTGTTTCAATGCCCCGGAAGGCTCCTCACGCGCCGCACACACTGCCTGGGTAGAGTATAGCACAATCCATGAGGCGGCGAAAATTGAAGAGGGCCGCTGTTGAGCGGCCCTCAGTGGCGGAGAATAGTATTGCTCAGGCGGTGAGTTCTTTACCGCAATGCTTGCAGACCTTGGCGCGGATCTTTATGGTCTCGGCGCAGTATGGACACTCCATCGTGAAGTTCTTTTCGTGTATTTTCCGTATGGCTTCATCGACCCTGGCCTGAATTACTTCGTTGATGAATTTGTGGTTGGCCATGGGCTCTATGGCCCTCAAATCGCCGATCTCGCCGAGGTGCTCGGCCGCCTTCAGCCGTATGCTCCCGAAGCCTTCTTCGTCGGTAAGCATTTTCAATATCGAATCGATGTCCCTGGCGATGAAATAGTCGGTGAGAACCTGGGCCGCCTTTTTTCTCGCTTCGAGTTCCTCTTTCTCCTGGGACTCCCTGACCTCATCTATGATATCTCCCTTCATCGCGTCCTTGCTGCCGCAGGGGATGCTCGACGCCTCTCCCGAATCGGGGTGGACCATGTAACGGTAACCCATTTCCTGTCCGTAAGTGTCAGACATCTGCTTCCAGCTGTTTGCATAGAAACTGCATTCGTCATTAAAGCAGATATACAGGAATGGGGTGCACCACCCCAGCCCGTCGGCAAAGTTAAACGAAGGGGTACTCCACTTGTTCAGTTTTTGCCCGCAGTGCGGGCAGATTGTTTTCTTATCTTCCATGACCTGTGACATGTGATCGCTCCTTCCGCGAGGGCCATTGGATTTATTGAGCTCCTGTCATGCTTGTGTTCAATGAAGACCCTCGGCTTTCACGGGCGTGAATTAACAAACGCCGTACTTTACTTATTATAACAGATCGCCCTCATTCGGTCGCATTAACCTTAGCAGTTGAAATGAAATATCAGCAAGGCCAGGCAGGGGCAGCGAAAAATGTCTTGTAGCGACACCTTCCAGCCCTGTAAAGAGGCCAGCCAGCCACCTTTTCTAAAGCCGCAATACTTTATGTTTGCATTTATGTGAAAGATAAACAAGATCATGTCGTCATTACAAGACTTTTTCGGTGTTCCTGCCTGGCTGTTCAGCAATATCAGGCATCATCTCCTCTTCATAGTGTCGTCACCGAACAGGACATGCCGCATCCACCTGAAGGAAAACTTGAGGAGCTCTGTTTCATTGGCCCTGATCTTCTTTAAAAGTTTATTGTCTACGTCGAAAAAATTCAGGAAGTCCCCTTTGAAGACCATGTCCCTGAACTCGTCGATATTGTAACTTCCCAGGAAAAAGATGTCCATCAGATATCCTTCCAGAATGTTCCTGTAGGCAAAGTCTTTGTGGTGGGTTACCTTTTTCCACTCTTCATTTATCTCTTCGTAGCGGACCACGTTCTGTGTGTCACGCCATTTTCTTGCCGTATGGTGTTTGCCCCCGCCGAAACCCATACAAAAATCCCTTTTTACGATCTCAAATCCCTCGGGAACAGTGTCGCCGACCGGCTCCAGAGGGAAGCTCCGGCACGACCAAGGCCTGTCCTCATAGATCATGCACCCTTCACTGTCAACGAAGGGACAGTTCCTGGATTCGTCGGGCACCATCTTCATCAGGACCACCGGATGTCCTATCTCCTCAGGGGAAAGCGGTAGAGTGTAGGTCCTCAGAAACTCATAAGACGGAACCTTCAGTCTGCGCTTTATCCTTAGAATATCGTAAGGGGTCAGGAAGAGATTGATGTCCCTGCAACACTTGTTGAAACATTCCAGGTCCTTGCCACACCGGAAGTCGAAGCTGTCGTCGATCCCTAATCTATCGGTCTCTGCCGCCATCTCTTTTTATTTTGTCAGAATGGATACCAAAAAAGTCCCCGCAATTTTGTTATTATAACTCTGAGGATGTGCGATTATCAAAGGCGAGGGTATGAACGATAGGCGGGACGAAATACATGTCGTCGCTGTCTGTACCGGCAATATTTGCCGGAGCCCCATGGCGGAGGGCATTCTTTCGCGGATGCCGGGGACGTTTCCGCATGTGAAGGCCTCGTCCGCCGGAACCTATGCGCTCGACGGCTATCCCCCTTCTGAATTCTCGGTCATAGCCTGTCGCGAGCGGGGGATCGATATATCCGGCCACAGGGCGAAGCGGCTCGAAGAAGGCATCATCGGCGGGAGCGATATTATAATCTGTATGGAGCCCGTCCATGTAGAAATGGTCCTTTCCCTCGATGCTTCTGCTGCCGGCAAGATATACAACCTTGCCGATTTTTCCGGTGGAAGGCTGAAGAAGATAGCGGACCCTTACGGCTGCAGCCTGAGGGAGTACAGACAGTGCTTTCGCGACATACTGGACTGCATCGGCGAGTTTCTGGAGGCGAAGTGTCTTTCCGGCGGCTTCTGCTGCGAAAAAAGGTTCCCGTTGTCCGCTCTTTGAAAACATATGTTTACCCGATCTTGCAAATCAGCATGGAAGGGACACCGAAAAAGTCTTTAAACGACGGCGTGATGAGGATATCATTTCGACTGTAAGGTTTATGTGAGCCGCTTCACGGACGGCGCCGTAATTATTTGCTATAATGTTGAGGCTATCCGGGAATGCCTGAAAGGGCCTTAAGAAAGGAGGCAACAATGAAAAGAGTCGTTCTTGTCTTCGTTGCAATCCTGGCATTGTGTGCAATGCCGGGTCTGTCAGCTGCAGCCGGGAATAACCAATATGACACGGCGCTGAAAGCCTATTACACCGGCCATTTCAAGAAGGCGGTCGACGATCTGAAGGATTATGTCGACAGGAAGCCTGATGCGGCTGCCTATTACCTGATAGGGTACGGGCTCTATAAACTTGGAAAGTATAAGGAGGCGACGCAATACTTTGACCAGGCGTATCTTATTGACCCCACCTTTTCGCCTGAAAAGATAGGGTTCGGAAAATTTGCGACCGAAATGAAAGCGAAGCCGGCCGCGAGGAAAAAGGTCCGGGGCCGGAAAAAGGTCGTGCATCCGAAGCGTCCGTGATAACTCAACGTTGCAAAGCGGCACGGAAGGAACATCGAAAAAGTCTTGTAATGACGACATGATTTATCCATCTTCCACATAAATGAGGAGCCGACGTTCATTGACTTTAGGAAAATGGCCGGCAGGCCCCTCCCAAGGACTGTAAGGTGTCGCTACAAGACATTTTTCACCGCCCCTTCCGCACTTTTCAGAGAATCTTATGCAACAATAGGGATAACAATCGCCGGGTAACTTTATCTCCGGACCTGCATCGGCGGGAAGAGCGGCACGAATGAGCGGCCAGGGTGCAGATGATCTCATCTCTTCAACATGTTACACTATAAATGCGGCGGTGTCGCCTTCGGTGCTGGTGTGCCGAAGGCGGCAGGTAATAAAATCAAGAAAAGGAGGATTTCACGATAAACAATAGAAGAAGAACAGTTCCGGGACGTGTTGTGGACAGGACCCGTATAAACAACCAGATCCGGATGCTCAAGGTGAAAGAGATACGGGTCGTCGCCGACGAAGGGCAGCTCGGCGTCATGGATATTGATTCTGCACTGAAGCTGGCTCAAGAGAGGGAACTGGATCTTGTGGAAATCAGCCCTCAGGCGGACCCACCGGTATGTAAAATCATGGACTACCGCAAGTTTAAGTTCGAAAAGGGCAAGAAACTCCGAAAGGCCAGAAAGAAACAGGCTACTTTGACCATCAAGGAAGTTAGGATGCGCCCGTCGATCGATACTCATGACTATGAGTTCAAGAAGCGGAATGTGAGGAAGTTTATCGATCACGGTGACAAGGTCAAAGTGACTATGCGTTTCAGGGGGCGTGAATTCACCCGCCAGGAACTGGGGGCGAATGTTTTGAAAAAGCTGGCGTCGGAGGTGGAGGATATCGCGAAGGTAGAATCCCAGCCGAAGATGGAAGGCCGCCAGATGGTGATGATTTTGACCGCCTCGTAACGTCCGGGCATTTCTGCGGCCGCACACCAGGGGGGAAGTTAGAACGGTTTTCAATCCGACCTGAAAAGTTAGCGGCGACGTCACCATGGAGCAGAGGGCGGGACGTTGCCCCTTACGTTGCAAAGCGGCACGGAAGGAACATCGAAAAAGTCTTGTAATGACGACATGATCTATCCATCTTCCACATAAATGAGGAGCCGACGTTCATTGACTTTAGGAAAATGGCCGGCAGGCCCCTCCCAAGGACTGTAAGGTGTCGCTACAAGACATTTTTCGCCGCCCCTTCCGCGCTTTTCAGAGAATCTTATGCAACAATAGGGTTGATTCAGGATCCGAGTAGAGTATGGATCACTTCTGCTGCCTGTTGTCCGCCGTTTATGCCGGGCCGCGCAAGGCGAGGCATTGCCAGAAGGTCGTGGATGCGGGGTACCCAGAGATCATCGTGAAATTCCTTTTCCCCTATGACCAGGCCTTTCATCTGATTCTGAACAAAGTGTATGAGAACGCCTGACTCGGGGAACCTCTCTCTTTCGATGCAGCCGAAGGGCACCGCGGCGTGATAGGCTTCGGCGATTGTGGAGTAACCGGCCTTGCCGATCACGGCATCGCAGGCGCCGATCAGATCGGGATGAAATAATCCCGAACGGTGCGGGAGAAGGATCAGGTTGGCGTCCCGCTTAATGCGGTCCGCTGCGCCGAGTATGACGAAATATATATCCTTCTCTTCTTTCAGCCGCTCCAGACAGGAGAAACGCCATGTCATCCCGCCCATCGTGAGCATCACAACCCTCGCCCCTGAAGGCAGTTCCAGGTTTCGACGTATCTCATCGGCGGGCCGCCTTAAATTTCTGCTGACCGGCCGCGTCAGGACGGCCGATCTGTCCGGGCGGCACACCGGCACCGTCTGAATATGGTAGTCGGCGGAACGGAAGATCTCCTTCATGCCGGCTATATGCCGGCTCAGCCCCGCTTCGTATTTCACATATGCCTGGTAGATCCAGTCCCACGTAAAATTCTCGATCAGGAGAGAAGGGATTCCCGCCCTCTCAGCCGTGGCTATCCCGAGCGGTGAGATATCGCAGATGACGAGCCGGCATTTCTGCATCGTAACTTCGTACGCGAGCCCGTCGAGCAAAGCATTGTCAAAGGGCAGGAATTCATCAAGCCTGCGCAAGGTCGATGAAGGGTCTTCCTCAATGGAGGTTTTCTGTACCATCCCGATGTCGGTGAGGACATGATGGTAGCCGAATGGAAAATTCAGGGAGTCCCTGAAGAACCATTCCGGGACCAATGTGAAGACCTCGAACCTCAACGACCGATCGAGATTGTGACAAAACTCCATCACCGCGGCAGCCCGGGCGGCGTGCCCGTATCCGTGGGGCGAAATGAAATACGCTATGGAAACGTCCGGGCCATTTTTCGTCATCATTCAATTACATGGCTAACCGGCATGGACCAGGTCGATGACCGTTACCTCGGGAGGTGCAAGAAAACGTATCGGCGGTCCCCATGTCCCCGATCCCCTGCTGACATAAAGACGGCTGCCGTCGGCGACATCGGCGAGACCGGAGACCACGGGGTAATAGAGCCACGTGACGATTGTGAACGGGAAGATCTGGCCGTCGTGGACATGACCCGACAGCTGGAGGTCGAAGAGGCCGGCGGCATCCTTGTCTATCCATGGCCGGTGCTTGAGGAGCACTGTGAATCTGTCATGCGGGAGAGGAGCCAGGAGCCCCTTCTCGGAGATTTTCTTTGAGAGGCCGAATAGCTTTGCTGTCGGATCGTCGACGCCTGCTATGGTGATGATGCCCGAAACATGGACAGCCTCATCCCTCAGCAGTCTGAAGCCTGCTTTTTCGGTGAACGCCTTTGACTGGTCAAAGCCGGCGTAAAATTCATGGTTCCCGGTGACTGCGAATTTCCCGTATTTCGCCGTGGTCCCCTCCAGGAGGTCCGACAGGCCGTTCATCCTGCTTACCTGCCCATCCACAAGGTCTCCGGTAGATACCAGGATATCGGGACGGGCGAGCTTCACTTTTTCAAGTATCCTTCTTAATCTGGCCTCCCTTACGATGAGGCCGAGATGCACGTCCGATATCTGCACGATGCGAAGCTTCCCTGTACCGGCAGGGATCTTGGCGGTTTCGATTGTGACGTGTTCGGTGCGGATATCCCTGGCCTCGAAATATCCGCAGGTGGAAGCAGCCAGGGAGAATATGAGCGGGACCAAAAAAGCATTTCTGGCGGAAAGGACGATGGCTGAGAGGTCCTTTTGGAAAAGGAGACCGCCCGCGAACGCCAGGAAACGGTAAATGTCCAGCGCAATGGAACATGAAAAAAACAGGAAAAGGACGCCCAGCCACAAATAACCTATATAGGCCATCACCCTTGCAAAGATTTCGAAGCCGAGTTTTTCCGAGAAACGGATGATGAAGGGGGCGGCGAGCATAATCGCCATGAACAGGGCCAGTGCGATACCGGTGCCCGCACCGAAATGCAAAGCCGCCTTTGCCTTCAAAAAGGCATAGAGGTGGACAGCCGAATAAGCAAGGAAGAAGGTGAAGAGAAAAAGACTCATGTTACTCCTGCATCCTCTTCTTCAGGTCCGCGAGGACCGAGAATATCTCGTCGAGACCCTGATACCGCGCTTCCCTCTTTCGTTCGCAGCACTTGAGAGTCAGCTCCTCCAGCCAGTCAGGTACATTTCCCCCAACCTCTCCCGGCCGCTTTATCCCCAGGGTGTCCAGGCTCCCGGTAAGCATCTCATAAAGGATGACTCCCATCGAATAGACTGACGAGACCGTGTCCGGAGGCGACCCAGCGACCACTTCCGGTGCGATATAGGCGAAATCCTTGGAGGTGTTTTCCCGGAAAGTCACGTTATTGCGGGAATCGACGACAATGCATTCGGGCGTGAGAATCTGAGGGAGCCTGCCCTCTCTTTGCGTCCGGTCGAGTACCTTCAGAACCTGGACCCAGATGCGGAAGCTGTGCCTCGGCTCTATTCCGCCCGCCCGGATGAGGCTCCTCAGCGTGATCTCTCCTTCGGGTGTATTTTCGGGGGTTATCCCCTGCAGCGGCTCCCCGGCCGCCTCCGGAGTAACGTCAGGCTCACTGCGGCCCTCGCGGGCATCCAGGGCCTCGATCCTCTGCCTTACGTCCCTGTAATGGGGGTTCACCTCCGAGACGGTTATGAAAACTTCTGCGGCCTTTGCCGGATCGCCCGCTGTCTCAAGAAGCGCTGCATACTCATAGAACTTGTCCAGATTCGCCTTGCCGGCTGCCGACCCCGCAAGAGAAATCGCGTACATCTCCGCCGCCTCTCTGTACATGCCGGCCTCTTTCAGCAGCGCCGATGCCCTGAGGTAATCCTTTGCCTCCCGGTAGGCCCTCGCCGCGCCGAGCTTGTTGCCGGAGCGCATAAGGGCCTCGGCGGCCATGCGTTTGTCTCCCAGCTGGTTGTACGTGCGTGCGGCGCCGGAAAAATCCCTGTAATACATGCGGCTATCTGCAGCCCTTTTGAGATCGCCCGCCATCTCATACATCTCGCTTATCTTGTCCGTCTGCCCCATTAATTCGTATGCCTCGGCGGCCTTCATGAAGTCACGACCTTTTTTATAAAGCTCCGCAGCCCGCTCAAGGTTTTTCAGCTTCTCATATGCCAGTGCTGCGGAAACGAACTCACCGGCCTGTTCTCTCTTTCCGGCCTCAAGGGTCAGCTCTTCGACGAAACTTTTTTCTTTGCGAGCACGAACATGCTCCAATATCTTACGCAAGGCACAGACAAGAAGCGGGACAAGGACGATGAGAATGACCCCTGTGAAGAGAGCTTGCAGGCCCCTTGAGACCCCTGCGCTGCCGATGCCGGGATCATTGCCGACCGGGCCGTTTTTTGCAGCCGCTGCCGGAAGCCACACCAGAGGGGCGAGAGCCATCAGAGGTTTAACCATGGAACGCCGTCATGCTGAGCGTGGGTCTTTCCTGCTGCCGTGAAAGAGCTCGCTGCCCTGTCCCGGATACACCTTCCTGTCCTCTTCCCGCGTAGGCTCCGATACCGCCGGCCATTTGCCGCTCCCCGGCTCCGGTCCCTCCTTCGCGATTTCCGAAGGCGAGACGTCACTCAGGTTCGGGTTCCTTCGAATGTCGATCCCTTCCACGTTCCAGCTGAACTCGACCGGTATCCCGTTGGGATCAAAGGAATAGATGGAATATATGAATCCGTGATCGATCACTTCAGAGACCCAGAATCCCGCCGCCGCGATCCTGTCCTTGAGCTCCCAGAGGGATTCCTTTGTCTCCAGACCGAATGAGACATGATCGAAGACCGCCGGGCCTGCCACAGGCCGGCCGTGTTCCTTTTCCTCTGCAGGTTCGACGCCAGGCCACTCGAAAAAAGCTATGGTATCTTTCGCGGATATCTCGAAAAAATAATGGCGGTAACCGGGCTTTCCGAGACCGGCCACCATCCTCATGCCCAGCAGGTCCCTCCAGTAGCGGATTGTACGGTCCAGGTTCCCCGTCACCATCGCCAGGTGATTGATGCCGTTGTATCGTATCATCCCGTCTCCCCGTCCTTTCTGAAATATCTGTATTATAGCAAAACGGTCCTTCCCGGCTCCGGTGGCGATGCAAAGCAAATTGGTCCGGCAGTTGATATAATGTCATTTATCAGGAATGCGGTGACTGAGATTGTTAAGCTTCGGCTGGAATATAGAACCTTTGCAGGAAGGAGTTCTTGTATGGTAAAGATCATATCCTTTTTCAGCATTTTTTTGGTCGTTTCCCTGGGTCTTCAATCGCGTGCTGCTGCGTCCGGACAGGCGCAGAAACCTCTCCCGGTATACAGGCTTGCGGTTTCCTTCGATCTGAAAAAGAACCTTCTTCATGGTCTCGCGGCAATAACCCTGCCCGAACGAGTCAGGACGACCGTTTCCACGCAGGGACTAAAGGTGCTTTCCGCCTCCTTTAACGGAGAGCCTTTGAAACAGGTGGCGGGACGGTACGGCTTTGAGCTGTCCGGCGGGGGGGTGCTGGAGATCAAATACGAGGCGACCTTCGGGAACGGACAGGAGGGGGCAGCCAACCTGGAAAACGTGGGCGTAGTCCGGGGCGGCCTCGTGGATGAGAGGGGTATCTCTCTCACTGGCAACTGGTATCCCTCGGTAGACGGCCTTGCATATTACGACCTTACTGCTACTGTCCCGCGGGATTTCATCGCCATATCCGAGGCTGACGAGATCACTTCCAGGGACACCGCCACGGGCAGGGAATACTCCTTCAAGTTCCCTCATCCGGTGAACGGGATAGACCTCGTGGCGGCCGATTACAGGGAGGCAAAGGGCACTGTCGACGGTATCGACATCTACACCTATTTCTTCCCCGAGGACGCCAATCTTTCCGGTACCTATATGGAGCATACGAAGAAGTACTTCAGGATGTATGACGAACTCCTGGTGCACTATCCCTACAAGAGGTTTTCCGTCGTGGAGAACATGCTTCCGACTGGATATTCCATGCCCACTTTTACACTCCTGGGACAGGAGGTCGTCCGCCTGCCCTTCATAGTCGACACTTCCCTTGGTCACGAGATCACCCATCAGTGGTTTGGAAACTATGTGTACGCGGACTTCAGGACCGGCAACTGGCTCGAAGCGATCACCACTTATCTCTCGGACCACCTTTACGAGGAACAGAAGGGAGAGGGCTGGAAGTACAGGAAGAAGATCCTTGAGGACTACCGGAGCTACGTCACGCCCGACAAGGATTTCCCGCTGAGAAAATTTACCGAGAGAACGGACTTTGCCTCGATGGCTATCGGTTACGGCAAGGGCGCAATGGTTTTCCATATGCTGGAGGACCTGGTGGGGAAGGAGACATTCTATAAATCGATACGCAGGCTGATCACTCATAACGAATTCCGCGACGCCTCATGGGCCGATATAGAGAAGTCTTTCGAGCGGGAATCGGGCCTCTCGCTCGGGTGGTTTTTCAGCCAATGGCTCGACCGCAAAGGGATACCGTCTCTCAGGGTGAAAGACCCGATGGCACGTATTCTGAAAGGGAACCCCGTTGTTTCACTGCAGGTCATCCAGGAAGGTGAGCCCTATAAACTGGGACTGCCCGTAAGTATCGTTTCAGGCCGCGGAGAGGCTGGTAAACGTCTTCAGATCGAAAAGGGTAAGCAGTATTTCGAGCTCAATGCCGATGAAAACCCCCGGGAACTGATCGTGGACAAAGACTATGACGTTATGCGAAGGCTGTCGAAGGATGAGCTGCCGCCTGTTATATCAAGGCTGCTCGGGGCCGAAAAGAAGCTCATCGTATACGGGAAGGACGACGAGGGAAAATACGCTGATCTGATACGCATCTTTCAGGGAGACGGCTTCAAGCCTGTCGACGTGAAGGACCTGAAGGACGCTGACATACAGTCCTCTTCCCTCCTCATCCTGGGCTTTAACAGCCGGGTCCTTGAAAGGCTTTTTGCCGATGTCGGCAGCCCGCTGCCCGGATTCGAGCTTGTGGTGAGAAACAACCCTCTGAACCCGGCGGAAGTGGTGGCCTATGCAAACGCCGATTCCAGAGAAGAGGCGGCCCTCGCGGCGCCAAAGATATTTCATTACGGGAAATATTCGGTCCTGCGTTTTCAAAAAGGCCGGAACGTTGATAAAGAGACCGAGGAGACGGACCGCGGCATGGTGTTCGGTCTCTCTGAGCCTGTCGAAGGTGTTGAGCCTAAGAACTCTCTGAAACTTGACGGGATCATAGACCGCATAAAAGACGCTCCGCTGATATTTATCGGTGAGCGCCACACCAACTATGAAGACCACAGGGTCGAGCTCGACGTAATAACTGCTCTCCAGAGGCAGGGCAGGAAATTTGCCATAGGCATGGAGATGTTCCAGAGACCTTTTCAGAAGTGGATCGATGAATATCTGGCCGGAACGATCGATGAAAAAGAGTTCCTGAAGAAGACCGAGTACTTCAAACGGTGGAGGTACGACTACAATCTGTACCGGGAGATCCTTGAATATGCCAAGGCCAAGGGCATACCCGTTGTCGCCCTGAACCTGGATTCCGAAATAATAAAGAAGGTCGCGAAGGGCGGACTGGATGCCCTTTCCAGCGACCAAAGGGAGGAGATTTCCGCCGATATGAACATGGCGGATGAGGCTTACAGAAAGAGACTGAAGGAAATATTCCAGGGCCATCCGGCCGGCGCGGATTTTGAAAACTTTTACCAGTCGCAGATACTGTGGGACGAGACGATGGCGCACTCGATAGCGGAATTCCTCAAGAAAAAAACGGATTACCAGATGGTGGTCCTCGCGGGGGCCGAACATATAATGTATGACTCCGGGATTCCCAACCGGGCATACAGGCTGACGGGCAGGAAATTCGTGACACTCATTAACGGCGAGTACGATCAGGGGGTAGGCAACTACGTGCTCTTCCCGAAAGAGATGAAGGCGCCCTTTACCGCGAAGCTCGGCGTCATGATCAACGACAAGAGCGGCAGGGCGGTCATTGAGGACCTGGTTCCGGGCGCGGCCTTGAAGGCCGGGATGAAGAAAGGGGACATCATAACCTCTGTTAACGGCTGGAAGGTCAAGGAGATATCGGACATCAAGATCGGCCTCCTCGACGTAAAACCGGACCAGACGGTAAAAGTGACGGCTTTGCGCAAGAGGTTTCTTTTCGGCGAAAAGAAGATGGAATTCGATCTCTCTTTCTAGGTGATGGGAAAATTCGACCCTCTTGAGATCATCAGGAGATACTACGACCCCGGCTCCGCCGCCTATCGCATCCTTGTCGAACACAGCGGGATGGTGACCCGCAGGTCGCTTGAAATTGCGGCGGAAGTGGCTCATCTGCGGCCGGACATGGGTTTCATTGAGGAGGCTGCCATGCTCCACGATATCGGGATCTTTTTGACCGACGCGCCGGAGATAGATTGCCATGGCGACAAGCCTTACGTCTGCCACGGCTATCTTGGGCGGGAGCTGCTTGAAGGAGAAGGACTGCCCCGCCATGCGCTGGTGTGCGAACGCCACGTGGGAGTTGGCATCGGAATCGAGGATATCGACAGGTTGAGACTGCCCTTACCGAGGCGTGAAATGCTGCCGCTTAGTGTTGAAGAAAGGATAATCTGCTTTGCCGACAAGTTTTTTTCGAAGGGCCCCGGAAGAGCCGGACGTGAGCGGTCCGTTGATGACGTGCGCAGAAGTGTAGGAAAGTACGGTGCGCAATACGTTGACCGCTTCGCGGAGATGCTGAGGGTTTTCGGTAGATGATACGGTCGTTACTCGACGTATATTATCTTCTCCAGAAACAATCCGCGGGCTGGGGCTGTCGGACCGGCCTTTGTCCTGTCGCGGGCCGCCAGGACCTGCAAGAGATCCCCCGGAGACATCCTGCCCCTGCCCACTTCCACGAGACTTCCCACTATGTTTCTTACCATGTGCCTGAGAAAGGCATTTGCCTCGACCCGGACTCGGATGAAATCCCCTCTCATGGATGCCGTCATGAAGCTTATCTCATTGAGCTGCAACAGCTCGCACGCATGGACTGTCCTTACGGGGTGTTTTGCCCCGCAGCCGGCTCCCCTGAACGATGAGAAGTCGTGCTCGCCAATGAGCGCCAGTGACGCCGCGGCCATGGCATCGACATCGACGTCAGCTTTTGGATACCACGCATATTTATAGAGGAAGGCCGAAGGGTTCCTCTCTGCTGAGAGGATATAGAAATAGCTCTTTCTCTCCGCATCGTACCTCGGATGAAACCGTTCGTCCTTCTCTTCGGCCGTGAGTATCCTGATGTCGGCCGGGAGATTGGCGTTCAGCGCCCGCATGATTACTGCGGCTGAAAGCTGCGATCCCGTCCCGAAGGCCGCCACCTGCGACAGCGCATGGACACCCGCATCCGTCCTGCTTGCTCCGGTGAGCTTCACCTTTTCTCCGGTGATACCATAGATCGCCCGCGTCAGTATGTCCTGAATGGTATCCCCCGATCTCTGGGACTGCCAGCCGTGATAGTTCGTGCCGTCGTATTCTATTAACAACTTTATGTGTCGCATGAACTGAATACGGCTTTGCCGAACATCCGGTGATCCAGGTCGGGAAAGATGTTGTTCGTCTCCTCAAGTATTCGCAGCTTTTTCCTCTGCAACCTGCCTGATGTTATTTCGGCATGCAGTTCTAAGAAGTTACGCATGTGGGTAATAAACTTCTTCCGGGCAAATTCGGCAGCGTTGCCCGTTTTCATCATAAATGCCCAGTCACTCGCCTGGGCAATAAGCAGTTCCCTCGTTGCCTGATCGGCCGCTCTTTTAAGGAGGCCCTGAGAGATATTTCTGCCTGAGATTTCTTTCATGAGCCGCGCACCTCTGGTCAGGTGACGGTAAATCCAGCTGTTTGAGCCATTCACCCACGTGGAACTGTATCCCCCTTCTCCCCAGCTCGATGCCGCGGGCATCGCCGTGTCAAGTTCTCCTGCACCAGAGAGATATTCAGGCGGGGTGATGAACCTGAAAGACTCTTGCCCCCGCGAGCCTTTCCTGAGGAGAAAATTGAGCCAGTCCGGCCCCTCGAACCACCAGTGGCCGAAGAGTTCGGCGTCATAGGACGCCGTAATGACAGGTCTCATCCCTATTTTGTTCCTCAGAAAAATAACCTGGTCCTCTTTTGCCGCAATAAACTGGTCGGCATGCAAACCGGCCTTCTTCCTGGCCCGCCGCACCATGTAAGGTTTCTTAACGACGTTGCTGCCTGTGATCCGGTAGTATTTCAGTCCGGTAAAAGTAGTGATGCCGCCGGGCAGGTAGGGCCCGACATAACGTGACGGCAGGTCAAATCCGATATCCCTGTAGAAATCCCTGTAGTCGGGGTCACCGGGATATCCCCCGATCGAGTTCCAGACCTGACTCGAAGATTCAGCGTCCCTTGAAAAGGCAGCCACGCCGGAAGGCGTCTTCACGGGAGCATAGACAGAATGCGTGCCGCCCGGATTTTTTCGGGGGAGACCATGACTTTCAAGGAAAAAAAATTGGATGCCCGCCTTTTTCAAAAAGACATCGATTTCGGGTACGAACCCGCATTCAGGGAGCCACATGCCCGCCGGCCTTTTTCCGAAGATCCCTCTGAAATACTCAGCTCCCATGGCTATCTGAAACCCTGCGGACTCGGGTATTGTAATCAGCGCAGGCAGGTAGGGATGCGTTGCGGGACAGGTAATGAGTTCGATCTTGCCTGATCCCAAGAGCTGGCCGAAGGCAGAGCTGAGATCCTTCCTGTATACCTCCCCGAACAGGCGCCGTATCTTCAGGAATCTCCTGTGGTACATAAGTGCGACGGATCCTAAATCACTGTCTCGGCCGGTCCTCACGACCTCTTTCTCCGCCAGTTCGATGCGGCTGTCAATATACCGCTGATACCGGTCCATCAAGAGTTTGTCATTGAACATCCCGACAAGAGTGGGGGAGACCGACAGGGTGATTCTGAAATCGACTCTGTCACTAAGCAGGTTTCCGAACATATCAAGAAGAGGGATGTAGGTTTCAGTTATCGCCTCGTAAAGCCAGTTTTCTTCAAGGTGCTTTTCGTGGGCAGGATATCTGATGAATGGAAGGTGGGCGTGCAGCACTATAGAAAGATATCCGGAATGTTTCGATGGCGATATTATCTCCACAATGCAATAATACAGCATAGGGAGAAGCATGACAAGGAAGAGGTTGAGTAAGGTATGGTATTGCAGTGGAGACCCTGACGTTGCCGGGTATCTCCTCTTTCAGGATCGATTCAGATGTGGGACAGGATCAATAAAACTTCTTGCGGGGTGATCCATGAATATCTTTCTGAACGGAAGAGTGTTGGAGGAGGCGGAGGCATGCATCTCTGTCTATGACCACGGTTTTCTTTACGGAGACGGCATCTATGAAACAATGCGCTCTTATGACGGGGTCGTCTTCATGCTTGAGCGCCATATCGACCGGCTGGGTCTTTCGGCGTCATTGATAAGACTCAAGCTTCCGGGGCTGAAGTTCATCCGCGATGCAATATATGAAACCATGGAATCCAACGGGCTGACCGACGCCTATGTCAGGATAACCGTTTCAAGAGGGAGGGGCCCGATCGGCCTCGATCCCCGGCTCTGCAAGGAGCCGACAGTTGTGGTCATTGCAGAAAAATTCAGGGAATATCCGGCCTCATACTATCAGAAAGGAACTGAACTAATGCTGGCCAGGACCAGGAGGAACCTTGTGGAAGCCCTTGACCCCCGTATCAAGTCGCTGAATTTTCTGAATAACATCCTGGCAAAGACCGAGGCCTTGGAGAGAGGCGTCTACGAGGCGATTATGTTGAACAGGGAGGGCTGCATCACCGAGGGTACGGTCAGCAATATCTTCTTTGTACGCAGTGGACAACTCTGCACTCCATCCAGGGAGGTGGGCATACTGGAAGGGATTACCAGGGAGGTCGTGATCGGTGCTGCCAAAGCCGACGGAATAGAAGTGACGGAGGGTGCATTCCGTCCTGAGGACATTTTCGGGGCTGAAGAGGTCTTCCTTACCAACACTACCGGCGAGGTCATGCCTGTTTCGCGTTTTGAACGTGCGAGCTACGAAGTCGGCGCAGTGACCCGGCGTCTGCATGAGCTGTACAGGGCCGAAGTCTCACGCTATCTGGAACAGGCAAAGAGATCCGGCAGGTAAACTTTACAGTTCAATAAGATATCCGCAAAGCCCGGCAGGGGCAGCGAAAAATGTCTTGTAGCGACACCTTGGAGCCCCTTAAAGAGGCCAGCCGGCCTTATTTTGAAAGTCACAATACGTCTTGGCGGCATTTATGTGAAAGATAAATAAGATCATGTTGTCATTACAAGACTTTTTCGGTGTTCCTGCCGGGCTGTCTTGCGACATTAGAGTAAACTTACCGGACGATGTAAGGATTGTCCGGGACATTCATTCGGGCACCTGCAGAAAAAGATAGACAGACAACAGGCTGAAAAAAAAGGGTATGATCCATGCCGAAACCAGGGGATAGACGATACCGGCATATCCGAGGGAGAGTGCGAATGTGTAGCTGAACCAGTAGAGGAGGCTGATCAGGAGCCCAAGCCCTGCACTGAAAAGGCCGCTTCCCAGTCCCATCCGCAGGGACAAAGAAATGCCGAGAAGCATCATGAAAACGTTTATGAGGGGGAATGAGATTTTTGAATTGATGTCGACGGCCATCTTCACATTCTTGAAGCCGGCTGTCCGCAATCTGTGAATGTACCTGTAAAGCTCGAAGAACCCCATTTCATCAGTCGTTTTGATCTCCTCTGTGAACAGGTCGGGAGATTCGAGACCGGGATATTCCAGTGATGGCAATCTTTCTGTTTTGCCAGTTGCGATATCGAACTCAAGTACGTTCTTCAGCACCCATGTGTTGCCGTTCCATACCGCGTCATCGGCCCGGATCTCCTCCTTGAGAGAGTTGTTGCCGACAACAAAGATGCTGACGCCTTTGGCCATCTTCTTGTCCGGGATATAAAGGTCGATCTTGACGGGAGAGCCGTCCCTGCTCTTGAGCCACAGTGCCCCCTCCGTGAAACTCAGCTGCCTGGTCTTGCCTTCCATACGGTTTTTGAGTGCAATGGCCCTTCCCGAAAAGTCGGGCACGACAATCTCGCCGGTAATAAAGGCCAGGACGCTCAATAAAGCCGCCGTGATGAGGAAGGGGTAGAAGAGAGTCCTCAGCCTTCCCCCCGCAGCCTTGATTGCCGTGATTTCCCCCCTCCTGTGAGCCTGGCTGAACGTAAACAGACTGCCGATCAGTACAGACATCGGCAGCAGGTAGAGGAAATACCTCGGTACGTTCAATGCAGCGTAAGAAAGGAGGTCGGCTACGGAAGGTTTGGCGCGCATAAAGCTGTCCACGTTGCTGGTAAGATCGAGGAGGCTGAAAATGGCGGACAGACCGACGGCAAGGATACCGAGCAGTATCAGGAAATCCTTTAAATAAAGGCGCTGGAGCGTCCTCATCGCAGGCTCTCTTTCCTGAACATGATGACCGCGAATGCTCCCAGCAGGACAGTCGGGACCCAGGCGCCGACATAATAGGGTATTCGCGATGCCAGCACCAGGTTTTCGCAGTAAGCAAGGAGCACATAATAGACAGTGAAAACGAGAAGCCCGATAGCCAGGCCGCCGAGTCTGCCCGATTTCCCCGACAGAAGCGACAGGGGCGGGCCAAGAAGGATAAGGAGCAGGCATACCACAGGCAGCGAGAGGCGGCGGTTAAATTCGAGGTACAGGGATTTCCTTTCCTTCCCGTCGCCCGTCGTTCGTATTTTCTTCAGTAACTGCAGGGGAGTGAACTCCTTATTTCTCGGTGAGCTGGCATCATAATCGAGATTCAGGGAGAATCTGTACCTCTTGAAAAACAGTTCCGTTGTGGTTGTTTCTTTTATGATATTCATATATCCGTTTTTCAGGTCGATGCCGATGGTCATCCCGTTCTGCATGAAGAGTCTTCCTTCACGCGCCATAAGGACTCTCGGCTCGTCTTTGCGGCGGCTGTCGTAAATGAAGATGTCATCGAGCCTGTCAGGGGGGGTTTTCCCTTTAACCAGTATGACAATGTTCCTGAATGACGAGTTGAAAGTGCCTTCCTCTATGGCGTGCGTCGAACCGACAGCAATTATAGTCTTAACCTCTTCCCTCAACCTGCCGCTTCCCTTGGGGGAAAGATAAAAACTTGTGGCAACACTCAGTAAGAAACAGAGCACGCCCAGAATGGCGACAGGGAAAGAGATTTTTCTGAAATCCATGCCGCTTGCCCTGAGGATTATGGTTTCACTGTCATGGTTCATTCTCCCGTAAACAAGAAGCGTTGAAAGAAGAAGAGACATGGGTACGGTCAGAAGCATGAGTTGAGGCTGGAGCAAAAGGATGATCTTCAGCATGTCGAAGAATGAGGCACCGACACCGGAAAGCAGCCTGCTCAGGCGAAGCATTTTTTCCATCATCAGTACGGAATTGAGAAAGGCCAGTGTCAGGAGGAAAGTGACAAGGAGTTCCCTGAGGATCGATCTATAAATTACCTTGAGCATAAAAGCATATTGTAACTGCTCAGGCATGTCTGGCGCAAAGTCGCGAGGATCAATAGACGTGACCTCTCGGGCCTGCTGAAAAACCCCCGACTGGAGACACGGCCAAATAAAGATCGCAAGAGTCGCGGAATGGGCTTTTCTCACCTCCTCTCCCCGATGGGACCATCTTATTTCCCCTTTTTACTCTTTTTTTACGGGGGATTGAGACCCCTATGCCGGCGTCCCGGAGATTGTCTCATATTTGCAAAAAGGCTGTTGAAAAATAGATACAGGTCCGCCGTGGTCCATGAGATAACCCAAGGGCCGGAGAACACTAAGTCTCTGTAAACAAAGGAATATATCAGGAGACAATAAAAATTCAATCTGTTTTGTGAACTGGCCCTCAATTTGCATCCCTTTTATCCGAATATTTGGCTGCGTCAGAGAGGGCTGAGAAAATTCTTGACAAAGCACAGAGAGGGATGATATAAATTTGAAATTATCCGGGCTTGGGAATCTTTCTTGTTTTACTAATCACTTGCGTGGTCTCCATAGGAGGCTGAACCTTTCAAGGGGAGGTGATAAAAGAGTTTATTGATTTCAGCAAAGAGAGGCAACTAAGGTAAAATCCGCCTTGGGCGGAGAAAATATCTTTAAGTTAGAATTGGTTGCCGCAGAAGACGGCTGCCGATTTCTGGCTTTTAACTTCTGAGAAGGAGGGTTAGCAAATTGAAAAAATATTTAGCGATCATCTTAGGCGCACTTTTCGTACTGAGCTTTGCAGCCAGCGCCTTTGCAATTCACGCAGAGATACCGTCTGAGACACAGGCCGTGGTTGCGGCAGGCACGACCCAGATCAACCTGAGCGGAGAATTGAGGGTAAGAGGCTGGTACGGCAAGAATATTGCGAATGTGGGAAACAGCTCGGAAGGGTTCAACGGCATACCTGCCGAGAAGAATTCAGCGGCCTGGTATGACGAGAGGGTGAGACTCAGCGTCGACGCCAAGATATCTCCGAACATCGAAGGCATGGTGCAGCTCGAATCGGGAACGAACGAGCAGGACAACTACACATGGGGCAACTTCAATTCGAAGCCTGCCCAACTCAGCATCCTCCAGGCATGGATGCTGTACAGCGGCTCCGGTCTGTTTGGGTTCCCGGCAGGTCTAAAGGTCGGTCATATGCCCCTTGCCCTCGGTCAGAAGGAGTTCTTCGATCACACCAAGTTCGGTGATGACGCCATCGTGGCCTTCCTCCTCCCTTCCAAGGAGTTGGAGATCGATCTGCTGACCATCAAGTTTGCGGGTGATGGCGCAAACAGCAACGTCTATACTTTCCAGCCGCTCACGCTGAACTATACCGGCAACAAGTACGACAATACCTCTGACCTCGACGGTTATGTCGGAATAATCACTTACAAAATGGATCCGAAAACATCTGTTGGTCTCAACTATACTTATCTGAATCTCCCGGATCTGGGCTTCAGCCACCAGAACCTCGGCTTTACTGCAAACGGCGAGTTCTCGGGACTCGGAGTGAAGGCGGCTGCCGACTTCCAGTTCGGCAAGGTATTCAGCGGTACACCTACAGAGACCAAATTCAGGGGCTATGCATTTATGGCCGGTCTGAACTATATGGTTGATCCCCTTAACCTGAGGGCTAGCTTCGCTTACGGAAGCGGCGACAACGATGCCAATGATGGTAAGGACAAGCAGTTCGAGACCTATCTCGGCAACGACCAGCACTACACCCTGGTTTATGAGTACAACGTTGTATCGACTGCCGGCAGGATCAATTCCGGTATTAGCAACACCACCTATTACAACGTCGGTCTCGATGTAACCCCGGTGAAAGATGTCACTGCTTCTCTCGACGGCTACATCATCAGGGCGACGAAAGCCGCGGACGGTGTATCCAAGAACGCCGGATGGGAAGTTGACGGCAAAATCGTGTACAACATCGCAAAGAACCTCAACTATCAGATCGACGCAGGCTACTTCAAGGCCGGCAACTTCTATGCAGACACTTATTCTGTTGATAAGAAGGGTGCGACTGTCCTGAGACACATGCTGACACTGTCGTTCTAAATTTCTCGTAAGAGAGTTTCTGAGGGCGGGTCGAAAGACCCGCCTTTTTTTTGCCTGCATCATTCAAAAAATTCTCCTCTATCCCTGCCTACCGGCAGGCAGGCCCCTTTCCCAAAGGGGTAATTAACTTCTCCCCTCTTTGGATAGTGACCCGCCTACGGCATTCCCTTTTAAAATAAGAGGGGAGGGGGGGAGTTATGTCCCCGGGGAGTGGTTTTGGGTCAATGACAGGCAAAGCACTTATTTGGTCGCATTTGTCATTCCGGCTTGACCGGATTCTTTCCCGGCGTTAGTACTAACGAGAAAATCTGACTGCTGAAGTGCATGAGCAGTTCATTTTTCAGCTCAATGTAGGCTATAGTAAGACATATGAAATTTGATGCCGTCATAAAACAGTTTCGTGACAGGAATATTCTCGTTGTCGGTGACCTTATTCTGGACCGTTATATCTGGGGAAACGTGAGAAGGATATCTCCCGAGGCGCCGGTGCCGGTGGTCGAGGTCGAAAGGGAGAGTTTCCTGCTCGGCGGGGCCGCCAATGTGGCCAACAACATAGTGTCCCTGGGCGCAAGCGCGGCTGTCGTGGGCATCGTAGGGAAGGACATGGCCGGCGAGGCTCTGACCGACCTGCTGACCCGGAAGGGCGTAAAATGCGAGGGCATATTCGTATCTAACAGGCCAACGACAGTTAAGACAAGGGTTATTGCCCACAACCAGCAGGTCGTCAGGTTCGACAGGGAAGACAGCAAGTACGTTGCGGGGAAAGTGTTGCGCGGGGTTCTGGAACATATCGGCTCATTATATCGGGGCTTTGATGCAATAATAGTGTCCGATTACAGAAAAGGAATGATCTCCGGGGGTATGATACGCGGCATCCTGGAGAAGTCGAAGAGCAG